>Ga0179591_1357377_pt1 | contig 10473 bp, 11 predicted proteins | sample CZOMad2_1_08_16f_FD_182891 | JGI IMG/M metagenome (GOLD analysis project Ga0179591, IMG submission 182891) | Vadose zone soil fungal communities from Angelo Coast Range Reserve, California, USA - CZOMad2_1_08_16fungal (PacBio error correction) | ecosystem: Environmental > Terrestrial > Soil >...
GAATAAAAAAAAGGAGAAAAGGAAAGCTCCTAAGGGACGTAAACCTGAGCGCACACCTGAACGAGCGGGTCGTACAGGTAGTGACACAGCTCGTCGAAGAGAGTCTCTGGCAAGAGAAGGACAATAGTAAAGCATAGACAAGCTCTAATAATCGTGAAGGTAAAAGAACAGGGAAAAAAAGAGTAACTTTTCGCGGTAAACAAAAACGATTCTACGAGACACTGGGAAGACAAATCTCATATTGAGTCCCAAAAAGACAGAGGCCTCGGGAATAGGAGAAAAACGAGAAAAAAAGACAAAAGGATGTAGGCGTGGAGAGCGTTCTTAAGCTCGACGAAGGAAAGGAAGTTTGAGAAAACTAGAATATCGAGAAAAAACAGAAAAAGGAAAAAAGGAAAAGACCGACATCTTAAGAAGACGGGTGGAAACAGGCAAATAGTCACGAAAATAAAACGCTGGAAGAAGGAGAGAAAAGAAAAACGGGGACTGCAACGGACAAAGTATCACGCATCATCGCCGAGCAGAAATAAAAAAACAGGCAAGCCCTAAAGAAAGAAACAAAAAGAGGAAAAAAAAAGGGGCCAGGGCACTACAGAACAAAGGTAGAGTGCAGGGGGGAGTTAATGAAAACGAAAAATGGGACAAATAAGCACCAAGAAGACGTGAAGGGAGAAAGAACTTGAGTAAGAAAAATCTAGCATTCCCAGGAATCAAGGGGGGCCAAAGAAAAGACTACATTAGCCTGCAAAAATTGCAGTCAGGGAGCTCGGAATAATCCAAACAAAAAAAAATAGGGGGAAGACGAGTCATCACATCATAAAAAACTCTAATGATTTCTACAAAAAGAACTAGAAGAATCGAAGAACACTCTCTTGGCGAGAGGAAAGAGGTAAAAGAAAAAAGGATGGAAAAAGGTCAAAGAATCCATCGGCAAGCTGAAGAGGAGGACAAAGCGGGAATGAAGGGAATCTTGAACAGAAAAAAAAAACTTAGAATTGAACCTGAATGATGGGACGCAAAGAAAAAGGGAGCACCAATAGGAAGAAAACCCCCGGAAGTCAGTGGGGAAAGAAAAAGTTAGCAGAACGGCTGGAAAATGCCATCAGGCAGACCGGGATAGAGAGGAGACGAACGAACCAACCGCGACAATCATAGCCAGGAATCGGGGGGGGTCCGCTAGAAAGCAGAAGAAAACAGAAGAAAGTAAAAAAGGCCAGTCAAAAAAACCACATTGGGTAGATCAGTGAGCCAAGAGCTCGAAGGAATCGGGAAAATAAGAAAAAACAACGAAATTAAGTCGTTGGGAGCAGAAAATTAGCAAAAAGAAGGAAACCTAAAAAAAGAAAAAACATTCGGCTCTCCAGCGTTCTCGAAGGGTGATAAAGGTGAAGATAGGAAATCCGAAGGAAGCGAAAAAAAATTATAGGGGTGCACGGGAGAGATAACAAAGACTCTAGCGTGGGGCAAAAAAAGTCACCTAAAACAGATGGGTAAAAAAAAAAGGAATTAACCAAGAAGTAAGAAAGGGGATCGAGCACTTCGTCGTGGATAAGTTGATCAAAAACTTAAGAGGAGGGAATAAACGAAGAGGGAGGATTCAAAGTGAGGAACGGTGACTGAATTCAGCAAGTCTAGAGAAAAAAGATCAGACCACTGAAAAGGGAATCACCATCATTGATCTGAAGTAGTGAGGGGCAGGACGCAACAGAAAAGGCTGTCTATGGACTTACCGGCAGAAAATGTGTGCAAAAGATGCAGGGCGGCAGCAGGGAAAAGGGAAGAAACAAAAAGAAAGGAAAGGGACCAGGCGAGGAAAGGGCGCCCACAATAAAGTGAAAAGCAAAAAAAAACACCCCTCAGGGATAAGGATGGAAGGGTAACACCAAGGACGGGAAGATGCGGAGGAAAAATAAAAATTGTGGAGAGGCAAAGGGGGAGTACAAAGGAAGGCAACCAGAGGAAGAGAGAAAGGAAAAAGGACAAAGAACCAGAGTCTCACTGTAAAAACTTGACAATCATATGGAGTCAGGATGTGAAAAAAGGGCAAGAAGGAAGAAGGAGAAAAAAATAAGGGCAGACGGGGACAAGGCATGAAAAGCAAAGAAAAAAACTGGAAAGGAAAAGGTTGGAAGGAAAGCACAGAAACTTAGGAAGAACGTAAGTACGCCCTTACAATCACGGTAGCTGAACGCAGGTGATAAAAACTTTCGGGAAAACAAGGGATGCTTACCAAGAGGGAAAACGTGCAAAAAGAAACAAAGGACAGTCCGCAAAGAAAGGCAAATCTAAGAACAGAGCCAACGGCAGCCGGCACTTGTGGAGTTGACCCAGAAGGACTATGGAAAGGAAATACGAACAAGGCAGAAAAAGTGAAGGCGATTAAGGGCCGCTTCCCAAGCCGGTGTAAGACTTCGACGACATGAGAAGTCCACACGCGTTCGCACAATGACTGAAATGCTATCAGCGCTGTCTTACGGGAGAGGGAAAAACTACGAGGGGGAGAAGGCGCCACGAGATGGGCCGAAGCTTATGGAACAAAAATGACGATCAATCCCCGAGCGCGGACGCAATCTCACGGGAGAGGATTTCGGGACTAGGTAGGAGGCAAAAGTTCGAGAGTTGGGGAACAAAATAGGGGGGAGAAGGGGTAAACAAACTGTTGGAGTGATTGCCAGAAGGAAACAAACAAAGGGAAAGAAAAAAATTGGATGGAGTCACAAAAAGGGCAGATAGGCGCATGAAAAGGAAAAAGAAACAAGCAGGAGGGAAAACCGACTAAAAGAAGTGTCTATCTAACGAAAAACTACGAAATCTGTGGTCGCTGAAAAGGGGAAATGACAGTTTCATAGAACAGGGGTGGGGGGAAAAAAGAAAGACGTAAATGAAAGGGTCCCCGGGGGGGGCTATAAAGAAAGAGGAAAAAGTCCAACTCTTACATGAAAATCACAGGGGGAAGAAAATCGCGAAAGCGATGATGGTGTAGGGCTCTACGACGGCTGCAAAGAAGAAGGAGGGTCAGGGAAGGGAAGAGGGGGGATGATCGAAATGCGGACTGCGCGGCTCAAATTTCGGGAAAAAAGACCCGAAAGCGCGGACATGAGGGGAGATGAAAACTCCTAGAAGAGGGAAAAGAAAAATGGACCAGGGGGGAAATGTGCAGGTACGAGGCCAAATCCAGCTTTCGAACAAAAGAAAAATCCGGGGTCTAGGATTTAAAGGGGACGGATTGGCTAAGGACTTCCGATCAGGGCTGGCGGCCAAGCCGCCAGAAACGAGGGAGGGGGCCAAAAGAGGAGGGGGGAAAGGCATGACTTCGTAAAAAAGAAACCTGACAAGCTTAATTAAGCCTCTGAATAATTAAATGGTAGATGTCAGCTTGGGTGGCGAATCATCTCTCAGTTAAAGCGAAGCCATCACCTTCGCAAGAAAACTGAAGTTCACTATGGAAGAGGGAGAGCAAAAGATCAGAGGGAGAAGAAGTAGGGGGGAGAGGAAACACGCAAAAAACCAATTCGCGGGGGTAGGGATTGAAAAGAAAGGACCATTTTCTGTTATATGAACGCAGGACAACGAAGTGCTTTCAAAATTGTTAGAGGAATTCTTAAAGACATAACTGAATGCGAGGGGGGAAGGAACGGTTCGGGAGGTTTAGACAGGCGCAAATAAAAGAAAAAAGGGGGAGCTTCTTTAGAGTTCGAAACAATAGGGGGGGAAGAAAGGGTGAAACGGGGAAGGTTGTGGGGACAAGTGGATCATGAATCGAGCGACTTTGTGTCCATGGAAGAAGTAATCGGAAACGTTTGATTGCTCAAAAGGAAAGAAAAAACGCTGCATAAAATCCTGTCAGAGGAGGTAAGGGTCCGAAGTTGCAAAGAAAAAACCGAAAAAGGAAGTCGGAAAGAAAGAGAAAACCCAAGAAAAGCTTTCAAACGGAAAACGCTAGGCACGAGGAAACATTCTCGTGTTGGCCTTACGTTATTCAACCCGGGGGAAAAGTCAGGAAAGAAAAAGAAGAAGATTTGGAAAGGGGGAAACAAAACGATTGTCGTCTTCAGGGAGGACTCGTGGGGGGACCGCGAACATTATATGAAGCAGATTAGGGTGGCGGCTAAAAGAGGTTACTAAAAGAATACGAGGGAATGAGGGATGCTACGAAATGGTCGACTATCTAGGTAAATCGGACGAAAACAAAGAATAAAGGTGGGGGGAAATCAGTCAAGGGAATCCGGAATGAGAGGAATAGCAGAGGCCCGGCGGGAAAAGAGAAAAAAGGAAGAAAAGAGAGGGCCTCTAACAAAAACAAAAAGGGGATTATGAGAAAAGATAGATTAGTCTGGGGTCGAAAGGGCAGAAAAGCGTAGTTAGGAAAGCAAAAATATCCGAATGGAAAAGATACCAAACCACCTTAAAATGGGAAAGGGAGGTCCGCGTTGAAAAACAAAAAAGAAAAAAAATTTCGTCTGGACAATAAAGTCAGAGGAACGTATTCATATACAAAACTCGTAATCGAGATCCCCACACCGCCAAGTAGGCGTAAACAACTATAGGATGGGCAAAAATAAGTCCCAACAAAAACATTTGTAAAGTAAGAGAAGTTGAAGTACCTCAGGATAATAAAGAAGGGGGAGAAAGTGGAATAACCCAATAACAAAAGAAGTTTATTTGCGTTGCAAGACTACTTGACGATGCTGCAAGTAAAAAGTTTAAGAACTGACGGGGCCGAAAAAATTTGAGGTGCTCTTCAAAGGGTCAGTGCTCGACAATGAAGGAAAGAGGGTTATGCGAGTAAGAGGGGCTCGCAAGAAACCGATCAACCAAGGAAACGGGACGTATGATACGAGAACACCGGGGCAACAGAACAGTAGATGGAAAAATAGCGGGACCGCAAAAAAGCAATAACGTAAAAGTGACAAAAAAGGGGGGAAGGAGAGAGAGGGGAAAGAAAATATAGATTCCTGGGGGGACCCCGAGCCACGAGAAAAAAAAAAAAATGAAGAAGAAAAAGGGGAGGAAAAAAAGAAAAAAAAAGTAAAGTATAAAACGCCCACGTTCATCTTTCGATGCGTGAATACAAACCAATTTTAAAAGTCCTCAAACTCAGAAAACGCGAAGTTCCACAGTAAAAGGAATTGGAGTCGGCCCTCATGGACTGGGTCCCTCTTTCAGGGGACGGCCTTTAACAACCTCTCGCGTTCGAGCAGTACCATCGAGGAGAAGTGCATGAACCGTAAGTGAATATCCCCATAATTATTTCGAACAACTGATGAATTTAGGAAGTACGGGAGTGAAAAAAAAAAAAAAACGGACGAAATTGGAAAAAAGTTCGATGATCGTATGTTCACGGGAAAAGCGAGAATTCGGGGGGAAGTGGAGGCGACAACGCCGATCATAGCTGCCTCAGTTTGAATAGGTAGGGAATCGCTAAGGGTCAGCAGGGATAGGGATGAAGAAAAGAAAAGAACCTTTAAATGGCCGGCGGAGCCAGAGAAGAAATCCCTTGAAATCTGCGTTTGTAAACGGTATTGGAAGAGAGGAAAACACAACATATTATCAAGATAGAGTCGAGCACCGTGTGAACTGGAGTATCCCGGCTGCCCGTCTTCGAGTAACCCTCAGATCATATATCAGTATAGCCTCATGGAGGGAAGGTACAGAGGGGGGGGGGGATACTGTACGGTATATAACTGTACTACATGGATAGAGACGCTATTGAACACTCCCGGTCATTGGACTGGGGAGATGCGGGAGAGAATCACATTGAACTACAGGGACTAATCGTCTCCGGGTAAGGAGATAAGTCAAACACTTGGGGGGTCACGTGTATAAAGGGAGGGGGGGGAGGTTTTCACATCTCACTCGTCCGCATATCGGATCACGGAAATTCGGTGTGCCGAGGGGCAAAAAAGGAGGGAAACCCACAATCGTGTCAGCATCGCCAGTTTGCAGGAGGGAACCAATAAAAGAAATCCCGTGATATCCGATAGGGAGGGCGCGGCTTTTCGCAAGCGCGTCGAGGGGGCCAAAGGAAAAAAAAAACTCGCTTACGCCTTTCGGGGACACGAAACTTCTCTATGGAGGACAACACGTAAGAAAGCGCTAGCCCTTTTTCCAGAACGCCTAATGATGCGAAAGAGGAGGCGATGAAGGGACGCTTAGGAAACGAATACCCCTGCATAATGTGGCCATGTTAAGGGGAGGAAGGTTCCTTCAGGATTCGAACGATGGGGCGAAAGCCGCAAAGAAGGGCCAAATTGGCGCTCTTTATATTCCCGACAGCGTGTTTGACTGCAAAAGGCGTCCGAACCTGAGAGCAGAATGCTGTGCCGGATGACAGAACTTTCTTGCTACAGAGAAAGCGAATGTCATGAAAAAAATGAGGACAGACAGTGCCAAAATCGAAGGCGTGACTTAGTTCAAAGGAAAGAGAGGTCTTCGGGCGACAAAAATGTCGGGAACAAATAAAAGTTGTGGGTGCTAATTGGTGTATCCTCCCGGAAAAAACCTATTTAGTTGTATCCTCTTAGGGGGAGAGATGCGTACAACGCCAAACTAACCTTAAAAGAACCAAGAAAAGAAAAAAGAAAAAGGGGAGATAATGAAGGGAAAAAAAATAAGAAATTGCTGAAAAAGGGTCTGATAGACGCAACTTTGCCATCACATATGAAAACTAAGAGCAGAGTTCACTAAGAAGGAGGCCCTTCATATAAAAAATAAGAGAAAAACACCGCGGGGGGAGGGAATCAAATTATGGACTCCTAAGAAGTATAGCTGATTGTGCCGACGAAGAAAGGGTCGGTCAAGGGGAGTGGCCGGGGGGACTTTACTAGGCACGGAAAGAGGGGCTGGGGAGCTGGAGGGATGCAGGAAGGAAGGCAAACCGCGATGAGCGGGATGAATTTCTCGGCAGCGGAAGTATGTTGTGGGAAGGGGACAGCAAGGAAAGAAGAGAAAAAAGTTCTAGAAAATCTAGGAGGCGAGGGGAGTAAGCGGCTGGATCAAAAATAAACGCACGGTCGAGATCAAAGTGGCATGGCTAATTACACCTATGAACGGTGAGGTAAAGAGGGGAAGGAACTGTCAACGGGACTAACCGAGGGTCTTAAACCGTCGGAGGAATAAGCAGAGATGGAGAAAAGGGCGGGGATCTGCAATCTACTCATTAACCAGGGATGGACAAATAAAAAGGCCACGAAGGGATCAATTAAAACCCCTATTACTAAAGTGGCGCAAGAGAAGGGCATTCTGTATCGGGTCGAAAAAAAGGTCGCGTTTCTGGGGGTTTCGTCAAAATTGGGGGAGGTGAAAGGAGTCGAAGAGAAAACTGGGCTGAATTTTTCGGCTAAGAGGCTTCAACGCGGGAACCTCCTGGGAAATTCGAAAATAAGGTCGGGTTCGAAAAGGGGGTGGGCAAAGAGGAGGATGCTCAGCAGGGGGTAAAAAGAATGTTTGCTGGCAGGTTGAGGCGGGGGGAAAAAACGAGTGCAGTTTGTGGGCCAAATGGGGGGGGGTTGGGCGAGGGGGAGTGGAAGAAGGGACTAGAATCGCATAAAGTGTATCCAATGGAAAGGAGTTAATAGTCCACCAACGCAAATCTTGGCCAGGAGCAACCCCTTAGGAGACAGGAAAAAGATACCAAGAAAAGGCAGCTTGTTTTGGGGGGGGGACTTCAAGGGGAGAAGCGGGGGAGAAATAATAGAATTTTGGGATTGCCAAGTTGGGAGAAGAAGTTAAAGTTTTACAAGGAAGGGGGGGAGGGGGGGCGCATCGATTACGATCTCGAAAGAAAGTCGCTGCGGCAAAAGAAGAAGAAGACTGTGTAGCGGACGAACTGGGGGTCAAGGGGTTGGCGTTTGAAGTAGTGATGGAAGACGCGGGGGGGCCGAAAGAACCTCTCACAACAAAAAAAAAGGAGAGGAGGAGAGAGTGAGGCGGGGATATCCAGCGGGGTAGGGAGAAAAACGGAAAAAAGAAAAAAAAACAAACCTCATCACCTGAATACCTGGTCGTCCCGTACAAACAAGAAGAAGGAGAAGAAAAGAAACATGACCTAGTATGCAAGATACATTCAGGGATCTTCCCCCTGAAAAAGGAAGAGGAGAAGTAAAACAGAAGAGGCGGTTCCGCAATAAACACGCGACAACAGTTCATCCAGGGTGGGAAGCAGATTGACTAAAGGACTTTACTAACGGTAGGCAGCTCCAGAGTAAGCGGCTGCGTGCTCCATGGGGGAAGGGGGGGAAGAGGTAAAGAGAGGAGTGGCGGCCTAAGTGAAGGCAATGCATAAAGAGTTACGGCATTCAATAGTAAGTAGGACTTAACAGAATATGACACAAATAACCCGAGAAAAGGGAAAAACCGAAGAAACGAGGCCAGGCAGCAAAGAAACGAGAAGAAGGTGCAAACTTTGCGAAAAGCTCAAGATCCAGAATAGCATTACCCCGGTGGAGTGAGGGTTCCAGGCCGCCGGTAACCCTAAATGAAAAAGAAAAGGTCGCGTCGAGGGGAGCAAGAAAAGAAGTACTTAAAGGGACCAGAAAAACTCGAAGGGGGAAACCATACCAGTGAATTTTCCTTAAGCTCTTGCAGAAACTCGGCCAGGTAAGTCCTTTAAGAGACCGTTCTCGAAAGAGGCCAGAATTAGTTTGTGGTGGTAGTCTGGGGACAGTGAAAGGGGTTGGAGTCTAAGGGAAAGGGGGTCGCGACTGTAATATTGAAGGTAGTCGAGAGAATGCAGTGTCACTTAAAAGAAGTTGACAATATGAAATTCTCAGGAAAGGGAGGGCGGGGTTGAAGAAGAATCAGCCAGTTCAGATTCGGAGGCCAGAAATTACTAAATCAAAAGGAAAAAATGAGAAGTTTCGGAGAGGGAAGGACTAGACCTCCGGATCTTCAACCACCTTGGGAGAATCACTTGCATCGCAAAAGAGAAAGAGGGGAAAATCCAGAAAGGGAAAAAATGGTTTATCCTAAAGGCCGCAAAGATAAGCAAAATAAGTGCTCGTAAATGTCGAAGCACCTTAAAGGGACGGGTCTTACAAAAGAAGAAGAGAGTCAACAAAAAACACCTCTGTTATGGTCAATTAAGTGAGGCAGACGGCCAAGTTATAGAAATTGACCAGATGGAGACATGGGGATGTAAGGACTACGAGGGGACATGAAATGACAGATCTAGATTCAATAACCTGGAGCGGAAGAGTGATTGATCGTCGGGTAAAGTCCAGGAGGTGGCAAAAGGGGGGCGCTGGGCGGTGGTAAGCATCGCGGTCCGCAGAAAGGGAGTTGTAACAACAATCAAAAATGTTGTGAACTTCTGAAGTCTTAAGCCCCAAGTGGAGGGGCGCTTTACACCCCCTCGGGGTACAAAGAGCTCAGGGGGCCCCGGTGCCAAGAAGAGGTCGCAGGTGGGAGTTGCATGGAGGATGAAGGGAGGCAGATATTAGTCGGGAAACCGCATCTGAGGCAATCGAGGTTTACGCCTGGGGACTGGGAAAAAGAAAGAGTGAGAGGAAGGGACGAATGAGAAATTCTGTCCGAATGGTCTACGAGTGGAAGAAAGAAAGGGGAAGATTCCGACGCTTGGCCAGCGCATCAAGCAGATCAAAAAAAAAAAGGAACCCGGCAGCGGACGGGGTTTTGGTTTTGTGGAAGGGGGGTCGGGGGGGAGGGGAGGCAAAAAGAAAATTGGGGGGGGGGCGTGGGGCGACGTCCAAAAAGCTGACGGGTCCACTTCGAAAAATGGAGAGTCCACGAGGTTGCGGGGGCAAGAGGCGGAAAAATTCAGTAGCAAAGGCGAAGGAGGGAAAGCTAGGGTCTTCAAGCAATATCCAAGCGCGGGGGGCATGTAAGACGGGAGGGGACCGCAGGGGAAAGAGCGGAGAAAGGGGATCGTCCTTCATCTCCACTTCGGGGATTCAGGCGGGAGAGCGCAAACTAGATGAGGACGCAAATGGGTAACATTGAGGAATGACGAAGGAAAAAACGTGGTGTCATCAGCTTGCGAAAAAGGCGCTGCGGAAAACCGAAAACAAAACATCAACTCTAGAAGGGAATAGTCAGAAAGAAAAGACGGGAAAAGGATGGGGCTTGACCAGGGGAAGGACTGATAGACTAATGCATAAAAAGGGCAAAAGAAAAAAAGGGGAAAATCGAATCCATCACGGACCGGGAAAAGATTCCAGAGTTCTGACTATCATTATAAACTGACAAAAAAGATGTGACATCAAAAGGGATGCTCTAGAAGAAAGATGCTTTGTTATCGAAAGGGCCGCCGGGAGAGGCGTTCAAGGGGGAGTACGACATAAAAGCGCGTGAATCTTTCGTCAGTCAAGAAAGGTCGAAAAAAAGCCTGGGGAGGTTTAGATTTCGAGAAGGACGCGGTATTTCCATGGAGGAAATCCAGATAGAGTCAAAGCGATAAAAAAGAAAAAGGATTATTTAGAAAAAATGCTGGCCACGCCCGTCGGACTGCTGATG
>Ga0179591_1465305_pt1 | contig 10473 bp, 12 predicted proteins | sample CZOMad2_1_08_16f_FD_182891 | JGI IMG/M metagenome (GOLD analysis project Ga0179591, IMG submission 182891) | Vadose zone soil fungal communities from Angelo Coast Range Reserve, California, USA - CZOMad2_1_08_16fungal (PacBio error correction) | ecosystem: Environmental > Terrestrial > Soil >...
GCCTCTGAAGGCTTCCGTCCCCTCAAGCGCGTCCCCATTCAGCAAGCTTGCGGGTCCCCGGCGGCCGGGTTGCCCTTTGGAAGGCGAGGGACTGTCCGGCCCGCCCACGCAACCGGTCCGGCCGTCTATCCGGAACCGGCGGGCCTGGATGTCGTGTCAGCATCGGGTCCAAGCCCGCGCCCAGGCAAGAAACGCGTCCGGTGTGGGGGTGCAGCAACTCCCAGGTCCAGAGGGGCCGCCCGACGGCGCCCCGCGGGCTATTCGGCCGTCACCCCCTTGGGAAGGGCGCCGGGTGAAATCCCTCGCCCGGCCGGGGCCCTTTGTCAATCGTTTCGTACCCCGTGCTCGTAGGGGCTGCCGACGCAAAGGAACCGACGCCCCGGTTAAGTGGGCGCCGCCGTCTTAAGGGCGGTTCAAGGCTCAGTTAACTCGCCCCACGGGCTCACGCGGCGCGCCCCGTGGGCAAAAACGACGTACTCGGAAGCACTCGGCCGGGCCCGTTGCCCGTCGAGCGCCCTTCCCGACCCCTGCTGCGCCGGCCGCGCCTCGGGCGGCCCAGGCCCCTCGTCGGAGGGACTTTTCCTGCCCGTTACCGGGTTCCCGCTCCCGGCCACCCTTCCCGGTTCCCCCGCACTGGCAGCCCGTTGGCCTCCACATCGAAGTCCGCCGGTCGTGGAACGAAGCATTTTAACAGCGGCCGATCGGGACGTCCATGAAGCGCGGGCGCCGCCGATCCGTGGTTCCCCCGAGGCGGTCCCCGAAGGCCCGTGCTTTTCGGGTTGGTGCCAATGAACGTGTGGGAAGTGGGGTTTACCGCCGTCCCCCCAATGGGACCGCTGAGGTCCATCCCGTATCGGTTTTTTTTGAAGCTTTGCGCTATGCGCGTACCCGCTCTTTTTCTGGGTATCTCCATGCAGCGAAATACCCCCAACTTGCCGCAAGGGGGGGGGGGGGGGGGAAAAAACATGGCGGACCTTAACGTCGATTGGAATCGTGTAAGACATCGCGTGGGTGTGGAATCTCGGCTGGTCCGGGGGGTGGTGGTGCCGTTTGACCTCCTGGGGAAATGCCATCCGGGCGCGCCCGAAACGCGGTGCGGCTTAACCGTCCGGAACAACTATTATTCTCCGGAGCTCTGCTCCGCCCCGTCCCCGAAAAAACGCCCTGCCGCAGGCGGCCGGCAGGGCGTGGCCGTCCGGCACTGAGTCCGTGTTCCCCCGCCCCGACTAAAGCAGGGCGACTCAGAAGTTTCGCGCGCATCTGCGCGCAAAAGGAGAAACCCGCTGTCCCGCCGGTCAACCCGCCTAAGCCTCGAAGCTTTTTTTCCGTGTGGAGGTGTCCATACGCGAAATCGCCGAACCTCCGCACGCGCCCCGGCTGTGCGAGGGCTTGGCCCCCGCCTGCTGACCCTGGCCCGGGCCAAACTCAAAAACCGTGGAAAAACACCTGCCGCCGGACGGCGCGCCGCTGCGGCTTCGCCGCATTGGCCCCCGGTCAAAAAAAAAAACAACCTGCACAAAACGCTGGCCCTTTTTTTGGGTTGCCACCGACGCGAATGGCGGGGCACCGCCCCTGCTTGCCCCTTTCGGCGTCCCCCCGTGGCCGGTGTCCCGGGAACCGGACGGTGCCATCGCGGGCGCGAATCGTGGGGTTTGACCAGGCCCCGGCACGCCGTCCCGAGGCCTCCGCCGCGGACGCCCCGGATCCCAGAGCGGGCCCTGGTCCTTTAAAACGTCCGCGCAAGAACGCATTTCGCCGCACGATGAGCGGGGCCGCGTTTCGTGCCGCGCACGCGCCTCGGAGGGTCGCCCGGGCCGCGCACTTCGCGGCGCGTGTAAGAAGGACCGACCCGCGAGGAACGCGGCCGAACTGATTTCATACGGGAAAACATACGCCCTTTGTGGGGGTGGCTGAAATGGCACTGAACCTGCCTAAACGAGCGACCGGGCACCCCGCCGCGAAGTACCTGGGGGTCCCACCCCTTGCCCTGGAGAAAAGCCGTACTTAGAGTAAGCCGCCCGCAGATGAGCCGCTTGTCGCTAGAAAGCCTCCGGCAACTTAATGGGGTGGACGAAGCCCGTTTTGGCGCCGGCCTTTGCTAAGGCCGACGACAGCGGGCCCGAACTCCCGCCGCCCGGGTCCGCGTTCTTCGGGAGTCCAAGGAAAACGAACCCTATTTGGGCGCAAGCCGGTTGGTGTCCCGAGCAAAGGCAGGGAAATAGCCCCCGCTGACGGCTACCGTCCCCCTAAGCCCCGTCGTGTGGTTCCGGTGGCCAGGGGAATTTTTTAATTTTTTGAATGTCCAGCGCACGACGGATTAATTTCCCCGGGCGCCAGCTTGTCGGCGCCATTCGCCCGCCTGGGGGTGCCCAGGGCCCGCCTGGCGCACCCCGTTCTTCGGCCCTTCGCCCGATGGGAAAAAACTTCGAAAACCTCCGTGGGCCCTTGCGGAAAGCAGCATGGCTGGCCGGCCGATGCGGAAGCCCTCCTCCGGTTGAAAAATTCCGATCGACTAATAGAACCCATTTTAACCATGGGCAAAGTGTCAAGGCCGGGGGGGTGTGGCCTCATCGCGTGCCCCAAGGTAAAATTGTCGCCCAACGTGAGCTCGCATAAAACCCCCCCTAAACTGCTCCGTTTGGTGGTGGTCCCCGCATAATTCGACGCGAGATGTAACAGAAAACGGCGGTCCCCAGCAATCCGTAACTGGGTTCACCCCTACAGAATCCCCTAGCAAGATTCCGTAAGGCCGGCGCGCCGACGGCCTCCTCCAAGAAAAAAAAAAAAACGCGACTGCGCGTTAAGCTTTGGTTTAAAAAAATGTTGGGGCGGCAAGTGGCGTAAAAAGCCCTTTGGCCGGTGGTTTTTGGCACCCGACCAGGAAACCAGCTCGGCGCCCGATCCTCGGCGCTGGTTGAGTCCCGAAACGAGAGGCAGCAGGCCGGCAAAGAAGGCGTCGGCTTATCTGACGGGTAAAGAGGGGCGTCTCCGGCGCCGGGGAGGCCGCGCGAAAAGAAAAAAAAAAATTGGCGGGGCGGCCCGGGGACCTGCCGAAGGTCCCCTGCCGCACCCCCTGCTTCTGGGTCAGGCCCGCAGAGAGGATCTCGGTAGCGGCCCTCGGCCGCAATCGAGACGGCGGGGCCGCGTCATTCGGGGGCGGCACTTTTGGGGCCACCAGGACGGCTGTGGACGGCGCCCCCCGCAGGCGCAGGTGCCCTAGCGGCCCTCTGGCGGCGCTCCGGAAGCGTCTGCCGGGGCGCGGGCCTTTGGGCGAGCACACAGTCGACCAAGCCCCGCCCCTTCAGCTGGGACGGGTACCGCCGGGAACTCGAAAAGCCTGCCCGCCGGAAGCCCCTCGACATCGCGGCCAAGCCTATCGGGGCGAGCGGGCGCTGCCTATTTGCGTTTGACGGGGGTATCTTCGCCCCAGACGGTCGGGAAATCCAGTGCGGTCCCCGGGAACGATGTATCCTCCGACCAAAACGTCCCCGCGGGCGGGTCGGCGCTCCCCCCGCGTCGTCCCGTCGGCCCGCCCATCTGGTGGCGCAGCAAGCGCGCCGAAGGGTGTAGACGATGGCCCCCGGGCCCGGGTCATCGGGGGCGTAGGCGGGTCGGGACCCCAACCCGGTTGGCCTGTTTTTGAGGCGATCCCGGCTGCCCCCGCGCGAAAGGCGAAAGGTGGGGCCGGTGGCCCGACCGCGCGGCCTTTGGGGCCCGCGCCCAGAACGCCTCTTGCCCAGCGGCAGCAAACGGCGTCGGTCCCAAGTGGTTTGCCCCAGTAAGCCGGTCCCCCCCCCGGCAAGGGTTCGCGGTGGAAAAGGGTGGTCCCGCGTCACGAGGCGGGCCCGGGTCCCGCGGCCCAAAGGCCGAGGTCGCCCGCCCCGCCAGCGGTTGGCCCCCCCGGTATGCAGGGGCAAAATGGTTTGGCCCGCGGCGGCGCATGCCGCTGGGGGTTCACGGCGGGTTTTTTTTCGGCACGACTGCCCTCGGGCACAATGCCCCATGAAACGGCGGGCGCCCCGCACCCTTTTCGGATCGGTGAAAATAACGCCTCATTAAGGGCCCTTAAAGAACCCCCGAGCCCCCCGAGGTTCCGGCACTCGGGCGGCAAACCTAGGAGTCCGATTCTCGAAGCTGCAGAACAGAATCGCCTGACCAAAATGGTACCACGTGTGGTCCACCCTGCCCTGTTAATCGCCACCCCGTGTCGAGCCGCAAGGTGGCGGGCCAGGCCCCCATACGGCCCCCGCGACGATTCGGCGGCCCCAAATCCCCGCGTCGTGGTTGGGCTCGCCCCCCCGCGGCCAGGAGGGGGCGGCGTCCCCAAAACCGGGCCCGACTCCCCGTCCCCGAAATCCCGGGCGTTCCCTCTGGCGCGTGTGCCCGTGCGGTGGGCACAACTGTGATCCAACCCGGTTTTTGGCCGTCCCTCGCGGGGAAACCCTTGTCCCCCCGGGGGTGACGTCCCGCGGGTGGTCGAGCGCGCTGCCTGGCCCCCCGGAGCGTGGCGGCCGGCGGACGTGCGGGGGCCGTCCCCCGGCCGATTGACGAGCAGCGTCGGTGCCCTTCACGCGGGCCCCCGCGCAAAGGTCCCCCCGGCGCCACCGCCAGGAGCGGGGAAGGGCGGATAGCCCTTGGCACCACGGGGTCGCCGAGCGCCGCGAACGAAGGACCTTATTGAAACACCGCAACCAAATGGGAAATTCTACATCGAAGGGGAACCTAGCCGGAATACCAGCAACCGGGTACTGTGTCGAAAAAGGAAGGAAAAAAAAAACCTCGGCGGGCTGACCACAAGCAGGTGAATCAACCGCCATCGGTCCAGAAAACCCCGACCAGGCACCCCCCAGGGCGGCCCGCAAAAATCGCCTCCGCCGTCCGTAAAGCCCGAAAATCCCGGAGGGCCAAGGACGATGGCCAGCGGGCGAGTGCGGGGCGTTCGCCATCGCCCAAAAGTCCGAGGGACGTGAAATCGGCGCCCTATTCTGGGCGTATAGCCCGCTGCCACCAGAAGGTACCCGGCTGGGCCTCCCGTTCCCGAGGGGCCCTCTCCCAGTGCCCCCCCAGCCGCAAAGGTCCCGACCCCCGTGTTAGCGGCGACAGCCCATACCAGAAGCCCAAGGCCCCGGGGGGCCCCCGGTGGGAGAGACATAACAAAGAAACCTGAGATGTTTTTTTTCCGGCGGCGTAAGCCGGCGCCCCGGGGGCAGGAATGGGGGATAAATTCCAATCCGTAAATCTTACCACATCTTTCAAAATAGGCAAGGGACAACACAAACTACAAAGAAGAGTGGCCAAGGGAAAAAAGAAGAAGAGATGCGAGATCCCCAAACTGCCCCGGTGCCAAACCCCCCGGCGCCTTTACATAAGCGGGTCCCCGAGACATTCCAGGCTGTCTCCCCACGGCCCCTCGCCTGGGTCTCTGGGTTCCGGCGCGCAAACAGAAAACCGGCTGGCGCCAGCCCTGGGCCCCCCTGTGCGGCGGAGCCGTACGGGGGCTCACGGGGGGGGGCCCCGGTTGGGTCCCCGATGGGGTGTCCAGGGCTCGACCCCCGCCGAGGGAAACGCCCTAAAATAACCCGAAAATCCAACGGCCGGTTAAATATGTGGGGGGGTGGGAGAAGAAAACTAGGAAACTTAAGTGCAGGCTTAGAAAAAAAATCAGCGCAGCGCTGTTCGGGCCAAGGGTCTTAGGGTGTGGGGGCCGTTCCCGGTCTTCCGGGCTCAGACCGCGTAGGCGATTGCCTTTGCCTCCGTTCCCGGCGGGGCTTGAACGTAGTGGGTCTGTCAATTCCACCGCTATTTTTTTCTCCGGGGGGATCCCGAACGAAGTGGCCCGCAGCCCCGTACGAACGCCTCCTTGCGCGTCCGGATATCAATGGTGGTGAATTGTGTTCCAGACGGCTGTCCACCCCAATCGCGGGGGGCCGCTTCGGCGACCGTGCCCAAAGGCCGATGTCCTGGCCCCTCCGCCCTTTAACGGCTGGCGTGTCTGGACTGGTCCTGCGTTGCCGATAAAACGCCCTTCGCTGGTCCTCCCCTTCGTCGCCATGCGGGCGGCGGCCCCCGCCGTCCCCGTCCGTCGCACCACTCTCCTTAGTCAACCGTGAGCGGTGGGGCCGACACCCGACGTTCAATCCACGGGACAGTCCCCCGCGCGCAAATACGCAAGGGGAAAACCGTTGCCCACTCCAGGAAAACTGCCGGCAAGGGCGCCCGGGACCGCCCCCGTCCGGCGCGTGTTTCGACGCCGCCACTGCCGCGCGGGACCACGAAACGGCCCCCTTGCCGCGATCGTCGCGGGGCCCCCTTCCCTGGGTCCCGCCACGCTGTGGCCCTGGGGGGCTATCAACTATCCACCCTTGTATTAAAATTCCCCATTTGTTCCCTTCTCGTGCGTATTCTGGCCCCCGCACCCGAAGATTCCGCCCCCGCCCGCCCCGAAGCCGGAAAACCCGCTCTGGGCTCTCCCGGCTTGGCTGGGGCGAAACGGAAGAACTAATGCAACGCCGACAACGGGGACCCAAGGGAGAAGCGGTTCTTAACGCTTTCCCATTGTCATGCCGAGCGGCAAGCTCGCCCCGAACCCCCCCCTTCGCCCCCCACCGCCCCCTGCCCGGCCCGCGGCAACTGCCCCTGCCACTCGGGCCGGACCCCTCCTGGCGGGGCCGTGCGGGCGACCACCTCGGCGCGTGGCCCCGGCCCTCCAACTCGACGGGCCGACCCTCCCTCCGACCCGGCGACGGCTAACTGGCACACGAAAAGGCACCGACCGCTCCTTGCTTGCGCGCCCGCCGACGGGCTTCTGGCCGCGGGCCCTCCCGCTCCCGTCGCGCGCCCCCGGGCCACCTCCGCCGCCAGCCCCCGCCGCCCGGCTTCGCCCCAGCCCCCCGAAGGCCGGAAACCGCTCGCGCCTGACCGCCCGCCTCGGGCTTTAACCGTCGCGGCCTGCTGGCCCCGCGAGGGGTCGGGCGACGGAACGACGCGGCGGCCCGCGCCGGCCGCCTCGGCCCGTGTTCCCCCGAGGGAAAACCTCGTCGACGCCCGATCCCGCCGGTCGGCGAGCCACCCGGTCACGAAAAAATCGCCAAAGCGCGCCTCGCCGAAGGCCGGGACAATGCCTCAAGCCTCGCCGGGCGGCCGTTCGAGGTCCGCGTCCGTCCCCGCCTGAAGCGGGACCGGTCCCACGCTCCGGCCCACACAAGCGGCGGCCGGGCCACATCGCCCTGTTTGTTTTTTTTAAACGAAAAGGCGCGCCGAGACCGCGCCTTGCCCCGCCTCGGCCGGCCGTCGACCCTCCGCCTGCCCCCCCAGCGCCCCCGCGAGCGGCGCCTGGGCCTTCCCTCTGAGGCCCCGAAAGGCCCTCGCTATCGAATCTAAACTCCCCGCCCCTGCCCCCCGAAGCACGGCGGCCGCCTCGCCGGTCCCCCCCCGCGCCCCCCGCATTCCCGCGTGGTGCCTGGCCGCCACGCGCCCGCGACGCCCTCTTACGCGTCCGACGCGCCCCCGTCCCCTGCTCCTTCCTCCCGGTCGGTCCTCAACAGCGGCCGAGTCGGCGGGGCCCGAACTGTTTTTTTGTTTTTCCTGTCGGTTCCAACCCGTCAAGACGCCAAAAACTGCGCAACATCTAACAACAACTTCAACGCGCACAGGTCGGCCGTGAGGAGGCCCGTCCGCGCCCCCTACGAAGCTCGGCCTTCCTGTAAAGACCGCGTCCGGATGCTTGACGCGGTTACTTATTCTCCGCGGGTCCCGAATCTGGGCGGGGAACCACCCACGGACAGCAAAAAGTAAAGGGGGTTAGCCGGCCAACGTTTTTTGAAAAACTCCTGCGGGGATGGGCCAGCTCTTTTTGTGCACCTGTGGGGGCCCCATGAGGTTCCCTCATCGTTCCCCCCCCGACTCTTCAACCAGCTCCGCCTCGGCCGCCCCGCCATAAAAGGCACTGTCGCTTCCCGAGCAATCATGAAGGGCTTTTCGAAGTCATCGGCGAAGCCCGAGGACGGCGCCAGGCGGCCTCGCTGCGAGCCCCTCCGCGCCCTTGGCGCCCTGCACGACGTCCCGTTTTTGCTTTTCCCTGACATCAACCTGCAGACAATGGGTCGATCGGCCTTCCGCGACGTCGGGCGTCGGTCCCTCAGCTGGCCTCGGACCACGGTTGCGGCCCCAGGTTCGGTTCCTGGAACCTCGAGCCGCGAAAACGCGCGCGTTTTCGGCGCCCCCTTTTCACCGTTCGCCGCAAAGCGGCGCCCCAAGGCTTCCTCCCCCCAAGAAGGGGCGAGCTCCTCAAGCAGCGTAGCGCATTCCTGGCGCGTTAATTCCCTCCTAAGCCGCCCCGGCCAAGGACCCATCTTTTCCGCGCGCCTCCCCGCCCCTTCGTCCCGCAGTTCCATTGGGCCCATCCAAAAGCAAAACAAACAGCCTAAATGTTTTTTTTTTTTTCCCCTCCCGAAACAGTAGTCCTGTTAGGGGGCGGCCGGTCCCCCCTCTGCGCGTCGGGATCTCATTCCAAAAGCGACCTGAAAATGCGCCCCCGCCGGAGAAACCGGGCCTAGCTTTTTGCGCCGACCCCCGCCGGGGCCAGCCCGCTTTCAATGTTGCCGGCGAACCTGCTGCGTCGACGTAAAGCCAGGCGGGCATTAAAATTTCGGGCCGCCGGTGGGGTGCCCCGGCGGAAAGCGGCCCCCCACACGCCTCCGAATGGGGCCGCCGGTCCCCCAGGACCAAAAGTAACGATCAGCCGAGCCCGACGTCTAAAAGGCCGTCCTAACCCCGAACCCAACCGGGGACGCCGAGTCATAGCGTCCACCCCGTCCCCACCCGGTCCGAAGCCCCAGAACCCACAAACAGATGGTGAATGTCAGCAAACGGGGTGGCGGGGATTTTTTTGTGCCGCCATGCCCGGCCGACGCGCCAGCTGGCGGTCGGCCGTCGGGGCCGTCCGATCTCGTGTCGTCCCCCAAAGGGGGAACCCACGCAAACATTCATCCTGGCCACCAAAACGCCAGCCCCGGCCGCGTTCCTGAGGGTCCCTTTCTGACAACGCGTAAGAAAAGAAAAACCCGGGGCCACGAGCTTGCGGGGCGGCGGACCGCGGTGGCTGCCCGACGCGGGCCCCGCGAAACCTGTTTCCCCTGCTTTTCCTGCTGTTCGCGAAAACGCCCCCTCGGTGGACGGGACTCCCCTGGCGCGTCCGGCGGTCCCCCCGGGGCGGGGGCCCCCCTGAGCCTCATAAGAGCTTTCCCCCGCGAAAGTCGCGGTTTCCAGCCCCCGCCCTCCGTCTCGGCGCGGTCCCCGGCGGCCGTTTTTTTTCCCCAGAGTCCCCCAACCCCGCCCCAACACCACCCCGACAGCGCGGATCCCGCGGATGCCCTAATCCCCGACGGTAAAACGTTTCCTGGCCCAAATGTTTTCCTTCCCCCCCTCCCTTGCGCAAGTGTCCCTCCCGCCTGCAAAACAACTGGCCGCTGAAACCCCGAGGCGGGTACTCGGCCAGCCCGCAGAGATCAACCTGATCGGAATGCCCCCGCGTTCCCCAATGAAACGGGGCGAACCACCCCAACAAGTTAAGCAAACCGAAGCCGGGCCCTATCGGGGCCCTGCGTCGAACCCACGAAGGCCCTTCCGCGGGCGCCGGCCTAGCTGTTAAAAAATCACCCCCTGGACGCGAACGGGGCCCCGGCTTTACTGTTGGGACGTCCCAAGCCGGCGGTACCTTCGAGGAGGCCCCCCCACGTGGCTGCCCGACCCGGGGAAAACGCGGGTAAAAAAAAAAAGGGCGCGAGGCCAGGACCCCGAAGGTCCTCCCCTCGGAATCTGAATCGGTCCCCGCTCGCGGCTGCCTATGCGGGCGGCCCCAAGCGCGCAAGAAGGCGGGAAAGGCCGCCCCTCGCCCGACGGCCCCCCCGCGCGGGTTGGCTTGTTTCCGATACGTCGTGCACGGGGGCGCGCGCGGTGGTAGCGGACGACGGATTCCACTTGAAGCACTAAGAACCGACCGACGGCCGGCCCGGGCCCACTACGGCGGTTTCGGTCCCTGCGGCGCCCCCCACGAGGCAAACGACGACAGCTGGCGGACAGGGCAACTCCCGAAAGGAGTCCGCGACCCGCGGAGTTACGAGATCCGCCCCTCCTCCACGGCCCCGCCGATTCGCCCGCGGTCCCCCGCGGTCGGGAAGCTTTTGTAACCATGTGGGGCTTTTGATATGAACCGCTTAGGAGCTGTCCCAAACACCACGGCCGGTAATGTTTTTTCTCCGGTGGATGCGGGGACTAGGGCCACGCTTTTTTTGGCCAAGAAGCCCATCTACGCGCGGTCCCCAAGACACCCGAAACGGCCGGCCCGGTGCCGCCGCCCCCTTAGCCCGACGTCCCTCGCCCCTTCCAGCAACGGGGCACCGCTGTGGTCGAAAAGACGCGCCCCTCTTTGCGATCGAAACCGCCGCTTGCTGCTTGCCCGGCGCCCCCGCGCGC
>Ga0179591_1279645_pt1 | contig 10472 bp, 8 predicted proteins | sample CZOMad2_1_08_16f_FD_182891 | JGI IMG/M metagenome (GOLD analysis project Ga0179591, IMG submission 182891) | Vadose zone soil fungal communities from Angelo Coast Range Reserve, California, USA - CZOMad2_1_08_16fungal (PacBio error correction) | ecosystem: Environmental > Terrestrial > Soil >...
GGGGACTTTCCTCAGACGAATACGTGTGGGGGGGGGGAAAAAAATCGCCTGGAAGGCGAAAAAAAAAGTGGGGGGACCACCGGACTCACTGTTTGAAATTGACTGGCCTAAAAGTGCCGTAGTCGACAGGGGGGGAAAAAAGAGGGAATACGCCCGGACCAAAGTAGGACCTGAAGCGTATGAACAGCCGGCGGAAACGGGGGAAAACCGTCCGATGGTCGGAAGCCGAACCTGAAGAGGCCGGGACAAAAGAGATACAGAGACTGTCCAACTGGGGAAGGAGAAACCCAATAAAGAAACGGCGGTTTACACGGGCACGGCGCAGTAGACGGCCCTCCGGCCGACCTTCCGGAGGGTGGAGAAGACCGGGACCTCCCGCGTCATGGAACTTAATCCAGAGCCTGAGGGTCGCTCCTCCCTAAAAAAAAATTGTATCTGACAATTCCTGGCGAGGGGGGGAGGCACCAACGCAAAGGGCATATTAAATCCAATTCCAAACTGAAAGAAAAGGGGTTGGCTCTTTTTCGGAGGGACGAGGCGGTCCGGGGGTTCAAAGAAAAACCACTTCTAAACGGGCTTGTTGCCAAAAGGGACTCCACGGACTCTCACACGTTGTAAGCGTAAAGGGAGGGATGGGGAAGGCCAGTATACAATATGAGACATTCGTCTAACCGGGACATACTACCCGGGGGGAGTTCAGGACCGCCCAACCACTAAACCACGAAGGACAAAACACTAACGGCACAAACTAGCGGCGCGAGCTGCAGGGCCCTGGGACGGGTAGACTCAAGAGGGGGATCAATCAAAAAAGACGGACTCCCATCGCAAGGGGCTGGAACCAAATGTGAGAAAAAGGGAAGATTCTACTTCCCTGTTCCCAAGCAAATAAGGGAACAAGTACCTGTGCAGTTTAAAGAACCCTTTGGCAAATTAATGGTTGGGGAGAGCCAAGGGATTGCTCCTAGTCGCAGAAAAGTCAAAAGTCGATGCCAAGGACCGTGAGCAAATAGGAACCACTACATGTCCGGAAGGTCCCCTGAACCAAACTCGAGTTGTGGGGCGAATGAGAAAAAAAAAAAACCTGCCGAACCGAAAACGACCTGAATCAATTCGTTCCCCTTCCCGCCCTCCTCCGAGGAGGAACCGACCTCCAAAAACGGCAACCTCCCTTACCCAAAAAAAGGGACAGGTAGAACAGAAAAGGAATCCTGACGGCCACGGCTCGGTTAAAGAACAACGCCTTTCCCAGGAGTACTGAATGTTCGACAAAAAACTGGTTCCTCTCCCAGGAGCCGCCAGGGGGTAACTTAAGGGAAGACTTCCGGGCGGACCAAGACCCGGCGCGAGAAAGAATCGTCCGGGGAGGACGACCTACCTTGCGACCCCATGCCGAGGGACCGGGCCTGCTCTGGTGCCACTGTTCGGAGGAAATTATGCCAAGGGACCGTTCTCTGGTGAGGGAGTGTCGGACTCCAGGGAAAAATTCTGGTCGACAGACGATAGGAATCCCGGTCAACCCACCGAGAGGGGCAGTCCTCAGAGCCCTCAAGGGGGAGAAAGTTGTAGGTGAGGGGCCAAAAAGAACCGTCCCTCCACAGAGGCTTCCTCTTTACAGCGGTCAACAGTCCTAAAAGGCTCGCAAGACGGGGTGGAATCATCACAGCAAGAAAAGTGGGTTTTTCGTGGGCCCGCCAGGAGAAAGGACTGTTCTTCGACAAGGGGGAAGCGGCAAACGAAACGTCCGCGCTTCCCAAAGACGAATCGCAACGGGCGAACCACAACAACTCACGGGGGGACGGGAAGGAAGATCCTACCTTGAAAGGGCGAAAAAGAGCGATTGAGCGAGCCCGGAGACGATAATTTCCGCGTCGGGGCAAAAAAGGAAGAGGAGGCCCTCACAAAAAAAAAAAGCCGAGATGAGACGGATCCGCCCCCCACCGAGGAGGTCCTTCCTCTGGGGGGGAACCTATCACCGAAGGAGAAAAACCGGGGAAGGGAGGGACCGGAATTACGAGTCTCCTTCCACCAGGTAAAAACAGCAAACCCACTTCAAGGGGAGAGGGAGACCTCTCCTTTTCGGACGTGCTAAGAAGAAGGCCCTTGAAGCAAAAAACGAGAAGTAGAATCCCGGAGGGGAGGGAAAAAAGGGTTGTCATCAAGCCACAAAATTTCACCATCGCCATCGGAGGCAGAAAAAAAACGAAGCAGAGTCTTCGGTGAGGGGAATCGGGAACGACCGCGTCAGCTCCCCTTGCAAGTCGCAGGCCCTCCGACAAAGGCCGGGTTATATTACCATTTGGATGATACATAAATACACCCAGGGGGGGGAAAAAAGCACCGAGCGGAAAGACACTATTCTTGGGGGAGAAGGGGGGGGCAAACCTGGATGACCACAGGGCAGCTGTCGGTACAGGTTAGGGTCGTTAAAGGGGGGCGACTTTCGGAAAGAAGGGGACACCTATCTCTATCAGGAGTGAGTCATAGGGGATCCATCTGAAAAATCGGCAACCTATGTCTAGCGTGGGGAAGAAGGCAGATGGGGACTCAGACTTCCTTGTAAAATGGTCAAAAAATGAAATGGGGGAGCCGGCTATGTCACTCGGAGCCACAGCCATTCAACTGTCAGAAAGCCAAAAGGCGCTATTACCACTCGGCCACAGTAAGGGGACCCTAACTGGGGGGATTACAGCAGAGGGGGTTAGAAGCACTTCACTCCCCCTTTTGTTTGGGGTCCCATCAACAATGAGGAAAAAATTTGGAGACTAGGACTCTATTATCCCCTAAACAGAAGGAGAAACGAAGGAACCCCCCGCCTCCCTGCATGGCCGAAATGAACGTAGTGGTCCGTGCCTGTGCGAGTGGGCCGGGGGAACAGAGGAACGCCCGGGTAGTTCCTAGGGCGGAGAAAAAGAGAAAGGAAGTCATGGGCCTTCCTCGTCGGTCAAAAATAAAGGAGAAGCAGTGGAGGGACAACAAGGTAACTGAAGCCCAGCAGCGGCCCCTTGTCTGCGCTTGACAGGGTCTGGACCCGGGGCAAAAAATGAAGAAAATAAAAGCACAACACATTGATTCTGGGGAATTTTAAGATGCAGGGATCGTTGGAGCCGGCAGGAGGGATTCAACACGGGCGGGGGAAGGACGCCCCAGGCAACCTTAAAAGAGCAGAGAAAAAAGCGTTAAAATATCACAAGTTCTGCGGTTACCGCCGGAAAAAAAGGAATCTGGCGAAAAAAAAAATCCCGACCAAGGCGCCAACCGAGCACGTAGGTGTTCAATGGCCACACCAGGAGGCAGCGGGAACAGTCACCCGCCCCGAATTCACCGCGCGGCCCAGACCGGAGACACCGCGAAGCCGAGTAGGAATCCGCCTAGGGACTTCACTGACAAGAATGCGGTGGGGTGGGGGCCCATGTAGAAAAAAGGGCACGCTAGGGCCGAGCTTGCAAAGGGAACGGGGAGGTGGACGGAAGTCAACGTTGAAAACCGCGCCGTGTCCATCGGGCCTGACCACAGGGCTGAGGCCAAGCCGCTGCGCAACAGCAACACGGAGGCCAAAGACGCGTTGTTGAATCGGGGGTGGCACCCTTGTGGGGGGCAAACATCGTCAAGAGGGGCCAGGTAGACCGTGGAGACCGACTCGCTGGGGGAGAGTCCAAAAACCAAAATTGGGGTAGGCGGCAACGTGCTATCGGGGGCCCGATGAATTCTTGGAGCATTCGAGCCAAGGGCTAAAACGACCAGGCTGCCGCAAAGCGCCCAGATAGGGAAGCGGAAGGGTTTTCCGTAAAAAGCGAGAATCAAGGGGTAATCCTTGAAGGGGCACCTACGGGCCAATCGCGGGGGTCATCACCACTTGCCTCGGCGCGGTGTAGCAAAAGGTGCCTGGAATGCCATCGGGGGGAATTCCGGGAACATCGCCGTAGTGGGGGGGCGGGGAGTCGGGCTCGATCTGATGCCGATGGTCCGTGAGGAACCGCGGGGGGGCACGGGGGACAGACTCCGAAAGAGAGAAAAGGGAGGGTCGGGGCCCCAAGCCCGCAAAGACCTATTGACGGGAAGTCCTACGGTGAAAAAAAGCCCAGCAGAGGCCATACTAGCTCTCGCCGGTGAGCCCCCAGAGCCCTTATGAGGCGGGTCGAAGCGATGGAAATCCGGTCCGGGAGGCCGCACGTCGGAGCAAAATGTAAAGACTCGAGCGCGGACGGTGTGGGCTGCTTGACTACAATGGCCCGCAAAAATACCCCCGACCGCGTGAGTCCGCAGCAGAAAGCAAAACAGCGGCGAACCGTGGGTGCAAGAATGCACCAAAAGACCAACATAAAAAACCCAAATAACTCGAACCCAAACAACCCGACCTCACCAAGGGGACGAAGACCCCCCAACCGAGCACTTGAAAACCTAAGCCCCTACAGCCCAACGGCAACGCCAAAAACACCCGTCCAACCATCTCCGTGTCTCACTTTGCCAGCGGAAAATGTATCAAGCCCGGAATCACGCAAAAACAGCCAAAGACTCAGCAAGGCCTCCCGAAAAAAAACTTTCCCAAAATAGATGGTGATGCCGCTTGAAGGACACAGGGGGGCGGGGGCAAGCACGTACTTTGGACCTAACTCTAGAGCATTCTCTAAGAAGGCAACAAAAAAAAAAGGAAGGGAGATCTTGCCGGGCGAACGGGAAGAAGGCCACACGGAACTTTGGCTTCAAATAACGTAATGCAGGGTTCAATTGGCTGCGGAAGCAATCGGTGAACCGGGCTGAGAAGTGGCTTAGCGCCTTGGGGCTCTTGAAAAAGCTTCGAGGAAAAAGAACCACAGCGGTGGCGGCTGTTGCGTACCGAAATCGCTGGCGCGTTTCAAATGGGACAGTGCGTGGGGGGGTGGGGAACATGAACAACCAGACGCTGGGGGATGCAGGGCGGTCGAGGAACCGCGGGTGGGGGGCAAACAGCCTGTAAGAACGGGGTACGTTCTCGGCTGGGTGGCGAGGCGGTGGGGGGGGGAAATCATCCAAACGTCGCCAGCAAACGCCGACTTCCAAGGCCACCGAAGGGACCGATTTTCACTGGGAGGGACCTGAGGCACAAGGCACTCTGTGCGGCCACAGGGCCGGGTCAGATGGGATCTTCTTGCGGGCCAAAGCAAAAAGATCCCGGCCAAGAGGGGTAAGACTGGGCGCGCGAGAACATGGGCCCCCGGCCCGAGAGAAGAATCGCCCGCAAAAAAGACTGCCCAGAGACAGCGGGCAGGAGAGATCAATAAAAAAGACCACGCCGCGATGGGGGGACCTACATTAAGGAATACCAAATCCCTCTGGGTGAACCCCGTCATGAAAAGTTAGACAGAGTTTGGCCCCGTGACTGGGCGCTACGTCCTAAAAAAACGGGAACGCCCTCGAAAGAGAAGCTCTCCTGTATCAGGTCGACGATACCCCGGTCGTATGAGGATCGATAATCTGCGAACTTCCATCGGCCGAAAACACGAACGAGAAACCTAAAACGACTCTCCAACAGAAAACAAGATTGGCCACTTAAGGGATTTAAAAAAAAGCGTCTGAAAACGCAACAAACGGGCAAAGAAAAATAGGCCCGGAATCTGGGGGCTGGCGCAAGCGGGAGGTGAAAAAAGTGAAAGACAGACCTGTCAGATCTGCGAGAAAAAATGAGGAACTCCTGTGCCCAGCAGGCCTCGAGGGGGGGGTCCTCGGCCGACTCCGCCCTCCAGCGCAATCCGAGCGGATTAATCTATGTGGCGCCGGTCGGGTCGGCAACAAAAGTGAATTATGCAGGGGAAAAAGCGCAAACAAAGAATCAAAACTTGGTGCCAAGGATAAAAAACCCACGTCTTTGGGGGTGGTGCGGGAGGGCCGGCTGCAAGGTATACGGAATCGGGAACGTCCGCTGGGTTAGATGGGAAGTCGCGCAGTCCTCTTGGAGAATCCCGAGGGTCCTGCTTCCCGTCCCGTTAGAAAACGCGGGCGAGGACAACGAGGAAGAACTAGGACTTCCATTCCACCTGGGACGACGACTAAAATTGTGACCGCTTGGTCGGGGGACTTACGAGGCGGCCATACAAGAGACAGCAAAGCGCCACGGGGCACAACGGCCGGCGAGCAAAAGGGCAAGGTGAGAGCACTCAACCGCTCACAAAAAAAAATCTGGTATCGCCGACGAAAGGCAGCAAATAGGAAAACAGTACCACAGGCCGACTAAACCGTAATCTCACCCGAGCAAACGAACAAAGGCGCGACCAAGCGCACACTAAAGCGGGCGGTCGCAGAAGAAAGGAGAAATGCGGCCTTCACGGGTAGCCGGCTTCGTCGAGGGGAATCATCACAGGGTCTGAGGGGTTCCTAAAAAGAAAAAAAAAACCAAAGAGAATTGATGCTGGAGAACAACTGGGGGGGGGGAGAGATCTTGCAATGCAAACTGTCCGGCAAAGGTGACAGAAAGAAAGGAGAAAAAATGGAAGTTATCATCGGGAAAACCTTGGCATCAAGAGCGCACTCTCCGGAAGTCGGACGAAGGAAAAGCCGGGAAGAAGGAGGGCGGGATAAAGAAAACATGAGGCCGGCTTTCCAGCGAAGAAAGAACTTTGCTAGCCGCCGCCATTAGGGAAGACTCGGCGAACTGAATACCTAGGATCCCTTTCTCCTAAAAACACGCTCTCAGACTGGAAGACCATCCAATAGGGGGCGGAAAAAAGGTAAACGCCCTGGAACGCCCGTTGGGATACAACTCCCACCGCCGAACAAGTCTCGGTTTCCAACCGAAAGGAAATTTAAACTCGGCCAGAAATTTCAGCCCAAAAAAAAATGGTCCCAAGGGTAAGGGGGCCCGTCCGGGGGGTCCCCAGAGTCAAGACAAAACTTAAAAAAAGGAAGCCTGGTCCCGATTACCTTAAAGGACCCCGACGAGGGGGGCAGCAAGCACCCCGGCGAAAACCGTTTCCAGGGCCGCTGTGCACTCCGGATACAAAAGAGAAAAAACCTTTCAAAACGGATCGGAGCGGTCGCTTCCATAGGAGCTACTGTGAAACCATCTAACCATTGACGAAAATCGGGCGCAGAGGAAACATGAAGGCTTATAACCTGGGGGTTTGGGGGGAAGGGGTCGTGACAGGAAGGCCTGCGGAACCCAAGTTCAGCTTCTTCTGGGGGGGGGAGGACCGGTGGCCAAGGCGGATCTGCGGTGTTATAAATTTCATCCTCAGGTTAAAGGGTGACCAGACCAGAAGGAGGCCAGTCCGCGAAAACCTCCTGCAGAAACCCCATAGGCCAACTGTCTGGGAACTAGCGAGGCCGACCGCGTAAGAAAAACTCAGGGGCTCTCCTCAACAAAGCACTAAGGATGATGAATAAGAATCATACACCGGTCTATGAAGATAGAATTGATCTTTATGAAGAAGGCGACGGCACCAGGAGGCAAGAGAGAACGGGAACTGACCTCGGCGGTCAACGAACGGCGTCTAAAAAAGTGAGCACCCCCACTCTTCTACCGCACACGGGGAGGAGGCCGGGGACAGCACGTGTCAAGATAAAACTCCTCACAGGGTAGCATGGCCTTCATTTTCAATCCTCGTCCAAAACCTGCCTCCACAATAAAGAAATGGGAATTCTGCAGAAACAGAGAAGCCTTGGAAGGGCGGTCGAGACGATTTGGGGGACGAAGCCCTGCGCGAACAAAGAAGAAGGACCCAGCTCATAAAAAGAGGGTAACGAACTGCGCCACCAGTGTGGCAACAAAAAGCAAAACTTGGCGATAAACTAGGCGGAAACGATCCGAAGGGCATCGTATTACTTTAAAACTGAAGACGAGGCCGGGGAAGAGGCGTCGCCCGGCGCCAGGACACAAAAATGAACTTCCCGCCCACCCTGGGAGAGGAAAAATGTGTTAAAAACCATCATTAAACGTGAATGGGGAACCGATTAGAGATCCGGGGGGGGGGGAGAGGGTCAAAACAACAAGGGGGAATGGTCTCCGAGTGAATTTGTAGGAAAAAGGACTACGGATCTGAAAGGAGAAATTGAAAAGAGAGGGATCAGTAGGCGCCCGGTTGGATTGGAAGAGGGGGGACAAAAGATCAGCGTCATACTCGCGGGTACGTTGAGCATCTGGTGTTCAAGAAACGCAGCCCGCACTGAAAAAGTCAGTTCCCCCGTTCATGCCAATCTCAAGTCAAAGGAAAAATGCGAATGCGATCGGAACAGTACAGACAAGACAGAAGACAAGGCCACTAAAAAAAAAAAAATTAAGTCGGCAATGTTAACCCAAGGGGTACACCGTGCCTACAGGCAGAAACTAAGGGTGAAAAACCGAGACGCTCACCCCGAAGAACCACATAAACAGGTGCTCAAACAGAGAATCGCTTTGGGGATCGAGCAAAAAGGGAATGAGTATCACAGGCGATGGACTCAAACCGGGGGGGGCCGAACAAAGAGCCATGCTCGGTCGACAGAACGAGACTGGTGGGCACATTGACAGGGGGGGAAAGGTCATCATTGGGGTTCCGGGACAGGGTAAAAAGAAAACAAGGGGGGGAGTAAGTCCATTCCGGATAAGATTCTCCTCGAGATCTGGTCAAGGAATAAAATGCTCTGGACCCGAAAAAAACTATATGAGAAGCATTTGTAGTCCAAGGGCCCCATCAATCTAACGACGGGGCAAGTCAGGGGAGGGTCGGATCCCCTCAAAAGTCAGGGACTTCCGACAAACCCACCGTATTGAAGTAGACTGGGGAAAAAAGGGATGTAATAGCTAGGGGGGGGGGATCAAAAACCGCAAGTAGAAGGCCATCACCGGGTAAAAGGAGAACTTACCCTCCAGGTGAGGTATAATGCCCCAGGTTTTTTCTAGGACGCGAAAAAAAAGGTGAAACCAAACAAAAATCACACGCCCTCAAAAAGGTTCTCCCGGACTGACGTGGACAGGAAACTACCGGGAACGAGAAGAGCACGGGGTTTCTCGAATGCTTGGACCACCAAGGTAGGGGATCGGCGATCACAAAGGGACCTCTGAGGTCCGCCATCCCAAAAAAAAACGGAGACAAAACAAAGGAAACTAGTAGCAACCAGTCAGAGGAAAAAAAAAAGACGTTCAGGTCTCCATTTGGGGCTGGTTGAGGAAGGGCTGGTCCAATTTAGCTATAGAAAAGGCCAGCATGACAGCCAGGGCTCTGTTTGAAAGAACGGGGATAACAAAGGCAGCGGAAGCACTCCCCTCTGTCCTGGTCCCACAACCTGGGGGGCGACAGCATAAGGCCAAAAGGACGAGTGGTTTCAGGGGGGGGAAAGGACCAGGTGTGGAAAGAAGGGTTGAAAAAAGAAGGGATTAGAAAAAGGGGGGGGTCCTAACGAAGGGGAGTTAGGGTGGGGAAGGAAAGAAAGGAACAAAAATCGTGTCTGTCGAAATTGAATTAAAAGGGAGCAGGGGGACATAAAATTAAAGGGGAACCCTTTGAGGAAGAAGAACCTAAACTGAAAAGGCGGGTGAAGCTCTTCATCAGGTCTCCCAGGAGAGGGGTCTCAACCTGAAAAAGTCGTATCAGAACTAAGGGTAGCCAAAGGAGAGGGCGGGGACGAAGTACGGGGAAAAAAGGAGGTCACTTTCGCCAAGGGGACGACATGAGCTTTTTAACAAGAGGGCAGGGGGTTAAAAAAGTAGAAGAAGGGGACCCTGCCAATAGAAACTTTTGGGGACACTTAGGCAGGCCCTAAAGGGAGTCCGGAAGCAGGAGTGTCGAATGTCGACCTAGGGGGGTAATTGAGAGATCGCAATGGAGCGTTTGGGGGGAAGCTCAAAAAAACGGGGGCACGCCTGACCCGAAAGTCCCAGGATGGTGCACCCCCTGGGAGAATAGAGTTTAAACTCCAAAAAAAAAAGACGCTCCACAGGAGAAGAAAAAAATTACGATACACTGCCTTTCCGAAGGAACAGGGGCAACGCGGCGCCGAGAAGGGGGGAAGGAAAAAAAGGGGTGCCCCGGTAGGAACAGGGGAAGTATAACCGTTGACGGTGGCTTCGGGGAGGGGAATGGCGGGAGTGTGTAGACATACATCAGAAAGTGCACAAATCAAACCGAACTCGGACACCAACACCGGGAGGATGAAAAAGATCCGGAGGCGACCAAAAAGATCTCCTTTCAAAACTGAAAGAAAAAAACAGAGGCCCAGCCACAAAAGGTAATAGAAAAACGACTGGAACCATCTAAAGTAGTTTGACATAATACCAGCAAAACATCAGAGAAGGTGACCTCCTTACGTAAAAAATTGTACGCCCGACAAAGACAAACCAAAAAAGATCCACGGAGACCGCTCAAAGAAGGGGAGTCTAAATGAATACAAAGGAAAGAGCAACAGGCGACGAAACCAAGGGAGCCGCCACTGAGCGGGGGGGTGGGGTTCCCGAAACTTGAAAAGGGAACCCCATGTTTAGAGCAAAGGAACCTGGCAGTTTAAAAAGAGAGAAGTCCGCAAAG
>Ga0179591_1383384_pt1 | contig 10472 bp, 13 predicted proteins | sample CZOMad2_1_08_16f_FD_182891 | JGI IMG/M metagenome (GOLD analysis project Ga0179591, IMG submission 182891) | Vadose zone soil fungal communities from Angelo Coast Range Reserve, California, USA - CZOMad2_1_08_16fungal (PacBio error correction) | ecosystem: Environmental > Terrestrial > Soil >...
TGTGCGTCACTCTGCGAAAGGTGACAAACCCTCACTGGAGCCAAGGGGAAAGGAGAAGGAAAGTTGGAGGAGGGAATATCCGGCCAGGACCTTCGGAGAGATAGAAAGCCAGCTTCGTGCTCTTTTGGACGTTCATTGAAAGATGGGAATTCGCCAACCGGGAAGAGTACGAGAGAGCTACGACCCATAGTCGAAAAGGACCAGGCACCTTCATGGGGTTCCCCCTTAAAGTAAAGACAAAAACGTCTCACATCCGATGCGCATGGGCGAATCGTGATTCCGTCCGGAGACGAAAAGAAAGCTCCTTCGAGAGTGAGCGAAAAAGTGTCGAGAACAATCCAACATCCAACCTGGGACACCAGGCTCAGATCAAGCTAGGGCCGGGCTCGTGCCGACGAGACTTAATCTCCAAATCCGACCGGTTGGAGGGGGAACCAGGATTAGGGGAAGATGTTCGACTGGAACGGGTTAATCAAGGGGTCAGAAGGGGGGGAATAAAATTCAACCCGGGAAAGACAAGGGCAGGTACTCATACCAGTTTTGGGAGAAGAACAAAAAGGGGAAGGTTGGAGAGAAAAGAAATGAAAGGGATTCTCTAAAGCGCTGGGAGTAAAGTCGGGGGCCCTAGAGAGAGTTACGCGTGTCGTTGGGATTGGCGTGCGGCCGATTTGGAGGGGAGAAGGGTTAGGTGAAGTCTATAATAAGGGAAAGAGGAGCCACCATGAAGGCCCTTGATCGGGGTGGAGCTTTGCGTCTTAAAAGGGCCCCAAGCGATTCGGAAAAGGGGGGGAGTCATGACCAGAATGGGGCTCATCCTGCTCCATGGCAGGATGGCCCGAAAATTGGAAAACTGGGCCTCTTTTTTCGTCGAGGGTGAAGAAGACTCTTAGGGGAAAAGACTCTGGGTAAAGAGGAGGGTAGGCGCTGGTACAGCGCTTTGAATTCGCTAGGCGGTTATCAGAATCTCTATAAGAAAAGTATCGAGGGTTAGGAAAAAAAGGGTTATGGGCCCGGGAGAGCCACGAAATGGAACAGGGGTCTGTTGAGGAATCAAAGGCCCCCTCAGACCATATTCACCGGGAGGGACCGGCTGGTGGGAGGAGAACTGGGGGGATTGGGAGGGGCGTACTGAGAAAAAGAAGAAAGTACCTCTCGATCACGAAGCCTACTGCTATAGTTCCCGAGTATGGTGGGACGGACTCGGGGCCAGTCTTCTAGAGGAAGGGAGGGCAAAATAGTTGGTCAGTCAAAATAAATCTCTCCGACCTGGGGTCCCTCAAATAAGGGAGTATCTCCCAAAAAGACGCCGGTACCTTCTTAGCGAGAGGAAAAAGGCGCTGACGGAGTCGGAACTTTCGCTTGATTCATAGCGATTACGCTCCTCAGGCCTAGGCCAGGGAGCGGGAGGAGGTGGATCGGAGGAACGAAAACTTCTGACTGAGGCATCTCAAGGAGCGGGAGGAGGCATCGGCTGCACAGTACTCGTCGAGATTGGAGAGGGCCGGCGGACTAATGGGGAAAAAAAAAAAGGGGAATCCAAGTAGATTAACAAACAACACTGAGTATGAGGAAAGGATGAGAAGAAGGGGAGGGGGAGGGGGGATCTCTGACTAGGAAAAAAGAATTCCAGAAAGACTTCCCTCAGGAGAAAAATGAAGGGCGCAGAAGCTTCTCTCTCTAACCTGACTAAGAATCATCAAGAAGGAAGCTGAATCCAAGAACGGAGGGGAAGGGGACGAGGAGTATCGTGAGACGAGCGAGACGACCAATAGGAAAACCGGGGTCATCTCCTTCACACGACGTTCCCCTCGGAAAACTTCTGTCAGGGGTTTACGCAAGGTGTAGGGTCATAAAAGGATTATCGGAAAAGGGGGGAGAACCATTGAGGGGGAGGAAAACCGGAGCGTCTAAAAAGAAAAAATTTGCCCTACCACGGCCAGAACGCGGGGAAATCGCTTGACACTGATCTATAGATAACGCTCCTAAGAAGGAACTACATAAAGGTCAGAAGTGAAAAAAAAAAAGTCGCCCACTCCAAGGGCAGGGTGACTTTGGAAAAGGTCATCGACTCTTGACGATACCAGCAGGGGGTCCAGCTACTGGGAATCGAGGGGGGGGGACATCCAACAAAAAGGGATAGAGGGGAAAAAAGGGACTTCTAGACTACCCCCCTACTCTACTGAAAGGAGGCGAAAACTAGTAACGGGGAGAAAAAGAAAGAAACGGGGGACTCGCGGAAGGATGAATATGGCATGGAGATTAGCTTCATCCTCCGGGAAAAGGATGTGAAACCTGACCCTCGTATTTCAAAAAAAGGAACCTGATGAAAACCTCCAGATGGGAAAATTAAAAAAAAGGGGGGGGAGATAAATTTTTGGGGAGAAGACGAAAAAGGAGAACAACCGACTCCAGACCTGAGTCAATTGGCATGTCCTGGGGGTATCAGGTCGGCCTTCACAGCGAGCCCTCCGCGCTCCTAAAAGGAAACAAGACACTAAGACAAGTGAAACGAGGGATAAAAGGGAAAGGGGGGGACATCATACTCCAGAGAGGGATGGTGATGAGGTTCGAGGAACCACGAAAATTTGGGGAGTCGCACCAGATAATATCAGAGGGAAGGTCTTCAGAGAAAACGGGTCCCGGGAGTCAGTCAAGTAGTGGACGTCCACAGGCGGGAGGAATGGGGAGAAACTTTGCACAGTCGGGGCAGGTAAAGGTCATCTACGATAAGGGGAAGAGGGAGGGGACAGGGGGGGGTTGACGGGAAAAACGGGGTGAAAGAGTGAAACGATACGTCGATCAAGGATACTCCCTGGAATAAGGGCTTAGGTGGGGGGCGAGGAGGGCTACCAGGGTCGCCACATGAGTGGAAAACCTGATGATTTGCGCAATCCGGGATGTCGGGATGAGTTTCTTATGGCTTATTTTTGTAAGGAGGCGCGGGAGGGAGGGGGGGCGGGATCTGGTACCTACTAAAAAGGGAAAGTCTCGGTCGGAGAGGTCCCTAGAGATGCTCCTGGCTCGGAGGAAGAAAGAAGCGCCCGAAAGTGCTCTCGGGAAATGTAGAGGAGGGCTGCATCAAAAAAAGAGGGCAAAAGAAAGCCCTTCCCGGAAAGCGGGCGTATTCTTTTACTCCCAGTCTAAGGAGAGAGAAAACTTGAAGGGGGAAAGCTAAACCAAACAAAAAGAAAAGTCGAAAACTGGGGGTATAATATGCGTGAAGAAAAAAGGGGAGAACTTTACCTCATCTAGTTCAGATAGTCTGGCGTAAAATGAGGAGTTGGTGCGATGCACTTGGCTTCATGCGGGAAATCACGAGGGGCGGGTCATCGACTCCTAGGCGTGCTCAGCGCCGCAAAGAGTCGAGAGTTGGGAAGAGCTTGGAGGAGATATGGAAAGTCAGAGTAGAGGAGGTGCTTACAGCAGAGAGGCCAGTCCAAGAGAAGACGAAGTGTATTGGAGGGGGGAGGTCAGTACAATGGGCTTCCGTACCTATCTCAAAATCAGGGACTGTAGAAGAAGGGGAGCAGCGTGAGAATGGAAAGAAAGGCAAAAGCGTAGACCCGAGAAGAGGGGGCGGAAAAAAATGTATAAAAACCTAAATAAGGAGACATGGCACATCCTGGTAAGTCGCGGGATACAATTAAGATGACGAACGTGACAACGGTGTCAGCGGGCCAGGGGGGAGGGTGTCGCGGGAACAAAAAAGGATCATGAAAACACACAACAACTCAAAGAAGGAGGGAGGACAACTCAAAACACACAGAAGCATAAAAGAAAGAAAAGGCGACGGAGAATAGTTCGTCGAGCAGCCAAGGGGGAAAGACGAGCAATCGGAGAGCAGGTAGACAGGAAGGATACAAGGCAGTTCGTCTCTGGAACTCTCACGATAGAAGAGGGAACTAGGTATTTGTTGGACGGAGAGGACAGAGCAGTCAAAGGGCAAACAGGGTGAGAACCGAAAGAAGGGAACGAAGCCATATCGCTCTTCGTACATGGGGGTCGCGGAGGTGAAAGATCTAGAAAAAAAAAACTACAGAGGGGTCTAGGGGAGAGAAGGCAACGGTCAAGAAAGGCCGAGGGCCCGCTCCAAACACCGTCATGGACAGGCAATTCTTAGTTCAAAAGATTTTTTGGCGTCGGGGCGCAGTGAGATCTTGCCGTAGAGAAAAACACACAAACCCAGGAGAGAAAATTTGAAGGGGGGCGCGGACGTCAAATCACGAAGCAGGAAAAACATGAAAAAATGATCCTGTGGAACTGATAGGAGGGCCGTTGCGGGGGGTCAGAAAGCTGGAAAAAAAAAAAAAAGCCGGGTAACAAAATAGAAGGAAGGTGAAGGGCCTCAGAACGAGGCGCATAACTATCCAAAAAGAGGGGGTATAAAAACCAATTGTGTCTAAGGATTACACTACAATCAGATAAGTGGGGGGACACAACGAGGAAACCTTTTATGGCTCCATGAACGATGGGAAAGAGCTGGGGGATTGGTTCCGTTTAGTCAACCCAGGCAGCTATGTGCTTCGAATGGGGAACTCTTGGGATGAGTCCAGAGTGCGGATGGGAGGGCCATTGGCAGACCCAGATCCTCAATCAGGATTATTTATCTCCTAATAATCTCCCGCGCGATGGAAGCGAGTTCTTTCTTGTATGGAGTCAGCGTAGAAGAGTCAGGATGAAGAGTATACGGAAAAAACAATCGAGGAGTGAACTAAATTATATGGGATAACTCTCGACAGGTCAGCTTATCGAGAGGAATCAAAGACTACGTTTCATCTACGATGATATCGGGGGGCGAGAAGTAGGACCTCCTGGATTCCTCCTAGACGCTTCAGAAGTGGCGTATACCAATCAAAGGGGACCTCTTCGATTTCTCTCGGAACCTAGCCGTCTTTCCTCTCGCCTGACTCTTTGGGGGGAAAAAAAGAGACGGCAATAAGAGGACCGCGTTCAGATACCAAAAAAGACGTGCATAGAGAGACTTCTTTTCCTCGGTGGTCGAAAAGGTATCGGAAGGGTTTCATCAAAAGGAGATAGGTGGTCTTTGGGGGACTGACTCGATACATTAGGATTAGGGGGGAAAGGGCTTTGGAGGAGGGGTTAAAGGGGCCGACCAGAATCCGACTTGCTGAGTGACCCCATAAACTACGAAATCGAGGGAAGTCATTAGGAGTGAGCGTCCATCTTCAAAAACGCTAATGGGGAAGAAAAAAGGGGTTGAAGTGTTGCTAAGGACATAGTAGAATTCAGAGGAGGGGCTAAAAGTAAAGGTTCTTTGAACCTGGACCAACAGGGGAAAATCATTCTCTGTCTCCTGGGAGGGTTCTTGGGAAGCTTCCTTAAGAAAAATGGAAATGACGGGAAAAGGAAGGGTGCTCGTCAGGAGAGGGGGGGTCTTAAATGGAAACGCTCACAAAAATACAAAAACTCTGAAAACCCAGAAGCGGGGATTCGCAAAAAAAAACGTCCCTTTGGGTGAAATGAAAACCATAGAGGAGCCCAAGACCCTTACTTCAGGAGGGGAACTCAAAACTAGCTACATGTAACTGACGTACAGAAGGAAAAAGCAAGAGAAGGAAAAAGGGGGCGACAGTCTAGAACACTCAAATGTTTCCTCCTGGGGGGTGCAGGGTCACTTGCAAAGATCAAACTTGAAGGATGAACAGGTGAAAGAAAATCAAAAAGAATGAGAAAGTCGGCTCGTGTCATGGACGGTTGCAAAGCAGAAAAAATCGACCAAGAACTACTAATTCGAAAGAGGCGAGGGAAGCCGACGCTGTTAGGGTCACTTATCAAAAAAATAACCTGAAAATTGGACAGATGGGGAGAAATCGAATCATGCGCAAGAACATGTAGACAAGGGAAAACGGCGGGGTCTTCAAAAAGGGAGCGGGGGGCACGAACTCTCCTCTCCAGACTTCTATAGCACGGTCCTCGTCCTAGAGAAAGAAAAGAGGGCTTCGTGCATCATAAAAAAGTAGGAGTAGGATTAATTGAAGTCAAATCCGCTGAGTGGCACCGAGAGAAACAAAATGAGGCGTCCATCATACTCGTCAGTTTGAAAAGAAAGGAAAAGAACTCGAAACGAGGATGGCTTGTAAGGAAGGGGAAAGTCTTCCGGTTCTAAAAGAAAAAGTCTCTAAAAGGGTGTCCTTCAGAGGTCCAATCTCTGAGAAGAGGAGTTCGCCCCCGATAAGGGCAAGAGAGGATCCGGTACGGGGCTTCTTGTACTAACGATAAGGAAGAACTAGCAATCTTAACGGGGTAGTGCGTCGGGGATGTGAAGAATCGGTAAACGGGATATTCGTGAAAGGGAGTTAGGGTACCAAGGACTCTTCCTGCTCTATCTGAGGAAGAAAAGCCTAGGGAGAGGCGCAGACAATGCAAAACGAGGGGTTTCCCCTTGCAGAGAACCTCTGAAGAATCAGACCATCTAGGAGGGACAAGCGGCCGTGCTGCTTCTGTGCTGCAGCTCGGGAAGGAGTAATCAGCCACCTGAAGACCGGGGAAGGAGTAGATTCTACTTGATGCGGACTTAAGGAGGAAAAGCAAAAAAAAAACCTCTGAGGAAATCCAGTCCCGGCAACCGAGCCTAACCTAAATTAGACGATGCTGGAAGGAGAGCCAAGAAAGAACAATCACGGACGTGAACGACACCGCTGGAAGGCAAAACTATGTAGCGAACTTAATTGGAGCCGGCCAAAGACAGGAGATACAAAACAACAGGGGGGACAAAAAAAAGTACATAAATGATGGAGTGGAACCAAGTGGCGTGGTTTTCAAGACTACACAGAAAGAGAACCCTGAGTCCTCTTGGAGGAGGGGGGCTTTAAAACTGGAGGAAAACAGACTCTTTTTTCGACTTGTCGGGGGGGCGGAAAATGGGGGTGTCGTCTCCGAGGGCATGGGACGTGACTGTCTCAATAGACATAACTTGTGATGAAACAAACAAGCAAATTAAAAGAAAAAGGGGGAGGGACTGGGGGTTGGTCGCCGGCGTAAGGTCGCAACCCGAGGAGAGAAACTGTCGTCAAAAGAAGAAAGTAAAAGGGGAAGAAGAGACGGGGACAAGATAAGGGCAAGAATTAAGGGTCACTCTGAATGGTCAGGAGTAGGAATCTTCAAATACCTGTCACTCTGGGCTAAAGGGTAAAAGCGGTATTGGGGTACTTGGGACGAGGGCTGTAATTGGAGATCGGGAAAAAAGGTTCGTCAAGGACGGGATGAAGAAGATCGAGTAAGGTACCTCCGAAGATATGATCGAACCCGCAGGAATATTGGAGAAAATTTCTTAGACTGAAGGGGGAAAGAAGATTTTTCAAGGAAAAAGCGCACCGCTAAAAAAGGGGCGTTGAAAAGGGGGGCAAACGAGGGATTTCGTACTTCCATCCACGCACCCTCAAATAAGAAATAAACAACTTTCCTTACCAAGGGATAGGAGTAAATTGATGAGAGGACTAGGACTCTTTGGAACAGTAGAAAAAAGAAGAGGGCCATGCCCGAAGGGGGTTGTGAAGAAAGCAGCACCGAACCTGTGTCGTTCAAACTCATCAATCCTTCTGGGGAAAGAACGCCTACATTCTTAGTCAGGTGAGGGGAGAGGCCTTGGGAGCGATACTTTCAGAAAGGGGTGTAAAGAGGGAAGGAACCCCTCAGGATAAAAACTTCAGAAAAAGGGGCGGAGGACGTCGCTCATCGAAGATCCGGGAGTACTGAGGCAATCGAAAGCCATCTTTCGGACGCACGAAGAATCGGTCGGAAGATGAGGAACGGGCGCGGCGGCTACGAGAAAAAAAGAACGAAGAGTCTAACAACAAAAAGGGGGAATTGAGGGAAAAGAGATGGAAGCTTGCAGGCGGAGCCGCCGGAAATACTAGTCCACTACAGACACAGAGTCTTAGCCAGCAACGCGGGAATGATGAATAGACGAAGACTTCTACGATTGGAGAAATCCTTCTCTAAAGCCAGAATTGCTTACAAGGAGAACGGATAAGGAAAAAAGCTAAGAAGACACCTCCAAAAAGAAGTGAAGGCTCATCCCGCAGCAAAGTCCACCCTCGAAGAAAAAAAGTTAGGGGTGGGGGGATATACCGCCAGTATCTTTAGGTCCGAAGGAGGGATATCAGGCAGTTTTGAAGAAAAAAAGGGAAGGTCTGGGAAAAATGGCGGAAAGCGAAAGCCTTTCAACTCATATGGAATTTCAAATTCTGCGTTCGTTATCAGAGAAACTTCAAGGGAAAGCATCGGGCAGGAAGCATTGCTAGTGCACGAGGTAGAAAAAATCGCTCACACCCTTTCAAGCCCACCCGGCATGTCTCACCAAAGAACCAGGAAAAGACGTGCACCTCATGGGAGAGAATGTGGAAGGGGCAAAAAAAATACCAAATCTGAATTCCATAGATGGTTGGCGGGGAGGGGATCAAAAAATTTTCTGACATAAAGGGAGGAACGGTCCTTACGTCAGAATAATCAAGCTAAAGAAAAACGTCACGAACGACTCCTGGGAAAAGCTCAAAGAAACCTGTCGGTAGCAATCTAGTGTGGAGGAAGAAAACTCTTACCTGCATAGGTCCGCAAGACTTACAAGAAAAGGGGACAGGGATGACCGTACGGGGGAAAGAGTCAAATTAAAAGGAGAAAAGGAGGATTTTAAGGGAAAAGTGAATCAATTTGTGGAAATACGAACCCTGCTAAAACCCGTCGATAGAAAATTGCAATGTCAATTGCAAGGGTTGCATCTGCATTATAGAGGCTCTTCACGAAGGAGGAATGCCAAAGGAGGGGCTCCGCAAGTAACTTCTCACCAGCCCCTCCCACTTTACCAGACCAGTAAGATATAGTACTAACAGGAATTCTAGACGTAAAAAACGAAAGGGAAAGGTGGATGTTGAGTCGCCACGAGAGATTTTTGTCGGCGCCCAAATAGTCCTTCTTGAAAAAACCTAAGGTCCTTTGGACGGGCCAGGAAAAAAAATGAAAAGTGCTGACCTGTCGCCTACACTAGGACGTAAATGCACAAGGGTCTTGGTATTTGGCTATTACAATATTCGAGTTCTCAAGGGGAAGGTGAGGGGGGGGGAAGACGTTTGGGTAAGGGGGGACGAGGGTGGTCGGAGATGGTACGGTGGAATTATCCTCTGAGGACTGTGGGAAGCGGCGGTATTCCACTGTTTTCGATGACAAGGACGAAGAAGGGACCAAGCATAACGAACTGAAAGCCTTGGAAGACGAGGGAAAAAAGAGTAGGGTTTCGTAAAGAAGGGGACATGAAGTTGCCGAAGATGGGAAGAGTCATGTATTGCTAGCAGCGCTAGGAGAGTCTCGGTAAAAAGGGGGGAAACTTCAGGAGAGCGGCGTATGTCACGGGGGAAAAAAAAGAAAGAGAAAAAAAAAAAGAGGGAGACTACGTGGAAGAGACATGGAGACTAAAAGCGGTCAAGAAGACGTCCCGGAATAAAAGAGCCGATTAGTTTTCTCAGGAAAGGGGAATCGGAGAAAAAAAAAAGGAGTAAAAAATCCCGGAATGTCGCGCGAGTGAGATAGAAGAAAAAGAAATAAAAGGGGGACGCCGCCCGTACGAGGGAAACTCGAGGTGTAGTATCTGGAACTGCGTAGGGGGTTGGAAAGGGGGGGTCTGCCGGAGGGAAGAAAGAAGAGAAAAAACTAGCAGCGGATCCGATGAGGAAGGGCCACCTGATCGTAAACTCAGAGGGGAGGAGAGGTTCAAAGGAGCGATTGGAGGCTATGAGCACGCAGGAGATGTTCTTGTCCCATTAGGCGAGAAGGAAGACGAAGTAGGGCGATTACCGGAGGGGGGCATCTGAAAACCCCCTGCAAGGAGGGGAGAACTTAATAGAAAAATCCGCGGAAGGTCGATGTCGGCCTTGAGAGCGAACCCCGCGGGAAAGCTACATTATGAGGGTGCGTCTTTGAGGGGGGGTAAGGATATCGGAGGGAAACGGGCAAAAGAAGAAGAGGGAAGGGACCGTTGCACGGAAATGGGAACTCTGCAAGATCGGTACGGTTGCGGCACGAGCCCTGCAGGAGTCCGCCTCGACTTGAGGGAAAAAAGGGCGGCCAGATCCGGCTTCCAAGAAGGGAGCTTATAAAGCCCAGGAGGGGAAAACAGGTTGGCGCGCCGAAAGGGGGAGACGGGGCGTACCCTGAGTATTTGGCTCAAAGGAAAGAAGAAACCAGGACGCACATGTGATACAAAAAACTGAGTCCTCGCATAAAGGGAGGGGTCGGTAAAGAGTGGACTTAGTTGAGTCTATCCACTGAGCCAGAGAAAGGCTATACATGCATGGGAAGAACTGGAAAAAGCTGTAATATAAGCGAAAGCCAAAGCACTGAAAAACAGAAGAGATTAAATGGACGTTGGTTCGTTGGGGGGGGGGGAATTGATCGGGTGAAAGGAAGGAGAAGAGCAGGATCACAAGACCCCTTCTCTGACGATGCTATGTGCGTGAGAC
>Ga0179591_1258481_pt1 | contig 10471 bp, 14 predicted proteins | sample CZOMad2_1_08_16f_FD_182891 | JGI IMG/M metagenome (GOLD analysis project Ga0179591, IMG submission 182891) | Vadose zone soil fungal communities from Angelo Coast Range Reserve, California, USA - CZOMad2_1_08_16fungal (PacBio error correction) | ecosystem: Environmental > Terrestrial > Soil >...
AAAAGGATACTTCTAAACTCTGAAACTCGGATGGAAGGAGGCACGGGGGAAAGGCTGCGGGGGGAGAAATGAAAAAATCTTCCAAGTATCTTCAAGGACAGGAGCGTGTGTCGTGCGTACACGAAAGGGTTGGCGAAGGAAAAGGTGAAGAGGACTGAAAAAGGGAAAGGCTTTCTTAAGTTGGAACAATTCCACTCAATGAAATCACGCGGAAGACCATGCCACACAAAGGGGAGACTTTGGAAACAGCAGTCTCCCAAAGTGTTGGGCTTGTAGCAGGGGGGAAAAAAAAAAATAGCTACGTGCAACCCTGACAGGGGGAATGGCGTGACATGAAACTCATCAATTCCAGGAGGAAATGGGGCGGTGAAGGCTGCCGAAGGTGTTAAGGGGGGGAGGGAAATCTAACTAAATAAAACAATCGAGATACAAGTAACCCGACTCCGCGCTGCAAAACACGGGGACCACTTTCCTTCACTCCGAAGAAAATCTCAGAACATCCCGGTTCGTGGTTAGCTTGGGGAAGACTATCCGCGAAAAGATATCGCTGGCAAAACCCAACACGCCTCTCAGAAGAATGAGGGAGGGTGGAAAATAAAGCCAAAATCGAGAAGGAGAACTAGAAACTCAGTCGCTCAATGCATAGGATCCAGAAGGGGGAAAAAGTTGTAACGAACCCGCGGGACTGCCGGAGGGTGGGCGTTGGAGCCGGGGGGAACAGCTATCAACGAAAGAGCTAGAGAACAAAAAGGGGGAGTAAAAAATGAATTTTGTAAAACCGATCTCTCTTCCAAGTCGACTACGTCTACAATGGCCACTCACGGTCTTCAAAGTTCATGAATAGCTGTTAGGTAACAAAGTTGAAGGGGGGAAAGGGTAAAACTGCGGGAAAAAGGGAAGGAGCAACGAGGTCTTAAAAATCGAGGAATTGCTTATCACTGTCCGGGTGCCGCGACCTTCGTGAAGACTTCTGGCCGTGGAAAAAACGCTTGTCGGTTCATTCCCTATGAACCGTAACAGAAGGAGGGGGGGGAAACTCACATAAAAAAGGGGAGGGAACAATTGGAGCAGATTCGAAGTGGTGAGGCCGAATGCGTTCAGCGCCACGTCCAAAAACTGTTTTAAAAAAGGTGGAGAACGGAGAACGAAAAAAAAGGAAGAACTGGGTAGTCCCTTCGGCGCCGAGCAGTGTTCACCGGCATTCGTTCGTGCAAAACAACCACAACCAACCAAAAGGGAAAAGGACGGGTGATAACTGCTTTAACACCACGGCATGCTGACAACGACAGGGTTCGCATGGAGGCTGCCCAAAGGGACCCGAAGGCCCTAACTACGAAGACTCGAGATAAAAGGTTAAACGGAGAAAAAGAGGCTCCAAAAGGCTGGGAAAACATGACCGCGTCGCGTATACTTTCTGCACACCGTGAGGGTTGAAGAAAAGAAAAAAGGCGTTCAAGGACTTGGAAAATGCCTACTCGCAGGGCGTACAAACCGCGTAGAAGAGACAAAAGTAGAAAGAAAGGAAAAGGACATCATATTACAAGGACTGTTGCCCTTATTCGTCACTATCAGAAGCTCAGATCGGATGAAAAAGGGGGCTGGGAAACTTCCTGTTCAAAATGACCGAAGGGAAGTACGAGTGGGCTAAGACTCGATCAAAACACAAAAGGGAAAGAGAAGGGGGGAGGGAGAAGGGGCCCTCTCCACGGAAGTAAGTCAGCGTTAACAGGAAGGCAAAAAAACGTCAGGACAAACGAGATGCTGAAGCGCCGTTCTAGAGAAAAAGGAAGAAAAGGGGGGGGAAGGTTGTTCAGGTTGTCGTTCCCGGTATGGTAGAAAGGGAAGGGAGAAGGGGTTCAAAGACGCAGGGATAAACAGGGGAACATTGGGGTTACTAAACGTTGGGTTAAAAAAAGAAAGGTGGGGGAAGGGGGAGATCAAAGAGAAAGTGCCGAAACGGAAGCACATCTGTAGGACCAGCAAAACTAAAAACGAATAAGGAGAAAAAGACGGGGTCGGGATCCTCAGGACCGGGGGGGGGGCTCAAAATTGGCTCGCAAGATAAAGGAAAACAGAGAAAGCAGGAAGAGGGGGGGGAAGCAAGAGAGGTAATGACAACAACGAAATCGGCGCACAGGTTTCCAAGGGGAAAATGCGCCGAGGTCAGGGAAAAGACGAGTATGGGAATTTAAACGTACTTGGTGGGAGGGAAGAGGAAAGCGCACCAGAAGAAAAGAACTAACTGGCTGCAAGGGAGAGAAAACAGGGGGCCACCGAACTGTAAAATAAAAACGAAGGTAGATACCGAGAAGACAAAAAAAGAGGGGTTTTTTCAAGTACAAACGAATTCCTCACGTGAAGGAAGTCATGGAAAGAAAAAGAAGCTGGGCACCACGGCCAAAAAAATCGAGTCCACGGACAAAGACAAGGGGAAGGTGGAGAAGCTCATCTATTTTTTGGAAAATTGAAGCCGGGGGAGGAAAGGAGTAACTCCAGCCCCTGTAATAACAACTGGGAAAGGAAGGAAGCCAAAGGGAGAAAGTCGGACAACCTATAATGGGAGAAAAGGGGCTGCCTGGGTGGGAGGTCCCAGTCGAGAAGTTTGGGGTAAAAAAAAGTGAATGAAAAAAAGGAAAAAGGAAACTGGAAAATTCACAAACCTCGTTTGCTCATTCGTGTCAAGGGGAAGAGGTAGGGTGGTTTTCGGGTGGAAAGAGGACGAAACTTTGGGACTACCTAACGTTCAGGAGAGGAGAATGGAGAGTGGGGTGGTCTTACTTTCGGGGGAAAAAAACAAAACGCATCAAGTGAAAAGAAGCGGGGGGGGGGGGAGGAGGTCGGCACCAGGAAACCTAACTGCGCGTAAGCCATGGGGGAAGGGGGGGTCTAAAAGAAACAAGTAAAAAGTTGACTTTGAGTCAGGGAAGTACAAACAAAACAGGGTCGGCAAAGTAAGTCACGAAAGGGAAACAAGGAACCAAAATAAATAAGGAAGTATTGGGAAAAAAAGCAGAGACAGCCTTAAGAGTGGAAAGGGAACAAATCAACGGTGGAGAAAAGAGAGGCGACGCGCTCATCGACTATGTAACATCAACCAGGGGGGGGAAAAACAAAAATGGAATGCCGCAGTCAGGAAAAGGGGGGGCTTTCAATGTGTGCAGCGGATTGAGAGAGAATGGGGGTGATGCCGTTGGGGACCAAGCCAAATCAAACAACTTGTATGTTAAAAGGAGGGGGGGGCTCCAGAAACAGGTTGAAAGGAGGCCAAAAAAACAGGGGACGGTCGGGACACGCTAATCAAAACTTGGTTCAGTGGGGGGAAGAGGGGACGGGGAAATAAGAGAAAGAAAAGGAAAAACCAACCCACATCTCAACAGAAAGGGAAAGAAAACGGGCTCGATTGCACTAACAATCTAACAATCCAGGAAAGGAGTCAAAATCACAAACAATCAAAAAAGAGGGGAGGGAGGAAGAATAGGGATGTCAATATCGGTCTATGCTCACCGATTAAAAAAGAAAGATTGAGGTGGGGGAGGTAGAATGTCTTCTGGGGTAATAAAGAGGTCAATGAAAAAGTGGCGTGTTGTCGTAAAAACGAGGCCTCGGTGCAGCCGACTTCAAGAAAAAAGAGAAAGAGAGGACCACCGTGCAAGTTCGGCTTAATTATCCAAACGGGAGGTCACAACCAGGGAAAGATCTAAAAAAGAGAGAGGAACCACGTGAAAAGGTATCCTTTAGGCCAGTCTACAGGGGGGGGGAAAGGAGATGGAGCGGCTCGTCTAAAACACCGCAGTGGTCTTTCACATTTAAAGAGAAGGCGCTGCTTGGCGTGGTAGATGAGGAGGCAAAGTAAGAAATGAAGCAAAGGAAAAAAGACAGGAGGGTGAACAGGAAGATAGAGAGGTAACCTTCAGGGGGAGGAGCCGTGATTCCAACAAATTCTGACTCACAGTCAAGCGCGAACGGAGAGTGAAAGGCTGACTGAAGCCAAGGTCTCAAAGGAAAAGGGGGGGGACTTGCAGCTCTCATGGAATAGGGGGAGGGCCAGCTGCAATTGACCAAAATCTACACGCCCTAACAAGACCAAGACTACTACAAGTTTATTATTCGTCCCAAAGGAAATGGGGAGAGAAAGGGGAAAATGCCAACTTGAGACGCCGGAAAAATAAAAGAGGGAGTCTCCTTAAGAAGGGGGACAAAAAAAGGGATCCGGCCAAACCGCCGGTCGTAAAGGCTGCTGACCAGAAGCTAAAAGCTTGGGTCCAGGGGTAAAAAAATCGAGATTGGGAAACTGGGAAAATGCCTGCATTTTGCCTCAGGGTACCCTCTTCGGGAAGTGGGGAAAAGCTGAGTTGAGGGAAACCTCCCGGAAGTTCAGTACTTCTGTTGGAAAAATACAACACCAAAGCAAGGGGGGGGATGCAGGAGAAGGTGAATAAGACATTTCTTATGACAAGTTCGCGCCTAAACGCGGGGAAAAGGAAACAAGTTAGCGGGGGGAAGGACTTGGGCGCGAAAGAAAAGTAAACCAGTACCTGATAGGCAGGGAGCGACTTCAAACTCATGGGTTAAAAAGGGGTCGTCAACGCAGTCAGTGTGGGAAGAAGCGGAAAAGGACACAAAAGAGGAGAGGAACGGTTCAAATGGAGCTGCGAACTTGACAAAATCCCATACCGAACCTCGATAAAATCCAAGAAAGGGAGCCTATGCGTGACACTTCCACCTGAGTTGCGGTCAAAGGACTTCCTGGAAAAGGAGATGGAGAATTCTAACAAAAAAGGTGAGGGTCAACCTCAACCACGCAACAACGGCACTGGACTTTTACGATGCCCGGCCGACGAACCAGACGACCTGAAATTCGCCGAAACCGCGGCACAAGGGAAGTGCAGCAATAAATTAATGTTGAGGAAAGTGGACCTGAGCTACGGGCATTCAAAAGACATAAAGGAGAAGGGGACTGTCAGGAACTCAGGGAACCTAAAAAAGATGACCTACTACAAGGAACCAGGTCGCGGCAACGACTCCAAAAAAGAATTGGGGAGAGAGAGATTAAAAGGGAAAAAGATAGGAAAGGGAAACGGACGGTCATCGAAGGTATGAAAAAAAGGTGCCACCTCGCTAGGGGAATCGCATTGGAACGGGAAAAAGACAAGGGCCCATAGGAAGGCATAACGAACAGGTTGCGTTCCAAGCTTCAGCAGCGAAGGGCAAGGGTCGGCAGTGGTCTGAAGCGAAGGAGTCGGGACCAAAAGGGGACTGTGTGTGCAAACTTTTGGAAACTCACCGGGGGGAGCTCAAATGAGAAGGGGAAGACAAATCAGCAAGAACGCGAATAGGCAACGAAGGGGAGAGAGAGGGGTCAAGGAGGAGGGCCCCTTCGAAGGGGACAATCTCCACTGTCAAACTACGGGTGTGAAGACATCTCGTGGTGGAGAAGAGGAAACAAAAAGAACCAGGGTGGAAGAAAAAGATGGAAGGTGAACCTGGCTAAAGGGGGGAATGACGAAGCAAGAAATGTAACTGAGACGCGCCGCCAAAGACGAAAAGAAGAAGGGTTGCTTCGAAGAAGGGGTACGCACCTAACTTTTCCATCAAAAACATGTATATGAAAAAACTCCGGAGAACAAAAAATGGGGGGGGGTTGACCAAACGAATGCCATTGAAGGATCGTAGTGGGAAAAGGACCTCATCTTTGGTAAAACGGCAAATGAAGGAAAAAAAAGAGCGGCCCCAGCAAAAAGGGGACATATACACGTCTAAGCGGTTGAGCTGGGGGGGGTCGCAAAGCATCCCTTGTCCAACCTGCACACAGGGTCAGAAGAACGCTGGCACTTGAAAAAAAAAAGGACGAAGCCAATATAAGGGGGTAGAAAAACAGGCAAAAAGGTCGCAGGTGTAAAATTTAATTGGGGACCTGAAAATCAGTCAACCTGGACTTCCACCGGGGTCAACTCGAAAGAGGCGGGTTGGGTAGAAATTGTGGTTCATGCGGATAAAAAAAAGGAAGCGACGATAAAAAAAAGAAAAATTTTTGGGGAACGCGCGGAGATCGGGGTTTCTTATTGTCTTCAGAAGGGGCCACCGCCCTGAGGAAAGACGTGGGGCGGGGAAACAAGACAGACCGTCCACAAAGGGGTTTGCGATAGAAAAGGAAAAGGTGGAAGTGGTTCTTAAGAGGGAAGTGCTGTGGATTTGGTTCAACGAGGAAGTTGTTTTCGGTGCTCGTCGACGGCACAGCAGGGAAACAGCCATAGGAAAAACCGCCCGGAATTAAGAGTACCCTCTGTGCAGGGCACTGTAGCACATCAATAATGGGGTGAAACACGTCTATCGGCGCATCGGGTCGTCGTCTCAGCGTCAAAAGCCCTGGGGCAGGGATGCGATCTGGGGCAATGGCAATTAAGTGAGGGGGGGGAAAGTGTGGTTCATAGGGGAGGGTGTTCGAGAAAAAAGAAGGTATTTGAACCGGTGGTGGGCCAAAAAATCCAAAAAAAAACTTGGGCAACCCATGTGGGGAGAGAGGCCTTCAACAAAGGAGCGGGCAAAACGGGAAAAAAGGGGGAGGGGGGGGGTACAAAAAAAACCCGCCGGGAGTGGGGAGGGGAAGAAGGAAATATCTCCAAAAGGAAAAAGCTCTGGGAGACTTCACGACAAAAGGGGAAACACATGGCAACAAAAATAGATGCATGAAAAGACCGCAAATCTGGGAAACGGCAAAAACAAAAAAACACTAATGAAAAGGAGAAAGATTATATTCAGAGAAGGGCTCGGGGCGGAATGATTACGGCTAAAGATCAAGCTGGAGGGGAAAAAAAAATAAAAGGGAAAAAGGAGTTCGAGGGACAAGACAAAGTCGGGAACTCAATCGTCAATGGGAAAGGAAGCATGTCTGGGCTTTCCAGACGGACCGGGAAGAAGGGGAAACGTTAAAAAAGAGGGTCAAAAAATCTTCTTGGAGCATAAAAAGAAAGGAGAGCGGGAAACAGACGCCCGAAAAACACTTTGGCACCGACTTGCAGGGTATTAAAAAACATAGCCGGGTTTGCTGGAAAGCAGGAGTGAAAAAAAAACTCCGTGGCGAAAAAAAAGTGATGGGGGGGGGGAGGTTGAAGGGGGGAACTACGCACAGAAGAGACGTTAGTTTGAGGGGGGGGGGCACTGGAGTAGGGGAATTGCCACGTCAAAAAAGGGAAACTAAAAAGAAAAAAAATTGCAAGCAACGGATCGAACACAACGGCCAAACCTTTCGACGAAAACCGTGAAGGGTCCACAATAAGGGTCTGGGGTCCTCACTAAAAAACACCAACTCTGATAAAAAGGAAGAGGCGGAAAAAAAAAAGAAACGCTATGACGCAGAAAAACTGTGTGCCAGCGAGGAGATGCGAGCAAGCGCAAAAACCAAACGCTCCACAGGAGCACTAACTAATACCCCACAGGGAGAATGCACAGGGGGGGAGGCCGGTCCAAGGGAAAGGAAATAGGAATGGAAAAAAAACTGACTCCGGAGAAAATCCTCAGGGCGTTCCGGGAAGAAGGGGGACGAAACTGGGGGGGCGGGCAAGCCCCTTGTTAAAAGAGGACTGCTCAGGGGGTATAAGACGGATACAATAAAGGGAAAAAAAAAAAGGTACCACATCAAAAGGGAAAGGGCAACAGAAAAAAAAGATGGTCGACCTGCTGGAATATAATGGCCGTTGGACTAAATGAGGGGGGACGTTGCATTCACTATAAAAAGAAAAGGGGAAAAAGAGTGGTACTCAATCAACAACAAAATAGGGGGGCAGAGGGGTTCGACTTGGGGGACGGGGGTGACTAAGTGGGCGGGTCAAAAAAAGAAACGGAGCTCAGTTAAAAAAGGTGTGGGTTACGTCCACAGAAGGGAAAAACGAAATTCAAATACCTGAATAGGAGTAGGAATGGCCTCAAAAAAGAAAAAAAAGCACTGGTAAAGAAACAACGAGAGGAGAAGATTTGGTTAAAGAACAGTCCACAAAACACTGTGGGGAGAAACCTTTGATGATTTGCTGACAAAACAGGAAAGGGGGCACGACCTCGAAAAAAGAACCAGAACGCCCCCCGCCCCACCGGCTAAAAGTCCAAAACACACCACGCAAAAACCACGCCCATTCAAAAACAAATAGCCCCACCTCCAAAAAAACCAAACCACAACCAAAAAAAAAAAAATCGACAAAAAAAAAAAAAAAAAAAACACAACCACACCGTCCCAACACCGCCCCGGCTTCTGATAGGAAGTATTCGTGGCGTCCCAAGACAAGGACTTAACTTAATGGAGAAAACTCCAGTGAAACAAGTCAGAACAAAAAAGGAGGGAAAAAGTGACAAAACAGGTGGAAAACAACTCACGTCCAAATTGACAATGAGCGCTCGACCGGACTACCTCCCGGACGTGAACCATCAGACCACCTTGACAATTCAAGGAAATTACCATCATCTCGGGTTGCAGGATGGAAAAACTTAATGAGTGACGGGATGCAAAAAGGCATCGGCTCGGCCTGCGGGAACCCTGTTAAAATAAGACGTACAGTCGATCGGGGGGGACGCTAGGAAAGAGAGACTCTCACAAACAACGGATAGAGAAATGTACAGGGTCAAAAAAAAAAGGAAGAAAAGGGTAAAAAAAATAAAAAGGTTTAATGGGACAGGCCGAACGAGATGCGATAAAAAAAAAGAATTACACCGTAGCAGACCACCATACAAAAAGTTAATGATGGGACTTGGGTTCATTGAAAAGGGTCTACGGTGGCAGACAGTTTGAAAAAAAGATGGCATTCGTCCGGTAAGCGCGATGACAGAGGAAACTGTACGACACCTGAGATTGTCGTGGTGGGAAATAAAAGGGGGGAAGAATACCGACTTGCAACGGAAAAAAAGAGGCAAAGGGCGTAAACGAAGCCAAAAGAAGGAAGAAGGCCTATCAAAGGGAAGATAGTCAGGGCGGGAGGTAAGTACGGATTAAGGGAAAAAAAACAGACCATCCCGGGAAAAAAAATGCAAAAGACAGCGCGTGGGGAAGACGTCTCCCAACACGAAAAAGAGTCGAAAGCTCTCCAGGAACAGACGGGCAGGTTGAAAAGACGAAGCAAGTCACTGCGACGGCAGCAGTGCACGAAGCAAGGACGAAAGTGGAAAAGTGGGTGACAGGGGGATTCTTCATCGGAAACACAAACCTCAAATCAATGCAGCCTACCGTGGGGGTGACTTGCAAAAAAAGGGGGTAATCCTACCTACTTGCCATCACAAACGAACATGGAATGCACAAGCCAGAATTACCAGCTGGGGGGTGTTGGAGGTAAAGCACTCCGAAGGAAAAACTTACAGTGGGGACTTCAATGCCCGAAAAAAAAGATTTGACAAAAGGAAGGAATACACTATTGAAACTTGCACACTCGAAGACAAGAAATGGGTAATACAGGGAAAAGGAGTGGTCAAGAAGCGTTGGGGAGAGGGGGAAAACTCCAGTGTAGGGCACTCCATCAAGCGATCAATGGAAAGACAGAAAGAAAAAGTCACAGGTGCCCCGCAACGTAGGGTGAGGAAAAAAAGTGCAGTACTAATCTCTGACTGGGAAAGAAAGGCTGTAAAAAAAGTTAAAATTTCAAGGAGTGAGGTTCATTGGTAACATGTTTTGAACGGACAAGGAAGAGGGGGGGAAGGGACAGGGGGTCTCCTTTTGAGCGGAGATGGTGGTATGTGAATGGGAATGAAACATCTAGGAAGCGCAGCCTTCAACATGTCTCGCGCAGGGCTAGTCGAAGTTTGGAGGTAGGGAAAAAATCGAAAAGGAAATCGTGGGTGCGGCTGGAAGCGCAATCGTCCAAAAGAAAAAAACAAAAATTAAACTGCTGGCATATCTGGTTTAACACGGCAGGAAGAAGGGGTAATGGGAGGGAGACGGAGGGAGTTCTGCAACAAAGCTGGAGGTCTTCGGATGTAGAAAAGTGGAGACGCAAGAATTCTCAACATCCGACAACAAGAGGAGACGCCTGGGGGGGTATATGTGCCAAGGGGGGGAAAAAAAAACGCAAAGAGAAAAGGGACGTAAAACAAGGAGCGCGGGGAGAAGAGGATCGGGAGGTAAAAAACAACCTGAAAAGGATGAGACGCCAGATCAATCACAGGTGAAGGAGCCACTTGGGTGGAAAAAACGCTGGTGGGGGGGGGGTGAGCGAAACAAAAAAGGGGGGGGGGCTTTGGAAAAAGGAACAGCCCCTTGGGGAGTAAACTTAGACGTCAAAATATGGGGAAAGTGGCAAAGAACAAACCATAAGTTCGTGACAAGCAGGAAACGAAGCCTTTGGAAGGTAAGTGTATTCAGCTAAAATCCAAAGAAAATCAATTTCACAAAAAAAGGAGGGTGGAGAACATTGGCCAGCGAGGGCGCGAGAAGCAATGCAAAACTAAGCACACCTAAGAGCAAAATATCCAAGCGACAATAGAGAAAGCAGGTAAA
>Ga0179591_1273475_pt1 | contig 10471 bp, 11 predicted proteins | sample CZOMad2_1_08_16f_FD_182891 | JGI IMG/M metagenome (GOLD analysis project Ga0179591, IMG submission 182891) | Vadose zone soil fungal communities from Angelo Coast Range Reserve, California, USA - CZOMad2_1_08_16fungal (PacBio error correction) | ecosystem: Environmental > Terrestrial > Soil >...
TTCTAACTGGGATGAGGGATTGGTCTGAAAACCAAGGGTAGAAAGCCGGAGATTGTACGAACCGTACAAGACTACGTCCTCGCCTCCTCATCTGAAAAACACCTGGCGTTCGGAGGGAGGAGCCCTCGGGATAAGCGTGGGATCGCAGGAAGCCAGCTCCTCGAGCGCGTATGCTCTTTCAGGGACTAGCTGTATAAAAAAGAGTCGAAACAGAGGCTAACCAAGGGACGAGGCGTGGCCTTGGCGAGAAAATCATTTGCGGCTGTTTCTCGAACGTAGCTGCTCGCGCTCGCACTCTGTCTCACAAGATTCCGGGTACGTAAGCCTGTCGAAATAACCTAAAGGACTAAGGTGGAAAAGTCACTGGAAATGATGTCGACGAGCAAGGATAGGTAGCCGCGTTGAGAAGTCGAGAATGGAAGATCAAGAAAAGCCGAATGGGACGACCGGAGAGTCGACACAGGTTCGAGCTAAACACCGTTCCTTTGCAGACGCAAGACGGATAAGAGAGGGAACCTTGCGCTGAAACCAGCGTATTTACAATCCTGTTCGCCGAAATGACAATATCGCCTGCACGGTTTACTCGAGGCCAAGGGGGAAGAATCGTCGAGAAAACCAGTGGGGGCATGGGGAGGGATGCTGTGAGGGGGGGGGACGATACCGATTGGCGGATAACGGACTTTGCGACCTGGAGCATTATGTGGCACCATGAAAAAAAGAATCTGCAAGAACATCCTTCAAAAAAGGCCGGGGGGGGGTGTTAGAGAACTGAGCAGGGGGGGTCAATCGTCTCTAGGGGAGTGGGCATTAGTCTTAGGAGGGGGTGATAGACGTACAGTAGAGGGACCCGCGAAGTCGAGCTTTTATTGCGAAATACAGACACTCGCGTGAGACCTCATCTGTCTAACCCTACCGCGCGGTAAAAGGGGAATCTGAGAGACGCTCAAACAAACGACCACCCGCACGCAAAGGGACGGCTTTCAAAGGTCTAAGACATCTTAACTAAGAAGGAAAATGTTCGCTAACAAGCGGGTTTAGATAAAAGTCTGGGAAGTACGACGAGTCAGCCTCAAGGGGCCCATACGTCTTACAAAAAAGTCGAAGGGGTCGAGTCTCTCACCAGGATCAATACCAGGAAAAGCGCAAGCTCCAGAAGGGAGTCCCCACCTCGTTAGCGGTCAGTCGTCCGACTCCAGACTGCTAACAGGAATCAGGCAAACCAGCCACCGGATACCTTGAGCCGTAGGGGCCGGACGGAAATCTTGATGGCACGCGAAGGGATCCGGGATCGGAGATATATTGGCTCGCCGACTAGATTCATGATGTGGCTCGGTCAGTTTGCCGAAAAGGAGGAGCAAGGGGGAGACGAAGGGGGGGGTCCACCATACATCTAGATTGTATAGTCTGGGGTGACCTGGGAGGTCAGCGGCAGTCTTGGTGACGACTTCGTCGCTAATTTGAAAACTATGAAGGTGTTTAGGGAGCAATTATTTGCTAAGGGCAGGCAACGCGCTGAGCACTTAGGTCCACCACGTGGTGAGCTCGCCACGACATGACGAGAAGTCGCCCGAGGAGAATGGGGCGAAGGCCATGTAAAGATGGAACAAGAACCCCGCCCGAGTCAACATTTCGTGAAGGCAACTGTAGAGGTTGGTATAGTTACTTTTACGTCTATTGGGTTATGTCGGTAGCCAGGAGGGAGGAGACGAAAGTGGAAAAATTAGGACCGGAATCTTTTCCACAAACGCGGAAGAGACCTCTTTTTGAAAGGCTAAGAAGTCGAAGAAACGCCGGAGAGCAAGTCTGTCAAGGAGATGGCAGCGGGATGAGTGAGACGTAAAGATCGAATGCCAGCGCTTCACGCGCCGGGGAAAGAAGTTTAAATTCAAGGAGTCTGAAACGTAGGGTGACACTGTCAAAGGATCAGGGGAGGCTCGAAGATAGTGGGTTAGAGCTCAACCGTCGGGCTTCTGGAGTAGCCTGACGGAGGCTGAAGAAAGTGACGTCCGCAGCCCCGTGAATCTCTTTCCTGGAGGGCCACCTGAGTGGGCAGAAACCGAAAGAGCGAAAGGAGTGGATGAGAGAGGGTGATCCACATGAACAAGATCGAAAGCAGTAAACGCTCAGCCGCGTCAAGATGGAGCGTCGGATGAGGGGGGTACGAGGTCAGGGATCCTCGGCCTGGCAAGACCTAAGCACTTTGCTTCGCGGAATAACGTCGTACCGTGGGGAGAAATCAGGAGGAGAGAGTCTGACGGCTCTGAAAGAGGCCTCTAACTCGGAGCCGGCAAGAACCGTCGCGCGCAAAAACCTGGGTGTGACTCTGTTCAAGAGTCTAAGGAAACAATAGCTGTGCGTCGCTTCTCAGAAAAAGAGAGAGTGGCCTATCTCATAAGATGAATCGCCTTTTCCCAGCAAGTATAGAAATAAAGCTTGGGAGCGTGTGGCGACGTGGCATGCATACGCGGACGTTGACGACACCTCAGACATGAAGTCCTGAGGGAGAGGAGGCGCGGGCTCAGATCTATGGAGCTCACGGTGGGTAAAGCAATTACCTTACTCATCAGGGAGGCCATTAAGAGCAGGAAAGTGCTGGGGATAGGACAAAAAACTGACTCGACCCATGAAAGCAGGGAATGTGCCTCGACTCCTCCGGCGGGAATTAGTAAGTCGGGCTCCATTGGATTTTTCGCGTGGCCTCGGACTTGGATCGAAAGACGGCGTAACGTCCTGTCCCTAACCATCATCAATAACCGTCGATGATCCTAGCTTATGGGGCATAAAGAATAGATCATACAACAGTTCGAGAGAAGACTCGTCGAGATATTCCCCCTGGGAAGCAATCGTGACAAAAAGAGACCGTTACATTAAAAGCTTCAGGCAGATTGGGCGGGCCCACCGGGGGCAGAAGTAGGGATAATGTTTTGGGAACGGAGACTGGTCATAAAACATGAGATACCCTGATCAAAAGGAACAGAAAATCACGGTCGCTTCATGGACCATCGGGGAAGAGTGGTGATCGCGAGGAAATGTAGGCACTAAGCAATCTCCACTCCAATGGGTACATAGAGGGCGATCGGGGGGGGTGAGGCGGGGAAATACCTTCGTGAGATACGCGGGGAGATCTAACTGTTCTGATTGAGCTCACACTGTTCGCACAGCGCAGGCTAATGAGTAGGCCACGAAAATCAAATCATGAACCGGGCTCCGTAGCGTATAAGAAATTCGTCGGGTTCTCAGCTGCTACTCGGCCCTGTCATCTCAAAGAGTCGTCAGTTAGTGACCCCACCCACTTGCCTTTAAATTCGTGCCGGGTGCTGGTGATAGGTACAATTAAAACGAAAGAGCGTGGCAGAAAGCCGAAGTCTTCAAGATACGGAACGCGATTCAAACCGGTCAAAAGGATCTAGAGCTCATGGCAGAGTCAGGTGGCGTTAAAAAATTCTGTAGATCTTGTTCGGATACGGTGGGAAGCGGTGGGACTACACCAAGAGGGGAAGAATGACAGCGGCGTGATCCTAGATAAAGAAGGATTAGGGGAGTGCCTGACGGAAAGACGAGTAACTACGCTATGGAGGCAGGGCCTGGAAAGGTGCAAAGCGCTCAACGGTCAGCTGTTCTATCGCTCATCGCTAAAAAAAAACTTGAGTGATTACAAGGATGAGATCCTAAAAAACTTGGAGACGCTGGGGAGAACCATGAAGCCCTCAACATCGATTCAGATGCGGCAGAGGAAAGAATAATCCTTGTATCTAGTCATAAAGGGCGGATTTACTTGTGTGAGGACCGATCCCAATATACAGGGGGAACACGATAACTCGGAATAAAAAGACACCGGCGCGGAAGGAGCTGAATCTGTTCAACGTTGACGGGATCCCATACAAATATGAGGTAAAAAGATGATCTTGGGATGCAGGGTCGAGCAAAGCCAAGCAAACTGTTATGTACCGTAGCTAAAGGAACTCGGATCGTGGGCGTAATTCTGCGTGCCTATCGCACAGATCAGGAACAAGGTATATGCGCGGGAGATTAAAACAGGGGAGGACGAAAAAAAAGCCATGATGGAAAACTCCCGTTGTAGAGCCATTCTCGAAAAGAGATAGGGAGCTGAGATTCGCGAGTCAATGGAACCCGACAAAAATAAAAGATGATCAAGGGAACTCTGCTTATGAGCAAGGTCATTGGAAAAAGTCGAAGACACGGCCGGGCGTTCCGTCGAGCAGAGAGAAAAAGGTTGTGTGCTCCTCACGTGGGAAAGAGCCTGGGTTACCCGCAGTGAGCCGTGGACAACACGAGCCGTAAGTCGACAAACAGGGTTTCTAGATATAACAGTAAAATACTTAGGAAATTCATCGCAACTTAATCGCCGGGGTCTCATCTTGCTCGGCAGGCGGCCGGCCCGAAAAGAGTGATCTCTCCCGTGCGGGGAGGGAGGAAGGATGGCTGTCGGGGAAAATCAGCTCGGGGAGGACTCAGAATGGAGTGATTTTGTAAGTATTACACGCACCAGGAGGAATAAAGGCAAGAGACCTCCACATCCATGGAACTCAGGCTACAGACGTCAACCCATGGAAAAGCGTCGAGCAACGCGGATAAGTTTCTTCGAAGTTGTTGCGAGCATAAAGCGCTTCAGTGAGCGCCGGAGAAGCGTCATGAAGACGACTGGCCGGGAAGATCCAAATCGAAGCTCCGCAGCAAAAGCTATCTTGGACGGCAGGCCGCTGTGGACGGAGCCTAAAAGGAGCGCGATGAAGGCCACGTAGAACACAAGACTTGAGAACGCGTTTGGGGGGTCACTCCTCTTAAAAGGCCTCATCAAACGCCTCGCGAAAACGTACTCAGGTCATTTCAGATGAACGCAAAATGTGGGGAATGGGGAAGAGACCAGCGTTACTAAGGAAGCAACTTTTTGAGGATGGGTCTTTCAACTGGGTCGTCCTTAATAAAATCATCTCGCCGCGCTGTGAAGGGACACGTCATCAAAGGCAGACAGAGGCGTAGGTCTTGGACGGCCCGCGGATCGAGATGAAAAAAATGGACGTCAACTGAAGGAAACATGCTGAGCGGCAAGAGCACTAGGGAAGAGGCGATGTCGAGCTGGGTAACATGGGGGGAGAAAAACTCATAAAAATGTAGCCTCTCGCCGGGTGTAGGAAGACAGGTAAAGGGGAAAATGGGTAAGATCGTGAAGACCTGACGGGAACTTCTCCGAAAGAAGGCTACTTCAAGGCCGGAAGAAGGCAGGGTGAGGCCTTCTCCCAATAGTCCCAATGATGACCCCGTAATCCTTGAAGGGAAAAGAATTATAAGGGGGCTCACGCTGAACGGGAAATGCGGGCCTCCTTGCCAGTGCAGTAGCTTCCGAAAGCACTTGATAGTGCGGATCTTTAGACCGTCAGAAACGCCCAACTTACCATCTTTCAAACGATCCGGAGTGCTCGCGCCTGGAGCCAGGGGAAAAACGTATTAGAGGGGGGGGGGAAACCTGAAACGGGGTATCAATGGCTAACTGCATCCAGGAACGGGGCTTAAGACCCAGAAAAGGGGGGTGATTTGACTGAAAGGGATCAATGCTTTGTCGCGGCGGGTCCCGGGGGGGGGCGAGTGGTCCTGGCATTAGAAGATAGACGATGGAGAGCGCACGAGGGGTGGACGAAATTTGGCGGGGTACGAGTAAAAGAGCGCTAAAAATACTCGCACCCCAGGGAAAGTGCTCCGAAACCCAATAGGGGCAACGGACGAGAAGGAAACTGTCGCTCTCAAATCTTGGAAACTTGCAGAGGACTTTGGTGACCTGCGAAAACGTAAAAGGGAAGGCGGCCCGAAGACCCAAAAAAGTCTGGAGCCCGTCGCGAGCAGAAAGAGGAATACGGATCGAATTCATCATCTTTCAAGTGCTGACCCTTCCGGGCGAACGGGGACCCGGTGCGCCGCCACTGCGTGTTAAGAGTGGGGGGGGGGGATTAAAGCGCAACAAAGAGGGGTACTACAGGGATCAGGGAGGAGTGTACAAGGGTCATGGCGCCGTTTTGCTGACATCTTGGTGAAGGGGAAAAAAAATGAATGGGGTGGAGGCAAGAGGGAAACGTACGGGGGACGTCCGATAGCTCAACAAAATGCTTTTCCGCCCGAGTGAACGTATATTAATTAGAGGAAAAGATGGGAATGAGTGCCGTGGGAGTCGGGCGATGCGAGACCTCGGTCAAAAGTCCTCTGCTGAGGATGTAATAAAAGGGGAGAGGATGACCTCTTGAAGCATTCGCTGAAAAGCCTTCAAGAGCTGTTCTCTCCTAAGGGGCGGCGATCACCTCTTCCGAGGTACAGAAAGCACTATGCGTCGAGTGCGGCGGGGTAGAAGAAGGATTGCAGTTACTGGAAGCCTGGGCGGAGGGGGTTAAAAGGGGTTGGGGGGCCCACATCAATGGATAAAGGGAGAAGGACCTTTCAGAAGGAACCGGGAGCGGTGAACTTGGGAAAACCATCCATGCCCTGAAACAAATCATGGGTGTCCGCGCTTGAAACTGAAAAAAGCCGCTCGAACCTTGATAAGGGAAAAGACGAAAAAGATTAACTAAAAATGGGTTGCCACGTGCACTAAAAATCTGTACTAAGAGGGGGAGGGGTTAATCCATTCCATTTGGCTAGAAGGCACAGTTTGGGTTCATAAGGGTAGTTGAAGGACACAGGCCGGTGCGGGACTGTCAGAAAGCAGAAGGAGAGGAACGACTCCAGGCCTTAGAAGAAGTGGTCCAACCAGGTAAAGATTCCCGCGGATTCATACCTTGAAAGGTCGTGAGAGTAGGGTCGTCACCTCAAGTCTAAAGTAAACGCGGTACAAAGCGCGGCAAGCAGAAAAGGTAAGCCAAATGAACAAAATAGCGCGCCTGGGGGAAAGGACAATTAACGACGAGGGGAGCTCTTAGGCTCCGAGAATTAAAGGGAAGAAACAGCTGTTCTAAGCTCCATGCCTCTAGTCACGGGGCGGGGAAATCCATAGGTGTCTCCGTCCCATCATGAACTAGGTTTACTGCCCGTTAATTAGAGCCAGGTCTGGACTGTCACCTATGGAATCAAAAGTAGGAGCATCAAAAAGGTTGAGCTGTTCCCACCCTCATCCAAACAGGCCTGGTAGCAACAAAACAAAGCCCAAATTATTTTATGAGATATGTCGGCCTGAGCTTGGATGTCTGCTAAAAAAAGGTGCTTGCGCTCCGACAATAGATTACGAACCTTCAAAGCTCGCATACGGTAAACTAACCGGCATAGGTCAAAAAAATGCGTTTCATTATCGTCTGCACCATAGGGTTCTCGAAGAGACGCCCTTCGGGTCTTCCATTCCTAAATTCGCGGCGTAAAAGCATCACATTCGGCTAACATCTTCCTTAAAGCGGCCGAGAGGAGTCGGGGGCGGCCGCTGCCGCCAACGGGGCGCAAAAGTCTCTCAGGCTGCCGGTGACGAAGCTTATAGAAAGGGAATGAGAATCTCAGGGGAAAGAAATCTTGGCGGGATTTCGAGTGACTGGGGAGTCAAAAAATTGGAAAATGCGATAAGGTCGTCAGAAAGGAAAGAATGAACGAAAAGGAAGAATTAAAGTCCGGGAGAGGACACACAATGCTATCACACCTAATGATAACTCAGGGAATATCTCCCATTGGGGCGTGGCCCACCAGCTTTTTACAGAATGTATACACCTGTCCACGGGATCGCCTAAGGGTGAAGAGGGGGGTCACGGCGGTAAAATAGGAAAGTAGGGGGACCAATTTTGGGAATGTAAGGCTGTTGCTGGTCACCGATCCCAGATTTGAATTAATGGCCGGGAGCCGTGAGCATGTTGCAAAAACAGAACCCATAACAGGCATTCATAAAACCTGGCACACCGAGGGACCGTCTGTACCGCTCGAAGGAGGTGAGGTGGAGTAAGAGAGGGGATGAAGGAGAAATCGGTACGCACGATCATATCAAAAGGAATTAGGGGGGGGGGAGGGAAAGACCCGTACCAAAGAGATCTTCCATCGTGTTTATTATCCAACTCAGAAATTACTTGGGGGTACCTCCAACAGAAAACGCAACTACAACGAAGGGAAAGGGGGAGTACTCCTCGGAATATTCAGGAAGGGGATTATAAAAGTTGTTATGACAACGTACTAAAAACAATATTACTACTCAAGAAACTCGAGGGACTGAAACAGAAAAAAATGAATTACTGAGGAGAATCACCCCTATAGTACGAAGTTTACATCCAATCTAAAATTCAAGCCCAGACCAGTTCGTGTGGGGGCCCCCCCAACTTCCTAAAAGAGGAACTTCAAGACAGTGAGGAGGAACATACCTTTCTAACTACCACTTTAAAGGAAGTTCACTGAGGAAATAAATAACAGGTCTCCCGGAGTATTCAAAAAACTGCCACTAGAGTTCCTTAATGTAGAGAGGGAAAAGGTAAGCAGCCACCTCTGCGGGTAACATCACTCTAATGAAGGAGCGTCTAAAATGGTTAACAAAAAAGGCGTCGGGAGAGAGTGGCCGGGGTGTCTTGAGAAAATTCTGTGGGGCGAAATCACTTTCGTCGGAGGGGCTCAAAAGGTGTAGGCGAAACAAAGACAATTGCGCTACAGTCAGAAAAGTAGAGATGAGAAAGGGGGAAAGGGGAAAGATTGACCAAAAAAAACCAATTAAAACATCAAGGGAGGGGAAAATCAAGATTCTAAAAAGGGGGACACAGGGGAAGAGGGGACGGAGAATAGATAACGATCTTGTCAAAAACTCTACTAGGGGCTTTCCCGCTAACGGGGCGATATCACCAAAATGAGTCTCCCTGGCCGAAGATGAATGAGGACGGTAGACTAGGGAGACAAGCTCAACAAAATCGTTCACTGGGCTCTGAACAAAAACGTTCAAGGGGGAGAGCGTGGAACTGCACGGCAAGGATCAGGGGAGAAAACTCTACACTATGGTGATAAGATAAACGCCGGAGGACGGGAGGGGGAGGGCTCCTGTTCGCAGGACTCCTGGAGACCTGCAGGATGAGTGAATGATAGGAAGCCGCCGTTCGAAAAATAAGACTAAAGAGGTGAGTTCGGAGGTGAATGAAAGCCCTAGAAATCTCTACTCGGAGCGAGACGGGTCTGATTGGAAGCCTTCGAAGGAAAAATTAACTTCTTTCGGATATTTCCGAGGAAGGGCCAGAGAAGTCGCCGACGGAACTTAGCGTCAAATACATACTCTTCGGAAAAGGGACTAGCGTAGATTAAAAAAGGCTCACGATACAACGCTAAGAAACACGTTTGAGGACTCTTCACTCGCTCCTAAACCATCACTTCTTAGTGGGCGGTCTACAATTACGATGGGGGGGGATCTCTAGCGAGGATAGGCCTGGGTGAAGAAGCTATAAACGTTTTGTCTAAAATGGGGGGTTATTGTGCGAGGGGGTCACCGCGGCCTTTGGACAGCAAGCAAACGAAGCCTATCGGAATAGATTCTATCGAAAGAACTCTGATCGGGGAGAGTCAATTACGAATAGCAGACGCTCTCCTGAGGCAATGGCGCCGCTTGCTTAGCAGCCAGTGGATCGAGGAAAAAGATACCTCAGGTGCTTTAATTGATCCTAAGAGGTCCGGCGTGGAAAGGCTGAATGAGCCATGGGAATTTGGGGAATTTCAGCGTCTTAGACTGAGTTTAAGTTCACACCCAACTCAAAAAGGAGGAATTGAAGACGTAGAGGAGGAGAAAGACGCATTACAAGGTGTGAATAAGGGAGAGGGGGGCCAAAAAGGATGCGCAAAATCTGGAAAAGAGTTGAACGTGTGCGAGGCAATTCCGTCCTAGCCGGAGTTATCCCCGTTTGGTCGAAGTAAGGGATCGTGGGGTGGAAAAAATGAGGGTAGTAAAACCCTATACCCATTCAGCCAATGGAAGGCGCCTTAAGCTCTGCGCGGCGTTAAAGAGACCTGAAAAGACTTTCGTACCTTCCCGAATCATATAAGTACCTTATGAAGGGTCGAGATAGGGAAAAGGAGGTGGAAATGGAAGGGGGGGGAGACGATCTCAGATCTTTGGAGGAGGGCTCACGGGGACACACAGGAGCAAGATCAGAGGAAAGACGCCTTCATCCGAGGGGAAACGCTACGGGAGGAGGGTAGTCGTCTCGGTCAGCACACCGCCCTCCACGACTAGTAGTGAAAAGGCTACCTAGGTTCTTTCCTTTTACCTTTGTTAGGACCTGTCGAGAGCGTGGTCGAATCCGAGGTGCATATTACCAGAAGCACACGTCAACTAGAGCCCCTTGAACGCCGGGGTGTTCGGAAAAAAGGGGGTGGGTCTGAAGGTTGGTCCGAGGGGGGCGCCTGGGGCCGCAAACCCATAAGGCTATCATGAAGATGGTGATCTACAGGGAAGGACAGATTATTTCGGGAGAATGCTCGACGCTCATACTACTTGATGCTGCAATTAACTGGCAACCTAGCGAACGTGCGC
>Ga0179591_1271064_pt1 | contig 10470 bp, 7 predicted proteins | sample CZOMad2_1_08_16f_FD_182891 | JGI IMG/M metagenome (GOLD analysis project Ga0179591, IMG submission 182891) | Vadose zone soil fungal communities from Angelo Coast Range Reserve, California, USA - CZOMad2_1_08_16fungal (PacBio error correction) | ecosystem: Environmental > Terrestrial > Soil >...
AGACTGACCAACCTGGTCGCTTTCTAAACACGCAACAAAGTTCGCACAAAAATTCTTTTGCGCGTAATACGCGGAGATGGGGGTCGCAGAAGCGTTTAGGAGGGAGCAGAGAGGTAACGCGCACAACCGCATGATACCGGCAGCCGCAGGGTGAGTGGAAGCGCTCGAGGTGCTGACCAAACAGGGATCAGTTCCCCCGAGAAGGACCTTCGACCTTATTGGGGGAGGGAATTCGGGGGTTTCGTCAGCCTTTTCAGAGTGCGTCCCGGAGTTAGGAGGAGCAGGTTGAATCTGCTGGGGGGGCTGAATTAATGAGTTCAGTATTAAGAATCAAGCCGTCATGTCCGGCAACATCCTCAGGTGCCGTCGAAAAAAAATCGCTTCAAATACTTTATAAGAAGAATAGGAAAATTCTTTCCTGTTACCTAGCGCGACACTTAGGGTGGAGAATTCTGACCCAAACGATCGATGACTATCGCAACATAAAGGCATATAGGAGCCCGAGGGCCTATAGAGAACTGAGGATCGACAGTACAAGAGAGTTTATGACCTTGGAAAAATCGATCGATTGGTGGTCGCTTACAACAGAAGGTGTGGGAAGTAGGCGGAGGGCGGTCACATTCAGTGGAAAGTCTCTATCATATGCGACCTTCCCTGTACTCATTTCTCTCTCGGATCCCTTTTAGGGTTCCGTCATCTGTAAGAGGGAAGGAACTCTGTCCTGGGTCACTCGTTTTTTTCTATAGGGAAGTACACCATACTCCAGACCTTGAAGATAACCGCACATATGCCCTCGGACGAGAACGCCTGGGCCCACAAAATCTTTCCCCCGCACGGATGAGTCAGAATGGCAACGGAAGTCCAGGCCTCCTCCCTGATAATACAACTACAAACCTGATATTGTTATCCTGTCAGTTTCCTTGGTCCTTCAGGGTGGAGACCAGATCGGAAACGAAACCAACACCAACGAGGAGGAAAAGAAAAAACCCGAGGAGCGAATTTACGCATTTCAGCTGGCGGCCACCCGAATCCAAGGAAGGACTGTCCTCCTCAAAGAAATGGAACTCGCCCCAAGGGCTTCCACGGTCGAAAGGTCTGTTTTTTGGAACTTATCTCCGACCCTTCCGGCATCCCTCGTCGCAAAAGATGAGATCTTCACAAAATGGGGCGGGGTTAGGCGTATCTCAGTGTTCTCCGGTTGGGACTGGTACTGCATTCGTAAGAAACTATGTTGAGACCCAACGTGGCACGAAAATACCGGACGAGAGTATTGAAATTAATCAGGCAGAGGCGGGCTGTCGATTTCTTCATGCGCAGGGAGGGGGTTGATGGCCGGTGGCGGTTTAGCTCCCGCCGGGATGAGAAGCCTGATTCGAAACCAAAAGGAGTTATGTAGGAAGAGTATAAGGCTCCAGAACTAGAGTCCGCTTAAAGTGGAAGCGCCATGATTGAGTTGATGTTTCTGAGAAAGACGAACAAGTTTGGAAAGCGTCGCAGTGTCTAAATTTCGGTGCTTAAGAATCAAGGGGAGTATCGATCTTTGTTAGCCTAGGGTGGCTTAGCGCGGGCTAAGGGGTTCACTTCGCCGCCTCGCCCGTCACTGCGCACTCGGCTTTTGGCCGGTTCATGTGACGAGGACCTAAAAGAATGTAACATTCCTCGAGAACCTGTCTGTCTCTCGCGCAGACCTTCCCTTCGATGACTCATTCGAGATCTATCGGGCTTCTCAGGAAACACGTCTCAAGTTGAGGTCAGCCTATAGAAGGGGTCATGATCCATCGTTAACAAGTAATTGACGAAGGACAGAGAAAACCATACCGGGTTCCACTAAGAATACTTAAAACCGTCCCTTTAAAAACGGAACCATGATTCAATCCCAGGTGTGGGGCGAATAAGGGACACTTGTGGTCGAGAAGTCGTAATATGAAAAAAAGAAGCTCGAGCAGAAAAACCCCGCATCCTCCCAGGGAGGGAAACGCGGTGCGACGGTGGGTCAGCCCTCGAAATGATAGGAAACATGAAATTATCTGACAAAAAAAACGGAGCGCCCCCCTCATAAGAGTTTAGAGGGGGGGAAATCATGAAGAAGGACGGCTCAAAATGCATGGGAATGGCTTCCCGACAAATTTGTATAGGAAAGTAGTGAGAAGGGTCCGCGCGGGTTTACGATGGGGATCGGGACGAGCAGAAAAAGTAAATTTAGCACTACCAACAAACCACTGCGATTGCAAAAGGCTTCCGTTTTAGTCGAGGCGTCCGTACAGGGCCATACTTGTAAGAGTAGCCCGCACCTGTACGCGTTGAACGAGTTAAACGGAGGAAAAAGATTTTTCCGTCGGGGCATAACCTTCTGTTGCTCTTTTGAAAGAAAAAGGTGGAAGTTGGAGCCTTGTACATCCCTAGAGAATTCCGACGGATCACAATACTTTCAGTAGTAAACCTACATCTAAGTGGTCGAGACCTGGTGCAGAGAGTTTCAGCCGGAGAGCAAGAAAAAGTGCATTCGGCTTGGGGGCGAGTAGCAGGAAGACGACAGCGCGACCAGAAACTCTCCGCGCCATTGGGCTTCTTCAACCGTCGACAGGCACTCCTCCCCCATGGGACAGGGACGGATCCTCAAACGCCACTTCCGCGGTTCAACGAGCTGGGCATTCTCCGAAGGAGCCCTAAAGCGGATCAATAACCCGTGGGTGTTGATAATCTACATTCTCTCAAGACGCTTCGAGAGGACTCACTCAGAAAATCAGTAAAAGTTATCATGGATCAGAAGGACTGCCTTCTCTGCAGGCTTGAATGCAAAGGAGGTCTCTTTTTGGGTCCTATTGTCAAAAACGTGGCGCTTAGGAGCCTGTCAGGAATGCAAACTCAAAGGAAAGAAGAAAGGAAAAAACAGACCCCTAACCCGGAAGTCTTCAAGAAGGCCGCTCTCAAGGAACAGGTTCCATCCCTAAGGGGTGCGCTACGGGAAAAACGACCCGAGAAGTAAAGAGGGGTGTGAGCGTGACGGTGCGCGCGTATCACATACCGGAAGGGCATGGAACTCGCCTTAGGGGGTACGGTCCAGCTTTCAATTTCGGTCAAAAACTTATACTATGGTGGTTTTCTGAACCGTTCTATTTGATCTGGGGGGGTGGGAGTTCTGTTTTTCTCAATCCCGGCCTGACCCTCCCACCACCTGAAGGAGGGTGTTAGGTTTGCGAATCAAAAGACCCTAGAGGACGGGGAGGGCCATACGGCAAAGCATTGAGGGAACGGCGGGGTACCAGCGGCAACATGTAAAGGCGTGAATCTGCAGGAACCAGTGGATGAAAAAAAGATCTGTTGCGCAAGTAAACGTCTCGAAAAGAGGAACCATGAAGAAAGCGTGACCATGGCGCTTAGGAAACGGAAAAAACCGTGTCCCGAGCGCCAGCACTTGAAAAATGCGGCGACTTAAAAGAAGAATCCAAGAAGGTCATAATGAAAGGGCCCGCAAAGCCGCTCCATCACTGAGTTTGGCTTCCCAACGCACATAGAATGATGGGAACAAAGGGCTCTGGGCAAAAAACAGACGATCTAAAAAGTTTGACTCGACATCTGGGGAAGCACGTAATAGAGAAACTCGTGAATTATTGAAGCATCGACTTTAAGAAATAGAGCTCGTTCTAAAACGCTTCCCAAGTCCCAGTAGACCCTTTTCCTCCTGAGGAAGAGTGGCCTCCCTGGGAATCGTCCTTTCAAATTTTAGGACTCTTGTCCTGTCCCGGACCTCCCTTCCTGTCCTGCTCCGAAATGAAGAATGGCGGGCCAGGACCCGAACGCCGCCCACGACGCATGCCGGGCAGCATCAACCATAAGTGGGATACAGAAGTAGAAGTCCAACTCGCGGGTGCACCAACAAGAGGGAACCTTGTCAGAAGTCTGTCGAGGAAACGAAAATGTAACGTTAAACATCTAGCATAGGGGGGGGATTTGTGCTAAAATAGAAAAAAAAATGAGTCTAACAGACCGACTTCAGGGGGGGGGGGGACACTATCCCGGGGAAGGTAGTACAGACTCCTATCGGGCTACTGAATTGTTTAGTTGTGAAGAACTCCTCAACTCAATCTTTTTCTTTGCATGATTCTTCCGTTTTCCAGACCAACTGCCTTCTTCCCTCCCCAGTGTCAGGATTCTCTAGAGAAAAAGTAGGGGAAGACATATGATATACGAGTAACTTATTGAATAAGGTAGTGCACCCCAAGAGGTTTGCTAACACGAAAGATGTGACGAAAAAAAGAGTCTTAGAGAGTTCTACTAGGGTATGGGGGGTCGGGGCCTCAAAGGGTTATCCGAGGCGGGCGCTCTTCTCAAAGACTCTGAGTTTTTCATAAGAACCGGATGGGCCTCATTTTTCCTCTCGGAACGTTGCGGACACATCTGGAAACGGGAAATTACGTGCGGGGAAGCTTTTTTCCTTAAGCGTTGTAGTGGATGGCTTGAAGGTAATTTCCGGCAGTAGGGAGACTCGTTCTGGGGGGGTACGAGTGGCAGTCGGTCTAGATGTGAGGGGGGGCCGCTTCGTTAGGGGGACTTCGAAGGGGGAATACCCTTCCCGAGCCGAGTAGCTGCGTTTCGCGGAACTGGGGGACCGGCGGGCCAGTTACCTGGGCGTTTGCTCTACGAAATCACAGGCACCTGGACCAGGAGAACGTAGTTGCTTCTAGACTAAAGAGAACCGTCTTATAAAAAAGTAAGTGACGGGAGAGATAACTCGAGCCCGTCCAGAGCGTCACAAAGGTCGGGGGGGGGGGGGGGGGGCTCCGATGGGCCTCCTTTTCAAGTGAAAAACTTTCGCGATGTCCCGCACGAGGGGTTAGGTACATCCAAAAAAAGACTCACGCTTATGCCTTGCAAGACATCATCCCGGACTTGATGCATGTCGCAAGGCAAGATTCGAAGGGGGGAAAAAAAAAAGGTTGTTACGTCAGTCAAGCGAACATGCACCTTAAAACCTGGTGGGGAGAACGTCAGATGAATAAAGCCCAGACGGGCACCTTTGAGGGGAGGTCAACGCAGCAAAATAGGGTGCAAAACTCCCAAAACTCCATCCACTAGGTAAAACTCGAGTCTGACCCAACGGAACCCGGTACAAAGGCCTTCTTCAGGTCTTCACACTCACCACGGGTGTCTCCTTTTCTGGGGAGTGTAGGTAAGGGGATCCATCGACGTAAACCAACAAAACCCTCTCTTCAAATAAGCGTAAAAAAAAAGGGGTGTTTGAAACAGTAGGCTGGCCCACTACGGAGGATGACGAAAGTTCGCTACGCCAACGTCAGCAACCCCACCAAGGAGATGCACCCGGGTATCGGTAATTTTGCACTAAGGACGCAGCCCTTCATGGGACAAAAGTATAGCGCAACTGAGAAAGAGGGAATCTCCTTATTCTTTTTACGGGTTTGGGTCGTTATCTTCGGGGGGGTCTCGTTTAGGGGAAATCGTACAAATTCCGGTTCCCTCACTGTTAGGAATACAAACAGGAAGTTTTGAAGAGTTTACAGGCCTACTGACTCTAAGTTCGTGCATGTAAAGTGCCCTTGGTTGCTGCTTGGGAGTTGGTACGCGGGGGCGCCGCCTGCGGCCCAAAGGGTTCCCGCCCAACCATTTTGGGGCAAAATTGCGAACGTTCTTCTGACAGGGCGCGCCCCCGAACACAGCCTCTCGTAACCAAAGAAGGGCGTTTAAGTCGACACAGGCTTTGTCGGAACAGTAGAGGGGGGGAAAGAAGCCAAAAATCTGCGCGGCTGTTGGATTCTGTGTGCAGGAGGCGACAGACCCACAGCGCGCCGCCAAACTGTAAAAAGGTCTGACAGGGATCTCGAGGACAGTAGCGAAAACCACACTAATGCGCAGATTCGCGTCTCTGCCGTCGGAGTTCACAGCCTTCGAATCACGGCGGGGGGGGTAGAACAAGCACACCTGTCCATGGCTTTTGCGTATCCGAGAAGACGCTACAATTGAGGGATGAATCCATCAGAAATAAACGGCTTTACCGGGCTCTACGAGGACAGTCTTAGCGGATGGACGCGAAGAGAACAACCACGCTGGCTTGAAGCCAAGAAAAACGGGTTGAGAGGGACAACTTTACCTCTTGTGTCTGACTAGGGCAGAAGCACCTTTAAAACACCGAAGTGGAAAAACGCCGAAGAACTTAAAAAACTTTACTCACACAAGGAAACAAGGGCGGAGATCCCCAGACATTGACGGAAAGACGGGCTAAAGGATCTCATTTACGACCATACGAATTCTGGAAAGGAGGAGGGAAAAATATCCTTGTCGTATGTTCAATTTAAGACTTGAAAAAAACCTGCATGGGCCATCGTCGCACCCGGCGGTACTTGTTGAATGGCGTAAAGGTGTGGTCTTGTACGGAGCCGGACACGCACGGTGGGTGGTTGTGGACTCCGACTAAACAGGACAAATCCAGTTCGCCACAAACGGGAGTAAGAAAGGGATTGTGCAGGGGCGAGGGCCGAAAATGACTCCGCAGCCAGTTACGAAGTTCCCTCCTTAAAATGCTTCTTCTTCAAACCCTCCTGCGTTTGCCAATACTGCGGAGTGCATAACAGTATACCTGGTTCTCCGGGGAAATCCTCTATAGAATACCGTCCCAACTTGACTGGTTACTGCGATTCGAGTTTGCTAGAACTGGTGGCCCGCGTAGTATAAAAAACGGCTCCAAAACATTTGCATGCGTGAGGCGTGGAGCGATTCGCACGACTTAAACAGATCGGCGTCAGCAGGAGCGCAGGGGCGGGAAGGCCCTCGGACAGTCCACTAAAAGAGGCAGAAACCCGAAAATCCTTTTGAAAGACGAGCTGAAGACCTCAGGAAGGGACCGGCGCAGCTCCCCTTTTTGATGATAGCAGGCTCTGAAATGTCGTATGCATAAAGAAAAACAGAATCGCGAATGGAAATTTTCGACGGGAGGGGTTCACTAAAAAAAGGGCTACGTGCTAACAAGATTCGGAGAGGGGGTCGGTTGTTTGCTGATTTCCACGAAAGGCTGGTAGGTAAGAATCCTATTTCTGCCTGCCTAATTGCCCCCCCTGATAAAGCCCGACAGCGACGGAAAACTACACATCCCCCTCAATGCCGCAACCTTTCTTCAGCGCTAATGAACAAAGTCTGGGGGGACCACGAGGCTTCAGCAGGAAACGTTTCAAAACGACCAAACCGGTGCCAGATTTCTGGTTCTTCTTTAACTTCATGCGCTCCAGTCCGTGATTCCTAAAGGAGGTGGGAACGAAAGAGTTGTATGCTGCACCGCAGCGATTAGGGTAGCCCTCTTTGTCCTCTGGCCTATTGTTTCACTTTGGGTACCTCAATCCCGTGTACCTGCCAACACCAGAACGGAAACATCAGTTTAGTTGACGGAGATCAATCAGAGCCTTGTGAAGGGGTCGGTCCTCTTCGCAAACTGGAATCGGGGGGGTCCGGGCGTTTCACGCCCTGACACTTGGGTTTTTTCGTGGTTGCGTCTACCGATGAAAGTCTTGGGTACGACTCATTCAAGGGTCTCAAAAAGCAGGGGTGACCCCAGGAAGAGCTGTTAAAAATTTCAGTCCTTCGAGAACTGTTTTTCCAAGGTCCGGGAGTCGAATGCCCCTTGAGGCAGGCCGAAGAAATCCGCATGGTGCTGAGAGCATGGAGGCCGATGTCTTGAGCGGGAGCCAACTCACCTACTATGATTATTACTAGAACCTGTAGGAGTTATTTTATCTTAGCTCAAAATGGTTGTCTCTAGTGCCTCGGTGTTCTCCAAAAGTATAAGTGAACCGCTTCAGAGTGAAACATAATTCTGGTCAGCGATATGTATCGTTTCTACCAAACCACGGAGGGCCTGTCCTGCCGAAAACCGGGCCGCTTACGTAGCCGCACATGGTAACTTCAGGGGGGCGGGTTACGGTCAAAGGTTCTTCTGTGCGGCAACCTGGGCTTGATACCCGACTGAAAAAAAGCAGCCTCCGAGAAGAGGTCCAGGCAAACGGACTCAATGCCTCGCGAAAGAACCAGCCTGAACGAGAGTACGCAACCACCCGTCCCATACTCATAAATACGAACCTTGGCTCACCTCTACTTAGTACACCCGTTTTTCCTCCAATCGATAACAAGCGCAGACAAGAAGCAGGAGTTCTCCCCCTGCAGCTGGGTTTTCTTGCCCCTCTATCGGCCTCGAACTACCCGCAGGTCTGATGCAGTCTGGCTCCCCCCTCAAGTCTTGCCTCATGCAGGCAAAACGGTCTGATTTTCGGGATGATGACCCTGGGGTGGTGCCCTTTTGGGGTCGTGCACGAGAGGCCTCTGGACTCCTCGTTTTGGAGAGTTGAGTCGTCTCTTCACGTCCGCCGGTCCCCCGGGTGGGGAGGTTAGCGCAGGGGTCGGGCTGAATTCATGAGCCATCCCCTTGTTAAACTGATCTCTCCCCAAAAACACCAAGGATGTAAGGGAAACTCTATACTCAACACGCATAAAAATTGGATCCTTCGGGTGGATCGATCACGAAAAGGATTACGGGGGGGGTCACTCGGGAAGAACCAGTGGCTCTCCCAGGCCTCGGGTGAATCTTCTACATTCATCATTTGTCTCCTCAGAAGCTGAAATTCTCGGGTTCAGGGGAGGGAACTTGGTGCCGACTCGCTGTTTTGTGACTCACCTAACATTAGTCCATTTTTCGGTTCCTCTCGCGCTTAGTTGACCTTTCGAGGGTGTGCAATCGGGAGTCAATCCTGTCCCTCGTGCGGGGGGGTCCTTTTGGTAGGGGTTCTTGAGGACCGGCCTTGTGCTATCTGTAAAGGCGTTCAAGTGGGGTACGGTAGGGTGGTAATAATTCTTTGGCCGGCTAGGTCTCTAATCGGTCAACTATGTGACTTAGCCGGATGCAATCACATCCAGAAACTTTACGGATTACTTCAAATGGCTTATCTAACTCGGAAACCATCTTCTGGACTTTGCATTGGTCTCTCGGTGTTAACTTCATGCCTATCGGTTCAATCCGAGTTGCTGGACACCGAAGGCCCTGATTTCGCTATCTTGGGGAGCAAAGACAGCTTCACGTATAAACACGCTAGATCTCCGAAGACAAAGACTGTGAAAGTATCAAATCTCCGAATCTGGGAGTTTGTGTTAATCCCTTCACGAAGAAGAGGCGGCGGCGCGGCGCAGTACAGGGAGAAGTAAAGTCGTCATATCACTAATGAAAAGACCATGGGAGAGAGCGTAGGTGGGGGGGGTGTCCCACTTCAGCGAAACTTAAATCGGTCGGAAAGTGCCGTTTTAAAATATGGAAGAGAACCATTCGAGAACCTTTTGGTCTCCTAAATCACCATCTTCCCCAAGACGTAGAACGGCCAAATTTCCCTCGTCGTAAGGAAAGAAACCCACGCGCCTGTTAGGAAACGGAAACAATGATTTCAAGTGGTATGGAGGGCACGGGATTGCGTGAAAATCTAACACCGACTAAGCAAGCAAGTCGCACTACAGCCTCCTTGGGTCGTAATTCCCGATGGTAAAAATCCTGATGCTGAAACTACTAGGATAGCAGACTCACGGGGGTCCCGCATCACCCACTCTCCCTATCCTTCGGTTTAACGTAGGGTCCTCCCTTGAATTGCCTCCGCTTTCCTGAAGCATACTTCTGAAGAAGAACTTAAAGAGTTGCTGGGTGTTCATTCGTTGAATCAAAATTGCTAGGGGTTTCCTTTCCTCACGGGCCCTCGCATCTTTGCTCCCCCGGTCATGTCCCTGAGACAACAAGGGTCGAATTCTGTGGGAGGGAGCAGTCAATCACGTCCATGTTGTCTAACTGGGGTTAAAGTTCGTTAGTTTTCACTCACGCTCGCCAGGGGTAGGTCATTCGACAATTGGTCCCCGAGGCGAGCATTCTCGGTCGCGCAGCAAAAGACTAACTTACCGCGTGACTCAAGGATGCGGTTTGGAGGGCCCCTTCCCAAGGTGGAGTAATTCGACTGGTAGGATGAGTAAGAACGGCGCTCGGCTCAGCAGTCCTTTATCGCCTTGGCTGCGAGTAATCTAGAACCGGACAATCATCCCCAAACTGAAGTTTAGGTAAAAAGGAGGGGATACCGCTATCATTTGGATCTGGCCCAACGCTCTATCTAATGGTGTGCAATTCTATGTTCGCCTCTCATCGGAATCTTCGATCACTGCGACGTCTACCTGTGGTGATGCCAATCCGAAGGACCGCAGAAAAAAACACTCGTGCTGCGTACGCCGCCACAAAATCGTACCGTTGGGGCTACGAGCATCTGGCATTGCTCGAAGCAAAACGGAAAAGCAAGTCTGCAACTCCGGAGAGGGGTCAATCCGGACTATGGGGGGGTACTGCAAGTCGGCCCGATAAGAGGTGAACGAGCTAACAACCCGTGTACGCAGACTAAAGGACACTCAGTGAAGACGAAAAATCTCGTTATCCAACGTAAGATCTTTCAC
>Ga0179591_1383375_pt1 | contig 10469 bp, 3 predicted proteins | sample CZOMad2_1_08_16f_FD_182891 | JGI IMG/M metagenome (GOLD analysis project Ga0179591, IMG submission 182891) | Vadose zone soil fungal communities from Angelo Coast Range Reserve, California, USA - CZOMad2_1_08_16fungal (PacBio error correction) | ecosystem: Environmental > Terrestrial > Soil >...
TGTCAAAAAACGTGGATAGGGGGGTCCGATTGATAAACAAGGGGAGGAAGCCGGAGATAAGCGTGATGGTCTAACTGGAGTCTTCTCACCTGGAACCTGGGAGAAAACTCGCCTGTGCTTGCTGAAGAAAGAAAAACGAGGGAGGAGTGGGAACCCCCATTGAAGAGAGCATCTAGGGCTTTGGATCAGACCAGGAACTCGGAAAACTCGAAGAAAAGGGAGGGAATGGAAGAAAGAAGGCCTCTGTTTAAATCACTAAACAATAAGGGTTGGAAGCACGGGCAAAAGGGGGGAACATCTTTTTTCTGGGGGGGGGGACCTCTGAGAGTGCGCGAAGAAGGAACACGAAATCACCCCTTGCCCAGCTCGAAGGATATCCCGGGAGTCAAGGGTGAGAACCGGAAAAGCTTAACGGAGGTGGGATGTCTCCCGAAAGGATGGGGCTCCGTCTGATCAGTGCTACGACAGCTTTTAACCTTGGGGGGGGGGGGGGAATGTGAACTGCGGACCGGGGGTCTTTTCATGTGAGAGAAGAACTGGGGATTTGAATACTCCGCACACGTGAGGGGTCCCAGCAGGACGGATCTCCAGCAGACGAACTAACCAAGCCGCGAACTGTCTTCGCTGGAAGAAGGGAAGGAACGAAAAGTTTCCTCTTGGACCCTGAGGAAAAATTTTTGGGGCCGAAATGGGGGGGGAACCTGTGAGAGCCGGAAGAAAAACGAGGAAGCTTGATCCTTGAGTTGGGTCAAATCGTATACCCTACGAGCAAATAATTTCATCAGGAGGGGGGGTACGAGTGGTGGTGGGAAAAGGGGGGAAAGGTTTTAGGGGGACTTACTAGGCGAACACAAATGGAAAGAAATATAAAAAAACCCTCAAAAAGGAAAAAACAGTGAGCTAAACGTTCGGCGACTGGGTACCTGCGTTGAAATTTGGGAGGGGCCTCATCAGGGAAACAACCTAAAAGAAAAAAAGAACAACAACTTGGTTTTAAGGGGGTTGAAGGAGTAAAAAAGAATAATTAAGTTGGGAATCCCTCAGGACTTAAGCAAGGAGAGTTTCACAAGGTTATGGAAAATCTCCAATCCCGATAGGGAAGAGAAGTCCAACCTTGTCCGACTCCATCGGAGAATCAATCAACGTCAACCTGGATTACAAGGAAAACGGGGGAGGTCTCTGCCAAAGTTTGGGGCAACTCCCATCGAGCGGAGGCAGGAAAAAGAGTCAATAAGTACTTTTCTCGGAAGACTCCCAGCAAGGTTAAACCGAGAAATGCTTAGAAAGGGAGAATGCCGAGCGGTTCCAACCATTGGGGCCAGGGCAATTAAAATTACCATCTAGATAACGAATCAGGAAAGAGGTCAACTTTTTTGGCTTGCACCGCAGATGTCTTCGGGGAAAACCACCCCCTTTTGGCTTCCCTCTTAACGCCAATCAAAAAGGGTAAAACCCCTCATCTATAGGGGAAGTAAACAAGACCTCCCTGTGTATTTCACATCCCTCTCCTTTAAGCTTTGGGGGGGGACTTTATCGCCGTATCTGGGGAGAAAGGAGAGTTTCTTTTGAGGGCGTAGGGTCCGCAGGGTGGCAGACGCTCTTTGGGAGCGGGGGCTGCGTCTCAAAGAGAAAGCAAAATGGCTTCCAACCTCCGGATCGCTAAAATTCCAATAGTAAACGCTTGCGAGGCAGCCACTCGGCACATGTGGTGGCCAACAATGGGATCGAACAGTGGAGTAACAAAACTGTGATAAGCACACTGGTGAACTTACTAATACGAAGAGTGAGAAAAAAAAGGGCATAAAATTAGCTGAATTTGGACATAAGGGAAGAAACCTACCGTGGACGAGGCTGATCCCCGGCCGGGTGCGTTTCGGAGGGAAGCGCATGGCTGACTCCCGCGTTGTGAACCAAGAAGAACGACCACCTCGGAAGAGGAGCGTCGGGTGGGGGGAAAACTTCGGGAGGCTCTTCTCGGATACTCTTCCTTCTTCTCCAGGATGAACGGGGGCACGGGGGCGCGGACCCTATCGCTCAAATTCTCCCGTGGGGGGAGAAGTATGTCGGCGGGAGATCCGCGGCGAGGGGGGGCGAACTTAAAGAGGAATAAAGTCTTATAGTTCGCAGTGCTGAGTTGGGGGCACCGTTTTAAACTCCTTAGAAAGTCATCGAACTGGCCTTTCTTCAGGCAAAAGTGAATTCCTAAAAGGGAGTCGAAATCTCGCTAAAGAAAAACGGAATTACTACTTGAAAAATGAGACACCCCCTCTGAAGGGGGCTGGGATCGTATTACTGAAGACAGGTACTAATACCTGATGGTTTGAAAAGAAAGCTTCATTAGTTCTGCGAATCTGAACGAAAACCTTAGCAACTATTTAGTCTAGACCCAGAATTTTCGGAGGAAAGTTCTTCTGCTCTGACCAACCTAGAACCTCGGCTGGGATGGGGTTCCGCCATAGCATGTCTCTCTCTAGTTATCTCATCAGACTGTCCTTAACTCTTGGGACTTTTATCCAGATCTCTGGGTTAATGCCTTCGACTTGATTCTCAGCAAGAAGGGGACCCCAAATTGGGGGGTCTGTTTTCTTACATCGTGATTCGTGGAACTGTCTTGTAGGCAGCCGTAGGAACGAGAAAGTCTTCTTCGACGCTAGACTATGCCTGATTTTCTGAGGGGGAGAGTTGACTGGAGGGAGGAGGGATTGGGTTTTCTTCTACAGTACTTTGATTAACTTTTACTTTTGGAACGGGTCGGATACGAAGAGTGGTCGGGGGCTCCTTTTTTTACCACAATTAAAAAAAGACGAAGCCGGCCGGCGCGACACAAGGATTTTTCCTTTGGGCGTGAACACGGCTCGGTGATATTAGCCTGGGTCTTTATTTCCTTCGTCTGGGAGGGAGTCCGGCAGGTGTCCTTATTAGTCAAGAGGGCCTATAGGAACGTTGAGTTGTTGGGGGTCGTTAGCTGAACAACACTCACGTCGGGGCTCCTGGTGGGCAGCATAAAAAAATTTTTCTCGAAGTAAGGGGGGTCCCATAAGAAAGAATACTATTTTGGTATTATAAAAGACGAAAGCTTTCCCATACAACCTTCATATCCGATGACCGATCACACACCCCGAGACTAATAAACTGATGCGTTCTTGGGTCTCCCCCGAATGGCCGGCGCAAAGATTATCCAGGCGGGTGAAGTCCTTCCGATTCAGGAGGGGGGGGGGGGTACTCCCATTAATCGTATCCCGTTGCTAAGGGAAAAAGGAAAGTCAGTCTTTTACCTGGCTTCGCGGGACCCTAAGTACGCCAGGAGGAGCTGGTGACCGTTGGAAAAAAGGCAGGAGGTGGGGGCTTGTAATGGGGGGCAGGGCGACAAACCATACTAGGCCCACAGAGGAAAGGGAAAGGAGAAAAAATCGCTTATAAATGCACCGGAAAACTTTGAAAACCGTCCCGCCCCAACGGAAACCGGGAGGAGTATTCACCTATGCCTCCTAACCGTAATCGACCGGAAGGAGGACTGCTGGGAGGCTCTGGGAACAGCGGTAAGGAGGCGGACCACGCGATTAAGCACAAACTCCACAGAGAGCAGCATTACTGGGCGAAGGGACCTGTCGAGGTGGTGACGAAAAAGACGCCTGAAAAAATGACCTGTTCCGCTTGAAGCCAGGTGGGACGTTTTAATCGAAGGCACCGGCGTTATGTAGCCGAAGGGATAGGGGCTTCTCGAAGATCTGGGTGTATGTTTCAACCACAAGACTCCTTAAATACCTTCCAACAAGAAAAAGGGGGGGACAGCCACGGAGGGAGTTTGACAATCGAAGGTCCTTAACTTCGCCGGTGACGGAGGGGCGGGCCCGCGACTCAGTAAATAGAATCAAAGAACTCGCTCAGGTACGGTTGAACTTGGCGAAAACCCGCGGTTGAAGGGCTGCCGGGATAGGGTGAGCTACGGGTAGAGACCTGGAGATGAGACTAAGGAAGGATCGGGTCCACACAACAAGCGTCTGATAGATAAAAAAAAAGGATGGGTAGGAAGAGAGTAGACCTCAGCTTTGGGGACAGGGACGAAGGCGTTTCAGAGCTAACCTCAAAACCGTCCCCACGGAAAGGAAGATGGACCCTCCGCTTCAAGAAGTCAAACTATGGAGAGAGACCCCTAGCCTCTAGCTGTCTTCTTGGAGAGTTTCCCAGGACCTCTAACTTCGAGAAGGACTAGGGTCAAGGAATCCGGTAGGTCTGTACTTTTACTGGTGGATATATCTGTTATCGCGACAGGGGCCAACCTCAAAGGGGACTGAGCCGAAGGATCAGAGGACATAACAAGGCAAAGTTGCAAGAAAAAAAAGTCACAAATCAAGCGGGCGGAAAGACAGGGATTCTTGGTTCTTAAAAAAGGGAGAGCCCCTCGCCCCCGACCGTCATGGAGTGCGGCAATTTCCACCGCCCTGGCAGGGGGGTTAAGGGCCAGAAAGAAAAAACAAAGAATACCTCGCCGGGTCTGAAGGTGGAAAGTCAGTGAATACTCCGCCCGCTCACCGAAGAGGAACTTGGTCCGTGGATTGGAAAGGGAATAGGATGAGACGTTCCGCAATGTCTGGAACAGCTTGTTTCTGGATGAGGAGGGGAAGCCACCACTTACGCATACAAGGGGTCCAGAAGAAGACAAAGTACCATCCAACCTCGCAAGCGTACGAGGAAGCAGAACGAGTAAAGCCTTAGAAAAAAAGCCTGAACCGGAGTAACGATTGGGAAAAGTGGTAGAGACGATGTCGGAAAAATTACAAGGATCCGGAAAATGGCGCCTCCCGATGTGAGATCCTAATGACGGGAAAAAGTGAGTTTCTTCTCTTTTGGTTGGGTGTCTGATTACTATACTGGTAAGGTTAAAGGGTCCACTATATTTGGGGCCAGCCGCTAAACGTCGAAAATAAGTACTAAATAACGACTTAGGGGCTAAAAACAGGCGGCATTGGGGGGGGGGGGGGGGGGTTTAAGAGCACTTTCACGTTGGGGGGAAGCCGCGCAATAGTCGGAGGTCCGCGTTACCTGGTTACTGCCACCAGCTTCTAAGGGGGAACGAAACGGGACTTCCATCCCGCCTAAAAGAAAGGGTGGTGATAGAAAAACAAAATCCTCCCCGTTGAAAGACAGGACAAGTTTGGTGTGGGGGGTGGGGTGGGTTGGGGTGTTGGGGGGGGGGTGTTTGGTGGCGCCCGGGGAAAGGTCAGGCCAGAATTTTTTGTGTTCAAAATGTCAAAGACCTAGGCGAACGCAAAAAAGTAAACGGAAGCATCCACCGTAAGACCCAGCCTCCTCCCCCGGGGGAAAAAACAGTCCTCTTGACTCGCGGGGACCCAAAAAAAAAAACGTCAAGAAGACGGTCGTCCGTCGGAGGCAAAGGACTGTCAAGCCTTCTCCTGAGCCGAACAGCGATTGGGAAAACTCCTCATCGTAATGGACGGTGCTATCCTCTGGCCGGGGGGGGAAAAAGGGGAACTAAGAATCTAGTTGACAAAAGAGGAAAGAAGGTAAGACTTCAATGTGGCGCGCGCTGCAAATTCGCCTCTACAAACCTGACAAAGGAGATTGGTTCATACTGGGGGGAAACCGACGTACCGTCCTGTGGACTACCCCTCTCAGCTGCCTCCTTGTCCTGCTTAATCATAGAAGCTGACTTCCTGGGGGGGGGGCTCCGAAGCCCGGCTCTCCATCCTTAAAAAAAAAGAGTTTTCAACGGCTAAATGGGGGACGTCCCGGGGACACGCGTTCTCCAAGACGCCAACCACAGGATAGGTGGGGATCACCTCACATGAACCGTCCGTCTTCTCCCCAGATATTTGACGGAGAAAAACTTAGGAGTCCTAGCGATCCTACCGAAAGGAAGGGTCGGTCCTCCTCCGGCTTATGCCGTCCTCAAGGCAGAAAAAATGCCGACCGGACGACGACCGACGTTAAGGGGGGGAGTTAAAATCTCCTAGACTACCGCCTCAAAACTATCCTCCAAGGCAGACCCTCAGGCTGTAAGAATCCAGGCGCCGAGAGTTCACCGAATCCAGGAACACTTGTCAAAACCCTTCAATTCAAGCATTATAGAGGGGTACTATAAGTTCCAAACAAAAAGCACCCCCCTTACGCTACAAAGCGGGAGGTGTTGCTTTCGTCCGCCTCTCTTATAAAGGGTAATTTTCTCTGCTCAAAGGAAAAAAAAATGTCATTTTCAACTCCTCCACCTTTTGAGGACCTTCAGTATTGGGGCCTCGATCAGGTAAAACCTTCAGCTCATTGAAGGCATATCCACGGGAGAGTTAAAAGGGGTCCTGGGAAGAGGAAAGCAAATTCTCTCTGTTGAAATGGGCCACAAGAGTCCTATGATCACGGGCCTATACTATAGGGAGGGCTTAGCTCTCTGAGGAGTGATCCATAGCATTTAGAGCTTGGGATTTCGCGCACAAAAGCGCTTAGGACGCACAGGGGGCCGAACACCGCCATGAGAGGGCAATGTACTTGTCCGCCGACCTAGTCGAAACGCAACCAGCTCCCGGAAGTAGTTGAGGAAGGAGAACTTCTTGGCAGCAAAAAAGGAATGAGGGGAAAAATCCGCGATAGGCGGAAAAAAACCTCACCGGGATGTTCAGGGGAAAAAAATAACCTTGACCAGCTCAAAAGGAAAGGGAGTAATTGCTACGGCGACTTACCCTTGAGCCCCTTGAGGGGCAAGGGGGAAACGTAAAAGAAAAAGCTCGTAAGGGGGGGAGAAACCTTTAAGACCAATCTTTAGTGTACTCGAGCAGCGATGGAAAAGCGCTCAGGGGTTCCGGCGCGCAGAACCAGAAGCGACTGACAGCCACGTTGGCGGGCGTCAATGGAAGTAGTAGTTGAGGAGGAGGAAGTTGTTTGTGACGCGCGGATCTTTGGGAGAGGGACCTCCACCCGCACCTCTTTGAAAAAAAATTAACGGCACCGCGTTAGTGGAACCGGTGACTCCAGGACCCCCGGGCGTCAAAAGGGGGCGCTGGCTCTTCGGGCGGGGGTGTTGAAGAGGGGATGAGCAACCAGCTCCCCGTCACCAGCAGAAAAGGAAACTAAGACCTCTCGCCAGGTGGGTCAACAAGTTACTCGGCAGAAAAGGGAAGGTAATCGTGCCCCTGTGGGCGAAAAACAAGCAATGCTCTGCACACCACAAGTAGGGCAGCTCTCTACTTGATGTGAGTTCTGTACAGTTTTCTCATGAAAGGAAAATCTTCCGAGGGGGGGGGGTGGGAAGAACCGTCTAGCCGTCTTAAAAAATTTCTGGAACCACACATTTTCTTGTAAACCAGGAAGCCGCGTACATTTCAAAAAAAGGGAAAAATCAAGAGATCGTCCTTGTTCCGGAGAGGAGACAAAAAAAAATCCCCTCTGCGACAATTGTGGCGAAAAGGAAAAAGAAAAGGCAGGTAGCCCACTAACCCCTGTCCCCAGGGCCATCTGCACTTACAACCAGGTTCAAAAGAAGTAGCTGCGACGACAAAAGAGAAACCATCAGCGCCGGGAGCACGCAGACCAAGGAAGGGAGGAGGCACCATTGGACTCCGGAGTCAGTCGAGGCGCTTCTGGCAAAGGGTGGGAAGGGGGGAAGGCAAGGTCATGCAAACCTCTCGCGAATCGTGGAAAACAAGAAGTTTGTGGGCACTTTGAAGAGAAAACCGGATGGGGGTAGGTGCGCGCAGGGAACAAAGTGAAAAAAGTGAAAGGAAGGGGGAATCGCAGCACAATAGCGGAAAAAAGGGGAATTTTAAGAAACGCTCTCCTTCCTAACCGTCAACGAGACGCCCGTCTTACGGCTCTGACGTCCTCAAAAGAAAAAAAAAAGCTTCTTCAGTATCTCTCTAAAAGTAGAAAGTCCTTATGAGGGAAATTTAGCATTCTCACGCCTCAGGACAGGATCGAAATGGGCACGAGAGAAGAAAGGGGAAAGTACGAAAAAAAGGTCGAAAGAACGGGCTGAAGCTCACGAAAAGAGAGAAAAAAAAAACAACTTATGGTGAAAATATATAGTTGACATCAAGTCTATCTTTTCGACCGGGAAGAGGGGGGCTGGAAATTTTTGGGCCCGTCTGGACGTCATCTTTCCACCCTTGTCATCTTTGACTGCGGGGGGGGAAGGGAGGCTTTAGTAAGGGGAGACTCGAAGGGGGACGCTGTTCTCGCTTAGAGAGGACGACCAGGTTTTTATTTTTATTCCGCGTAGCGTCCTACGGTTCTACAGTCATCGAGCGGGAAAGAAAGGGGGGGACCCAACTGTGTGTTTTTACAACAAACAAAAAAATGATGGGAAGAAAAAAAATAAGGGGTCCTTTTCTTGGGTCCCTACGGAAGAGGAAATTCAAAAAGGCACCTAAACACCATAAGGGTGTGATCACAAACGTTGCAGAGGGATGGGTGCACCCTAGCGCGAGAGTAAGCTCACAAAAGGAACCCTAACAATAACAAAAGGGAAAGAAGGCTCTCGAAAAAAAAACTTGAGGGTTCTCCTTAAGGCCTGACTAATGGGAGATCCGGTTTGTTTTGTGATGCGTGGGGGAGGAACAGTCTCTGCTGGACATGGGAAAGGGGGGGACAGATCGTCGGAGGTGAACTGTTTCCTTTCATAGACCTTATACGGGACTTTTGGCGACACCAGGGTGGACTCCTCACCCTCCAGTTCTAGGATCCACTTAAGGGTGTTTTATCGACATACGAAGACGTAATCCTCCTGAAAAAGGCGGCGCGGGCCCCTGGACGACGGCGTCCAGAATGGGGGGAAAAAGGAGGCAACCTGGTGTGAAAAAAAAATATGTGGGCGACCAGTTGGACGCCGGAAAAAAAAGCACGGGGGGCTGGGTGGGGCCGCGGGGTAAAAGCTACCGAGAAAAAATACAAGGGATATCGGGAAAAGTTTGGGTTTGAATGTGCAGGGGCATGGAACGCGGGGAAGAAGAGTGTCACGGAAAAAAATGAAAATTCCTAGCCGAGTACGACCACTTCTGCGGGTTACGACGGGGGCCTTTTTAAAGGTGAGAGGCCGCCATATCGAACAAAAAAGAGGTGGGCTAAAAAACTGAGACTGTTGGCGCTGGGGAAGAGGACCGTTTAAAGGACAGGTTTACTTTCATGAAGTGCCAAGAGAGGTTCCCTCCTTTTTACTCACTCCAAGGAAAAACGAGGGACGGGGCAGGTCGCGATCGCGGGGTCCTCCCCGCCTGTCCTAAACCCGGATGCCTCTTCTCATAGGGGAGAAATCGGGACAAAGATGTCAAGGCGGGACTGTCTGTCTTTAAGGAAGGGGGCGATCCTCGTCAACCGGAGTTAAGATCCATCTATCTCTGGAAAGGAATCCTCTCACCTCAAGACTTTCTATTAAAGGCCCGAAGTACCCCAATGAGAGAGCTGAGTTCTCTTTCCTCGGTAAAGGTCACCCAGGAATCACCTTTTAGCAGTATCCGGACAGATCAGGTAATCGGAATCGCACTGTACGACAGAGCTTGTTTTTAAGTGGGGACGGAAGAAATAATCTAGATGGGGGTAGGAGAAATGAATTTTTACTGGGGTAGTAGGACCAGGAAAGAGGCTTCAAAAAAAAAAACATTAGGATTTAGCCGGAAGACTCTGTCGAAGATCACCTCTACTTCCTATATTGGGAGAGAACAAAGGCGCTCTTGGAACATCGGAAATCCTCATTAGGGGGGGGAGGGGAAGGGGACCTTAGGGACTACTATCCCCAAAAAAAAAAGGGCTTTCTTTTCGTGAACGCGAAACATGAGAGACAGGAAAAGGGGGGCGCGCCAATACATCCTGAAAAGAAAAGCGACCTTCTCATGAGCCGAAGGTTCATCCCACGGAAAGGCCCTCAAAGTTTGTCCGGCCAAATTCTCAGAGCACTGGATAAGCAAGGTCGTCCACACGCCTCGCGGGCGGTAAAAGGAAAGACTTGAAAGGTGGAAAAGATATTCATCGATGACAACGACCTTAAGGGCCGCAAAGGGCGTAGCCCCTCAGAGGGGGGGGCCGTGCGCGGTCTACCCATAAATCCCCTTTCAAAGGGAAAAAACTACTGGTATCCGGAAAAAGACACCCCAAAAACACCCACCCCCCCAAAAACACCCCCCCCCCCAAAAAAAAACATGAGGCCGCGTAGTCGGGTCTTGTCGCAAGTAGGCAGCTCTTAACCCAAAAAAAAAAACCAAACCACTCCGCCGCGGGGAAAAAAGGGGCAACTTGTGGCCGAGGCGCGGGGGGACGGAGGGAGCCCGTGTGCTGATTCAGGGAAGGAGAGAAAAAAAGGAGGGAGGAGCGGCCCGAAGGAGTATTGGGCGGAGGTGCTTACGGGAAAACTTCGAGTCGGCGGAAGTGAGTTCATAGAAAAAAAGCTCGTTCCGGAGGGGGGGAAAACTACTATTATTCCTCAACGATAGGGGGGGGCCTGGAGGTCTGGGGGCTCATATTATACTCGC
>Ga0179591_1425671_pt1 | contig 10469 bp, 16 predicted proteins | sample CZOMad2_1_08_16f_FD_182891 | JGI IMG/M metagenome (GOLD analysis project Ga0179591, IMG submission 182891) | Vadose zone soil fungal communities from Angelo Coast Range Reserve, California, USA - CZOMad2_1_08_16fungal (PacBio error correction) | ecosystem: Environmental > Terrestrial > Soil >...
CCGGGCGGCTTATAAGAAAAAAAATTCAACGTCGCAGAGCTGCCGAAAAAAAAAAGAAAAAAGGTTAGCAGTTGGAAACTCAAAAGTGGGGGGGGTGAAGATGCGGAGAGCGGGCTGGAACTTTATAATACGAAGGCGGGGCCGCAAAGAAAACGTGAGTTTTCATTCTACAGGGAGGGCACCCGAAAAGCGAGCGACGGCCAAAAAACCGAACCCTCGTGACCTACCGAAATTATTTTTCAAAGAAAGCGTGAAAAAGGAGGAGGATCCTCAGCCCCATCCCAAAAAGCGTTCGACACAGGGGGCGGAAATCGGAAAAAAAAAACACCTTGGACGAAAAAAGATGCGACAAGGGGGGAAAGAAAAAGTACCGCCCTCGCTAAGAGCCAAAACCGAAATCGCAAAGAGGAGCGAAATTGGACCCAATTGAAAAAAAAAGGCCCCAGGGGGGAAGTCAGAGGAAAACTTTAAATGGTCAAACTCGAAAATAAAAAGCAGTAAAGAAACGAAAAAAAACCCGGTAGGAGGAAAACAACACCATGAGCGAAAGTCCCAATCCTCGGGAAGCCGTCTAAAAAAGGAAAAAGCCACCGGAAAAAAAGAAGAGGGGCCCCAAGGTCGAAACCCGGCAAAAATCTTGGATTGCAAAAGGAAAGCGAACCCTCGGTAAAAAAAAAACTTTACTTGGAAGCAAAGATATAAATGGCCGCAACCTGGCGCAAGGCGCGAATGTGAAACGTCGCAAAACGAGGACGCCGGGATGGCGACAAGCCAAAAAAGGCCCTCGGGGAAAGGGCTGGTGGACCATATCCTAGACCTTGAAACTGGGGTTCGCCGCTGACCAAAGAAAAAAAAAAAGTGACGAGGGAAAGATTGGGGACGGTCGCGGGGCTGGTCGCAAAGACGAGTGGGAGAAAAATCCCAGCCCGGAAGGTTCACCAAAGAGCCCTACAGCAATCGTGACCAGAAGGGGGCCGCGACGTTCAAAAAGAAGGCGCCTAAAAAAACGGCCGGGCCCATTCAGAAAAAAGCGCAGAAAAAATCGAGGACGGCAGGCAAGAAACTTTTGAAAAAAAAAAGGAGAACCTCGAAAGGCGAAAAAGTCACAAAAGCGACGAGGGTGCCGCGCTGGGACGAACTATCACAAAAAAAATTCCTTTAGGGGAAGGGGCAGAAGTCTCGCCCCCTCCCGATGCTATGGTCAGGCCCAAAGGTCCGGAACGGATAGCAAAACGGGCCCCGTGTCGAAAGACGAGAACGCCGCGGGGAATTCGAAAGCAGCCCGTGCCCAGAATTGTCACAACCTCTAGTACCTGAGGGGGGAGTCTCCGAAGTTCTGACGATGGTTAAAACAGAGTGAAGCAATCCAAGGGGGAAATAGATTCCAAGAAAAAAACTAAAGATTTGGGAGTCGATCAGATCAGGATGGATCAATGGTATAAAAAAACGACAGTGAAAGGAAGATCCGCGGTTGATACTATTGCGCAAAAGAAGTCGACCAAAGATTCGAGAAGGGGAAAAAGGGGGGATGACAAGAAAACGAGCATTCCGACGTCGTGCGCAATCAAAGAAGAAAAAAACGCTCAACAGGAAATTCGAAAAAAGTAGATAACGAAACTCCGCCGCCATAATAAAAATTGAAAATGCTTGGGAAAAATTCTTCCGAGAAAGACGGTGCTGAGCAAAACGAGGGGCAAGGCTTGGCTCAGCGGAGGGAAATCAAATGGGGGAGGCCAGCAAAGACGCACAAAAAGACTTTAATTGAAAAAGGGTCAGAGGCAAATGCGAAAAAAATCTCGCGAAAAAAAACCGTGAGAAATCAAAAAACCGGGGGGGGGGGGGGGTGCAAGAAAAAAAAGCGTGCCAAAACGGGAAGTTGATTGAGGAGAGAGGCGCGGGGGGGGGGGGGACAGCGGTTACACGACGACGTAAATTTTTGGTCGACGTACACAAGGACGGGGCGGAAAAAGCCCCGATGAAGGAAAAAAAAAGAAGGTCCTGAATCGTGAAAGGAAGGGTGGCCGAGGGGGATAAGAAGACACCAAAACCGAAAAGGGGACAATAAGAAAAAGAGGGCAGAAGAAATTGTGAAATCGGAACCCTATTGGGGGGGAACGAACGGGGCCTTATAAAAAAATGCGGAAGGGGAAGGGGGGGAAAAACAACTGCAAGTGGACGCGGCAGGGGAGGACGCCCGCGCCACGAGAGAGGGTGGGCGTAAGATGGGGGCCGAAAGAAAAGGACTGCTAGAAATCAGATGGACCTGGGTAAACAGCGAGTGGTAAAGAAAAGCCTCGACGCCGAAAGAGACCTATTGTATCTCTAGTTTTATTTACTGAAAAGCGCCCCTGAGAGTGGGCAAAGGGAAGTTTTCTTGAATGAAAAAAGGACTTGTAGCCCCCTTATGCGAAAAAAAGTCAGGGTAAGGGGGCAAACCTGTTGAGGGAAGGGAGGAAATGCTAAAGGGGAAGGCTGACCAAGGAAGAACGAGCGTTGGAAGGGGCAAGGGGGGTTGTTGGTGTGTTGGAGGAAAGAGAGGGCCCTCACGGAAAAGTGCGGTAAAGACCATCAAACTCTTTTGCCACAACCTCAATAAAGGGTCCGGTTCGGGAAAAAATGAAAAGTCCGAACGGATGGATAACGACGGACTGAAAAAAGGGGGTCGTAAAAACAACACCGTCAAAACCGGAACCGTGATGTCTAACGTGGGGGGGCTCCAAAGGTGGAAATCGAAAAGTCTCCAAAGGAGGAAAAAGGAAGGCTGACACCAAGGGAGCAACCCCTGTGCGAAGTCCACTGGGGGGCGACCTCGGGAATCGGGACAAGACGTTTAAGGGGGGGAGAAATGCTTAACGCCGACGTCCGGAAAAGGGTATCGGGGGGTTTGGAAGAGCTGGGGGGGAAAAAGTGGGAGCGAGGGCACGCATAATAGATCTCCACAAAAATGGGGTGCTCTTGGGGTAAAGTCAGCGCAAAAGGAGCAGGAGAGACAGGCCCTGCCTTGGACATACGACGAAGTGGGAGGGGCGAATTCACAGGCAAAAAATGGGGCACGAAAGGGAGGGGACTCTCCTTTGGAATTGGCGGCGGTCCGCTGTCCATAAACTACCGCAAAAAGAGGCGGTATTTCGGAGGGTTTCCAGCTCAAAGTAGGATCGAGAGCGTCCGTTAAGGGAGGCGAACATAGATTCAAAAGAAAAAAGAAGGCGCAGACCCCCTGGAAGGAAACGGTGGGAAAGACAATTCCGCGGTCGAAAATCAGCTCCCGTCAACACTAGGGAACGAAATAAAAAAAAAAAGAAGGGACTCGGAAAAAAAAAAAGACACGCAGGGGATCTTCAAGGGATCCATCCGTCACGAAAAAGGACCCACGATTTCGCTGGAGGGAGGCGGAGAATCCAACCGCAAACCGAAGGGGGGGGGACCATCTTGACCGCGCCGGGGAGGGAACGCGACTACGATTCATCACTGCTAATCACCGGCAAACCGCAAAAAAAATGGAGAAAAAAATCAAAATGGCGACGTGGAAGCCGGTTTAAGAAGAGATCGGGGGGGAAGAATGAAAGGTCAAATTTTTTGATCAAGGAAGAAACCTCAGAGGGGGAAGTGACGAAAAAGGAAGGTCTGCACGAGAGGGGCAGAGATGGGCCCGCCAACGGGGGGAGAACCCCGGCAAAAACTCGGACTCTCCACGAAAGAGGTCAGGTGGGGAGCCGCTTGGGAGAGAAAGGCTCCTCGCCGGGGAGAGGTGATGTGGCAAGGAGGGTGGAGCACGCAGCATATGAATGGAAAAAAGGGGGTTATCGAATCGGGGGGGAACTTCACGGGGGACACCCAATTAGAGAAACCGCTACGCGAGGCAACCTGACCGTAAAAAAGGAAAAAGGTAGTACCTATGAAAAAGATCGAACAACAAAGCTCGTGCGGCCAAATCCGTCTTGGCAAGGGCCGGGGAAACAAAAAGTCATCGCGAAAAAAAAAACAGCGCCAAAGATTAAAAAGTATAGAGCCCCACCCCGTCTCGGGGTTGAATTGTTCCGGAACGAATCTAGGGCGAAAAAAAACCGTCCGACTATCGCGAAAGAGCCGGAGGGGACGCGTCCACGAATTGCCCGAGGAAAATGAGTCGGAGAGACTCGCCGCCTGAGGCCATGAATGGAAACGATAAGCGAAAAAAAGAGAAAGAGACGTCAGGGTAAAATTCCGGAAGGGTCTCTCGACGAAGGTTGATCTCGAATGAGAAGGAAAAGTGTCTTGCCAAACCACAAAGACTGCAGGAGACGGGGGAAATACGGGGTAGCGCGGTTCAAAAACTAGGAGACCACTAAGAATTGCAGATTTAGAGGAAGGAAAAAGGACGACGTATTGCGAAGCGCCCCCAATAAAAAAAAGACAGAAAAAAAAAGGGGAATCACAAATTGGAGCTGGTGGGGAAAGAGAGAGCGGCGGCATGGAAAAAAAAAAGGGACAAAAAAAAAATATCCGGGGACTTGTAACGAGGAAAGGTTGTCCCGAAGGACGACCATAAAACCCCATTACGGAAGGAAAAAAAAGGGCATCGAGAAACAGAACGAAAAAATTCGGAATGATTGTGACCCAAAGTTAGGACGAAGGGGAGGAATTGCCAAAGACAAAAGTCGCCCGGAAGGCGTTGCCATCCTCGAACAAAGGCCGGGAGGTACCCCGAAAAAGGGAAAAAGCAAAAAAAAAAAAACTGAGGGGGACGAGAGTTTGACGTGTCGAAATGTTTGTTGTTCCAGGGAATATGCTTAACCGGGCCTCCAATTTCGTAAGGAAGAAGAAAAACCAGGCGCGCAAAGGCGGAACAATGGGGTAAGCCAAACAGGAAGTCAGAAGAGTTAGGTAAAAGAAGCGCAGGAAAAAAAGGGTCTCCTAAGGGGCAGTGGGAGGCGCATAAAAGGGCACAAAGACAAAAAAAAAGCCTAAAGGGACCTACGAAGAAAGCAGCCGAACCAAAGAGCATGAAAAATATGGCGAGGAGGGCCAAAAGCGGGCCTGCGTCTCGGAATACCTGCGGGGAAAAAGGAAGAAAAAAGCAAGCTGCCCACGAGCAGTCGGATAAACGAACGAAGCTCAAGTCGAAAAAACCAAGCCCACAAGCCAAGGAGGGGGCAGCTATCGCGGACGGGAAAAAATCCGCTCGGGTGATCGGCCCGCTGTATCCCAAATCAAAAAAAAAGGGAAATCAAAACACCAACAAGGGGACAATATAGATATGGAGGAATGATGGGATAAGAAGAGGCGATACCGCGCGGAAAGTTCGCGTAGCTAAAAAAAAAGAAGTTGGGGAGGCGCGTTCCCGTGGTGCTCGTGGAGAAACGGCCTGAGCGGGCAGGGAAGTTTATCCTCAGAGAGTCAAGGATGGGGGGAAAAACTGCCGGGACGGTAAAAATCGCAGGGATCGACTCCAGAAACACCCGAACAATGGCCAGACCGGTTCCGGAAGGGGTAAGAGCTACACGGCTTAGGGGAGAAATTCTCCCCATAACAAGAAAGCTTGCGCGGGCGCGCTCGGTGTGAACATCGTTAAAAAAAAAAACCCTCCGCTAGAAAAGCAATTGTGAAAAAAAAAAAAAAAAGAAACTGCCCCGCAACGCGAAGGGGGGGAAAAAAAACACGAACTACATGATTCACTTGAGATTACAATGCACTAACAGAGGAAAGTTGCGCGGCGCGCCAAGGGTCGTAATTTAAGGTGCGAAAGAGCTGGCTAAAGAAATAGCAGGGGAAAAACGCAAGCAACATGAAGCGAAAAAAAAAACAAAAAAACTCAAGAACCTCCGATCCCAATAAAAATCAGCACCTCTCCTAAAAAATCGGCCCAAAAGGCCCGTCTATATTGAAAGGAGGTAGAAGGAATAACAGGACGATGGGGGGAAAAAAACACGGTCCTAACTCTTCCAATAAAGGGGGGGGGCTCACATCATTTCAAAATGGCCGCCAAGCGCGAATGCAACTAAAAAAAAAAATACCTAGAAACTTGGCAAGAGGACGGCCGGACCGGGGGTGGACCATAGGACAATACACAAAAAAAAAAAAAAAAAAAAACACTGGACGCGGTTTTGCTAAAGAGATCAACCGCAGAGAGAAGCAGAAAAAAAAAGTGACCGGGGGAGTCACGATTGAAAAACCACCTGTGGAGGTAAAAGGAGAGGGGAGAAAAATGAAAAAACGTTCAAGGACATTGAAGAGCAATGGTGATACCCAAAGAAGGGAATCGATAAACAACGACAAAAAAAAAAAAAACCTCCAGCGGGAGGATTCACAAGCAGCCGTGGAAGATCTCATTGACTCAAAAATCTAGTCGAGAAAGGGCATCGCGGGACCTTAAAAAGCAACGGACGCGCAAAAAGAAACGCTTTATCCTCCTGCCCAATAACTTGCTGAAAAACCCTCAACGGCAAGACTATGCTAAATTTGAGAGGCAAAGATACCGGAGGGTAAAAAGACGTAAATCGGGTCAACGTGATTAAATGAGGGTGAAGGCCGCTTGGAGAGAGAAGAACAGAAAGGGCCTAAATTCATCAAGACCTGGCCGAAAAAACGAAATGACTCCCTGGATTGTCCTCAGCTAAGTTAGTCCGAACTGGCCCAGAGAAAAAAAAGTCGGGGACTGGAGGATCCACTGGATCATGGGGCCAAGATTTCAAAAAAAAAAAAGAGGGGTTGAGTTGGTATCGGGTATCCAGAAGAAATACGGATCCCAGGGGTGGAAAAAGTCTCTGTGTGAAAAAAGTGGAGAATACCCCCAAGAAGATTTCTACAAAACCGGGAGGCAAGATGGGGAACAAAAAACTCGGAAAACAACGGAAAAAGAAAATCCACGCCCTCCAACCGGGGGGCACGATTGCCCCAGATCCAAAAGGCGGAGAGAAAAAAACCCCTGAAAAAAGCTCTGACGGTGAAAGGAAGACAAAAAAGAGTCCTAAATAAGGGGAAGGGATGCAAAGAAAAAAAAGACGAATGCAAGAAAAAAATTTTCGAACGCCCCAAAAACAAGAAAGAGGAGGCCACTCCCTAGGGGGGACCCGGGGCGAGTAGCTAAATCCCTGAAAAAAAGGATGAAAACGACGGTGGGGGGGCAAAGCCATGCGAGGAGGTGAAACTGGAGATTCAAGGGGAGAATCGGAACGGCCGAAAAGTCAGGGATGAACGTGGGCCAAGAAAAGGGGGAATCACAAAAAGGGATGTAGAACTCGACTTACCTCAGTTCCTGCCCCAGAAGACGGGGATAGGGGAAGGAATGGGTGTAAACGCCTCAAAACAAACCAGGAAATCGCGCGCCGAGCTACAGAGGAATCAAAAAAAAGGTTAAACGGGAACGGTGAGGACAGGGGCGACCGCCGGGCCTGGCCAAAAAAAAAGGCGCCGCAGGGGCACAAAAGGGGGAAGCGCCTGTGGGAGAAGAAAACGAAATCGAAAAGGACGCTCGCATGAAATCAGATGAAAGGGGAAACCGAGGGGGGAAAAGGAAAAAAGAAAGGGCTCGCACACGACCGGCTCCGAGGGTAAGTCGAAAGGTCGAAAAAACGCAACAAAATGGAAAGGCTGTTTCCTTATGAAAAAAAGTAAGGGGGGAGCGCGCGAAAACCATCGGCGCCCCAATTCGTCGTAAAGGGCCAAGCGGTGGTGAGGCGCAACCTGCGACGGGCACAGGACAGAAGAAGAAAAAGAAGGTGGCTGAAGGGAAAGGTTGGGCAGTATTATTGCGTGCGAGGGCCCGAAAAAAAGGTCCGCCATCCCCACAGGCGTTGAAAATCACCTAAAATTGGGAAGCGGGAAAAAATCACCTCCAGAAAAGGGGCCCCGACGAAAGGCCGAAGGCGAACACAACACCGAAGGAAAATCGAAAAAAGGGGGGACGCCAAAGTGTCAGAGACAACTCAAGAGAGGGAGTGAAAGCGGAAAACCTGGAGCAAAGTTCGAATTCGCAAGGGGGACGACCGTCTGGGCAGAAGAACGGGAAAAAAATCCGTTTAGGATTGGAGGGTGCTACCAAGGAGAGGAATTGAAACTCGGTGGGTTTATATCAATCTGTCTTGTCGGCTCCGTGGGGAAAAGTAATCTCGATCCCAAATTCCCGTAAACGTTAACTGCGTCGCTTAGTCAAAAAAGAACAGGAGCAGGCGAAAAAAGAACAAGGATTCGTCAACAACGAAGGAGGATGTGGGGGGTCGGAAAGAGCAGCGCTCCAAGGGGGGGGACATGGTGTAAAAAAGCCAAAAAAAAAAAATTTTGGCGGGCGAGGGAAAAAAAAAAAAACGCGATAAACCCTCGGAGCCGTCGGGAGGGCGCGCCAAAAAGGGACGGAGAAGAGGTTTCCACAAAAATTCAGGAAGGGGGGGTTGTTTGCGCGGGAAGGCGAACCAGGCGCCGGCAAAACCCATAGGCGCAGGGGGAGGAAAAGGACGCCGACCGTGGGGGGAAAAAACCCTCCAAAATCAAAGCTCAACGTCAAGGTACCAAACCTCGGTGAAGACAAAGGCGTGCCAAAGCCGTAAAGGCAAAGAAGGTTGTGAGGGTCATACGAAAGGAACGAAGTAAGCAAACCGATTAACTTTCAGGGGGTAAGAGCGGGTGAAAGAACCTCGTGGAGCCATCTTTAACCTCGGAAAAAGAATCGGAAGGAAGAATAAGCAATCTCCAAGCTATACTCATCAAAGGTCCCTCACACACCATTTAATTGCCACCACCGGCCAAAAGGTCAATCCAGGAAGAGCGGGAAGATAAAAGGAAGGAAAGGTCGGAACTTCGGGCAAGAAAGATAATTTGGTTGCGGGGGGAGAGTTTTTGAGGGAACGAAAGCGCAGAAGATGTGCTCCGAAAAGGGGAAACCGCAAATCTGGGGGGGAGGTCCTCCGCAACGAAGGAACTTCCATCAGTCGTGCGCGAGTGGGAATGGGAAGCGCATGGGGGTCTAAGAAAACCGGCCCGAAAGTTGGCGGGCGCAAAAAGTAGGGAAAAGGAGGATCTTTGATAGAAAGGGGGGGGGGTAACAAAAACCTAGGGGGAAAGGGGGGGAAGTCGAAGAGGTCGAACGGTTCCCCTGGTTTCGGGATTAGAGAAAAAAAAAAACAAAAAAAACGCGTGAAAGTTCAAAACGGAAAAATTCACAGAGGAACCAATCAGGAGAATCGAAGTCCCCAAGAGAAAAGGAGAAGATATGGTACAAAGGAAAAAAGTCATCAGCGCAGGATTGGCCAACGAAGGGAAAGAACTCTGAGGGGCACAGAGATCGCGGGGAAAAAAGGCGTTGAAAAGTTTCCAAAACGCCTGCAAAAAGGAGGGACGAAGGCCACGAAAGGGGGGCCCGAAAGGCGACAAAACGACTTATGGGAGTGGCTTACGGGGCTTTCGGAAAAGAAGGGGAACGTAAATCGGAATCTATCTGCCGAAGCCAAGACATAGGGCGGCGCGACTAAAACGGATGGTCGCGGGTTCATCAAGGGGCGCCGTCCGAGGGGTTTCCGTAGAAAAAGGACCTGGAAGACGAAAGTGGGGGGGAGGTTCAAAAGAAAATCTCACTTAAAGGGGGCGAACCGGCAAAAGCGAAAGTTCGGAGAATTTCGTGAACACGGACGACACTGGAAATGTCGCATGGTGCATGAAAGGGGGGAGGCGGACCGGGAAGGTAATTTTCGAGAACCAATGAAAGCCCATAAAAGATCACCCAATCGGAAAAGATAAAAGGTCTCTTTGCCAAATCGGGGACGCGGTCTAACAAAAGGGAAAGGATTCTTAAATGGCCACCAAAGACTAGCCAATGGGGCCAGAATCTCAACAAACCCTGCGAGTCCCAGAAAGGCATCTCCATGAATTCGAATTGCGGGATGGAGAAAAAGTTAGTTCAAGAAAAAATAACAAGCCTTCCGATCAAATGGCCGCGTCGGGAAATAGGCCCCAGGAAAAAAAAAGGCCCGAAAAGGGGCGAAGTATTGTGGAAAGAGGGGCGGACCAGGGAAAGTTTCGCTCATGGGGGTGTGCCGAACAGGGAGGTAGAGGTCCAAACTTTCAAAAGAGAGTCCGAAAATAAAAGACTGATGGCGGAACGCAAAAGGCCGAGGTTGGCAAATGTTCATAATTAAGTGACATGCTGTGTTGACAGAAGCGCGGGCGGACCCCAGTGCACATGGGGGTCAAAGCCACAGGCGAGGGGTGCGAGAAGCCGCGAAAAGAGACAGGGCTTTTTAAATGGTGACGGAACGAGGTCAGCACAGCCAAAGGGGGGGGAAAAAAAAGCACAAAGGTAAAGTATGGTCGAAGGACACCAAACGTCGGGAGTCAAACGTGCCACCAAAGAGAAAAAAAACTGCAAAAAGAGTCCCACGTAGGAGAAAGGCCCTCTCTCTCGCCCGACCTGTTCTACGATGCACCAAAAAAAGCCGGCCACAAGAGAAAAAAAGGAGAGGGGGCGGAATAAAGTCGAAAAAAAAAAGCAGAATCTACTT
>Ga0179591_1299842_pt1 | contig 10468 bp, 9 predicted proteins | sample CZOMad2_1_08_16f_FD_182891 | JGI IMG/M metagenome (GOLD analysis project Ga0179591, IMG submission 182891) | Vadose zone soil fungal communities from Angelo Coast Range Reserve, California, USA - CZOMad2_1_08_16fungal (PacBio error correction) | ecosystem: Environmental > Terrestrial > Soil >...
TCGGAAAATAACTGTGTCGTCTTTGATTGAGCTAGCCTCCTTACGAGTGCTTCCGGATAGCCGTACAGAAGAAGACTAAAAGACCATGATTTTAGGTCAGCTTGTCTCCAGAGAGCTTATTTCTCGTCGGGGCGGGAGCTCGGAGTGAACAATGCTCTGTCAGATAATAAAAAGAAAGCAGCGAACGAGCAAAAACTGAAGTGTTTCCTCAAAAAATCAAAATTGTTAGGAGAAACGGGTGGATTCAAAGCGTGGTTGACCCGCGATCGTGAATCGCTTAGCCACTACCACACACGTCAAAAACTCGGCTTCTCGAAAAATCAGCCTGATCTTAAGGCTTCTCTAAAGCCGAAAGGTATCCTTGGGAAGGAGCTTTTGGATCGGAGAAAGCGCTGCGTCACGAAGGTCTCAGGGATCAATGGAGCCGTCCTACACTTCTCAGGGCGAAGCAAAGGGCCCACTAGGAAGGGTCGAGTTAAATGCGGTTGAAGCCTAGTCTGTGTCATAGAGTTAAATCGAAGGCAGCAGCGTCCAGGAAAGAAACTCCGTGGCTAAGTGACCTGTACACCCATTACTACCCAGAGGCAGTCCTCCAACTAAAAGCCGGGCGTCGTACTCTTAGAATGACGAGGTTACAACTTCTTTAAGGCCCTGTAAGAAGTCATTTCCCTTCTTCCACTTGGCTTTGTTTCAATTCATCCTAGGGCAATGCCTGTGGCGAAAGGCAGCGGGATTTTATTACATGAAGAATATGACCGAGAAAATATCGCATGGAAAATGCCGCAGGAGGTGAACGAACGGGTCTCTCGGTTCTAAACTAATGAGAGGAATTCGGCGAAAGGGAAAGGAGCATGCTTCGTTCGCATAATCGAAAGAAATAAGCAGATACGGAGATAAAATCTGTCATGGGTCTAGATCCTGAAAGAACCATCTTAGAGACTATGCGGAGCGCCTAGGGACTATAATGACCCGAACAACAGGGGCTCCTCACATCCGATATGGGGTCAATAGTGTCCTTCCCCGAGGCTGCGTCGTTCTATCAAGTGCCTTAATCATGGCATTCCTCTGTTTCTTACGAAGGAGCTTTCCAGCGGCGCACGTCTTCTCTTGGCTGTCGTACATATCTTAGGGGGAACCGAATCTCACTTCATCGTATTAAAGAACAGAGCCCCTGGCGGTTCATAATACGCATTGGTGAAAATCTTACGTGAATCAGCGGTACAAAGGGGGAAGGCAAGATGAGAATCCCTTCAGGATCCACTACAAATATCTAGCTGGAGGCAATTTCTGACCCTAGTTGGTTTGAGTCAGAGAATTAATCTATCTTTCGGGGTATAAAATAGTCGTCGGTAACCGGGGTGGGGCGACGCTTAGATAGAACCTCTAAATATGGTCTGACCACAGAGAGGGCTGCGATCTGCATGGGGTCAAATACAGAAGGTTTCTAGATCAGCCCGATGAATGGGAAGACGGAAAGTCGATGTTGATCGCAACACAACATGTGGAGGGGGGGAGAATGACTTCAAAAGAATGTCCTTAGTACTAGGAGATCGAGAGCTTGAATGCTACTGAGAGTAAGTGAAGAGCTATGTCTATACCAAAAATCCGGGTATACTCGGTCCGCGACGGAGCGAAAGAAAAAGGCTAGCTGTCATAAATAGCGAGTACGAAGGCTAAGAAACAAATAGGGTTTCTCCCGGAATTCTCTGAACCCGCGTCACTGGCGGGATGGCGAAGGCGCAGACACAATCAATTGGAAAATTCTTCCACGAAGGACGGAGGGTCGCGCTCTTCTCGTGGAATCGGAACCTGGGGGCCGTATCGTGGGGTCCTTGTAAGCCCCGGGACGTGGAAGTACCTAAAGGTTGGTCACACCACCATCTCAGACCGAGAGGAAACCAGACTGGAAAGGCGCATACTTTGGAACAAACGACTTCCTCCGAGCCCGTGAGGGGACTCTAACAATTATCAAGCAATGGATCAGGTCTCCGACGGGTTTTTCGTCCGAAAGACGGAGGGTGGGATGGGGGAGAGGGTCGTGGGACTTGCTATTCGACTGGAACTCGCGGGTACCTTCGGCGTATTTGGGACCAGTGAAGGGGGAGCCTCATCTCTTGTTTAACTTAATATCACGGACTTTTATCTAACAATCATGACGGGAAATGGAAAAGTCTTCTATCCCTACATTCGTACTGGGTGAGAGACGAAAGCCCTCCTAAGTGTAAACCTTCCTGTCGGAGATTAAATCATCTTCTTCCACGCTGCACACGTTTAGCTAGGTGGGGGGGGTAACGCTGTCGGAGCAAGCCTCGTCTACGGGATAGAGGGTCTTGGGGGGGGTCATCTGCAATGTTCCATTTGTCAGGGGTATTTGGGGGAGGATTCTGCAGGTAAGGTCAAAGACGTACAGAAGCCCTTTAAGACTGTCGCACAATACTCGTTGCTTGAGAGAAATAGACTCTGGGAGTCCCTCTTTTCACACTTTGCAGTCGGTCGATGAATTTTTGTACAGTCGTAGGAGGGAAGATATCCTTAAATGAACGCCGATGATGGAGTCACCGGGGCCGACCGAGCCCGGCTTAAAGCGTAAAAGGGTCGAAGGAGCCAGCTCAAAAGTTTCTAAATCTCACACAGGGGGGTGGGGGGGGAATTATGCGGCGGGCTAACTACATAACAGTGCTGGAAGTTACCGCCTGACGAGGTTCTTATCACAGCTCGCGCCTCAGCGGCAGTTGGGGGGGAGCTAAGAGAAGGGGGTTAGGTGTGCCGTGCTCTGTGGTTAAGAGAGTGGGTAGACACGGATGGGGAGAGTACCGGGACTTTATAAAGAGATCAGATTCCACAAGTGGAGTTGTAGAACATCTTCTTCTGGCTAGGCGGTCCACTCCGATCTCTGCAGCTCCAGAGGTTTGTCGAAGGATAAATCGAGCAAGTATCTCTTATGAATCAAGAACCAAGTCCGCCGCTGGGGGTGATAGGCCGGGCTAGATTACGGCAAGTCGCGGAGGAGGCGTCGAGAAACGCACCAGAACGAAAAAACCTCTGAGCGCGGGGATTCTGCGAAAAAATATTGCAAATCAGAGTGCTGCAACCAACAAAACAAATCTTCATAGGTCGCCCTACTACCCAAACCATCCTCTGATCTCACAAGGGGTTTTGAAGCCAAGAGTGTCACAGACTGGGAGTCAAGCCAACTGAGATTCGCCCAAAACTGCTTTCTAAGGGGATAGAGGGGGGGGCCTTGACCGGAGAGCATAATCGAGTGGAATATGAGCGGAGCCGGATTCGGCATGACGACGTTTGAGAAGGAGAAGGGTTGCTAGATAGAAGCTGAGGACAACTTCCTTGGGAAAAAGGAAAATTAGCAGTCTAAAAAGCGACCCTACACGCGACCAAAACAAGAAATAAGGGAAAGGAGACACCAAGCGCTAGGTCGAACAGGAAATAATGTTCCGAGGGTTCCAGACCTCCGCCCTGTGGACTTACGAGGATCCTATTAGTGGTTAGAAAGCCATCGCAGAGACCGTCATTCAAAAGTCCGATTCCTCAAAGGACAGTCCGCTGAACGGCTCCCTCCTTCTCATGGGGGCCGGATCCACTGATAAACGTAAGCAGTAACAGAAGAGCGTTGGATTCGGGAAGCCAAACTGCAAGCGTAAGAAGACTCTGATTCATTACGCGTAGCGCCTAGGAGTTCAAAACGGTAGTTATTCTCTAGAAAGGCGACCTCTAAAACCTGGGCGCCTACAGTAGCGAGGCCGCATCGAGAGCCCTCGACATCGGAAAGAGGAAGTGTATACTTCTTCTCGGGTCATCAGTCAGCTCGTCTAGAAGTTCGGCGCTGTGATCCTACGTCACACTATTTCTCAGTTCAGTAGTCCATTCTCACTCCAGCGACTGCTGCGAAAAGAAGCAGCCTCAATCAATGAGCGACGACAATTAGGTACACCAGAATTAGAAGAAAATAAACCATATTTCAAGGTGTTCAGGACTTCTGGGGATCCTCAATCTGGAACTGAGTATGAACTTACTCGTGCCTCATCATCAAATAAGCTCAGGCAGTCTTCCGATACCTGACCTGTTAGCTATTCTGTGAATGTTCGTGACTACGTAAAGGAGAAGAGAAAATCTTGAAAGGGCGTGTACTCAGCGGAGGGGCAGAAAGGGCTATCGGCCCCTCGAAAAGGGGGGACGATCGGGGAAAGAGGGGGAATCATCAACCAGAGAGATGGTGGAGGCAAGAAACCTTGGGCGTGACGGAGTGGGTGCGACATAGGGGGAGCCTGGTACCACTGTTTCAGAGGTGAGGACTCATGTTTGCCCTGGTGAGCGGGGCCGTCGCTGGGCAACGCAACGGGTTCTTGGGGCCTCTAACTAGAATGGCAATGGTAGTAAGCCCACCTACGCACTTGGATTCGGGCGGCAGAGGCAGGTCACCCCCCGTCAATTCGAGTCCGAGAAGAAGAAACCAAATCACTCTGCAGTAGGAAACTCCAAAGCTAGCACTGTCTCAGATGCCTCCACCGCAGTTAGGAGCTTCTCTAGGCGGGCAAACTCGACGGCCTGAAGGTTTTTCACTGTACCCCCTATACGACGTCCACATGCAAAATCTCTGAGTACACCGGGGTTTCAGGCGATGCTGTGGTGAGCACAGTCCGAGGACTTCCCGCTATGCGCCTCGAGGCCATTCTCTGGAAGTTGACCGGGTCAAGTTAAATTTGCGTGGGCCGATTCACCCTGAGAACGTACTCCTGACTGTTTCCATCAAAGGGGGAACGCTCGTCTATCTCTCTGGCGTCGGAGACGGTTGATTCGGGGGTCGTGGCATCTTTTCGCCCGGCTCTGGGTGCGGGGCGATAAACTTCCACGAGAGAGTCACGAATAGTGATTTTAAAAACAACTCAACCCGGTCTTAAGCTGACCTCAGGACGAGATACACACCCCCTAAACATCGGATCCTTCTACACTATGGTAAGGGGATTACACAGGTGAAGAAAAACAGGCATCAGCCAGACCCTGAAACGTTGGGTTCTGGATGTGCTGGGAATAATTCGATCATGTCTCAACACTCTTCAAACAGCAAGAAACAAGTTAACTTACAGGGTCTTCAGATGATATCAACAGAAAACCCAAGAATCTTTAAACATCGGTGACTACCTTAACCTTTTGGGTTCATGAAATGAAAAAAAAAGAAAACATAAAAATTTGGGTCGTCAAAGTTAGAGGTAAAAGAAGTCATTTTCGAAACCAACCCGAAGCGAAACTTGGTAAGTTGTTGCTGCCGGGCTATGGTTTCGTACGCCAGGTCCCGGCCTACGGCAGGGGTCGGATCGATCGTGAAAATTGTGTGTAACCGGCCAGGAACGCGGCCTCACTTCGCGGCATGATGATAAGGAAAATTCTCTGATTGCCGTAGAGCAAGTCAAAGTCAGGTGATAAGTAGAGCGTCGAAGCTGGAATTCTAAGATGGAACTGGTTGTCAAATTTATGGGTCCGTTAGGGGAGTTGGGTCTTTCCCAAACTTAAGGGTTCAAGCTCCCGAGAGTTAGGGCTGGGGTCAAGTAGACTGGTTGTCATAACAAGTGTTGGAAGAAAAGTTGGAACAACGGGTGCGAAAGGCTTGGACGGTTAAGAGCCACGGCCGAGGACGTAGCAGAGAGCCAAACTAACACTGCGGATGGAATCGCGACGACGAGATGGAAGAGATATTAGACCGCATCTTCTGGTTAGCGTCGAAGGGTTTAAATCTTACTGTATGCTGATTCTCAAGCTACTGCATGACAGTAATTACATAGGGGTCCTCTTTTCAGAAGAGGGGGTAGGAGTACTCAGGCAAGAACTCCCAGTCAGAAGATTTGTAAGGAAGGACACGAATTGGGAAGAAACCCAAAGGGCATTGAAGACCGCCAGAATGAGGGGTATTTGTGAAAAGTTACGACGTAGTGCAAAAACTCAGCATAAGAACCTAACGAGAACGTCCAGACTAGTGATCCTTACCGTTTTAAACTGAGGATTGACTTGAAAAAAGTTACCTATATGTCATGCTATTTACAATCGGAAGAGATGTCCAGAGCGACTTCTAAGGCACTAAAAACAAGACACTGGTCGAAGTTTTGATAGGACGGTCCAGTCCTGGTGTCCAGGCAGCTCTGCGTCGGGTAAAGGGGAAATACCTATGGCTGAGCGCGCACTCTTGCCCTGGAAGAGACGGGCGAAAGCTACTTCGATACTTCAGTAAAGCAGGCATGCAAAGGTGAAGCGATAAAAGATCGAAGACGTAACAGGGGGCATCATAGATTAGGAGCCGAATCAGTTTGGGGTTGAGTAGCGGGGGTCGCGGGCGTTAAGGCGAAGAAACGTGTCACGACGGAGAGTCGTCAATGAGGGTTGGACTTACGACATCGCTCAGGACGTATGGCGGTTGCAGCCTAAATGGTAAGGAGATTCTGAAGTACTCAACGGCATCCGCTCTAAGGTGGGTCCTTAATTCCGTTTCGGAAAGTTAGGGCCTTTTCTTGGGTCGGGAGAGAATGGAGTTGAGCGAAATTTGGACGAAGATGTCCTTTAGCCTATTTCTGGAGGTTCTATGATTCGCTTAAAACCATGCTTTAATGGTAAATTGCTCTAGTGTGAAAGCGGTTAGTATGTGTTTACAGAGGCCTTTGGGAGACGAATGTAAGATCTCTTTCGTCAGTTACCTTGGAGGGGTCCAAAGGAAAGGGAGTAGATCTGAAGGCGGAACAGTGACAAGCTGCAAGACTTCGTAAGGATCTCACGCCGGACTGCTCGGGGCTGCCAGCTCGGCTAAGATAAACCACTCGACGCTCTTTCTAATTTCACATCTTGTATCTCCGCCGTCGGAGAGGGTTGCTGGATCACGCTTTCGATTACGGGAGGTGTGCTCCACCAGTCTGGACTTTTTCCTGTGCTTGGTCCGAAATTCATGACTTAGAGGGGCTTGTTCCGGTGGGAGTGTCCCTACGTGTGGGCCTAGTGTACGACATTCGGAAGGCTCCTGTCGTGTCTGCGGTTGTGGCTGGGTGGGGTAATCTCCATATACCCGCGGGTTGAAAGGATCTCTTTTTTAAGATAAAAGAGTCCAAGCTCTAGCAGTGATTGATTGGGGGAGCTGGTGCTCAGAAAAAGGCTAACAGCTTGCCGTCAACAGGGCGGCAGGGGCAAGGGACAATCATAAGGGCCAAAAAGAACGTCAAAGAGAATACACACTCGAGAGTTGGGAGGAACATGGGTGCGAATCTAAAAGATCGGAAGAGAGTCCGATAGGTTCGATGCTACGTCGGGTTAGACGAGAAAAGAAGTTAAAGAAATGCGTTTAAACTACCAAGAGGGCTCGGCTAGTCTCTACCGTCACGGGGGTCTTCCTGATTTACCTAAGACATGTGCTGCGAGGCGAAGGAGAGCCTCGCGTAGTACACATGGCATCGTGCCGGGATCTTCTAATGGAAGTCTTTAATGGGGTGGAGTAAGAAAGATGGGGAAGAAGGGACTATGGGTTCTTTCCACTCTTCTGGAAGAGGAGATTCCCATAGAAATTCTCACGGCCGACTACGTGGGAAAACCTCGTGAACGTGGAGAGAAAAGTACGGTCATTCAGATAGGACCCCTAGTTAGAAGGCTACTATGCTGCTATTCTAGCTTTAACTCTGCTTACGACTCGGCTGGGGGCCTTCGACACAAGATCTCAAAGTCACCATTACTAGAAAGATACTTGAGTAGCCTTGAGTCGGGGATTCCGGACCGACTATCACTTGAATTTACGAATCTTTATAGTAGGCATTCCCCTGACGTGGTTGATAACTCTAGGGGGGTCAGTAACCGCATATCTCCTATAAAAGTTGAAAATACGGTCCGTCAGCATCGAGGAAACAAAACGTAGGCTATATGCGATAAGAAAAACAAGAGGAGAGTCTCAAGTCAAGGGGGCAAAAATCTTAGACGAGCTTACCGAGCCAACTGAACGGATAGGACAAGGTCGACAGAAAAATCGTCGGAGTAAGAAAAGGAACTCCAGACCTGCCGCAGGTAGAGAAGATTGGTGGAGGGAGGGCATACCCATTGTCGAGAACTTAAAGGTCAAAACACATCGTCGTAGTCTTCTGTTGGTCGAGAATTGAGGACTTTAAAAGCAGTCGAAAACGGTATAAAGTAAAGTTGTGACTCGACCAGATCCACAGCTTGCAAAGGGAATGAATTCGAGGGAAGGAATATAAACTGGATTCTGTAGGATCATCTTAAGCGGAAGAGCTTCCAAAAGGTCTACTAAAGAACGCAACGCTCCTAGGATAGTATCAAGAACTATGGGGTGGGGGTAATCGGAACGCTGGGCTAATTAAATCTTGCTCTCATGGTCCGGAGATAACGGATCCGCCCACCAGGGGGTCGCCAAGAGGATGGGTCCCGGGAGAGAGGACGATGAACGGGTTCTAAAGATAAGAAAAAAAGGGGAAAGGACAGACCGCAGTAAGAACCACTTCGTTGGAGAAGGTCACAACAACAAATTATTTAAGGTAGAAACGAGAGATCCATAACTAGTATTAACTAAGAGATATCTCTGGTCGGAGAGTTGGGAAAAGTCATACTAGGAGAGTGGGCAAGTAAAGCTGTTCGAGACAAACCACTTAAGCTGTTATAAGGAATCTGCGTGAAAAAAGATAACGCGAAAGAAGGAAACCCATAAAAGAAGCCAATATAAAACTGAGAAACGAAGAAACCCCCTAGAGTAGATCAATTTCCAGAGCTTGGAGGGTATAGGAGGTCAAACCAATTCCGGTGTAGCGAAGAACTATTCCGGGGAGCCATGACTTACTCTAGATTCATCAAAAAAAGTAGGGATCTCGGGGGCACCGGGAAGTTGATGGAACGGGGAATAAAACTTCTGCGACATCTAGACCAAAACTCCTGGAGATATGGTGAGGGGAATTCTCCGAATGTCTAGAACCCTAAGGGACCAAGAAACGAAAGGAAATCGATTGAAGTCATGAACAGAAGATGTTGGGGGAAATTCTCCTACAGCGGGTTCTTCTTTGGGGGGGAAGGGTGTCCTGCGCTAGTGGAAATAGTTTTCGAAGTAAAATCCAGGCCCGTTCTAATGGCGACGGGCTTTGAAAATCCGATAAGGTCAAGGTAGGACCGTATTTCGAGCGGCTAAAGGCATACCAGGATCCGCAGGCGCACTGCGATGTAGGTTAAACAACGATCTCTAGCAAAAAAGACGTAACTCCTAAGAAAAAGTGCCACTGCAGCGTAAAACAGCCTTTATAGTCACTTTCATGTTAGACCAGGGCTACGGGACAGCGGCTGTAGGAGGAATTTCCTAATGCCTGTTCTCGTTTGCAGAAGCAAGAGTACGATTTGTCCACGCGTTCCGCAGCGGGTAGAAGGAATCGTCAGTCGATGTCGTTGGGGCGGCTGAAGGTCTCTCATCTGCAGATTGGGGTCAGGCAATTGAGCAATAGCCTTCGTGAGAAGTAATAGAGGATTTCCCTGAGCTGAAAGAGCTTCATAACTCATGAATTCAGGCAATGTCGCGCCCTTGTATCCCCTCATCGGAGTTTCTGAAGTCGAGCTTAGCAACTTAGTACATCACATGTCGTGTGGAACATCTGATAGATTTATACGAGATAACAGGGTATCCCAAGTCGCTCGTCAGAGGAGGTCGCGGAAGCACTAAGAGAAGATCTGTGATCTGGAAGCCTAGGGTGCCGGGTTGTAAAGAGGTTACTAAAGGGTTACAATTAAAACGGCTGGAAAAGAGCGCCTATGCTATCATCATCACAAGGGTTGAGTTTTCGAACAATCGCAGTACATCTGATGCCTGGACTAGGGGATGAGCTTCCAGGAGAAGTCTATCAAATTAGGTATGAACTTCGAGCTGATCTGGGAAGTCACGAGCACTTAAAACACTCTGAAGATTTGGATATTCCTTTGTAAATTCCTAGAATCATTCCCAGACTCTGAGAGTTGATCTGACCACAACTAAAAAAATAGGATAGCGGTGCAAAGATTCAAGAATAAGACAAGGACTCATCTAGGTGTATGTTCTTCAAAAGCCTTAAAACATAGTAAAGGACCTCTAAAGATTGGTGGGTTCTCCGCGATTTTCACGGTCACGCATGGATTCTAAGCAAACCACTTCTAATCTTGTGTTCATCAAAGAGACGCTTCTAAGAGAAGTGAAAGGTGGTTGCGGGCTCAGCTGTGATTCGAGATAAAAAACAGAATCGTTCGAAATGAGGGGATAGGTTGGACTATCGGCCCGCGGCAGCAGGCGCAAATTGACGCGACTAGATCGGACGGTCGTCACGGCCCATGTGAAAAAAGTAGCTAGAGCGGGTCGGTCGAAATAATCAAATAAGGGGACCCAAGAAAATTCTTTTAAATGGAGAAAAAGAGGCTGTCGACAACAGCATGGGGGTGGAAGGGGGGGAAGAACATCTACAAAGCAAAG
>Ga0179591_1442712_pt1 | contig 10468 bp, 7 predicted proteins | sample CZOMad2_1_08_16f_FD_182891 | JGI IMG/M metagenome (GOLD analysis project Ga0179591, IMG submission 182891) | Vadose zone soil fungal communities from Angelo Coast Range Reserve, California, USA - CZOMad2_1_08_16fungal (PacBio error correction) | ecosystem: Environmental > Terrestrial > Soil >...
CTCTTCATTGTGATCTTCATTATCTCTCCTGCCCATCTCGTCCCTCCTCTTGTACCCTATGAATATTTTACTTACAGAAACTTCTGATGGCTGGCATATTACAATATTTTTGCATATGCTGGAATATTTCTGGAGCGTCTTATGCAGCTTTTGCCAGCATTGAAGAGCCAGGAGGGCCCACCCATGGTCCAGAGCTAGAGGCCAATTATCACGACGAGTGGCTTATGTCTCTTACATTCCAGTAGTATTATATTGTTAGAGGCCGCTGCCCAGGACTTTTGGAGGTTCAATCACCCCTAGTTGAATCCACCTATCCATTTGTTTTTAATTAAACCCTCTGGTTACCAGTAGCGTAAGGACATGGGGGTAATTAATATTGGCTTAACCTGGTATCAATGGAATTCCGTACTTTAGCGTCCATATGGCCTACCTATCATCTAGACTGCAAGCAGCTTTTTGAAACGAGAATTGTTTTAGAATCACTGTTTGCCCAGGTGAGTTTGGGATTATGTCCAATTCCTCCAATGTTTTGAGATACTGCTATAGTTTCCCTCCTACTTCATATATCTTGAGTCCTCCTTCTACAGGGTCTTCCACAAGAGGACTTCCTTGTTAAAATAGGTTTGGAAGTGGTTGAGGGAGCGGGAGCTTGCCTTGTTAGCGGTGTTAGGTGCTGAGTAGAATTGAGACCTTCAATATTGGTCTTCCCTTTTCATTAATGATCTGGATCACGTAGATAGCCTCGTAGATGTTGGTTAGAGTTGAAGATCTTTTCAACGAAAGGGTTCTTATTGTCTATTTCCTCGGGGAAATTAGCCAGGACTGCACGTTATCACTTTCAGGGGGAATTACAACCCTGTAGAAATTGTGGACTTCTTTTTTTTTGCCAGGTGCATGGCTGGCTGTGGTGCTATAAGTAAAAAGTGTGTTTATTTTTGAGAGGTAGGTAAGATCCACGAAGTAACATTGCCAGCCAAGTCGTGACCGACAGTTTCAATAAATTGATAGTGTTAGAAAATAAATAGGTGAAATTGCCAAAATATTTGTGAAGATAGAGGACCCCGAAACCGAGGGTCATTTAAGGGGGCTGAAACATTTATTGGCCCTGGTTTCCGCCCCCCTAATCCCCGTGCACTCACTTAGCCACAGCTCAAGGGATTAGGCAATAAGCAGCTCCCTGGCTTGGGAGCCGAGAGCTCTAAATTTTGTATGAAGCGCTATCAAAGGCTAAGTCAAAATTGTACATGTTCTACAGGGTGTGAAGGTGGTAAGCCGAAAAATATCAGTGTGCTGTTTATTGGGCGGGCACAGTGGCCCGCAAGAAAGAGATTGATGACCCCTTTCCAAGACTCAGCACCAGATGAATGGGAATGATGATGTGGCACCACACGTTGTGGACGGGTATTGATGTCTTCGCCAAAAGGGAGAATGGCCCTGAGTTTTGGGGGCTCGTGGGGATTAGACTAGTGAAAATACGTAATCTACACCGACTAATCCCTGGTTCACTTCACTTAGCCACAGCTGCAAGGGATTAGGCAATAAGCACTCCCCGGCTCCGGAGCCCGAGGAGCTCTAAATTTGACTGAAGCGAGAAAAGGCTATAAGGCTAAAATGGATGAAGGTAAGACGGAAGGTTTTTTTTTGTTTTGTAAAATATCGAGTCGTGTTTTGTGGGTGGGTCGAGAAGAGAGAGTGACTATGATGGTGATGAACATTGAGTAAAACTGAATGATTGTTGAAAACCTGCAGTTTGGTGATATGCTGTGGTGTCATAGTGTCGACGTCCGAGAAAGGATGATGAATGCAGCACTACAGGCTTCTTTCAGATGTCGCGGTTCAAACACGTAGAAGACCAGCAACCTGCTCCAGTTGATACGTTGAGCCATCACCACTTCTGCCATGCCATAGCACCACCAGCTCGCCTTGATTGGCCTGCTATATGGGGGCCAAAGAATGGGAGAGATGGTTCATTGAACTCTACGCCACAGCGGGATATTCCCGTTCAGCTATAGCCCAAGCTGGGGGTGAAAAAGAGCGAGCATCTCGTGATTCGATGTATTGCACCATAATCTGTAGAGGATCCGGGGCACTAGATATTTTTGCACACAACAATTTTATTTCCTTCAAAAAGTGTCGGCTTTATGTGTCGGAAGCCCAAAAAGAGTACTGTGTCAATGTCAAATCAAGTGCGAAACGCATTGTCCTTTTTTGTAGTCATGGCGACTAATTTGTTCTTCCAGTAATTTTCAATGTTCACCAAGGCGAGGAGGCCTTGAAGCCTGTGTTTCATCTGAGCATTGAACAATAAACCTCATGGTCAGTCGACGATGCTAGACCATCGAGACGTGACGAAGGTTCGCAACAGTGAGTGGGGATTTGGCGAGTTGTTGGTGCGCCCCAATATTGTTTGGCGTCCTGCCAACGTGCAAGTGACAAGTGTTGAGGTGCGGTTTTTTCGAACCACTCGGGTAAATGCCTCAAGTGGTTACAGACTCCAGAACAGGTACGAGTCGATGATTTGGGGATTGATGTGAAAACTTTGGATGTGGTGTAGTAATCAGAGTTTGTGGTGTAGGTTCAACAGGGAGTCCTGCATTTGCAAATGTTCAGTAAGGCGTCATCAAATACTTTTCTGTACTCATTATAAGCCTGATTGCTGCAACCGCGCCGGTGTGATAAAATTTAAAATCCAACGCCACTCCTCTTCACTGATAGAAATGCAAATGTCTTTTGTATTTCCTTAAAATCTGATCCGGATAACATCCATTCCGACCCACGGCAATTGGTTACAGAATATTGGAATCAACACACATCGAATGAACTGATGTACGGAATCCGACTTAACAATCTTCAAATTCCATCGCTCCCGCAAAGCCGCTGCTTCGGTTAACTCAAAAATGGTTGGTAAAAAATAAATCTTTCTGTGGCATTCGGCGGTTGTTACGCTTTCTGGCCTGCGGTTGTAGAAACTGGCTACCCCTTTCGGCTACGCCCCTTGAATAATAGTCCTCACAGGGCGAAATCACCCCAATCCAACTCGATGTGCACACCACCCGCTTTCAATTTTCCCTTCATGCATTCGATCTTCCATCCACCCAATCCGCAACTCTTGCACTGATTGTCCTGATGCATGGCAACGGCCACCGGAAAGTTGCTGGAGCTGTTAATCCATCACTTTGATACCCGATTTCGGCAAAGTACCTTGTATTGTAAGATAAAGTACCTTTTTCCATGAAGAATATCGGGATAACTTTTTTCAAGATGCACTATTCCCAATGGCCTGACCATTGTAGAAAATTAAACGTGTTCCACGTCATCTGGGACAAAAACAACAGAAATGACTCAATCTTCTTCTCAATAATCCGCGCGAGGATTTTAATTTTCTTTGTTATTCTCAAATAACCCCAAGCAAAACCTGCATCGCTGCTCCTTTGCCGATGGTCGCGGAGATACCCCATAATTTTCAAACCAGGGGCACTGGTTTTGCAAATCGTGACAAAGCAAGTTTCCATGAGTACAAACCCGCTTAGAACCATCAACTCGGCCAGTCATCTACAACAATGGATTTCAAGCTCTGTAAAAAAAGGTAAATTTTTTTGAGCGAGGACAAATGCAAGACTTTCAGGTGATGTAATCAAGAAATTCAGGAGCTTTCTCAAGTGCCTTGGGTTTTTCTTTGAAACGAAAAGAATCCGCCCCTTCTCACGCCTAACCCTCCGATGACCCGAGGCCTTCAACGGCTTCTTCGCAGAATAATCGTTTCTTTTTCCCAGCTCACGATAGTGTACTCAAATAGACTGGAAGTTGTTTTGAGTTTTCTTTTGCTAAGCTTCCAACAGAATGGAACATCAGCGAAAATGTTTTACACTTCCGGTAGGTGCATTCACTAGACCGTTGAGTCCCTGGTCGTAACTTGCCCATGCCTCAAAGTGAAGGAAAGGGAGTCCACCCTTTGGAAGAACCAAGCAAACTTTTTTTATATCTGGGGAGGGATTTTTTTCTTACTTCAGAGAGTCAAAGCAAAACATTTTTATCTTCCAGCTTGTTTATATTTCGCACAAGAATTTAGTGAATCCTTTAATTCAAGAGCCCATGAGGAAGTAATTTTAGTTGATCAAGATGATAATGCCCATCGTCACGAGGCAAAAATTGAAGCACATCGCAAGGGATTATTACATCCGGGCCTTTTTCAAGAGTGGTTATTTTTAACTCAAAGGGTGCATCCTTTCTTCAAAGCGAGCCAGTCAAAATACCATATCGCGGCTTATGGACGCATGCTTGGTTGCAGTACCCTCTGCCCGGATGAGTCCATGGAAGGGCACTCAAAGAAAATTGAAACAAGAGATGGGCATTGATCTAAAACCTGATATGCCTACAAATTTATTTATCGTATTACCCTTGATCAGGACTAATGAACACGATGTATTATGTATTCACGGTTGTCTTCGATGGTACAAGCCTACCAATAAACGCACCTGAGTTGAGACTGGAATATTTTTATTCACCTGAACCTGCGCAAAGATGTAAGTTGAATCCTCAAATTCTACTATTGGTTCAATTGATTTTAGATCACCGGTTCTTGGGAAGAATTAAAATGAAACATTGTATTGGTATACCCACTCAGCCAATCTGAATTCTGTGAACTCATGCTCCAGGGCGATCCGGTCGAAGTAAGGTTCTGTTCTGATAATTAAAGATGCTCTTTGAGTTGTTTCCGTAGATCACTCAGTTCACGCCAATATCGAAAACATACAAGCGCATCGCTCAGTCCGGATCGGGCCATAACGTGAATACTGCAGCAGCAACATAATGTTGGGAAGTTCCCCTGATCACCAACAATTTGTTCTGAATTTATTAACAGTTTTTGAATGTATCCAACATTTCCTGTTCCTATAGGAATGCATTTCGTAATTAGATTTCTCAAATGACGAGCAGTTTTGGACGAGCCATTTGCAGGATTTCAGGTCCATAAACGTTAATGAATTTGTTCCATAGTTATAATTAAGAATAGCACGAATACATTAAGGCAGTTCCTCCCTTCTCTTTACTTAAGCTGGCATCATATATACATCGGAGCGCAAATAATTTCAGATTTGTTAATCGTCGCTTCGTTACAGGGATCGCCGTAATGGAACATCGCGTTATTTTGAGTGTAAAACCTCCGCCAAGTGTTAAAGCCCTTTTCTTTCCTAAATATCTTCCTACTGTCTCAGGTCAAGGCTATTCATTATCAGTTTTGAGAGCAAGAAAGTATTTGGCCTGGAACATTATAAGCCTATTTAGGAAAGAAAGGGTCCTTTAACATTGGCGAGGATTTTACACTCAAATCACGCGATGTTCGCATTACGGCGATCCTGTAACGAAGATCGATTAACCAAAATCTGAAATTATTTGCGCTCGATGTATCTTATATGCCCCGCTATAATAAAGAGAAGGACTGCCTAAGTTTGTATTCGTGCTATTTGGGGGATAATTAAACTAATGGAACCAACTTCATTAAAGTTCCTGACCTGATAATCCTGCAATGCTCGTCCAAAACTGCTACGTCATTGATAAATCTATTACGGAAATGCATTTTCCCTATTTAGAACAGGAATGTTGGCTCCATTCAAACTGCTTATAAATTCATAAACATTGCTTGGATCAGGGCACATTCCACCTTATTTTGCTCTGCAGTCTTCACTTTATGACCGACTGAGCGATGCGATGCTATGTATTTCGATATTGGCGTGAACTGGTTTATTCTACTAAACAACTCAAAGATCACTCTTAATTTCAAACAACCTTACTTCGCACCGGAATAGGCACTGGACATTAGTTCAGAATTCAAGATTGGCTGAGTGGGTAATACAATACCATGTTTCAGTTTAATTCTGTCCCAGTTGAACCTGGTGATCTAAAATCATTTCGAACGCAATAGGTAGAATTTGAGGATTCGCCACTTACATCTTTGCGCATCTGTTCAGGGAAATAACTTTCCAGTCTTCAACTTCATGTTGCGTTTATTGTAGTTTACCACGAAGACCCTGAATACCATAATCACTTCGTGGTTCAATTATACGTGATCAAGGGTAATACGATAAATAAATTTGTAGGCATATTCATGTTTTTAGATCACTGCCCATCTCTTGTTTCAATTTTCTTTGAGTGGCCACTTCCATTGACTCATCCGGCAGCCGGTGCTGCAACACATTCGTCCATAGCCGCCGCTATGGTATTTTGACTTGCTCTCTTTTGAAGAAGGATTTCAACCCTTTTGATTACAAATAACCACTGAAAGGCCCGATTTAATAATCCCTTGCGATGTTCTTCAATTTTGGCCATCGTGCCGAGGCATTATCATCTTGGATCCCTAAAATTACTTCCTCCAGGAGCTCTTGATTCAACGGATTCACTAAATTTTGTATTGCAATCTCAACAGCTGAGATCACCATGTTTTGCTTTGAATCTCTGAGTAAAAAATGGCCCTCCCCTAGATATAAAAAAAGGTCTGCTTGTGTTTGCTTCCCAAGGGTGGACTCCCTTTGCCTTTCAATTGGAGCATGTGAACGTTCCGACAGGGACTCAACGGCTAGAATGCACCTACCGGACGTGGGAAACATTTGCGCTGCTTGTTCCTATTCTGTTGGAAGCTAGCAAAAGAAAACTCAAACAACTTCAGTCTAATTTGGATTACACCGATCCGTCGCTGGGAAAAGAAATCGATTAGTCTGCAAAGAATCCGTTGAAGGCCTCGTTTCATCATGAGGGTAGGCGTGCGACGTGGGATTCTTTGTTCAAAGAAAACACAGTCAACGGAGAAGCCCTCCTGACTTTCTAGATTACCACACCTGCAACGTTTGACCATTTGCGCCTCGCTCAAAAAATTATACCTCTTATTTTTAAAGAGCTGAAATCCATTGTTGTAGTGAATGGCACGAGTTGATGAGTTCTCAGCGGGTGTACTCATGAACTTGCTTTTCAGATTGAAAACATTGCCATGGTTTTGAAAAATCTGGGGTATCTCCGCGACCATCGGCACATGACAGTCGATCAGTTTTTGCTTGGGAGTATTTTGATAATCAAAGAACATTAAAATCAGCCGCGCGGATAGTTGAGAAGAAGATTGAGATCATTGTCTGTTTTCCCCAGATGAAGGTGGAACGTTTTACCATGGTCAGCCACTTGGAATGTGCTTCTGAAAAGTATCCGATTATTTCTTCATGGAAAAAGTACGTTGATCTTTACCAAACAAGGTCTTTTGGCCGAAATCTGGTATCAAACGTTATGGATAAAGCTCCAGAACTTCCGGTGCCATTGCCATGTCCTCATGGATCACTCAGTGCGAGGTCGATATGGTGTGTAAATCGACTGCAATGAAGGAAAAGTGAAAGCGGTGGTGTCACATCGAGTTTGGACTTGGTGTCCGATGTTTCCGCCCTGTAGAACTATTATATTCAAGTGGGTAGCCCGAAAGGGGGTAGCCCGTTTCTTACAACGCGTCAGGCAGATCGGTCCCAACCGATTTGCCAAAGCAAGATTTATTTTTACCACCCCAGTCTTAGAGTAACCGAAGCAGCGGCTTTGCGTGGAGCATGAACTTGAAGATTGTTAGAAAAAAGATTTTTCGGATTCCGTACATCGTTCATTCGATGTGTTGATTCAATATCTGGTAACCATTGCCGTGTCGGAGGATTTTATCCGGATCATATTTTTTAAGGAAATAACAAATACATTTTGCTATTCTTTACTATCATGAGAGATGGCGTTGGAGTTTTTAAATGTTTTATCACCACCGTCGGGCACACTCACGGCTTATAATGATTACAGAAAAGTAAATTTCTCGATGACTCTTCCTTGACCGTTTGCAAATGACGGACTCCCCTGTTGAACCTAACACCACAAACTCTGAGTTACTACACAATTCCAGTTTTCACATCAATCCCAAATCCATCGACTCGTACACTGTCTGGAGTCTGTAACCAACTTGAGGCAATTCTTCCCCTAATTTTCGCAAAACCGCACTCCACACTTGTCCCTTGCAACGTTGGCAGGAGCCAACAAATATGTGGGGCCTCACCAAACAACTCGCAAATCCCACTCACTGTTGCAAAAAAAAAAAAAAAAAGAACCTCGTCACAGTCGCGATGGATCTAGCATCTCGCGACCATGTTTGATTTTTAGTTGTTCAATGCTCAGCTGAACACAGGCTTCACAGGCCTCCTTGCATTGGTGAAATTACCTGGCCGACAAAATTAAGTCTCCATGAACTACAAACAAGTACAAGGCGTTCTCCCTTGATTTGACATTGAACAGTACTCTTTTGGCTTCCGACACATAAAGCCGACACTGTTTTTTTGAAGAAATAAAATTGTTGTTTTGCAAAAATATCGGTGCACCTGATCCGCTACCGATTATGGGCAAAATACCTCGAATCACGAGATGCTCGCTTCTCTTTTCCCCCACAGCTTTTTGCTATAGCTGACGGGAATCCCGCGTGCTTATGGTTCATGGCAGCCATCTCTCGCCTTATTTTGGGCCCCCCATATAGCAGGCCATCATGCGAGCTGTGTGGTGCTAGGCTATGGCAGAAGCTGGTGCTGTGCCTCAACAGGACAAATGAGCAGTTGCCTGGCTTCTACCCGTTTTTGAACGCTACATCTGAAAGATCCTGTATTGCTTCATTCCCTCAGCCTTTTTCTCGACGTCGCACTATGACACCCAGCATCTTCACGCACAACTGAAGTGTTTCAACACTCCATTCTCCTTTGGTACTTCCTTGTTCAGCACATCATATTCACTCATCTTCTTGGCTCGAACCACACACAAACCACGACTGATATATTACGACACAAAAAAAAAACCTTCCCTTCTTACCTTCACTCCATTTTAGCCTTATAGCCTTTTTCTTCCCGCTCCAAATAAAAATTTTAAGAGCTCCTCGTGCTCCTGAGGTTTCCGGGGAGCTGCTTAATGGCCTAATCCCTTGGAGCTTTTGGCCTTAGTGAGTGCACAGGGATTAGTCGGGTTTAGATTACTTATGTTTTCACATAGTCTAATCCCCACGAGCCCAATAACTCAGGGCCATCTCCCTTTGGGAGACATCAATACCCTCCCCACAACCGTGGTGGCGACAAATCAGCTCCCATTCATCTGGAGCCCTGATCTTTGGAAAGGGGTCATACTCCTTTTGCGGCCACTTCGTCCCGCCAGATAACAGTCACACTTACTACTTTTTTCGGCTTACCCACTTCCACACCCTTAGCACCTTTTACCATTTTGTCCTTACCTTTTTCTCGCGCTTATACAAAAGGTTAGAGCTCCTCGGGCTCCCGCCAGGGAGTCTGCTTATTGCCTAATCCCTTGGAGCTGTGGCTAAGTGAGTGCACGTGGATTAGGGGGCGGAACCAGGGCCACGAAAGTTTTCAGCCCTTAAATGACCCCGCGGTTTCGGGGTCCTCTAGCTTCACAATAGTTTTGGCAATTCACCTATCTTAATTTCTCACCCTACATCATTGTATTTGTAAAATGTCGGTCACGACTGTGGCAATGTTACTATCGTGCCTTACCTACCATACAAAAATAAACACACTTTCCTTATAGCACACGCCCGCCAGGCACTCTGGGCAAAAAGAAGTCACAATCTTCTGACATGGTTTGTCATTCCCCCTGAAACTTGCATAACTGTGCAGGTACACTGGCTAATTTTTCCCCGAGATAAGAACCCTTATCCGGTTGAAAAGAGCTTCAACTCTACCAAATCTAAGGATATCTACGCTGCTCCCGATTCATTAATTAAAAGGGAAAAGACTCAATATTGCAGGTCTCCAACTTCTTCCTCAGCACGCTAACCACCGCTACCAGCAAGCTCCCGCTGCCCTTCACCCACTTCCACCCTATTTTACAAAGGAAGATCCTCTTGGCTGAGACCCGTTAGAGGAGCCGCAAGATATATGATAGGAGAGGAAACTATTAGAATTACTCACCTATTGGAGGATTGGACATTAATCACCAAACGCCCCTGGACAAACAGTGATGGCTAAAACAAGTTCGCGTTTCAAACGATTGCTTTCAGTTAGTATAGGCAGGCCATCTGGACGCTAAAGTACTATTCCTGATACCCAGGTTCCAAGCCATCTCATTACCCCCATGTCCTTCCTCTCCTGTTAACCGGAGGTATTGACAAACAAATGGATATGTTCAACTAGGTGTGATGACCTTCCAAAAGTCCCTGGGCGGCGCCCTAACCTATATACTTACTGAAATGTCGACGAGCGATAAGCCCCTCTTCTGTGATACATGCCGCCTAGCTCTGGACATGTGGGCCAATCTGGCTTATTCAATGCTTTAAAAGCCGCATAAGACGCTCAGAGCGCCAGCATCATCAAATATTGTAATCTGCCAGCCATCAAATTTTCTGTAACACTATCATAGGGTACAGGAGCGGACGAGATGCCTGTAATAGATATGAAGCTTCACAATGAGTAGG
>Ga0179591_1311179_pt1 | contig 10467 bp, 5 predicted proteins | sample CZOMad2_1_08_16f_FD_182891 | JGI IMG/M metagenome (GOLD analysis project Ga0179591, IMG submission 182891) | Vadose zone soil fungal communities from Angelo Coast Range Reserve, California, USA - CZOMad2_1_08_16fungal (PacBio error correction) | ecosystem: Environmental > Terrestrial > Soil >...
CCACCGGAAACCTTTAGTGTAGATTCGGAGTAAAACGGTCCTTAGAAACGAACTATACAGCACAGGTTATGATTATTCACGGCAATATGAAATTTTGCAAACAGCACAACTCTCAGCACACGACAACTATTACAAATTAGGAGGCTCTCCACCAGAACTTTCCGTCTAGCTTCAGTCTCTTCAGTTCTACCAGCTGAAGGAACTACGGTAAACACGGCCATCATAAAGGGAGTGGCCTGAGCACCATTATGCCAACGAGTTGGTTATAAAAAAACGAGGATCTAACAGACAAAATGGGCCATGAGTATTCATTTGGCGAGGGATCAGGACAGATGCAGAGAGTCAGCTATGAGTGCTAGAAAAAGCCGCCACTCAAACCAAAGGGCCAAAAAGGGACAAAATTCGTCAGACCACGTAGGAAGGAGGAAGATGGAAGCAGCGATCCCGTGAAGGCGTGCATTGAATCATAAAAACAAAGGATACTCACATTGATAACGTGCAAAACAAAACCTCCCGTCCAGCAGTGCCAACTGACTTCTGGTGTCGGAATCCTTTCAAAATGGGTTAGAGGGAGACAAGCGGAATGTGGGGAGAGCGCGGGGGACAGGGATGCAATTCAGAAGCAGGCAGTAGGGGGAAGGGCTTTGATCCAAGAAAGGGGGGGGTGGCTCGAATAAAAGGCGCAGAGGAAAATGAATTGCTTCTGCTTGCGTAACTTATGGGGGAGAGGAAAAAAAGTCAGTTAGATACGGCAAAAAAAAAGAAGGGGGGAAGGGGAAGGGGGCTGAATGTGAATTCAAGAAGGACACTTCTCCCGAGGGAAGGGATAAACTACAAGCGGGCGAAGGCCAGAAGTCAATCGAAAAAGAAGCAGGGGTCCTCTTTCCTCTGGAAAAAAACGTGAGGGAGGAGGCCCGGACGTGTCAGTAGGGCGTGCGTGTCCCACATTGCAAAGAAGGGAAGTGGGTAGGGACCAAAGAACACGCGCTACTGTCACCCGAAGGGGGGGCCCCCTAGCCGCGGTTGATCGAGAAGGCAGAGAAACATCTGACACATTACGTAAGGGGTACTTAACATAAATCCCACTCGGAGTGCAGGACGAAACGAAGAAGGGGTCTCACATTAAGCGATAACGCAACGGCACTCATAATGCAAAAAGAAAAGGGGGTCAACACCCCAAAAAAGAAGTCTGATAAAAAATAAGCGTTTTGTATTGGTTGACGGGTAGAGAAAACAACGGAAGGGGATGGCTGACGCTGTTTAAAGGGAAAGTAGTACCACTGAAAAATGCTTTTTATCAAAAGTGAAAGAAGGACGGGGGGGAGAAAAGTCACAAGGAAGGGGAGAGAGAAAGCCACAAGAAAAAAGCGTTACTATGAAAAAAGGAAATGAGATTGCCAATTACCGCCTAGGGAAGAAAAGGTCATGGGGGGGGGAGATGCGTCCAGACGAGAAGGGCCGTGAAATCATGTGCAAGGGGGACATATAGGAGTGGTGGAAAACAGGGAATCCGTGAAGGGGGGGAATGAAAATGACGCAAGGAAAAAGAGGACGACGGAATAAACAGCCCCGCCTGAGTCAGGGGGGGGGGGTCAGGGGGGGGGCGAAAGGCCCGAAACGGCCGGTCAGGGGACCGGAACGGGCCACAATCCGAAATCCCGGGGGGGCGAAAGGGGGGCCAACCTAGGGTGGTGACCAGGGGTTGAATAGGCCTCCATAACTGCACACAGCACTCTAGGGTGTTCCTTGGGGGGAAAAGGGGGGGGGAGTTAAATCGATAAAAGTCGTACCACGGACCATATAAGGGAATAGAGACGGACGGAGAGCTGGACTCAAAATTACCCTGCCAGGCGGACCTCTAAAACAACTATAATTTAGAAGTATAAACTACCAGTAGGGAGGACACTTGAGAACGCGGATACAGGTTCTAATCGAATATTAGGGGGCAGAGAGGGTCGAGTTAGGGCGAACGACAAAACACCCATTTTAAAACGCAAAGGGAGCCAAAAAAAGCTAGTTGGGTGTTTGTAAGACGTTCTGGACGGGAAAATAGGGAAACTACCCCAACGTATCGGAAAACCTAGGTCAAGGAAAACCCGAAAAAACTGCAGCCCTTCAGGTGAGCAGCATTTGGGCAACTGGGAAGACGACACCCTAATCGAAGAAAAACCAACCCCCCCCTGGCCAGAGTGTAAGGTGCTGCCAGGAGAGACGCACGGGTCCCTCTTCGGGTTTCAAAGCGATAAGAAGTTTCAACGAAAGCTTAAAACCTGGACCCCCCCATTAATTTTCAAAAAGGGAGGGGGAACGCCGTGCTATAGGGCAGAGCAGAAATTCGAAGATCTGGTGGACTTAGGCTGTTCAATTCATGATACCCGATCAGTGTTGGGGGTAGCGGGGGGGGGGGGACGAAAATATGGATGGGGTACGAACAAGACGACGACTTTTGGTAACTATGGCTAAAAGCAATGGTGTGAGGGACTGATACGGGGGGAAAAGGTTTACTGAATCAGAAGCGGAACGGGTTCCGCTTCGCAGCACCCAAGTGCTACCACGAGTTTCTACGGAGGATCAGTCAAGGAAGGGGAGGGTTTCGGTGGTTTGGGGCCCACGCCTGGGAAGGAATTTAGGGCGTACGGCTTGTGCTTGCTCAGGTCCGTCTCGAGAGTAGAGAGGACGATTGGTGGGGCCTTTGTCCCTCTACAACACGGAAAATGGTCGCACTCTTCAATGACGCGACGAATAAACAAAAAGCGCGTGGGTTGAACAGGCGTTGGGCAGAAAGAGCCGGATCTTTGCGTGGAACACACGGAAAAAAAAAATCCAGCTGAGCAATTTTGTGGGCCCACCGAATATCGAAAGAGATCGGTCAAGGACCCCCAGCCCATTCTTAAGGGAATGCGGAACCAAAGAAGACCTTTTACAGGGGAAAGCAGGGGGTATGACAGGGAAAATGACATGTAGGAAAGTTGGTCTGCCTGCGTATGTCGGCGCAAGCACATCGCATAAAGACGGCAGGTCAATCGGCAGCGAGCCCAAGGTTGTCATACCACAAAAGAAACGAAAAGGTCTATTGTCCTGACGGCGCATCCGTACACAGCTCTCAAAATCCAGGGTCTCTGGGAAATGAGAACGAAAAAACCGCTGGCAAGAGGGAACGGACCAGGGGACGCATGAATGCTGAGACTGGAGGTTGGGCAAGTTTCTCGCAGTTCTCCTTTGGAGAGGACAGAAAAAGAAAGGGACAGGGAGTCCTGTAACTTAGAACAGATAAGCAGGCCTCCGAAGCTGTTTGGGAATTGGAAAGAGTAAGAGGAGGGGTAGTGAACTCGAAAAGAGAGATCCGAAGGACTCCGTCTGGAAAGAAAAAAAAAAAGCAATGGGGGGTCAGGGGGGAATTACTATTTTTAAATTGGGGGAGAATTTGAATATTTCGGCACGCTGTCGAAGCATGGCGCTGAAAGGACAATATCTTAGAGTGTGGGGAGCCATTTCACGACTCGGACCGTCACTGAGGGGGGGACAAGCTAGAAAGTTGCTCGTTTATATTTCTCGGAGTGAGTTGAATTTTTGCATCATCCAAAAAAGGGGGGGGGGGGGTTGAACTTCTTAAACAACCAGGGAACTGGAGGGGGCACTACGGGACCGCGAGGAAACAGATGACGGCACCATCCGGGGAGGTGGGGTGTTGCTTTCGCAATGCTAGAGAGACGCGGAGAGGAGGCCCCTTTGCAAATCGAAGGGAAAAAAAGACTGAGGAAGGGTTGGGCTACAAATCGTGGAAACAGCAAAAAAGCCGCGAACTCAGCTACAAGAGCATGAAACCGGTGGAGGCTTCCTAAATGAGATGTACTGTTCAGGAATGCAAAAAGGGGGAAGGGAGGTATCAGACCGATTGCAGGCCCCCCTCAGAAAACTTGACTGATGCCAGAAAAAAGGTTCAATTGCTCGGCCAGACAAAAGAAGCTTACTGAAAACAGCCCGAACAAAACCGACCAAACTAGAGGGGGTAAGAGAGGGGTAAACGGCTCAACCTCCAAAGGGGGGGTCGCTGGAGTGTAAAAGGGTGAACGGAAGAAGGAAAGGGGCATCAATGCGTCTAGAGAAAACAGTCTTCCTTTGAGATGGAAGGGGTCTTATACCCTCTTGTGATGGCTGAAGAAGGGGACTGAACGGAAAAAGAGCGAATGTTCCGGGAACGGACGATCACAGGAGAGGAGAGGTTGGAGGGCTTCGGCTGTTGTAAGACCTCGCGGGGGAAAGGGCTGTGGGCGGTTCAAAAGATAGCTAGACGTGTAATAATCAAGATCACCAGATCAAAATATTTCGGAGGGACAAAGGGGAAAGGGGGGTAAGAAAACATCCAAAACAACGTTCGAAAAGTCGGAAGCTGCGGAAATGTACTTGGTCCGGCCAAGTTGAAGAGAACGTAAACCAGGGTGGGGGGTAATGAGAATCCAAATTTTGTGAAGCGGGGAAACCTATGGAAGGGGTAGTCCACGTATGCGAATCCCAGGATTTGATGAGATAAAAAGACCTCGTGGCTCGCCTATAAACAAAGGAAAGATCGAAAGGGGGGGGGCGCCTCTTTTTCACCAAATGTCCCGAAACTACGGAAATCAAAAAAAAAAAAAGGATGATTAAGAAAGTGAGCTGGCGCAGGAATTGGGGAGTCCCCGCGGCGGGAACCCTCGAGAGCGGTTTAAACAGGGGAGATGAAAGAGACACGGGAGGGACCAGAGATATCGCTTCGGTCAAAAGGAACGCTTCAACTAATTGTCTTCGTGACAGGGCCTTACGGACCACAGCCAACCACCAGTGTGGATTCAAAAGGGGAGAAGAACAAGAAGGTGTCGAAGAGGGCGCCGTGGCTCGAAAGTCCGTGGGGCTCTGCAGATCAGCTACTCTCCTGATGGGAGGTGGGTCAGAGGAAACGAAGGGGACAGGCGCAATAAAAGAAGTGTGATACGTATTATTAACAGGAAAAGAATTCCTCCCACAGACGAAAAAACGGGGCGCGGGAATCTTGTAAAACCAACCTACTAAGAAAGAAGAACTACGCTCGAGTCATTGAGATAAGGAACAGGAGAGGCGAGACGCAAAAACGTCTGCGACAAAGCCATCAAAAACTGTTAATGAAAAAGCAAACGGAGAACCCAGAAAGCTATTTTACAGGAAAGAAATGAATGGAAGAGGGACCTAGACCGTTTAAACAATCTCGTTTGAAGGGGGAAAGTAGGGGGGTAGACGATTCAACACTAGATGTGGCCGAGGCTGGTTTTTAAAGGTGTTCGGCGGAATTGGTCACTTGATTGATGGCGGGGCAGCTCAAAGCAACTATTCATCTGAGCAAAAGGGGCAAGTATGGGGACTCAACAATGGGCGTTCATAATCGGGTTGAAGACAGAAGTAATTGTTGGCATGGCAAAAAAAAAAAGGCGAATGGGGAGGAATAGCCACCAAAAGACTCTGTATTGAAGAGGGTATCAGGGAAAAGCGGTTTGTAAATTTTCCCTAGGGGGAAAACGGCTCAAGGGGAGCTGGGGCAAGTTCCTATTGCGCTCGCCACATGCTGAATCGACCTATAGATCTCAGCAACACATATCAAAGCCAATAATCGGGGAAGGTAATCCGGGAGGGTGCCCTAAGCGGAGTATTGCCACCGCCACAAACGTGTCGAAAGACGCTGTCTTATATGAAAAGTAAGGGCTTTGCAAAAAGCAATGAATAATCTCAAGTAAACGAGCAACATTCTCAAAGTGGGTCCAACCCGCGTGCAGGGGGGGAAGAGAGTCCTAGAGTCAAATGGCTCGAAGATGATGGTAAGGACTTTCAAAGAACCGAATCGAATCTTGGACGCAGTCGCTAGAAAGAGAGGCATCCTCTTTGCGTAGAACCAAACCGGGAAAAAAGACATAAGTCCATGAGGGGGGCATAAAGGGATACCACCCTCGGAAAACGGGGCGATCCAGGTCGACGCATTACCACCAAACGAAGGGGAAAACAGAGACAAAATTTCATTCAACATTCACAGCGCCTAAAAGATAGATGGAGAGAGGGGTACCGGAAGGGAGGGAAAAGGATCTGGGTCTACAAATCCGAATTCAAATCAAAGGCGAAATAAACAACACCCAGTAAAGCTCCAACTGACCTGAGTGTTATCGGGCCTTGCCCGGAGGAGAAAGGGGTGGCTCGTCAAGGTCCGCTGGGTGGGGGAGAGCTATAAAGTAGTTTGAAAAAAAAACACGGTAGCAAGCTTAACCCTTGGAGGGAAGTTAGGGGAAGAACAAGCCGTGAGTCGAATAAGGACCGTATCTAGAAAGGGGAAAATGGAATTTGGGCCTTAACAGGGGGGACGCGAGGGGAAACTCTAGGGAGAGAGGAGGGCTGAGCCTGGCAAAACGACTTAAGGGAAAGATATGGAAAAGAGGACATACCCTGACTTCCCGTGAAAGGAGAAAACTCCTGACCCATACGACGGGAGACGGAAAAGCCCTGAATCGACCGCATGGCCTGGGGGAATTCTCTCTAGTGAGGAAGTATCTGTCTGATTAAAGGGTCACTAAGAATGTTGACTGGGCACGAGAGAGAAAGGAGAGTTCGGGTCCAACGAACTTGGGGGGGCAAAACTGCGATTGGCGTTGGTTAGCGTAGGACTAGAGAGGGGGGAATACCGTGTTGAGTTTATCTGGGCAAAGGCCAAACTAAGACTAGGTCCACGCGAGAGGTCAGAACGAGAAGACGTAAAGAAAGAACACGGGCAGCCCGAAATATCCAATGCGTGGGGGGGAAAAAAAAACCTAAACACTGCCCGCAAAGGAAAGGTAAGCCGAGAGAGATCGGTTTGGGAAAATGTGGGGGGGCGTTCTACTCGATCCCATGACGATCAGAGGCGGTTTGATGGAAACTTTTAAAAATAAGAAAGAGAAATGAAAACTGACACTTCGTTTTTCCAGGGGGGGCCAAAAAATGAGGCGTGCTGTCAAAAAAAGCGTGTGGCACGTCCCCAAAAAAACGAATAAAATAGGGTGTACGCGGTTAAATCTCATAAAAGAGAGAACAAGGAGCTATACTCAGGGGGACGTGAATTTCAGTATGCGCGCGTAGTAAAAGGGTCCGGAACTTTAATAGGTTGGATTTGTTGAACGTTGTACCAACCCTGGGGGGGCCAGGGAGCGGCTGGGAAAGGCCTCGACTTGGGTAACTCGCGAGCATCGTGCCGCCTTACCCATCAAAAACCCCCCCAAAGGCTTTCCGAACAGAGGTTTGTGCCCGGGGGGGACACATATATAATCTAGAGGGGGGGGGGGGGGGTTATTAAAGGTGGGAAAAGGGAATCGGTTGAGTAAGACCGAAAGAAAGGCTGAACCAAGGTGCGATTCGGGCCCTTAAAGGTGGAAATTGTTGGGGAGAGAGGGTCAGTAAAGAACGAAGGAAACCACCTCCTTCAGGAGGGGGATCGGTTTGACATTGTTGCTTGGAGACCTCAACCCCTTACCCGAAGCAAAAATAATCGACTCTAATAGGGACAATGATAGGAAAGGGGCATAGCCCCTGAAGGGTAAACAACCCCTGCCTAAAGGGTAAATATAATATGATCTCAACACACAAAGAAAGAGGGAAAAGTGGGAGAGCCAGGAGGGGAACCTGAAGGGGAGGAATACTTCGCACCGTTGGACTGCCTATTCGAGTGTATTACGTTCGCTTTAGGTCTCGGCCATTGAGCTCAAAAGGAAAAAAGCAAAAAAAAATACCACTCAGGGCTGTTTTGGAAAAAGTGGAACTTAACATCAGTACCCCCGAGGACCCAAAACATAGGGGGACCAATCGTGAAAACAACAAGAGGGAAAGGGGTAAAGTCCTCAACGCCCGCAGGGTGGGCCCCTGCGACAACCAGAGCGACAGGTGCTAAAACCGATCAGGCCCCCCTGGGGGGAAAAAGCCGCTTTCAGGGTGAGTTGAACAGGAAAAGGATCAGATACTCACGGAGCGGCGAGTTCCAACGATTCACACGCTTTCAAAAAAGCTGACCATAGAAAAATCAAAGTAGTAGAGTTCCAAACCGGAAACGAGTTAAAAAGTCGTCATCAGGGAGACAGAGCGCAGAAAAAAAGGAATCACACTCGCTGAAAATGCGAGCGGGAGGGATTGGGGGAGAAACGCACGCGGCTGATTGTAAAAGTTGATATAAAAAATAGGGGACAGAGGGGGGGAGGGGGTACGAAAAAGCCAGTAAGGTGGTAAAACCGGCTAAACAGCGTTGTTGGGATGGGTACAGGGGGGGAACGGTACTGACATACAGAAGATGCAAAAGGGGGTCGATGGAGGGGAGCAAAAAAACTTTTGTACCCCCTATATGTCGGAGAGGATGAAATAGGCAGTGGGGGTGTGGGTTGGACCAAATAAGCTGAGGGTTCGGCGGGGAGGGGGCTGAGCGATCTGCCTATCCTGAGAGAGCAGACGAGGAAAAGGTATGGAAGGACCATCGCGCATAAGAAGGGGGCCTCTCCAAAGCATATGAAGGAGAAAAAGAAAAAATCCTTCAAATCGAAATGTTTAACCCCTTCGGGGAAAGAAAGAGAGAGATCATTTGAACAGCAGCGAGGGATTTCAATTTGGACAAAAAATCCGGCAGGGACCTATAGAGGGTTGATAGGGACCGCAATGCCAAAAGTCGAAAAGGAAATTACGGGCTGGACGGACAGATATAGGGTATTTTAAAAAGTTCAAGCAAAGGTGCTGCGCGACCGTTGAATTAGCCAGAGAGGGGGAACAGGCGCGCAAAGATCATAAAAGCGAAGCAAAGAGAAAAATGGACCCGAGATCGGGGGGTGAGATTCGAGACCCCTTTTTCGCCCAAGCCCCCTAAAAGAAACCTTGTTATCTGGCGGGGAAGGGGAAAAAGCAAAGCGGACCCCGGACTAGACAAGCCCCTCTGACAGGAGAAAGCGAAACCCTGAGAGAGGGCACTAACCGAAGAACAAGAAAGGTACAGGGGGGAGGGTCTGAGGGTAGTTTGGACATTGGGGGGATCAGGGCCTGGGGAATTAGGAAAGGTGTATTAAGACAACTTACTCTTGACGGGTCCAGAGCTACATCAAGGGAAAAAAAAAAAGCGTAAAAAGTGGATAAAAAAAGGGGAAAAGATGGTAATATCGTGGCAAGAGCTTAGGGGGCACTAAACCGCGAGCGAACGAGGGGTCCCTGAATAAAAGGAGGGGAGGAATGATACAACCTGGACGACTCAGAACTGGTGAGATTTCGTGATGACCTCTTGTGGTCGAGAAAGGGGCTGTGGCATAATGGCATAGAAGCAAAACGAGGTCTCTTGGGAAATACCTACTAAGAAAGAGTAAGTAGCCATTGCACATCAGGAGCAGACCCTCGGGGGAACTACTCTAAGGTTGCTCAGGGGAACGTAAAGAGTTCTTTTGGCAGGGGTCAATTGAAAAGGACACAAGGGGTACTCTGAGTAGAGTTGTGGGGCCTAAAGCCCGAGGAGGGAAAGATATACCAGCAACGAAAAGGTTCAGTATTGGGTGATCGGACGATGAAGATAGGCGGGGATATCAGCAGGGGGAAAGAAGCGGAAGGGAAAAAAAAAGACATTATATTTGTTATAGAAACAAAGTCCACGCCAAGCCGCGAGTCAGAGAACAGATCAAAATAATCAGCCGGGGTGGAGGAGGACCTCAGGAGAGGAGAAACTTCGGGGGCAACTTAAAAAAGGAGTATTCGGACACATTTATGAACGGGAAAAAAAGGGAATAAAAACTTGAAAAACTGGGGAAGCTCCAAGGGTGGCCTCTGAGCAGCCAGCACGGAAATCAGGTACATCCGCCCGAACCGGAAGAGACTCAAGGAACGGGGGGGGGGAATACTAAACACGGTCAAAGTAAAAAGAAAGGGTTGGGGGTATTATTCCATGCGGGAAGCAGAAAAAGGGGTCATCTGTAAAGATCCCTAAAAAAAAGAGAAGGGGAGAGGGGTGTTGATAGGATAGGAGCCCTCGGGGGGGGAAGAGGGGGCCAAAATTGTTCTGAGAAAGAAGACTAGTTTTTCCGGTTAGGAATTAACAGGATCGCGAAGCTTTCGGCGGAGGGGGGTTCCAATGCCAATCTGTTTAAGCTTTTCGGGAAAAGGGGGATAGAAGTGCGATGGAAGGGAAGAAGAAACGACAAGCAGGGGTGATTCCATGATGGAAAAAAAACCACGTCGGGAAATCTCAGGGATCTTCACAAACGTCTGCAGATGGTCCTATAAAAGGGTCCAAGGGCCGTAACAACCAGGAAGGTCCATGACATCCCACAATGTTGCAAGGAGAAAAATTGAAGTCCCGGTCACGAAAAGGGAGCAGCAAACGGAGAATTAAGTCGATTCGACTACACGTGAAAAACTAGGAATCGCAACAAAAACGAAAAGAAAAAGTGGATAGCACGTGGACAAATTCCTGGAGCATCTCACGAA
>Ga0179591_1366143_pt1 | contig 10467 bp, 9 predicted proteins | sample CZOMad2_1_08_16f_FD_182891 | JGI IMG/M metagenome (GOLD analysis project Ga0179591, IMG submission 182891) | Vadose zone soil fungal communities from Angelo Coast Range Reserve, California, USA - CZOMad2_1_08_16fungal (PacBio error correction) | ecosystem: Environmental > Terrestrial > Soil >...
CAAGGGAGGAAAAGGAGTAAAAATGAAGAAAAAGAAGTTATCGAATCAAAGAAAGGGTCATCAGTTCCTCACGCACCTAATCGGAGAGGTCCAAGAAAAGGAACGCGACCATTGTTTTTATGTCAGGACAGAGCAGAAGCATCACGAATGAAAAAAGGACCGGACAACATGGAATGGCCTCCCTTCAGTCAGAAAAGACCCTGAACCGTTTATCAAAACGAAAGATCTCTGCGCGTGCCTACGGCAGACAGCGCGGTAGGAGGAAAACTTGCAATGGGGTCGTGGCAAAAAAAAAAAAGCCCTTCCAGGATTGGGGAGGAATGAATACCAGGAACTCCCCTCTATGTTTTGACATTAATAAGATTCCCTTTGGGGGCAATGGGGTGGAGGAGGCACGCGTCCAAAGGATCCGAAACCCACGTCGCGAGAAAAAAAAATCCAAAATCTTAAGAGAAAAGTAGAGGCGGGATCTTTCGATTGAAAGAGATCATGACTCGAGACGATTGGGATCGAGTAAGGAAAGATAATCCCGGGCGAGACTCTCTGAGCTTAAGTTTGTCAAGATACGTCAGAGAACGACGATGACATGATTCAAAAAAAAAAAAATGGTGGCGAAGGGCATGATTTCTTCGTAAACGAAGGGACCTGCAAGTTTAAAAGGTCATCGATCTGAAGGGTTCCAGGTTAGTTGGCAAGGGTCAAAAAAATAAGGTGGGCAAAGCGTACGAACCAGTCGTATACAGATTGTCAAGGCTCGATCTCCCAAAGACACGGCACCAAGACATAAAGCCAATCAATAACGAAGGAGGGAGAAAAGCAGCAAATTGGGGGCGGCGATGTCGTATCAATCAAGTGCCGAAAAAATAAACGTCGTACTTTTATCACGGCTACTCTCCTCAACTCACGCAGGGGAATACATGGGATTCTCCAAGGAAGCGTTGCTCTAATTAAGAGGCACGGAAAAAAAAAGGATCGAAACCTCCAGACATTCTGGCGGGGGAAGGATCTCAGATGATGTGTAAAGACGCACGAGGAGCATCCGTTCTTGAGTCAGAAGTGAGAGGGGTCGTAGAATAAGTAGGGAAGTTATCCGAAAAAACCGACCAAGGCAGGGCAATGGCGACTCTGTTGGCGCATGAGAAAATAGACCGTTAGGGGTAAAACCTGCCGTACTACCAAGCAATGTCGAGATGCAAATATAGCATTCGTAAAAGCCAAGGGGAAAAATTACTGAAGAAGCCCACGCAGTTTCGCGGGGGAGCTGCTATAACCCAATCACGGACAGGACGGAAAGTACATCCCGGGTGAAAGAGGGGGAATACTGAAACGCAAAGCCGCGTACGAAAAAAGTTAATCGAAAAGATCACGAGATCATCTGGGGTGTAGGGAAGACCAGAAAATCAGATCAGGAGCATTGGAATATTTAATCTGTTTTCCTCGATGTGAACCTGCCGCTCCTACTTCAGATATCAAAGGAATTCGATCTAAGGGAAAGCGTGGAGAGCCGGTCGGGGGGGGGGGGGGGGGGGGGGGGGGGGGGGGGGGGGGGTGGGGGGGGGGGTGTGGGGGGGGGGGGTGGGGGGGGGGGGGGTGTGGGGGGGGGGGGGGTGTTGCTTTCAAGGGACTCCTCACGAAATTGAAATATCAGCCGGGAGAGGTCGAAGTCGGGAACCAAGAGGTACGCGTAACGAGGGGTTTTTCGGAACTCGCTTGACGGGGTTTCGGGTATCATCGGCGCAAGAATGCGATTGTTCCGGTGGTATTTCGGCTAGGAAGCACAGAGGGAGGGCGACTAAGAACAAAAAAACTCCATGCCAGGGGGGGGGGCTTAAGACTAGGAGGGGAGGGGAAGGTGAATGAAAGAGAAGGTGCAGCTACTCCTACTCCGCTCTAAGGGGGTGTTCCGCCTTCGACCGAAAATGGGAGGGAAGGGAAAGGGAGGGGGGGGTGGAAGACTGATTCGGCCAAATGGTACTGGAGAGGGAAAACTTGAGGAAACGGGTGACGGAAGTGACTAGTACCTTCTTAAATGCAGTACACGTGTTTCTCGATAACGCAAGGGGGGCCGAGTTTGAGATTTTCCGGGTTTGCGAGCGAGGTTTGACAGATTAACAGTCACGGTTGCGAAGAGAGAGACACAAAAACTGAGAAGGAGATAGATAGAAAAATGGAAGAGGGGAACAGCGCCAGTAAAAACCCATCGTCCGAAAAGCGAAAAAGAAGAATTAGAACCACGTATCCTGAGAGCCGGTCCCGACGGAGAAAGCATATTTCCGTCCACCACATAAACAGAAAGAAAGTCCCCTCAACGCGAAATCAAAAGATCAAGGGTTGCCAAGACGCAGAAAAACACGAACCAAAGGATGACCGGGAAAGCTCCCAAATCTTGGCGTAATCGACCAGAGGGGGACAGAGCGCGCCGTCCTTCCCCTGCGATTGAGGAAAAATCTCAGTCACCACCCGCCTCAAGAGCTTAAGAGGGGGGAGGAAAAGTGTGAGGGGCGGCGCGTTCCCTGGAGGGCGACTAACTCATGTTTTCAAGCAAATAGGAAGATGTGGGCCAAAAAATCCCTGTCCTTGAACCGCTCGATGAATGCTGACGGACCAGAAAACGAATCAAGATCAGCAAAAAAGATCAGGGGTAATTGGAACGGGAACCAACTCCTCTCGAAAGGGGCAAAAAACGCCTTGCTCTTGACTTGAAAAAAGAGGGGAAACTGGCCTTAAACCCATTAGGTCAGTAATCGAAAGCATGATAGCTGCCGGAGTAGAGGCGTCCGTTTAGGTGAAGGCAAAACACGCGTATCGCTTCCTGGCAGGGCCTGATCGGGGGAGAGGAGATGGAGGACAACACACGAGCCGAATGATCTCTGATGAAGGAGCAGAAACCTTTCCCGGAGTCTGGTGGTAAAAGAGGGGCGAATATGAATCTGGGTCACGGCGGATCTAATGCGGCCAGGAGGAGTGAAGGTGCGGATGGTCTGAAAAGAATAGAACGCCGCTGAAAGGTCGGTCGGTAAGAGTCCTCACGAATCAGGAGTACTATGATTTCGTTTCTCTCCCAGAAGGGAGGGGGGTCAACTGGAAACTTGGAAAAAGGGGGGGGAACCTAATATGGTCTTCAAGGAGAAAACCCTACTCCATAATTGGGAAGGGGTCTGGGGCTCCCCTGACTAGATACAAACCAGGGAGGAAAAATCTATCGACGCAAAATCGATGAAGATCAGATATCGCCCTTGCAAAAAAAAGGCAGTCAGACTGGACCGCAGATGTCCAAAAAGGCAGGAGGTCTGAGAAGTGGGAGGGCCTGGGCAGACAGTTGCAGAATTCTTCTGTGTCCATTCACCTCTACAAGAGGAAGGGAAACCGGAGGTAACCAATAAGGAAAAAAAAAACTTAACGGAACTCTAGCCATGATTAAGAGGAAGGCAAGGGCTGTTCCGCTTTGGCGGGGTGGGGGGGGGGGGGGGGAATTGTCAGAGGGGACGGGACGGGTCCTAAGGGGAAGGGTACGACTTAGAGGATAAGGGCGGAAAACCTAGAACGCAGGCACAACTTAAATAAGGGAAAAAAATTTACAGAGGAAGACTGCTCAACGAATTTCATGAGGGCCGGAGCCGCTGAAGATAAAATTGTACAATGGTCATGTCGTTCGAGGCTAAAGGGGAGACGTACCAAAGGGGGAAATGCGGATGGTGGGTCTGACTTGGAACTCATTGAGATCGGGACAGAATCTAATATAGGGGGGAAGCGGTATTAGGGGGCATCGAGATCGGCGAAAGAAGGGGGGAACGGGTCTGCTTATCTGGTAGCGGGGCGACGAGTGATTTGAGGGAGGGAGAAGAGGATCAATATGCTCATCAGCACCATAGGGTCACTAGGATTCCTGGCCCCATCAGTTGTAAGCGAAAGTTGAAAAGGCCTGAAAAGCCATACGACTTCACGGAATGAGGGCTGCAAGCCTGAACGGGCTAAGGGGACTAAAGTGTTCCTCTGAGCACGAGAAGATATGACGTCACAATACAACAGTGGGCCGTGCGTGTCGTATTTTGATGAGAAGGTCGAGCCAGTAAAAGGGGGGGGGGAATGCGGAAACGTGGCGTTTCTCGCTCCTTGGCCTGCTCCATCATCCATGGTCGCATTTCCAAATCGGGGTGTAAAGACCGATGCGGGTTGATGAAGAGGGAGGCGAAAAAGACGGCGGTCGACCACATCTATGTGAGCATGAAAACCGATAAGCTCCTCATCAACTAACACAGATTTGAAAGAAAGAGGGATATATATAAAGGGAACAGGCCCAGCATATCAACCACAAAAAATAAGGGGGCGCATACTGTTCTATCAGGGGGACTACGAACGCCTCGGCGAGGGGTCAACGAGGAAAGGCGAAAAGGGAGGTTGGGAAAAATCAGGAAAATCCAATCACGAGAGGGAGGAAAACCACCTACGGGCGAGGGGAACCTGCACAAACAAGGGGGGGGCAAAAAAGCCCATTAAACTTTGCACAACCTGCAAACTGTGGCCTCTGCGCTGCTCGACGAAAGGAGGGGATCGAAAAGGGAGTGTATCACAGTTAACAAGTACGTGAGCCGAAAAGTAGGAGGTCTCGAATTTGGGTAAGGAATAGGGGAAAAGTTTGTAAAACGAGCAGCCGGTACAGGGAGAAGTCCCAGGGGGGAAGAAAAAGGCCTTGGTCCTCAGATCCCCAGATTACAGAGACAAGGTCAAAAGGGGGGAGGAGGATATTAGAGAAGAGAGCGATCATCGGAACAAAGGATACGAAGGGGTCGGAAGAGGTCTCATAGAGCAACCAACTTCAACTGATCAATAAAAAGGCTGAATTTAAAAACAAAAAAACCAAAAGTGGTCGGACCCCAGAGAAACGAAATAATGGGCAAAAGTTCTACTGTTCTTGCGGAAGAAAAATGGACTACATATTTCGGAAGGAAATGTTTCAAAGGGGCTGGAGTTTAACGGAGTGAAAATTGGACGACTAAAACTACAGGCGCCTACTCTTGGTACACTCCAGCTCTTAATCAAACGAACGCACATCATGAAATTTCCAGAGAAAGCAAAGAGGAACGACCAGTAACCTTTGGAAGGGTTATTGTCGACCCGTGTTGAACTTGTGACGAGTCCAAGAAGCCGGATACAACTAGTAGGGTGCTTTGAAGGAATCCCTCACAACTACTGAAAGCTCGTGGCCGTCCTTTAAGATGCACGAAAAAGAGAGAAAATGCAGAAAGATGGAGTGATTCAAATCGGTCTGAAGAATTGGGTGCACGGCGCCGATCTGCAAGTAAAAAAAAAGGGGAAAAAAAAAAAGACATCCTATTGAGAAAGTGAGGGGGATCTGATTGGGCGGGAAAAAAAGAGCACGAGGCAGATTTGAACAAAAAAAAGAGGGGGAAGGCTCGGCCTGTTGAGGACAGGATAAGAAGAAAGTTAAGGAAATCCGTCACTAAAAAGCAAGCTGCATGGGGGGAAAATCTCGAAATGCATCGTGCGACCGGGGAAAAGGAAGGAGAGTACATGCGGACGAAAGTCGCAATCTCAGGGAGAGGTCATAGTCGATCCCCTCCATCAACGAAGGGGAAAGGACAAGTACAGCTCACCGTGGCTCTCCGACGGAAACGAGAAGAATTCTAGCCTAACGAGAAGGGGAAGGGAGAAAGTCATCAACAATATCATCGGAGTCTCGTGGAATCACAAATAGGCAGGAATCCTGCGATGGGAAAGGGGTGTGGGGGGGGGGGAAGACCTCTGGCGCGCAAGGAGACTCATACGAGCAGCTATCAAATGAAAGGGGCTGGAAGTCTAATTACGTGAATTAAGGAGTCAACCGCACCAAGAAGAGAAAAGTGATGTATTTGTTACAGTCACCCCGGAAGATTAATCAATTACTTCATGTGCGGGTGAGGAGAGAAAAGCTGTGAAGAATTGGGGGGATGACATCAGGAAAATTTTGACACAGGGGATAAAACATGTTCCTTCTAAGTTAAAGAGAACTCAAAGGAGGGTCTTCTACTCGTCCCCTGGAGTGGGGGCGAGGCGAGGAGCTAAGATCCGTTGGCTTAGGATTAAAAAGCGCAAGGAAAGGAGGAGACGCCGTCTTTGACCCCAGGGAGACTTCGTACGACCGAAATGTGGGGAAATTGTACATGGGGGTTTTATCGAAAAAAAAGGGAATCGGGGGCGAGTTCTTGCTGGTGGTATTCGTGGCGGATTGTGCGAGGAGAGGGAGGGGAAAGGGAACTGGTTCCGCGAAGGGGGAGAAATCGGAGGGGGAAGAAGGCGCGCGTTTGGATGCGGTACCGATCCATCGTTGGACTAGAGAGAGCAACAACAATGAAAAAGAAGAGTAGAAAAAAAGGAAGATAAACGCGCTCGCAAAAGGAGTCCTCTAACGCGAAGGGGGGGGAGGAAAACCATCTGTATCGAAAAGGGGGGATGTAACTCCCACAACAGGGACGGAACCCGCCACCTACAGCCTCACAGCAACTCTCTCAATTCATTTGGGAAGAGACCGCTGTCAAGAAAGAGGCCGGGGTCATCGAGACCAAATGTGAGGGGAGGGATGAACTCTCATCGTAGTCGGGGAACGCAAGCGCGTCGTCTTACAGTCTTCTAATCTCCAAAAAGATGACCTCGAAGAGCGCAAAGTGAAGGGCATCTCGGCTCGTCCCCGTCGATACGCAAAAGGGGAGGAAGACATATCAACAGTTTCGGAATAAAATCGAAGGACCGGTGAACCTTTCATGGACCTGGAACGTCAGAGCGGAACTCACTGCCCATGTTTGACGGCGTAAAGAGGAAGGGGTAAGAAAATTACCGCCATAGGGCTAATCGGGCAGATCTAAAGGAAGCGGAGGAAGGGAAACTGAAATTGAAAGAAAAGAAGGGGAGGGAAAAGAGGAAAGTCAGATGCTGAAGAGGTAACGTAGCAGGAAGTCGACCATGGATAGCCGCCCACCTTATAGAGGGATGCAACTGATCGATAGCTTGATGTAGAAGAGGGAACCGAGCCGCCGATGAATCTCGGGATGAATTCTCCCTTGCCAAGCTCTTGTGTTTTGGCCTTAGGAGATATGCGTGTACTTCACGCCGCGTCCACCGATTGCAGGGATGACGGGAAGCCTCATTGGGGCTGGGGAGAGGCAAAATGGGGGATAACGCTACCGGACGGGGGGGGACGGAAAGTTACTTGGTCACGGTCGAAGAGATTTCGAGAGTGCTCTCCACATGGGAAGAGGAATGATTCTTGCAGATGTGCAGGAGTCGTAAGGGTGTGTTTCCGGCTCCAAACCGAGAGAGGGGGAACCCCTTGTCAGGGAATTTTCCAACGCTCACGCGCAGGAGATTAAACGTAACCAGAACGAGAAGAGGCTCTAATCGGATGAAATCAATTAGATCGGGAAATTTCCAAATCGACCGATGCAGCGGGACAAAACACAAAGCCAGAAGTTCCAGGATAACTAGGGGACATGGGTCTTAATCAGCCCTGCGCCAAGGAGAGTTAAGACATGAAAGACCTCGAGAACAGTACTGATTTAACTGAGTATAAAATTCAACATGAAAAAAGGGATGGTCAAGTCTAACGGTCCGCAAATGTTCTTCTTGTCATCAAGAGTGGGACGGGTTGTGGAAAATGCATTTCAGGAGTTGAGGTGAGGATCAGGGAGAGTGTTAATGGTGTGATGGGGGAAAATAGTATACTAAAACAAAACCTTTGCTGGGGGGAAGTGAAACGGAAATTTCGAGGCGATCGGGGGGGGGGGAAGCTAAAGAACTCTTTCAGGGAAAAAGGGCCTCCAAAATAGAACTCTAACAGTTCATATCGACTAGACGACGGGCAAGACAACTGGGTGGGTGCTTCCTTAGTGGATGACTCCGCCGGGATCTCTTCTTTTAATACGCCGATCCAATCGGTCGTTCAAGAGAAGAGAGGGCAAACAAACGCGACGCCTTTTGGGTCAGTGGGGGAGTTCTGTATCGCTCCTGGGCATTGAGGCGCATTCGCGAGGATAGGAAAGGAGTGTCGAACGGAAAGTGTCCAATCGTATTAACAAGTCGAGGAGCAAGTAAGTGGCTGCCAGACTTTAGGGGGACTGCGGCTGCCGCCAGCGTACATCGACTGCGTCCGGAACGGGGGGACGGGGAAAAGAATCGCGGACTCGTGAAGACAACGTTGGGAAGGCTGGGAGGGGGAGCGGAATGTATAAGGTAGTTGGTGGCCGAGGACGTAATCGGGGAAGAACTGCGATCTGGAAACATGAGAAAAAAGGGTCGAAGTGTGGAGGACGTGGACCTCAGAAGAGGATTCTTTCTCACTTATAAAACGAGGAACGTCTCCGTCTTCGTGGTCTTCCAACGGATCGAGGGGAGAAATATGCCGAGAGAGCGGAAAAAACCGGAGGAGGAGAAAGAGAGAGGGCAAGAAGTCGCACAGGGGATCCTGATACCCGCTAAAGGGTCATATACGCACGCAACGAATCAGGGGGAAAGGTCCAGAAAAGGAACGAACCAAAAAGGTATGGATATCTCTCAGCACGATGAAGTAATAGCCACCGGTAGGGCGAGACTCCGCACCCCCATCGACACGACCGCCACATTGATTAAGAAGAAGGGGGAGAGACTCTGGCTTGCCGGACAAATCGCTGGCGACGCCGCAGATGAAGCCGATCAGGAAAAAAGTCTTGGCCGACAATTACGGCTTCAAGGGGTCGTTAATGTTGACAAATTTTTGATCGAGCACGCCCGGCGTACTCAAAGCCCTCAAAAAGGAAAAATCAGCGATCAGAAAAGGGACAGACAATTGAAAAAAAAAAAAAAAAACCCATGCGTCGTCTATCTTTGATCACCTCTGGACGACGATCTCTGGGCGGAGTATGGACCGAATCGATCAGCGGAGCTAAAGGAAAAAAAAGGGACGGGGAAACCAGGGGAAAAGGGACCAGGAACAGAATACATTTGCACAAGGGGAAAGGAAAAAGCAGATGGAGCAGGAATTTAAGATTTGTGAATTACCACGAGAGAGCTTAATGTGGAACGGGGAGGGGTTTGCAAGGGATGAAACGAAAGTGTTCGGCCGCTACTAAGACAGTCTTCGACTATTTGAAATCCAAATCTCGAGAAGGAAAAGAACGCAAATTCAACACCCTTAAAGCCAAAGAAAACCTCAACTCAAAGCCCGTTGGCATGCTTCAATAATCTGGACGACCCCTACTGTCGTAAAGGGGACGGAGGAAATAGTCTACTACTTGATCACGCAGGCTCTATGAGGTAGGAAATTCCACTAACACCAAGAATCCTTTCACTTCTATGCTAATGCACGCAAGAAGCCGGTCTACATTATTAAAGGTGTGAGGGGGGTACATCGGACATGAGGTAAGAGAAAGTGGGGCCATCGAAACAAATGAAGAGCATACCGATTCCTTATTGAGGAGAGAGGTTTCAGTCAGGGGACTCCCGAGAATTGAGCAAAAGACAAAAAGAAGATTGTAGCTGGCTCGTCGGGGCGAAGGAAGATCAAAAGGTAAGTTTCACCGATCCCTACAACATCACAAGCGCTGGGGCGGCATCTAGGATATTAAAGCATGAATGCAGGAGTAAAAGAAGGGCGAACGGAGGCAGAGCATTTTATCGAGAGACCGAGAACAGAAAAGAAAGAAGATGGAACAAAAAAAATACCTAAGGAAACTTGAAGCGGAAAACATTACGGAAAGGATCCATCGCGAACCCAAGAAAGGGAAAAGGTCTACGTTCATGAAGTATAATATCTTCGGCTCTGCAGGGGGGAGGGATCATCAATACGATCGGGGGTTCATTCAGGAAGCTGGATATGTTGGGGAACGGATAGCTATTTTCCATACACCTCTACAGACGCAATAAACCTTCCGTAATGAACTCGTTAAAAGAGGGGGGACGTTCGACCACATCTTTTCAAGGAGCGGGAAAGACGTATTCTCTAGCCGGGTGCGGTCGATAGCCAACGGAAGAGTCCGAAAGGAAAAGAGAAAGGGGTGGGGGGTCGCGTCGAGGTAAATCGAAGAAATCGCGCCTTGGTTTTACCTCAAGGCGATTGGGGACGTTGGGGGGGGGGGGAAAAAAAAAAAGGGGGGGGCTGCAAAAAAGGCGTTCTGAGACGCAAAGAGAGCACTTGCTCAAAGGGACAATTAACTCGCTGGAGTAGGGGGGAGGATATAAAATCCAAAAATAAAGAACGAGGCGCTCTGACTCCAGCTGCTTGACGGTTTCATCGGCGACGGAAAAAGAGGGGGGACGGGCCAGGGGAGCGGGGCGTCTGACGGAGAAAAAAATCTATCTTGGGGGATGGGCCGAAAGGTATGGAGGGTACCGGAATATTGGCTAAACGTCAGGAAAGGGTGGGTCGCATCGCGATTTTTGAGATTGGGCCTTTCGCGTTTCGAGCTAGTTTTAAGGGGGGGGGGATAAAGGAGTTTGGCG
>Ga0179591_1386653_pt1 | contig 10467 bp, 11 predicted proteins | sample CZOMad2_1_08_16f_FD_182891 | JGI IMG/M metagenome (GOLD analysis project Ga0179591, IMG submission 182891) | Vadose zone soil fungal communities from Angelo Coast Range Reserve, California, USA - CZOMad2_1_08_16fungal (PacBio error correction) | ecosystem: Environmental > Terrestrial > Soil >...
ATTCCCACCCTACGCCCGGCAAATATCCTGGTCCCCCCGTGGTGGAGGGATGCCCGCTTGGGCCAACTCCCCCCCGGTGATTCCCGGCCGAATGCAATTCCGTTGGCCCCCTTGTTTGAACCTGCCCCGGGGCCCCCCCCCTTTTTTTCCGGGAACCGGCCCGCCCCCAACACCGCCCCCCCCCCTATCAAGGGCCCAAAACCCTTTTGGTTTTTTTTGGTCGGGGTTTTCCCGTTCCGCCTTTTGAAAAAAACGAAAAGCCCCCCCGCTGAAGGGCAAATCACCACCGCCCCCTCCCCCCCCCCCCCCCAACCCGAAAATGCCACATGATTCCCAACCTGGTGGCGGGTGGGCTTGGGGCGGCCGTCCCAAATAAATCACGGGACGCAAGGGTCCCCCGGGGCTTGGGTCCCGAATCCCCCCCCCTTTTCCCGCCAAAACTGCTTTCGCGCCCGGCCCACCCGAATTGGACCCGGTTTTTTTCGCCCCCGGGGACGGCCCCCCCCCCCCCCATTTCAACCGAAACTCGCGCGGGAAAAGGGCCCCACGGCGGCGGCGGAAATCCCATGCCGACGCCCGGTTTTGGTTTCCCGAGACACCCGCGAAAAAAAATCTTTTGGAAACCAATCGGCGCCCCAGGTCCCCCCCGCGGGCTCCCCCCCGTTGGGGAAAAACCCATTCTCCTTGTCCACCGTGTCGGCCCCCCCCGCCGGGGGGGGTCCCCCGGTAAAAATTTGGCCCTTGGCCCTCGCCCCCCGGGGTTTGGGCCGGCTGGTCGCCTTCCGCCAAGGTCCCCCCCAATCGGCTGCGGGCCCAAAATGGGCCCCCCCGCATGGGTCCCTCCGGCCCCCGCCGCCGGGTTCCCCCGGGGGCGCCGGAACGGCGGGGGGCCCCCCGTTGGGCCCCCCCTGGGCCGGGTTAAGCCTTTGGCTCCCGCCAATGCCTGTGAAAACCCGCGCTGGGGCACAAAAAAGTCGCCAAACCGCCCCGAGAAATAAAAACCCAATGGGGCCGTGGCCCTTGGCCATCTCGATCCCGAACAAACAGAAAATCCCATCCGCCCAATCCCCGTGGCGCCGGCCCCCCGGCCCCCCCGAGGTTTGCCGGCCCCCCCCGGCGCCGTTTTTTTTTGGGGCCCCCCCTGGGGCTAAAGCGAACCCGAATCGCGGTAATGGAACCCCCATCCCGTGAAAATCGCCCCTCAAAAGCCTTACCCAAGAAGACGCCCGGGAACCCAGGTTCGCAAAGCCTGTCCCCCCCTGCAAATCTCGGGTCCCCCATGGGGGGCCCCCGCGGAAATGCAAGCCCCGGGCAAAAAATGCCCCCCATTGAGCATTCCGAAAATGGGCGGAAAAACAATCGCGGAAAGGTTTTTTTTGTGCGCCCTTCCCCCCTCAAAAGGCCGGTGGTCGGGCCCGGGAAACCTTTTTGGGTGGTCCGCCCCCCGGTGGGTGGGAACACTCAGGCCCGCCTGTTCACCCCCCGTCCGCACCGGCCCCCCCTTGGACACAAAATTCCCCCGGGGGATTTTTTCCTCTTAGGCGCCAAAAGAAACTCGCTGGGGCAGGAGTTTTGGGGGTGCCCCCTGGTTTTTTTTGCGTGCCCCGGGGTCAATTTCCGAACCAAAAGGGGGCGGATATGTGTTTTTGCTTTGGCCCCTGAAATCCCAGGCCCCAAAATTTTTTTCCGGGCGGGAAAACGGAAAGTTTTTTTTTTTTTTTTTTTTTTTTTTTTCCGCAAAAAATGCGCTTGAAAAGCCTTGGAGAAAATGCGCTGGAATTCCCCGCCTGCGGCCCGGGTGCCCCCGTTTCCACAATGGGGGCCGGTGGCCGAAACCCCCCCTGCCCCCCCCCTGCCCCCATTAAAAACCCGTAATTTTTTTTTTTAAAATTTTTTTTTTTAATTTTTTGTACCAAAAAAACAAAAAACCCCCTTGAAAAACTGAGGTCCCCCCCGTTTAAACTCCAAACCTGAGGAAACGTTGGCCCCCCGTGTTTTTTGTATTTTCCCCTGCCCCAAAAAACGTCCGGAATCTTTTTTGATTTCCCCTTCCTCCGTCCCCCTTTTTTTCTTCTTGGGCCCCGCCGTCCCCCCCCCCGTTTTTTTTCGGCCCCGGTCCCCCCCCCTCCCGGGGGCCGGCCCCCCAAACCAAAAAGAGAATTTCCCGCCCAAACATGCTCCCCCGCCAAAACAACTCCCCAAAATCCCCCGCCAAAACCAAAGGGATAATCACACCCCGTTTTGGTGGGCTGTTCCCCCTGCTCGTTCCCCGGAATGACCCCCGGGCCCAATTGGGGGGCCCCTGGCCACCCACCTCGCCGGTCCCGGAAACCCAATGCTTGGCCCCAATCCGAAAACGGCCCCCAACACAACTGTTCTACCCCAAACACGACCAACCGTTTGGATGCCCCCCGGGCGTCCCCCGTGTTGCCCTTGGGTTGAAAACCCTTTTTTGCGGCCCGCCCCCCCCCCCCGCCCCCCCCCGGGTCCCAATCCCCACCTACATCCGCAACGTGCGTTTTTTTTCGCGGGGAAGCACAATTGGCTTGTGCCGAATGAACCTTTCCCCCTGGAAAGAAAAGCCCTGTTTTGGTAAGCCCTTGGGCCGAAATTGGAAAAAAGAAACGGCACCCTGGGGGCGGAACCCCGTTCCCCCAAAGATCCGAGTTTTTCCCAAACAAACAAGAATCCGCGGCTGGGCCCCCCCTATTGAGCCCCCCGAATGAAAAATTTACCGTTCCCCCGCCCCCCGAAGGAAGCTGTCGCCCCCCTCTAAAAATACAAAAAATAAAGAACCGAATGGGGGTGCAAGCCTTTTTTTTTTGGGAAAAGCTAAACAAAAGAAAGGGGACCCGAGGAAAGGTAAATGGCCGGCGTGTCCCCGCAAGGCCCCGGTTCAAAAAAAAAAAGGCCCCAAAATTCCCCCCTGAACCCCGGCCCCCATTTATCTTGAAACAAACCCCAGGAGGTACAACAAAAGATCGGCATTTGGGGATGCCGATGCCCGTTTTCCCTGAAAAAGAAGGACCCCAATCCGACCTCCAAAAAATGCCCCCGGGCGGCCCGAAGAAAGGCCCGCGCCAAGGGAAAAAATTTGGTCGGCCCCTGGAACCAGCGTTTCAATGCTTAAAACCGCCCCCCTTTCCATGAAATGGCCTCCGCCGCCCCCAATCCCCCTTGGTGCGGGGCCGGCCCCCCCCGTCCCCCAATCGTCCGCCGTGGGTAAAAAAAAATCGCCCTCCAGCTTACTTAATCTTTGGGGTTTTTTCGGCCGAACTGGGGTTTCCCCTCGGACCGGCATCGGCCTCCCATCCGTCCCCGCCCACGGGCCCCGACCTATGCCCAAGGTGCCGCTTGGGGTTAAAAGGGCGGAAAAACCCTCAACGCCAGAGGTTAACCGCAAAAAACAAAATCCAAAAAGGGCCCCCACCCGCAAGACCCCGAAAAATCCGGTTCACGTCGCGAACGCCTAAATTGGCCCCCCGAATACCCTTGGGCCCCAGGTACAGCAATTCGCCAGGGGCCCGGTCCCCCTTGGAATTGCCCAAGAAAAAAGGGCCCGGGGCCCCGGAACGATTGCCCGGCCCCTCACCCGCCCCCGACCGGCGAACGGCCCCCCACAAGGAATCGAGCGTTGGGCCCGGCCGGGGGGGTTTTTCCCCCCCCGATGGCCCCCAAAGAAATCACTTTCCGTAAAACTTCCGAAAAAAAAAAAAAACCCGTCCATCGGGCGGGTGGAGGTTCCCGTGCAGACCGGTTGGGTCTCCGGCTTTTTCCCCGAACCGCACGCCTCTAAGCCCCCCCCTCCCGCCGGGTACACGCCCTGTGGGTGGCCGGGACCTCGCCCCCGCAACCGCGCCCCCCCCCCCCCCCACCGTGGAAGTGACCAAAAAACCCAACCGTTGTGGCGGTTTTCCCCCCCGGCCTTCCCCCGAAAAAAGTAAGCCCCCTCGGGGGGAAACCCCAAACGTGCAGTCCGTTTGGCGTTCCGTGCCGAACGGAAAAAAGGAGCTTTTTCCTCACTCCTTCCGGGGTCACCGGGAGGAGAATCCCCAAGCCCCCGCAGGGGGGGTGGCAAGGGGAAAAAAAATTACGCCCCGGGAAATTGGCCGGTCCCGGGTGGCGGTTTCCCGGTTCAAGGCCCCCCCCCGTTTAAAAACCACCCAACGGAAAATTCCGGGGGGTTTTTCAAAAAAGCCCCCGAAAAATTTGTCGAAAAAATTCCCCCCCCCCCGCCCCTTAACATCGTCCCCGGCACGTTTCATCGAAAAACTCATCCCAAATACCCATTTTTCGCCGGGCCCCAAAGACCCAAGTGTGTTTGCTGGTTCCGCCCTTTAACGCCCACCCCAAACAACGAAGGCCCGGCCCCCCGGCGGGGCCCGGATAAGGCCGGTTCCCTGCGGGCTGGTTGCTGGTCGTTGGGCGGGGTCCTGAGGGTAAAAAAGCCCGCCCCGGGCCTTTGGCCGGGAACCAAAGACAAGCCCAAAGGGGCCCTACCGGGCCGTGGGGGTGAAATCCAGCCAGCAGTATTACGGGCCCCCGCAAAGGGTGGTCCCGCGACCCCCAGGAATTCCCCGTGAACGCGGTAAATCAAGGGAGATCAAGCCCGGCAAACCCCAAATCCGAAAAGGCTTCCGCGGAAAGAATCTTTCCCCGCTCGTGCGAAAAAATCGCGGCCCCCCTTTGCCCCGTAAAGAAGAGAGCCCAAATGGCCGGTGCCCCGGGGGCCCCCCAACCCCGACAGTAAATCTCTTCTCCCCGCCCCAACGTGCCCAAAAAGCCCAAGGCCCGGCGCGGGGTTAACAACCCAAACAAGGTTTCCCCCCCCCCCCCCCTCCAGCCAACCCATCCCCACCCGAAATGTGCCGCGGTGTGGGCCCCGGCCGTCGAGACCGGCCCCCCCCCGCGGGCCCCTCCCTCCGCAAAGGGTTTTTGCCCCCCCCTGTTTCGGCCCTGCGCCCCAAAGGTCCCCGCCTTTGTCCGTGGGCCGGAAAGCCACGCCCCTGCCCTCCAAATGTGCCCCCCCCCTCCGGAAAGTGGTTCCCCCCCCCCGGCCCAAAAAGTTGTTTTTTTTTTCCTGACAAAGGTCGGGTTCCCCCGGTCCCCCAAAGCCCCCTTGACAAAAAACACCCGGCCCCGGTTGGGGGGGCCCAGACCGAAAGGGGCCCCCCCGGCCCTTTCCCCCGGGGGCCCAACGAGAGTTTCCGGGCTTTTTTTCGCCGTTTTTTTTCCCACGCCCCGGAAATTCGAAATAATCCCCCCCCTAAAACAACCCAACGTTTTGATATCCGGTTAAGTTTTTTTTTTTTCCCCAACGGCCCCCAAGAGCCCCCCCCCTGAAAATCCTTCCCCCCTCCCTCAAAAACAACAAAAAAACCACCGGAGCGGAGGGAAAGAGAAGAAAAGATTTTGTTTTCCCCGGCCCCCTTTGGGGCCGTGGAAAACTTTAAAAAAAGGAAAAGTATCCAGTTTTGGGGTTTTTTTTTTTTTTTTTTGGTAGCGGCCTTTAACTCCGACTTCGGCCGGGTAAAAAACGCCCGAAAAAGCCCCGACTCCTCCCCCCGTTGCCGGGGAAAGCCCGGGGCCCCCCCCTTCCCCGTCCTGCCAACCGGCACCCGTTTTTTTTTTGTCCCCCCCCCAGGCCCCCCGTTGCCCCGGACCCCGACCCCTTCCCATAAACTTGCCCCGCCCCCTTTCCGAGCCTGCAGGCGCCCCCCCCTGCTGGTCGCCCCCCGAACAGCGGAAAAACTTGCGCAAGGCCCCCGCAAGCCAACCTGGCGAGGAGGCCTCGGCCGGTTCATCGCCCCGGGGCCGTCCAAAACCGCCCCCCCCCTTTTTGTCCCACCAATCCGTGAAGTTGTTTTGTTTGCTGGGAAGACCCTGTTTTGGGTTTTTTTACCCCCCGCGCCCGCCCCCTTGGCTGCACGTTTTTTTGTTTTGCCGGGGAGATTTTTCCCCTGCCCCCCGTTGCCGCCCCCCGCCCCCCCCCTTGGCCCCTCCTTTCCTTACGGCCACAAAAACCAAAAGCCGCGATGGCCCCCGAGGAAGATCTTCCCCCCCGCGGGAAGCCCTTTCGAGGGTGGCCGCCTTTGATCTCCTTTATCGCGTTTTTTTCCCACGGAAACCCTCCCTGGGGTCCGCGGCCCTGGGACTGCCCCGGAAATCTGCTTTTGGCTGGAATTTTTTCGCCCCCCGTTTAAGCCCGTTGGCCCTTGTTCCCTTGGTTTTTTTCCCGCCAGCCTGCTTGTTTTTTTTACCTCCCCGACCCGTCCCAAACAACTACCCTCAAAAAATCCTCGAAACCCCTTACCCCCCCCTCTCCCTTCAAAAAACTCTTTCCCGCCCCCCCCTCCCCCTCTAATTTTTTGCCCCGTAAGGCCGGGGGTTCCCAGCCAAAAAATTGGGTCCCTGGCCCCGGCCCGGATTGGTATTGGAATGAAGTTTTCCGGACTACGGTCCCCCCCCGCCCGATCAACGGGGCCCTGGCCGGCCCTTTTCCCCCCGACCAATTCCGCTGAACCCTAAATCCGTTGGTGTGGTACGGGGCCCTGGGTGGGGACAAAACCCTAACCTGCAAAAAACCCGTAAAACTCCCAAAAAAACACATCCGGCCCCCGCTGTGGAACAATTCCCTGCCACCCCTGGCCGGGCTGGAAAAAATCTCGGTGGACCGAAAAAGAGGAGAGCTCTTTTCCCGGTCGGCCGACCCGCCCCCAAAACCGGAAACCCCTGGGCCAAACGGTTTTTTTTTTGGTCGGAGGGCCCGTGTTCCCCCCTCCTGAAAGCCGACCGCCCACCGTGGTTCCCGTCAAAACTTCCCCGGTTCCCCGCCCCCCGGCCCCCCCCCCCTCGGCCCGGTTTCGGCCCCTACCAAAGCGTACGGCCGGAAGGCCTTCCTGAAGCTGGCGGGTTCGGAAAGCCCGACGACCACCCGTCCCCTTTGCCACGAAAATCCCCTCGCCCCCGGATTGAAAACCCGTTTTTGTTTTTTTTTTCGAAGTTCGCAAGTGTATGCCGTCGCACCCGCCGGCCCAACACGGCCCCCTTTCGAATCTTGGCCGTCCGGGCCGGTCCGGCCCCGGGGCCCCCGGCCCCGGGCCCCCCCCCTCGTCGGCCCGCCCCTTCTTTGGCAATTCCAACGCCCTTGCTTTTGACAATACCTGCCAAAGGTTTTTTTTTTAAATCGGCCCAATCCGCGCCCCCGGATTTTTCCCGTCCCCCCTTTTTTCGCCCTGGGAAAATTGCCGGGGTTAAAAACTCCCCCCCCCCTGCCCCCTGCTGAGGGGTCGCCCTTAACCCAGCGGCCCCTGCCTCGGCGTTTGAACCCGAATGGCAGGCCCGGATTGCCCCGGTTCGAGGAACGTCCCCCGCGAAAAAACCCGATAAAAGTACTGAAAAAATGGGCGAAATACACCCCGCCCCGATGAACGTCCCCGCGCCCCCCAGGCATGGGCCCCGCGAGCAATCCCCATGAAAAAGGGCGGGGTATCCCAAATAGCTTGGCCGCCCCGCATCCCCCCCCTGCGCCGGCCCTTTTTCCCCCCCCCCCTTCGGCGCCGGGGCCCCCCAAAACAAATGGTTGGAATGTCCGAATGGGGTCCCTTTTCTTTTCAGGGGCGGCCCCCCCACCCCAGAAAAAAAAAAATCCCGTCCCCTTTCCCAAAGCCCCCCGAAAAAAAAAAAATCCTTTGTTGACCGTTCCCCCTTTTGGGTGTTCAAGCCCCTCATGGGCCCGGTCATGGGGGATTTTGGCCTTACCCCAGCCCCTTTGGGCGGTAAACACGCGGCCCAATCCCCACCTTCCCCCCTTTTCGGTCCACCCCTTCTTTTGTAGCTTTTTTCCCCCAAAGCCTTGCCCCAATTCCCCGTTTGGGTAAAGAAGGCCCCCCCGCGCCCCCCCCCCCACTCCGCCCCGGGGCGACGGGTAATCCCAAAAAAAATCGGCCCCCTTTTCATAAGGCCGCCCGCGGAACAACTTGGGTGTTTGTACTCAATGAACGGTCCCGCAAGCGGTCCCCCTGTTTTCCATTCCGGCCCAAGCTTTTTTTCTCGTCCCAGAAGTCCTCGCACAGCCTGGGTTGTGGGGCCTCGCCCGGGAAAAATCCAAACGGGTTTTTGCGAAATAGGTTGGGGAAAATGAAAACGGGCCCCCGGGCGCCCCCCCTCAAGTCAAACCCCAGCACAAAAACCGACCGCCCCCCCCCCCCCTTTCGGCAATCCCCAGTTGTTTTTTTTTTTGGTCGTTGATGTCGACCGTGTTTGGCCGTGGGTTTTTGATGGCCCCCGCCCCAATGGTTTTCCCGGCCCTGCGAAAGCAGCCCATCCGTCCAACAGCCGACCCCGGAAGCCATAGAAAAAAGGCCCCAAAACGGTGAATGAAATTTCCCTTGGGTTGCGGAATTGTAGTAATTTGGGCCTGGAGCCATTGGCCCGGGGAATTCTCTTGTGGGTTTTTTTGGGCTGCGAGGAAAAAGACCGCCGAAAAACTGTGAACGAAGGCAAAGTGAAACGGCCCGAGAAATCAAAAAGGATCCGCCCGTTTTTTGCCGGAAAAAATAAAAAACCCGGCCCCAACGTCCCCTCCCAGGTTCGGTTTTTTGAGGTTTAACGGAAACCCTCCCCGGTCCCGGGGTAAAAAAATTACGGAGGCAAACAAAAAAAGGGTCCGCCCACCGGCCCCCATGAAACGCCCGGCGCAAGCCGTTCAGCCCGCAAATGCAGCCTTTTTGTTTCCCTTTTCAAGCGCCCAAATCGGAAAAAAAAACTCCGTCCCCGGCCGAAAATTGCCCCTTTGATTTCAAGTGGGAAAGCCAACATATCGCCCCCCCCCTTTTTGTTCCCGGGCAAACCCACTGACCGGCCCCAAAAACGGGCCAAAAAAAACCGCAACTCCCCCCCCTGTGCCATCAGCGAATTGGGTCCCTTGCGGCCTACCGGAAGGAACTCCGGGGGAAAAAATGTGGCCAAGGCGGTTCGAGGGACAAACGGGCCCTGAAAGTGTCCAACCCAAACCCCCCGGCTGACCCCAAACCAAGTCCGCCGCCCGGCCCATTTTGCAAAGCCCCGCCCCACCAAACAAACCCCCCGCTTTCCCCCCGCCCGGGACAATGGTTCCGCCCTATCGAACTGCCTCCAATGGGCAATGCCCCCCCCGGCCCCTTGCAATCGCGGGGCCATGCCGAGAAAAAAAATTTTTTTGGCCAGAAAAGGAAGCCTGGCGGGAACCCTGGTCCGGCGGGGTCTGGCTTGAAAGGCGGGAAAAATCAAGGGAAATGGGGTCCCAAATCGCTGAACAATTATTTCGGGTCCGCCTCGCCCCCGGGCCAACGCTGTGCCGGGGGGGCCCCGGGGGCAACACCCTTCGCGGGGGCCGGCCGGAAAGATGTCTGTCCGGGAAATCGAGATGCCCAGCACGGCCCCCCCCTGGTTCCCCCCTTTCTCGGCCGGTGGGGTTTGGGGCCCCGAATTCTGGGGCCCCAAAGCCCCCCCCCCCCGGGTCCCGCGCCTTTGTGTGCCCCCTAGCAAGCGTTTTACCCCGCCATGTGCCCCCCCCCAAAACAACGTGTCTCCCCCCTCCGGTTCCGCCCCCCCCCCTGACCCCCTGGCCCCCTTTGGGCCCCACTACCCAACTTGTCGGTACGCGCCCGTCCTATCTTGGCCGCCCGCCTGATTTGACCTTTGCCCGGGAATGCCCCCCGACATCCCCCCTGCAAAAACCCGTGGCGATTGCCAAGTGGCCCCCAAAATGTACCCCCTGGAAACGCGCCCCCCCCCCGACCGCAGGAAAGAGATGGTTTCCCCACGGCGTGGGAACGGCGGCCGAAATTTGGTTTTTTTTTTTTTTCCAGAAAATCTCGTGTCCGAACAACGGCTGTGGTTCCCCCCCGAATGAAATTCCGGCCCGCGCCCCCCGGATGCCCTTTTTCCCCCGGGCGAGAATCGGTTGGAGCCCCTTCCCCCCCCGCCGAAAACCGCATCGGTGGGCGCGCCCGAAAAAAACAAAACAAAGCGTGGGCGAGATCGAACCATCCCCCCCCCGAAAAACCCTTGGGTTCCCTGGCCCCCCCTTCTTGGCCCCCCTCCGCCCACAAGCCCACCCCGCACCGCAGGGGGTTTTTTTTTGGAATCCCCCAGCCACGGGGGTTTTTTTTTTTTGAAGCCGTGTGATCCCTTCAGCGGGTTTTTTCGGGTTTTTTTTCAGCCGGCCACACGGAACCCGCAACACAAATGTTTTTTGTCCCTGGAATTAACGAATAAAACCCCGGTTCCGTTGCCCGGTTTTTTTTTTTCCCTCCGGAACAAGGCCTGCCCTGTCCACAAGCCCCAACGAAATTCGCCAAAAAACAATCGGGCCCCCTGAAATTCGGCCGTGCCAGCGGCCAATCCATCCACACGGGACCGGATAACAAAATTGGCCCGGGGGCTGGGGTCCCGGGGGGGTGGGAATATCCCCTCCCCCCCCCC
>Ga0179591_1290235_pt1:0-5000 | contig 10466 bp, 4 predicted proteins | sample CZOMad2_1_08_16f_FD_182891 | JGI IMG/M metagenome (GOLD analysis project Ga0179591, IMG submission 182891) | Vadose zone soil fungal communities from Angelo Coast Range Reserve, California, USA - CZOMad2_1_08_16fungal (PacBio error correction) | ecosystem: Environmental > Terrestrial >...
GCTGGACGACGTCGACAACCTGGGTCCCACCGGCTGGGCGAGTTGCATCCGTCTCGTCGATTTGACTGCTCGTTTTTCCAAACCTGATCTCTCCCTGGCCGTGCGAATCGAGGCGCATCGGAAGAGTCTTCGGCCAGCGAATGCAGCGATTGGGCCCGGGACCTAGCATGATTGTCGACGTCAGCTACGACGTGCTCGCCGGTTCCCCAGCACGCCCTGGTCGGATCCTCATCTGAAGTCTCGCAAGACTTTATATCGCATACGCCAACTGGACCGCTCGATACGGCCAGGTGGGCGGACGTGTTCCATCGGGTCCTTCTGCCACTGTTCCCTCACGCTGGCGGTGGAGTGTCGATCAGTACCTGACGGCGTTTGCCTGCCAGTTCTTGCTTCGGTTGGGGACGACGTTGCGTTGTTGTGGACATCTTTGCTCCTGGAAGCGCTCTCCCCTGGTCTCCCTGATGTGTTCGCCGACTTGGGATGATGATGGCTTCCCTAGCGACCGCGGGTGGGGCAGATGAGACTGACCCTGCGGGACATGGGCAAGACTGTCGATCCTTCACAGCAATCGCGGCAACCACAGTCTTGCTGGGGGGGAGTGTGCCGTCTGCTGTTCCCCACGAACGAGCGTTACCCTTGGCGAGGACATACGGTCGGGCGACGTGACACAGTCGGCGACGCGAAAGGCGCGTGGCCAGCCCTCTGTCCCTCGGCTTTGTACCCGTCACCAGGACTTTGCCTCCGGGAGTGGTCCAGCCATCGTCGTTGACCTAGCAGTCGGTTCGTTGACGTGATCGGACCGCGTTTTCAGCTGTTCTCGGCGGACTATCCGCCGGGACATTGAGGGCTTGACTTTCTGGCCTCGATCCTACGAAGAGTACTTTCCACGAGAGGCTTGGCGCCCGGTGTGCAGTCTCCTCGACACGTAACTCGATCCTCCGGAATGGGCTCGACCGGTTCCTCTACCCATGTCCATGAGTTAGCCGTGGGCGACGAGTTGTACTGGGCGGCCTACGGGGGCCTGCCCGATCCAAGACCGACCGCCGGTCGGTTGTTGGAGTGGCTTAGCATACGGTTACCATCCTCATTGGCCGCATCGATTACTAGAGATCGCTGGCTGGCGGCCGAACGCCGTACACGACCGCTCAGTCCGCAGCGATTGGACCGCCGGTAATCGAGGCTTTGTCGTTCGAGATCCGTCACGTCCTACTTGACCAGCCTCCTTGCGAACGAGACCCGCTCAATCTCTTCGCTGCGGCATTGACGCGAGGATCCGCGTGATCGGACGCGGTCGAACAAGCTCCTTTACGATACTGGAGAACTTCGCCGCCGGCCTTCTCCTAGGGGCGCCTTACACGAGTCGATCACAACCAGGTGGCCATACGCGACCCCCGCCGATGCCTTGGCCTGGGAGTCGCTCCTCATAGTGATGGTCGACGAAGCAACGCTCGCCGGGTCGACGAAGCTGGAGAGATCGGCAAGCAAGCGACGAGCTGTCCGGGCAATCGACTCGTTCAGCAATACCAACCGATGGCGCCCTCACGGCGGTTTGCCACCCGCCGCTAATTGTGCGTCCCTCAACCATTGAACCGCGGTCGTGCCTCTCCCCCTCCCTAGTTTGGCAACCCTCGCCTGACCATCCAGCTTCGTGCGTTGACGTCTACGAAGCATATCCGTCTCAGTAAGGGGGCGCGACCCTCCCGGGGGCGGAACTCCACCAGCGGTTTCCAGGCGCTAGGCTCGCAGCAGCGTCCGTCCAGGCCGACGGCGTCCTTTATCGCCTCGGTGCACGGCATGTTGCCCACTTCGGGCGCCTTTGGAGCCCGACCCCGACACCTTGCAACATCCACGCCGCCAGCTACAGCGCCGTCCTCGCCGATCAGGGTTACGAGCCCAACCTGCTTCGCTAGCGGCATTTTGCTCCCCTATCAGATTGGTCCTGATGCGCCTAGCCGACGTCTGCCTGTCCGCCCTTCGGCGCGAGTCTCGCCGTGGTGGCACTCAAGCTCGCGATGTCCGGCTCCTTCTCTCGTCGCTCCTCGAGGCAACGGGTGGCGCCGTGGGCGGCGACTGTCCTTTCCATTATCTCGCCTGGCGAGACCTCCGCTGCGATCGTGATCGAGGCCACCTTGCCACTACCCGGCTGATCCGACAGGCACCTGGTACGACGTCGGCGACTTGGTCGCCTCAGCCACTTGGAACCCGGCGAGTCGACCCCCCCACCTGTCCAGGGGACTTCGCCGTCGATGCAAGTATCCCCCTTCAGACGCCGGCCGACTTCGACCAACCTGGCGTCCCCAGCTTTGCTCCGTATGGCGCTCGACGGGGGCACCTCACGCGGCAGCAAGGCCCGGAGGCTTCATCTCCTGACCCTCTTGCCTCTGCAGTTTGTACCGACACGAGTGTGAGGTAGCGGCTGGTCTGCCAGACTCGGATTAAGGCAAGCGCACCTACAGGAAAGGTAGCGCTGGTAACGGGGTCGTCAAGCGGCATCGGCCGCTGCTACGCCCGGTCGCTGCTCGCGAGTGGGCAAGTCGTGGTCAACTCGCGCCACTCTGTCTACTCTGGCCGGGCCTTGGCCGCCCGAGCTGCCGGTCTCCAGTTATGAGCGGGCGAACTTCAGCGACGCCGACCATGGCCTGGCGCTTTCGACGGCGTCATCGAACGTACAGTCGTCTCGACTTCTCTTCCAACACCGCGGGTAGGACCGAGGTGATCCCCCGCAGACCTGCAGTCAGCGTCGGTCGACGTCTGGCGCCGCATCTTGCGAGCTCACGTCTTCGCACCTGCAGTCACAGTGGCCCTCTGTCCCGTACCTTCATGCCTCATGCGACGGTTGTTGTCATCACGTTTCTTCGTGGCTGGGCACGCGGCCGACTGGCCGCTCGATCCCTACGCGGCGTCGAAAGCAGCGGTGACCACATGACCCTTCTGCTGGCGAATGTGCCCAGGGCCGTCGGTCAGGTCAATGCCGTAGCTCCCTGTCTTGTCGATACCCCCTGGACCCGAGAGCTGGGACACGGCCCGCGAGTTTTCGTGAAGGCCAGGCGCCGCTGCAAGCGGGTCTGCGACGTCGGAGACTTCGCCCCACGTGATCCTCGCTCTGGTCACGGCGAGGTACGTGACGGGAGAAGTTCTGCTGTCGACGGCTGTCTCCACCTCTCGTTGAGTAGCTCAACGGGCTATGGAGGAGCCGCGGCCGGCGATGCCTCGGGTCCTATTACGAGATCGACCCCGCGCCCACGGCCTCCTCGCACAGACCTCAGAAGACCGCCGTCCTCTCCGGCGCCCCTCGAGCATCATGTCGTGTCCCGATCGCACTCCCGAAGCTCCCAGCCTCACGCCTCGGCGATCGCCCTCGATCTCTCGAGGTGCGACGGGGGTCGGTGTGCCATACATACGTACCGGCGAGCGCGAGAGCCGAGGGTTCCAATACGGACGTCGCTGAGGCATCGGAGCTAAGTCGGTTAGGCGTAGACCACGGTTTCGTGGCGGGTTGGGCACACCCATTGGGAGAATGTCGTGTGCCTTGGCACTAATCATCCATCCCTATTCCCTCGGTCATCGACTGATTGGCGATTATCGGTCCGGGGGGGGCCCCCACCTGGGTCGGTTCAACCTCAAGCATGGACTGTCACCGGTCTCGCATTAGTGCGCCGAGGGGGCGACGACAGCGGACAAGCGCTCCCCGGCCCGCTCAAGTCGACTGGCCCGGCCAAGAAGGCCGGAGTAGCTGTGCAATACCACGTGACATCACCCAGACCCGAACCAGAGAAAGATCCGTCAAGTCGGTCACGTGTGTCTCCAGGCTCACGTTGGCGCAGTGACTGTACGCCGATCACCCCTGGCCCGCGTGAGTGTGGGGTGTGGACCTCGTGGCCCAGCGCTCGCTCAAGCGCTTCGCACGCCCACGCAGCACCAACCTCCATGATCGCCCCATGGACCAGGACCAGGTATCCCAACCTTCACCTCCATACAGTCCCCCCTCTGTATCAAAGCTGCGCGGCCCGTACCGACGGACGATCATGATCCCAACTTCCCCTGCCGATCGCGTTCGACCGAGCACCGACTCTCCGAGGGTTCCAATTCCTCACCTCTGCTTCGCATGGCCGGATCCTCATGGGCATTCGGAGCGAATAGCTCCGGTCGTCCGCGCGATCTGTCCGACCACACAGAGCGGTGGGCCCTTGCCCGTTGCCATATTCGTGACCAATAGTGATGGCACTAACTCGTGACGAGAGATGAGGGCTCCGTGGTGGTATTGTTGGACGCAAGGTTCGATAATCCTCGCGCCGGCTCTGGTAATGGCAAAGGCGTCGGTTAAGGTGTTCGTGGCGAGGGCGCCAAGGGGGTGGTCCGCCGACTCAGCGGCGCGGAGACGCAGACCGCGGCCGAGGTCGGCCAAGCGTGCTCCCGATCATGCGACGTTACGAGTGAACGAGGTGGAGGCGATGGTGCGGGTCGGCCGTCGAGGAGTTCGCCGCTTGATGCGGTGCGCAACGTCGCTGGCATGACCGAGTTTTGATGCTGCCGACGTGACGATGGAACACTACGACCGAACGATGGAGAGTCGACATGCGCGGGTCCTTCTCGGAGATAAGCACTGAAGTCGGGCGCTGCTGGAGGCGGGGAACGGTGGGGCGATTGTCAACTGGTCGTCTGATTCGGTGGCTCAATGCCTCTATTGCGAAAGCTTTACGGAGCGCCAAGGCGGGGGTGATCTCGCTGACCAGACCGCGGCTCTCGAGTACCATCCAAGGGCATCCGCGTTTAATGCTGTCTGCCCGGCTACATCAGACGGGCAGATCATGGGGGCGCTTCGCTCTACCAAATCCGGCGCCGCGACAACAACACGTCCGTTTAAGCTCTCGGTCAGCCTCATGAGTCGCCGAGACGCCCGTTCTGTCTCCTGACCGCGCCGTCCTTTCGTACGGGGGATCATCCCGGTCTACGGCGGCGCAGCAGCGTTCAGATCCTGTGAGCGCCGGACGCTCGTCGGC
>Ga0179591_1373444_pt1 | contig 10466 bp, 9 predicted proteins | sample CZOMad2_1_08_16f_FD_182891 | JGI IMG/M metagenome (GOLD analysis project Ga0179591, IMG submission 182891) | Vadose zone soil fungal communities from Angelo Coast Range Reserve, California, USA - CZOMad2_1_08_16fungal (PacBio error correction) | ecosystem: Environmental > Terrestrial > Soil >...
TTCGATTAAAGGTATGGGGGAGTAGGTATTAAGGCAGTAGAATTGACAATAAGAGAAATCCGCAGAATGGAATACCCTATAAGCAGACCGGACCGGGTATTTACGGTTGTCAACCGTGGACAGGGGTCCATCCTCAAAGAAAAAAAATGAGTACATCAGAGGGAACGTAACACCAGGGAAGGCAGGGGGGGAGTTACCATTGAGGGCAATAGGCAATGAAGTGCGGGTACGCCTCGGAAGGGACATTGTGTTTAGACAAAGAGGGGGACAGCCCAAAAGTCCAGCGGGCTGTGGGTCGGGGTCTAGTCGTCCCTCACGGCATTACTCCGGCTCAAGCTGCGTCCGGAGGAAAAAGGCTGGTTGTTTGACGCCCTAACCGCTAAGCGAAAGATCTTTTCCCTTTCCTGTCAGGTCCATCCGAGAGTCAGAGGGAAGAGGAAAGACGGCGGACGATATTCGACTGGGTTATATTCATATCCGACGAAAGTTCGGGGGAGAACAGGGAACATGGTACTAGGGCGAGACGCTTGCCCTAGAAAAGAATCTGTCCTCCTACCTCTGATGTAGGATGAAAAAGCTTCGATAATCTATACTCTCAGGAAGAAATGGATAGTAACGGGGTTGTATAATTACTCAGGGGTTCGTAGGAAGCCTGGAAGATTTCAGAACTCAATCGGGTAGTCTCTAACTAGAAACAAGGGAAAAAGCAAGGATTACTGTAATGCTTGGGGGGAGTCAGGAAAAGAAGGGGGAGGAGGTCTTTATCGGGTCAAGCGTCGCATCAAGGGAAAACTTCAACTCGGGAAGGTGAGGGAGGATGCGTGCTCACCGGGGGCGGGTCTCTCAAGTTGGGGTTAGCGATAAGCATTAAGTTAGGGCGCATGCCTCAACAGAGCGGAATCAGGAGATCAGAAAGGCGTGGTCTCTAAAAGGAAAAAAACTGGCTGTGCGGATGATGCAAGCGTATACCTTTGACCCCACACAAAAATCGGGCAGGGGAATGAGGAGACTATGGCATAGTCTGGCAATGATGGATCTCTCTAAAAAAAACTTGCTTGTATGGAATAAAAATCAGGCGCGCCGCAGCCAGAGTAATCGAGAAAAAAAGCCCTACGGGGTGGGTGTCTTCCCAGGGGACCATAACGCAAATCATTGCGCACATAAAGTGTGCGCGACCAAGACCTCGCCTTAGGGCGAGGGGGGGGGGGAGAAAACTACCTCCTTGACTGGGGGAGAGCAGAAGAGAAGACGGGATCTCTCATCACTAAGGGATCGCACCGTGAAACGTAGGTGACATCCGAGGGGGGAGGAACGAACGGCATGTTAAGTTTGTCAGGTCGCCGACGAGTAAGGACCTGGGGGGGAGGGAAAGCAAGCCAAAGGAGACAAGGGGAAACCAAGACTCTGTTGAAAGCCCTAAGAGCAAAAAGGTAAATTTTCTTCTTCTCTAGCAATAATTAACGATTGACATACTTACGGGCTGACCGAGAAATTGAAAAAAATCCCCCGGTCGTTATTTGGCCGAGCAAAGCCCCGAAAGTATTATCGGATGTCGTGCATCGATCGAAATAATTAACGCCTTTGGAGACCAGCGGGGTAGTAAAAGCTCTGGCGCGAGCTTGTCGAGTCGAAGGCCGGGAGGAATCTCAGTCTCTCAAGCGGGATACAATTACCTTTGCTGATATGAGGGGGAGCATTCCACCTCTCCTAGATCAGTGTCCCGCCGTTCTAGGCCGGCTTCAAGAAGCTTCCTCCGACTTTCGTGTAACAAACATAATATTCCAGCCAGACGCTCGCTCCAACAGACCTTCCAAAAGCGTGTGGGCACCGACGGCGCGACCGCGGGGATGCCTGGCTGTGTCCTTGGCCGGTGCGGGCGCTACCTTCGAAATTCCCTACTAAGGGCCCTTTTCTGGTTGACAACTGAGCGAGAAACTCACGGCCGTCCTCATCACTGATCAATCTTCAAAGGGGAGGCGTGCACCCGGGACGGGGAATGACGTTGACACGAAAAACATCCCGTCAAATATTGCCTGGGGGGGGCCCGCTCGGTTTGGGAAGTTAAAGTCAGTTGAGACTTTGGATGTCACACTATTACCCCTGGGGGATGTAAAAACAAAGCGAATCCTCCACCCCGTGGGGGTTGAATTTTGTAATGTCACCTTCTCAGGGTTCTTGATGAAGGATCCTGACAGTGGAGGAAGCATTGCTTCGGGCAGGGGCTGCAGTACCTACTTAACCCTGACGGACCGGGGGGGATCTGAACGAAGCCCCTGGGAGAACATGCGGGGGGCCCATGAGTGGGCATCAGCCAAAAGGCGGACCATGTCCTACAGTTCAACTCCTGAATAACGCCTTTAACGCAGACTACTTGGAAACTGGTGCAACTTCCGGTTATTGACTCGAAAAACATCTGTCAAACGAGCCTTTGAGGGGGGGGAGGTGGTGAAAGAACAGAGGAGGTACATCGGGTGCAACTATTGTTTGGCTGGCATTCGGGCATATGGGGAGAGGACTTCATTATCTCGCTTAACGGGCTTCCAAAGAAGCAATAAAAAAAATGGGACGGACCAGGGAACCAAAAAAACACCTTCGGGTTGTTAGGTATGTCACATGGTTTCAAGAGGTTTGACGAGGAGGGACTACAGCGCGGTAAGGAAGAGGCCCGCATGATACAGGGTCTCCGAGGCTAATGGGGGCCGAAACTCGGGGTTAATCGACCAATTTTGGGCTTGTAACCCCAACGCCCAAAGTGAATAATCCGAGGCGTTTAACACGTCATTGGAATCAAGGCATTTCTGGCGGCAGAGTTGTACTCCTGGTTGCTATAGGTACTGAGGGGAAGGGGCTAAGGGGGAAAAGGGAATTGGACTCCCTTTGACAGATCGGTCTCTTCAAAAGAGATCAGTTTGCCCGACCTGATCAAAATCTCGGGAAAAACGGGATCGGGGGGACGAAAAGGAAAGCGGGGCTCAAAAAAATGCGGCTTCCTCGATAGGTCTGTTGTTGTGCGGAGAAAGATCAGTAGGGGGAGGAAGGCCACGTTGCGTTACGCTCAAGGAAGAGGGAAGAAAATCCCCTTAAGGGGCGCCATGCTTACTAAGTGAATCCCACAAAAACAAACAAACTAGGGAGTAGGGGGGCGGGAGGGGGGGGGGGGAGTGACTTCGCTAAAGGGGTTATCGGCTAATCGACATGACCTCACTCATAGGAGAAAATCAAAAAATTAAGTATAGGACCCAGCCTTGAATTCGAGCCTCCTCCGATATACTCCGATGTAAGGAAGCGCCGGGGATGGAAGCGGCAGCGACGCAAAACAGTGCAAAATTGGTCAGAAGGAAAGATTCCTTTGGACAAACCCAATCTGAGGCGCTTGCCATAGCCGACCCTGGGTCAGCGGGAGGCCCAATTCTACATCAAAACGAAAGGACGTTCTGCCCAGAGCATTCCGAAGGACACCCTGGAGACCATCTGGGTTTCTTTGGGGAAAAAAAAATAAGCGAGAAAAGGAGGACCTCCTTCTATAGATCGGGTAGAGAGTCTCAATCCAATAGTATCTGGAGCCGCAAATGACTGTTAACTACCGCGAGAGGCCGTCTCTAAAAGCAAGGTGCGGAGAGAAAAGAGGCACGAGTTGTTGACCAGTGGCTAAACGGCAAGGCTAACGCCATGGGTCCGGAGCGCTACATAGACGGGAAAAAGCAACTTAGGGGGAGTGTACTCGAGTGGACGTGGAGTCTGCGGTCCGTCCAAGGAAAGTTCGTTTGGGAGCACCCTTAGAATTTGCGAGGGGGATCATCACGACCGCAGGGGACGAACACCCCGATCTATTTCTCCGGAATGGAAACAGCGTTGACTTGCTCAAGAAGGAGCGTCCGAGGACAAAGGGGGAGGGGGGGGGAGGGACGCTCTTGTCGTAAGGAGAGATCGGGGGGACAGTTTCGCCAGATCGAAGCAAATATACATACTGAAAAGAAAAATATTTGAAAGGTCTAGGAAATGGGAGACTCCTAATCTAGCCATGGTTGGGGAAGATTCAAGCACTTAGGGCCTCGAAAATCGGTAGAGTGAGTCATAATAATGGCCACTTCAAACACTCCTATGAGGGGGACCATGCAGTTCGAAATCTCGTGATTAGTAAATCATGATCTCGAGAACAAAACAAGGATAAAGAGATCTTAGTTTCTTAACGAAAGCTACGAAAACAAGTTGGAATAAACGGAGAAAAGGTTGTCTGTAAGTGGGGCCGGGGAGAATTGGAGTTGGATGACGGTGGGGACCGCTGCAGCGACAAAACGGCTAGGAAACCGGAAAAGTCGTCGAAGGTTCTCAGTGAGAGGGTATTATGATCTTTTCGTCGAAGAGCTTACAAGAAAATGGACGAAGAGCCTCAACAATCGTGCTAACCGGAGGGCCTGGGATTCATCCAGCACCTTCTTTTTCTCACATTACGTACACAGGGGCTCGCCTGCGCTGTTGAGAAAAGGTCTTGGGGGTCTCATGCGTGGTGTCTGAACTGTCGCAAATTCCAAATGGTGGACAAGAAAAGGGGAATTCAGACTTACAGCAGACGCTCGGCCACAAGAAGGCTCCCCGCTCAGTGCCCTCGTCCTTTAGGAGGGGGGAAAAAGTCACACTTAAATTCGAGTCATGTTACTGTCTAAAGGGACCAACCCTCGGGCTGAGGCTCGAGGGCATTGTCGCCAGAGCAAATTACAACGCCAAACACCTGTGGGATGGTGTCCCAGGGGGAGACTGCCGAGGGGGAGGGAGGGGGAGCAGAGAAGAGAAAGGGGAGTCTGCCTGCTCCCCGGCTTGCGGCCTCAGAAAAGATGTGATTTCAACGCTAGCCAGAAGAGAGATCTTTGACGTAACGGGGGTTGGGGCGGCAAAAAACACAGGCTGGGGCGACAAGTGCTGTGGGAAAGCGCTATCTGCTGGACGGCGTCTTCTCAACGTTGTCCGGTGGTTCTTGCCGCGCCAGAGGATGGCCTCCTGGGTCTGCAGTTTCAAGGTGGAGGGCGAATTCTTGAAGCAGGGGGCGGGGGAAGGGGGGGACAGGGAGGGGGGGAGGGGGGGAGCGGACACAGGTGGGGCTGGCCAAAAAATCTGGTAAGGGGCTTTGGGGGGAAGGGTTTGGAGGGGTTGTGAGGTAAGCCAGACAACTTTCCGTAGATCCCAAGGAGTATCACCTGACAGGTTCGTCAGGGACCCCAGTAGCTGGGGCATACATGGCAGGCTTCACGCGGAGCGTCGAGCCGAGTCTGTTCTTGCTTCAGTTCTTGCTTGAGGCGGATATCAGTCGGGATGGCTCGCCCTCCGGCGCGGAATTGAAAGGAGTTCAGGGGTCAAAGGGATTTGTCCAGGAGGGTTCTGTAGCGGGAGTACCATTCAAGACGCTCCAGAGGACGCCAAGAAGTTACATACTAGAACATCGGGGGAGCTTAAGGGGGGGACTGTATAGTTTCAGGCGGCTTGAGAGCGTCAAGAAGAAGGGGCGGACCAGAAGGAAATCTGGGGCTCTACAACAAATTCATAGAAGGGAGTATTAATCCTTAAGGGAGGATGGACGAAAAAAGGTTGAGCGCGCACCCTCGAAAAGGATTTTCAAAGCACGCTATTTTAAAAGAGAGGCCAAGGAGAACTGGGTGAGACCCCTCCCGTCAACGGAGCCGGCACTATGACGATAGAGAACACAGGGCTAACACGACTACAAAGAAGGCGAAGACCTATGAAGGTAAAATCCTCCGGAGACGGATCAAGGCGATCACTGGACCGTTTGGAGCAGTCCCCTTGGGTTGGGGCTACACTACTTCGAGGGAGAGGAAAGCTCACGCGCAAAATTATCGCGGTCTTCTGGCGGGAAACGGTCCCATAAAAATGAACGGGCTATCCATAAACGGAATGGAAAACCTGGTGACCAAAAGAAGGGAATTCCGGCAGGGGTTTTTGGGGGTTAAGGGGACGAGGTCACTCTCGGATAAGGAGGACTATTGGGGAAAGAGATTCACTAGAGCCAAATTCTTAAAATGGACCCCCTCAGCGCTCTGGCGGCAAACGGGCAAAAAATGTCAATAAAAGCTATGAAGAGTAGTCGAGCCCTAAACTTAAGTTTAAAAAACTGTGTCCCATTGTCAGGCACGTTCCACTACGTCGTCTGGTCCCTATTAGTACAGGATGATGCGCAGAAGAGGGAAAACAATGGTATCGCAAAGGTTCTCAGGTCCCCGGAGATGAACCTGGTCGTTCATTAGTGAATTCATCCTGACATAAGGCTGATACAAACTTGGAAACTAATACCTTAAAAGCCGGACTAAAAAGGGTATCGTCTTTTGGGGGCAAAAAAAACACTGGAATATGGATGCACTCAAGGAACATGGGGGTCAAATCAAATATTCTAACGAAACGTCTTTTAGAGGGGGGTTTGGGAGGGCCAGGGGCACAAAAAAAAAACTCAGGTCTTTCAAGCGGGCTTACTTGAAAAGGTTGACGCAGCGGCTGCCAGTGTGATCCTCACTTGTTCTCCGAGCAGTCACCCTCAACCACAAGGCCCTGCGTGTATTCCGGTAAGGAACGAACGCCGAAGGCTGAACGCCTTCCGACACCTCTGAGCGAAAAGGCGGAAAAGCTGGTGTGAAAAGGCAACCGTCCGAGAGCGACGCTGGGGGCATTTAGATCAACGGATCGGTTCCCTGCGGAATCTCCGCTTCCACGCTCAAGCGGCGTAAACGGTCTATTCTCGGGACAGATGCACCTTCCGCAAAAGGTGGAAAAAAACGATGTCATGTCCTGTCGGAATGCGAGAACACTCTTCGAAAAGAGAAACTGCCAAGGGTCAGGCGGGACCGCCACCGCCTTTTGAGCCAGCACGGGGGATTACCTTATAGAGATGATCCATGCCTCCGGGAGATAATTTTTTTGAAGCAGGACTTAATAAATGGGAAAAAATCCACTTAGATGGAAAAAGCTCTGTGAGAGATGGTGTAGCAAAACACGCTGCAAGGCGGGACGGAGGAAATTGTTGAGGTGGCATTGACTCTGCCTTCTTCTGCTGGAGCGGTCTGCGCTCATAGTTCACAAGGCTGGGACAATCCCGAATCGTGGGGTGCAAAAACGATTACTGTCAGACACCTGGGGTTTAAGTTTTTCTTGTTTCAGGGTCATTGACGGTCGTCTAGGCTCTTTCTCTCGCGAAAGCGGAATCAAAGAGTCGAGAGACAGTACTACGGTACAAAAAAAGGGAAGAGGTATTGGGGAGCCATATGACCGAGAAGAAGTCGTTTCAATGGATATTTCCTCGGAAAAGGTGGCGCCAAACCGAGGAGGCTTTTAGAAATGGATGAACTCTCTAATGAGGGCGCGCATTCGTATATCGACCAACAAAACACAACACCGGGGGTGTTAAAAGAGGATAAGAAGTTTCGCCTCGAAGGAAGGAGAGTTAATAGCTCAAAAAGCCTGAAGGGTGGGGCGTACCCAAGGTATAATAAGAATGCAAAGAAGAGGAAGAGCCTCTGGGGTTCTCTAATAAAAAGAAAAACACGTTCTTCTAGAGGATATACTCCAGCAAGCCCTTCTCTGAAGGCGCATTCACGAGACGATCGACGCAAGAAAAAACGACGATAACCGAAAAGAGTGAGGCACCTAGTGTGAAGAAACGCTGTGTTTGAAGTAATCAATCGGTATCTCAAGAAGAAGAAGGAGTCAAAGGAACGCGGGCGTTGAACCAGACCGGGTGCAGCTTGGATGAGATTCTATCAAGAGTAGTGACATCATCACAAGCGGCGGGAAAGGTTCAATCATCACCGGGGGCGTCCGACACAAGAAGGAGAGTATGGATAATCGCGATCCATAAAATGGGAGTTCGGCGCAGCAAGGGTAGTCAGAGGGGCTGCTTCTTGTAGGAGTTGGATCGCAATCGAGAAGTCTCCTCAGGGGCCTCGACCTCAACGTTACTGTAGGATTGAAGAGGAAAAATCGTAATATAGAGTCCTCCGGGGGGGCGTTCGCTGTCTGGAAGATTCAGCGGTGAACTTAAGAGGTCCAGGCCAGGAGCTGCGGGAAGTACCCAAAAAGCTTTGGAACCTACTGCTCCTTTTCGACGAAAATTGCGTTAACCTTCGGGGAGGAGAAAAATTCTCCTGGCAATCAGCGAGGTAACTTTGGGGGGGGGGACTAACTTGAGAGGATGAAAATCAACGTGCCTCGATAGAAACTACCAGTTCTAGTGACCAGAAAGGAGAGTCCGATTGGAAAAAAAAACTTAATCCCCTCGGTCAATTTCACGATTGGAATTCCTCATGTTTCTGGAATGATTTGCAAAGATGAAAGTGAACAGCGGAACTAAAAGGGGGGGTAGGATAATGTCGGCGGTCCCGTGGCGTGGCGGGGAGCAATCAGTCTTAAAAAAAAGAAACAGGTAAATTAAAAATACAAAACCTGGAGATCACCGGGTAGGGTGTTCTGGTTGTAAACCTCAATTCTGGAGAAAGCCCCGCGAGAAGACGGGACGGAATAGTCACTCCGGAAAAGTCAGACGGTAAATTCCCCGCAAAGGGAAAATTCGCAAACAAGGTTTTCGGGGAAAAAAAAAAGTTTTTTTTGAGGTACCTCGACAGAACGAGTCCCAAGAGTCCTTGGGTTTGTGTGAACAAAGTTCTTTCCTAGGGAGACCGCTTTTTTGCGGGCGAGAGTTACAGTCGGAGAACGGGGCCGGATCGTACCAGGGACTTCTCCCTCCATAAACTGTAAAAAAGTGAATGAAGGTTCAACGGCACCGGCGGGAGGCCACGGGGGGGGAGGCCTTTCGAGGAGTGATCTGGACACCCTGTCGCCAAATACTAAAGCTGCGAATCCGCTAGAAGGTCGAAACGAAGTGGAGTGCTCGACCATGTTCGCGGAAGAAAAAACTCCAACTTAATCCTGTTGTAACTTCTCTGGTAAGAAAGGAAGGGCTTTCCGAGGGGGCTGTTCGAAATTTGAGACGGGAGATTTGAAAGGACGGTTCTAGGTTGGTTGGTACACCCCTCCCCGTTGAGATCGGTACCTCCAGCGGTCTTTACCCGCATCTGGGGTCTAGTAACAAGTGCGTGAGGATCACACACTCTTACTGGCTTAAGTATTGGAATGTGGTGGTCGGTCATGCTGGGTAGGGCCTCCCTGCGGCTTGGATCAGAGGATGCTTATCGAAGGGATAAGGCCCTTAATTCAGATCGTACGAATTGCCTAAAGGAGATGGTGGGGAGAAGGAGAAAAATTGGGAAAGCCTTGAATTGGAGAAAGAGGAGTCGTGAGAGTTCTCAATTCATGAAACTGAAACGAAGATCTTACCCAGTATAGTCTACCCTGGGGCCATAAGGCTTGTATACTCTTTCATACGGAGGAAGGGGGGCGGGGGGGACTTACGGCGACTCAAGCCTGTAAAAAGGAGGTTCTGATCTCAAGAAGGGGTAACCAATCCCGATTTCGGGGGTTGGGAAAAAAACTAAAGCCATACGTTTCCCAAGCTAAGGCGAAGTCAGAGGGTCAAGAGCACAATCTCCTGAATAGAGCTTGTCGCCACGAGTTTTCTGGTTTGAATAAGCGAGCAAAACCGGGGGAGGGAAAGTCAAGAGGTATAAACTATAGGGTGCTAGTAAAAAACAAAAACTTAGGCGTCTTCCTCGGGGAGTTTAGAAGGCGCTCTCCTCTCTGGTTTCTCCTGGTGATCTCAGTCCGATTCTCGACAACTGGCGACGCCAGTCGTCCTTGTAGGTGGTTTCCAGATGATGGGGGGCCTAGCTATGGGGAGAGGGGCAACGTGGTATAGATCAGGGTAAGCGGGGGGATCCTATTATACCTTGTCTGTGGGCGGGTCTCCTCGTCCTACCGTGCACGCGGTAGGGTTTCTGCCCGGGAGTAGGTAGTGGTGACTGGATGGGGGGGGGGCGTACGAGGTAGTTTACTGGCGGGATTATGAACGGTGGGATCGGGGGTGGTAGAGCGTGAGGGGTGGCGAGTACGGAGTATCCTGGGGGTGGGGGTCCCAGGGTGGCAGTCTGTGCATTTGTTCAAGGGCCCCCACGTAGGCACTTCTTGGTAGGTATAGAGGGTAGCGGGGCTTTACCTAGTGTTGGACGCATTTACGAGGAGAGGGGGGCGTGGGGCCAATAATCGGGCCCTAAGGCGTTTCGACCGCCCTCCATCGGGTCTCTTGTCAGCTCCAGAGTTGGCTGGTCCCAATCCCGAGTGTGGACTGTGGGGTCTTCCGGATCCAGCGGTCCTCTCCGGGGTGGATCTCTCGGCCCCTGCTTCTTTGGTCCTTGATCTCTTTTACTGTCCTTTAATGGGATAGCGCAGTGGGAAAGCCATCTCGAAAAAGCAAGCTCAATACCCCTCTCTTTCCGGACGAGAAAAGCAGTTTTTTCGCCGACGATTTCATAGGCAGGCGGAGGTACTCTCAATCAGCAAGCTCAAAGCGCTGGTCC
>Ga0179591_1476533_pt1 | contig 10466 bp, 18 predicted proteins | sample CZOMad2_1_08_16f_FD_182891 | JGI IMG/M metagenome (GOLD analysis project Ga0179591, IMG submission 182891) | Vadose zone soil fungal communities from Angelo Coast Range Reserve, California, USA - CZOMad2_1_08_16fungal (PacBio error correction) | ecosystem: Environmental > Terrestrial > Soil >...
TCTCTTCTATTCATCTGTTTGCGGTGCTGCTTGATCGACGCGCGCGTGGTGTTAGGAAGCGCCGGCTTGATGGTATGACAATGGAGGAGAAGCCACAGAGAATCGTTCTCAGCGAGGAACATAACGTACCCGGGGGGCGCGGTCGATCGCGATTGCGCTCGCGCGTGGCGCGCTGGTCATACTGTTTTATTTGGTCACGCTCGTGAAGACCTGCCGTACTGAACCGCCGTTGTAATTGCCAGGGTAGCTCAGAGGGTTCCTCGCAACTTCGCCGTGATGTTCGGGTCGCGGGCGCATGCGGGGTTTCGCCGCGGCGATGTCGCGCCCCTACGCGGCTTGTCCGCTCTCAATGGTTCTGTCGAACGACCGGCTTGGCGGCACGCCTCAGGTCGCCCCCGCCGCGCCCGGCTGATGATGCTGGACGCAGCTCAAGGTGCGTTTCGATGCCAACTCGCCGCGGCCTTCCCTGGCGCGTCGAGCCGAAGCAGACTTCATCGAGGTCAAATCTGCGAGGTGGTGAACGTCAACATTCGCGTCGTCAACGAATCGGCGCGCGAGACGGTGGGGGTTGCCTCGTACAACGTCTCGGCCGCCCCACCGCCCGGCGCGTATTTTCTCGAAGATCAACTGTTTCTGCGTGCGATCAGCGCCTAGCAGGTGCAACACGCGATATGCGGTGGTCTTCTTCGCGCCCCGGACATCGTGAGATTTGAGCAGGATGGTCTCGATACCATCACCTCTCCTATACCTGTATCCGCGCGCCAAACTGACCGGCGCGAGGAGCCAACGGGTGCAGCCCTTGCTGCCCGGACGAAGCGAAACCGCTAAAAGGAACGAGCGCCGTAGCTGCTCGCCGCGAACATGGAGACGCTCAGATGGCGAAGCTCACGCCAAGCCGCACCATGCTACCATCTGTCACGCCAAGCCTTGGCCTGCGGTCGGCGCGGTGTCCGGCATGTGTGACGGCGTTCGGCGCATCACCTGGATGCAACCACTGTTCGCTGCGGCGCCAGATTCTTCGGGCGTCGGCGGGATCGGCATCGCCACACGATGAGCGGTGGTGACCGACCGTCGCCCGTGAAGCCACCTAGAGGGTTCTCAACACCCGCGTCGTCGCGATCTCCCACCGCTACGGCATGATTCTGTTTCAACGCGCAACCTAACACACAGGACCGTGATGTTCTTTCGTGGCGTTATTCTGGGCCTATTTCAACAGCGCGTGTCCCGCCGACGTGCAACAGATCCCGCGCGGCATCTGTTCGGCGAAGTATGCCGCCAAAGGGCTCGAGGTGTTCGACCCCTGCACCTGCATCTGCTCACACCCTCATCCTGCTTCACCTCGGCACGCGGGACCTTGGGTCCCATCCGAGCTTCTGGAAACGACCGGCAATGGCTCAAGTGGGGTTTGATTCTTCACGATCGCGCTGGATTTGCTTCAACTGCGTTCAGCCTACGGTACACCACGCAGGGTATTTCATCGGCAACGTCGACGGCCCCACATTTTTGCATGGCCACCGGATTCCACGCGCGCAATGTGATCATCGGCTCGACTTCCTGATCGTCTGCCTGCTCCGCGCTTATCTCGGACCTTTACGCCCACCACATCTTCCGGTTTGAATTCGCCGCCTGGTATGGCATTTCTCGACGTCGTGTGGATCTTTTTTGTTTTCCTGCATTTACGTTGGGGTTTCGGCGGAGCAGCGTGCACATGCCGCCGGCCAGTGAGCCGCGCGTCAGCACAACGTGCTGCCCTGTTGCGTGGCAAGTTTGCTCGAACCCCGGCTTTTTGAGCCACTCCGCCCTGAAGTTGTCACGGCCGCCAGGTACTTTGCGGCTGGCCGAGATCGGTGTCTGATGCCGCTTCGACTCGATTTGGCCGCGACGCCGGCATCCCGGCTCGGTTGTGACCGCGCTGAGAAACGAGGGTCGGCTAGGGCGAGTAATAAGCGCGATCATCATCGCACGGGACAGGCTGGGCCGGCCTTGGCCGCGGCGGCTGGTGGCCGCGGACTGAAGGTTGCTGTTCATCGAACGAAAGTTTTTCGGCGGTACTGCTTCACACCGGCTGCACCCGACCAGACTTTGATCGCGAGCAGCCTATGCGCCGTACCTCGCAGTCGCGCCGCGACTAGTCGTGCCATCGGCGGTCGGGTCGGGGTGATATGAAGGCGGTGAAGTCTCGCGGACTCCGTTTCACCTCCCGTCGCGCCGGGGGGTCGAGCGTCGTTGAAGCTCTGAAGGGTGTCGGTCTGAAGGTCACGGCCACTTTCGTCGGCCGAAGCGCGTGCAAGTCGGTGATGAGGCTCCTCACCGCTGATAACATGTTCATCATGTGGGCGGCAGGTCAGTGATACCGCCGATCCGCGGGCTCGCATCAAGTCTCTTACCCCTCACCAACAGCCCATTTGGACGTGGGATTTTCTTCTGCCGCCGCACCTCATCGTGCCGGCGGGAGCTATGTGGGCGCTAATTTGCGCAGGTGTATCGCCGCTTTGGAAGCGGGTCACGGTCATCCGGCTTGGGCCGCACGAGCGCCCGCGAGACGAGGATGTTTCCACGCGCCGTGCCGAAATCACAAGGACGAAAACATCGACGTTCGGCTCACAGCACTGTGGCGCTGTGGGCAAACCCGGCATACGACATCGCCGTCACCATAGAGAATGAGGGGGCAGAGTCGCAGATCATCGGTTCTCACCTCTGCTCCGAATCGAGGCGGCCGAACACGGATATCTCGGTCGCTACAGGCAGGCGTGGCCACCGAGTCGCGGGTAAATCCGTGGACGACCATCTGCGCACCATGTCCCCGCCATCTGGGCATTAAGCGTATTGCACGGAAAGTCGCCTTTACTACACAACCTGAACATTGCGAGATTGTTCGCGCGAACCTTCTCGACAACGACCCGCGTCGCGTTAAGCGATCGCATTACTGCTTACGCGCTGTACACGGATCCGCCGCTCGCCGCGCCGCCGAACCAGCGGGAGGTGCGCAAAACCGGCGGCCGGCGCTGATCGCGACATGGCCATGGAAGCGTGAGCCGGTTTCGAGAAAGGCGAGACGACAGGTTCATGAAGATTCTTGGTCGACAAGAGACGAACAGATACTCGGGGCTGCGCTTCTGGGGCTCTCCGGCGACGAGGTCAGTCCTGCATCCTGGACGTTTTTATGCCCAAGGCGGCATACACCGTCTGCAGAGGGCGATGCACATTCATCCAGGTCTCCGAGTTCATTCCCGCAATGTGGGGGACCGCAGGCCGTTGTCCGTGAGCGCAACGACGATGATGCTGCGTACTTGCGACTCGGGGGATAGCGCGCCATTTAACGTCAATTCGTTCCAGGCCGTCATTCCCTATACGTATCATCCGAACCCCGCCACTAACCCTCTCGCATCGTTACTCATGGGCCCTGTCCGCGCTGCAGCATGGGCCATCTCTCCGCTGGTTTCTTGCGACGAAGTGCCAAAATAAACTTGGCATAAGCGGTCGGTATAATACCGCCGCCCCGGGAATTTGGGATCTGCGCGGTGCCTGTCTTGGCAGTCGAACTGTAGTCAGGAAATGCCATACCTTTAGTAAAACTCCTTATCAACACCGGCGTGGAGCATCTGCGTCCGGTGCTGGCGGTCCTCTGTTTTTAACACTGCACGGGTGCCTGGACTCGGAACATCTTTGGTGATACCCGAATCATATGAATCGATTTGACAATGGGGCGTTACTACTTTTAACCGCCATTGGCGGACGTGGCAAGCGGGCGCACCGTCTCGCGTGCGTCCGCGCGATACCTTGACCAACGACGCTATAATCAAACTCGACCCGTGCGATTTGAGGTCAATTACTGAGCCCCCGTCTTGTTTTCGGCCGGCAATCGATCCCCGTTCCGTTTGCCAATTCATAATGATTTTCAAATGCAATCGTGCAAACGGGCTGGCCCATCTTGTCGCGATAGAAACGGACGCGCCGACGTTGAGCGATGACTCAAAATTTGTTGCATCTTGATTACGCCCCAGCTTGAGGTCGAGTTGCAGAGTTTTTTGTATCAACCGTGATGGCATCCGGTGTCGTTGTAGGTGTCGTCGCGGTAATAGCCCCCGAGTCTATACCCGCCGCCATGGTCACGGGGTTGAGAATCGAACCATCTCGTACACATTTTGGACATCGGGTTTAGCAAACCCGACGCGGGTTGGTTGCGTTGCCAGTTGTTGAGATCAAACGTCGGCGACCCTGCCCATCGCAAATCTCGCCGGTTTTTGCGATTCAAATAATCCCGCCCGCGAGTTGTGGGTGCCAGTGCTCTCATATCCGCTAGTGTGCGTTTCCTACTCGCCTGCACCGACGGCTCGATAGTGGTGCACTATCACCTGTTTGTTTGGCACCTTGGAGTTATCTCCCCTTCACCCTGGCCAAACAGTTGCACAAAAAAGTTTGAATATAAATCGTCGTTACCCCGCGCGAGTATCGACTGATACTGCCTCTACGAGTCGTACGACCTTCTTGGGTGGCTCCGTTATTGACAAAACCATTTCTTGAGGACCGCGCGCGAGTCGCCCGGATACAACGCGCCAACGATCTTCGCCAAGACCACGCCGGTGAGTTGTTTTGGTCGCGATCTCGGCCCCCCCGCCGCGTCGAGATGTCGGCATATTTGATACTGCGTGGCCCGACTTGGTGGCTTTGGCTATAAACTCGCATGCGGCACGGGGCACGAGTGATTGATTGTTGTAGAGCGCCTCGTCGTTGTTCCATTTGGTGGATTGACCGCAGCGTGAATCCATCTTTAAAGAGTCGCGGCAATATCTGGTTGCCGTCCCTTGTCAGAAAATATATTGATTTCGCGGCTCGGTCAGCGGGTCGCGGTGTCCACAAACTCTGCCGCCGCGCGCGCAGCATACGCCTTGCCTGCTAATTTGGAGGCAAGTAGAGTCGCCCAACGACAACGAGCGCGATGATGATGAGCACAAATGCCACCAAACGCACGCGTGCAATAAACCGGCATTCTCCTCTCATTCTAACCAAATGTATTGAGTAGGCCGCTGTGGGAGATAAGTGGGAGCTGATAAAGGAAAGCAGTGGGGAGGGGGGGAAAGGGGTCGAGTGTGGTGGCGGGGAGATTAACCCCTGGTCGGGATCGGATTGCGCACGACAGTGATCGGATGTAGGTTGGCATAGATTTGTTACGAGTTTGGAGTGACAAAACCAAGCGATTGCGCACGTGAAGCGTCAGTGCTGCGTTGACGTTAGATACTTGCTCGCAAATCGTCTCATGTGGCAAACTGAGATCACGTACCGGCGCTCGCGCCTCGCTCGAGAAGCGGGTGTGAGCGGACTGCCTCCAACAAAAAAGCTGCTAAAAAGGCATGAGATGTCACACAAGCACGCCAAGACACCGCGGGCGCGAGCAAGGAGCGGCTGATAGTCAACAACTGATATAAAATTCCGGTTCATACTTTTTCTACGACACCAGCGTGGAACTGCGAGCCGATTGACATTAATAATTCTTCGCGGCTTGGGACCAGTCGGCTTCTTGTGATCACTTTCCTCTTCTTTCGCCAGCCAACACACGCGCGCTTACCCGACAACGGTCCTCGTGCTGTAGAAAATATATGACCGCGATGCGACCACGACCGCGAGATGATCCACGCAGCAATCCACTCCCATCCCAAGCCAACACCGAGCTCTCGTTTAGTGCCATGCTCAGCGCCTGAAGGATCGTGTCGCGGGATACGTCGCCCTTGACTGAAAACCGAGCGGGACCGCGTCCTTGATGATCGTCAACGATCTCTAAGGTGGTTATCATGATTTGATTTTTCTGGCGCTCGACAATCGCTTTGGGCGATTCGTCGCGGCGTACGCCTTCGGCCGGAGCCAAACAAGACGTCGGCAATCACTTTTTTCGTCCCACTGATTAACAAGTTTCTGCGGCGGCTAATCCAGATGCGGGGTTTGGCCATAACCTCATGTTGAGCGGTTCACCACAAGAAAGAAAGCCGTTCCCGTGAGTTTGTCGCGGTTCCTCCAAATCAAAAGTGCTTTGTTGATTTCGGTGACACCGGCGTGCTAAATTTTCTCTAATCGCCAAAATTGCCCTCGATGACTGATTCGTCCACGCGGCTCGGGCATCAAGCGCGATGAGTTTATTTTTGCTGGCAGCTTTGAGCGCCTTGCTGTGCCGCCGACCCTATGTCGCATCAACGATCATCTCGCCAGCTTTTGGCTCAAGATTCGACACACTGTCGGGTTTCAGTCCAGGACCGCCCGTCACGGGAGTCCACTCCTTGTTGTCCACCCAAGCGACAACGCGGCCCGTGTAAGTCTACAACGACCGTGAGCGTATGGCCTGATCCGCGAGGTAGACACCGCGTGCACGCCATCGCGATCTTTTCATCGGGGCATACAGCTTTTCCTCCCCGGACGCGCCCTTGCGGGGCCCTCTAGAATCACGCGCCATACCAGCGTGCCGTTCTCGCGAAAGGTGGTGCTCGAACTTCATGCCCGCGACGGGCGCTCACGAACATCCAGCGAACGGTCGCTCCTCGACGAGAGTCCATGCTATTCCCCGTTGTCCGCCGGGCTGACTTGAAGCCCCGACGCGACGACGACCAGGACGATGATGTACCGCTACCGACGACGCATCGATTCTCCGTTCGCACCGAGAGGGTGAACTGGGCGAGGCGGCGAGCCCACTCACCGGCGTCGTGAAGGCATCTCCCGTTTTCCTCGGCACCGCCATAATGAACGCGCCTTCGATTGCGAGGACGATCAGGCGGCAACGAGCGGCCGCGTGTCGACGCCGCCACGGCAGATGGGTGCAATTTCAGACAGATCCAGGCAATGAAGGACGCCATCGCGGGTCTGGATCCTTCGACGACTGAACCACGTCCTGAAAATCTGGCACCATGCCCCCTAGCGCTCGCGATACTCGAGCGAGCGTACTCGAACTGGAAGCGGCTGCACCCGCCTCGTCTCTCCGCGATTCCTTTCGCACGTCGCGCTTGAAGATCCATGGTGAAGCCCGTTGGTCTGCGGATGACGGACCAATACCGAAGACAAAAGGAGGCTATCGTGCGACCACGCAAGAAGCGGTGCGATCGGCGCCATCGTCCCGCCTTGACCGTCGACGAAGTTGCAGAAGGCATCACTCTTTACTAGGCGCTCGGCCGTCGCGATCGACGAGCGGTGGGAAAGAAAGGGATGCTTCTGGCGGGATGCTGCGCGCCGGGCAAGAGCCTATCGTTTTGAACCAGTACGACTGAGAAGGGACGCGACCGCAAGAAGGGAATCGGCTTGCGGCTTGTCTAGCTCGTTCACTCGGCAGCGTCGACGATTTTAGCGAAGTGCGGGCGAAGAATGCCGCAATCGCGCTCGAGTCCGGAAGCCGCGTGACACAGAGTGAAGACCCCGTTCGAGGTCATGGGAGCGCGAATCCGAGCGTTTCCCTGCTGAACAAGTCGTCTTTCGGAAGCATCTGCGTAGGCGGAACGCGGGGCAGAGTGTGCCGTCGCGTGCGATCCTTTCCACCAAAAAAGTACGCGGTTTCGCGCGAACGCAATCGAGCGGGAAGAGAGGTGAGTGGAGAAGTGGGGAAAAGGAGGAGTAACCGGGTGTGAAATTAAGGGGAGTTAGGAAACGTTGGTTCGTGGGGGTGGTGGGGGGTGAGGGTGGGGTAGAAAAGAAGGGTGGGGGGTGGATGAGGAAGGTGGACGGTGTGGGAAGGAGAGAGGGGGGTGGGGAGGGGATGAGAGAATAGAGGGGGGGGGAGGGGGGAGAGTGTGAAGTTAGGGATGGGGGGGCGGAGGGGGGGGTGTGGTTGGGTGGCGGGCGGGGGTCGAATACGATTTGGAAGGGCTCGTGGGTTGGAGGTGCTGTTTCTTAAATCGATTGGGGATACGTCAACGCACTCACAGCGCTCGCGACGCGGTGCGGAACGGTACGGCCGGTTCACGCAGCGGTTCGTCGCGGACCAGTGGTAATCGGAGCCGCTCAGTAACGATTCAAGGTCGCAGATATTGGCGAGGAATCTTCGCAAGAGCCGACATCCAGCCGCGCACGGCTTCACTCGCATAAAGAAAAAAACCCCGATATATAAGCCTTCAGAATAGCTCGCAATGGTCGGCGGCTCGACCGCGTCGGTTTGACGGCCGGATCAACCCGATGCGGCCGGCCCAATTATGTCCGCACGCCAACGGCCCCCCAAGACCACGCACTGACGCTGCGATCTGAGATCCGACATCACGTCGGACACCGCCCCTCTCGCGCCAGATCCCATCCTTTTACCTGTGCCCGCCGGTCTCGTGCGGTCCCGAAGGGAGGGCGCGATGTCTGACTCGCCTTGGAATGATGCCGCGGATACCGGATGAGGAGGCGTCGCGACGTTAGAATCGCACGGATCGCTCGGGCTGCGCGGGGTATCGGAATCCCCGCGACTACGACCCTCGGACGCGACGATGATGTTCGTGAACGAGGCCGAATTCGCGCGACCGCTACCCGCGAGATGTTTTTCTTCGTACGGTCTGGAACTATCTCGCTGAATCGAACGAGAGGTCGTCATCGCCGGTGATCATCGTAGAACTGAACGGCGAGGAACGCCTATCTGGGTGGCGGCCGTTGGGGCGTTTCGGTAGTGGCCGGCGACGATCTCCGCGACACTCGGTGACGAGTCCGATCGACTCTCGCGAGCCTGGACGTCCACGAGCCGGGTACTACCCGAGGCGGGGAAGGCACAACGGCGGCCGCAAATCGACGGATGAGTGATGTCGCAAAGGCGTCACGTCACAATCACGTCAACAGTTTTTGAACGTTGAACGTTCGCCTCCTCACGTAAGCTAGTGAATTCCATTCGAACGGAGAGAATGTCCGAGGGTTGTCCTCCGACCCGGCGAGCCCTACGGCGAGAACATTCGCCGGAGCGTCGCCTGGCGTCCCGACGCGAGCGTAGGCGATGAAGGACACGCTTGTGAAATTGAATCTCCACCGCGTGCTGAACGCATAGCAATCCCCCAACGCAGTTGATTCAACGAGTTCCGCAACATCGATATGCGTCGACGTGTCCCCGTAATGACGGTGTGGCCCCAGGCTCGAAAGATATGACACAGCTCTGACACATTTTACCGGCCCAATGAGCTCGACCACATCTAGCCGCATCCATCAACCCCGAGTGATCAAGGGACTACTTCCGTCTCCTCTGTCCCAGAGAACACTGACCGAACTTCCCGACAAGCGGATCGCTACGTCCTGCGAAAGATGGCTCGAACCGGGCACAGTCACACAACCGCCGTGCCCGCGCCAGGAGTTCTGTCCGGATAACGCGGCGCCGATTCGGGATGCGCGTTCGCCGCATTCCAGGCAGCCGACGTGGCCTTCCTTTCCACGCTCGACGGTTGGCGGCTCATCCCTAATCCCGGTCCGTCCGCCCGCTCATCGTGAGATCACGCCGTAGCCGAACGCGATCTCGAAAAGGTGGTTGCTTGAGTGCGTGTAGGCATTGCGAATCGCCTCGTAGCCGATTCGGTGACCATCGCGGACGACTGGATGCATCGCCCGGGACGCCGTTGACTGCTATTGAAAGCGCCGATGCGCTTCTGCCGGCGGCCGTCTTTCGATCGCGCTCCGGAACGCCTCCGCCAAATCGTTGCCTTCGTTTGTCGATTGCGCAGTACGCGTTCACCGCCGAGCGTCCTCCTCGCTTGCCTGTCGTCCTGTCGACACTTGCTTCAACGCGCGTACGCGGGCCGCGCTTCGTCGGGTCGATCCAGTGCGGTAATCGGCCACCATCTCGTGCCCTGCAACGTCTGCAGCAGCGTGTCGTGCAGATCGCGCGCCATCGCGTCCGCTCGATTAAGCGTTCATCGAAGCGCGCGTGAGAGCGCGTGCAACCGTCGCATCCGATCTGTACGCGAGCCACAGATCATCGCGCTCACGATGATGCTCATCAGACGAAGGCGCGAGTTTGATACCAGGCGGGCGCATGAGAGTTCGAGCGATGCCCTTGCTCATTCCAATCCCCGTTGTTGCTGGCGATCACCCTGAACCGGTACGTGCCGGGGCGCAGATCCTGTAGACACGCTTGCCGCGGCTGCCGGGCTCCTGCCACGCCGTCGTCGCGACCGTCCGTCGGACGCGAATGCACCTCTGGGAGCGCAAAACTCGTCCGACGTGTCGATCGCATGAGCGCGGGTGAGCGGCGGGAGCCGTACCGTGCCTGGGCCTCATATGCGCTCCGGTCCCGCAACGACCTGTTCACTGTGCACCGGCGCGGGTCTTGTTTTCGAACGAACCTCCGGGTTTGATGACCTGCAGGCCCCCAGTTGTTCGCGAACCAAGCCTCCATCAGCCGCTCTGCCGCCCACGAACGCCGCACATTTTGGGCGAACGCCGTCGATCGCGTCAAAGATGCGAATCGTGACGGAGACCAGGAGTTCGGTTCCATGCTTTGAGTTCGGCTGCTTTCAGTCACCCCACGCGCAATTCATGAC
>Ga0179591_1310123_pt1 | contig 10465 bp, 8 predicted proteins | sample CZOMad2_1_08_16f_FD_182891 | JGI IMG/M metagenome (GOLD analysis project Ga0179591, IMG submission 182891) | Vadose zone soil fungal communities from Angelo Coast Range Reserve, California, USA - CZOMad2_1_08_16fungal (PacBio error correction) | ecosystem: Environmental > Terrestrial > Soil >...
AAATAGAAACACGGTTGCACGACGGCGTCACGGTCGGGGGTCGCATAACTCCAATAGGTTGGGGGAGGGGACTCAGGGCCCTTACCTATTTTCAAATTTTCTTCTTACAATCGAGATAATAAGGTGAGCAGTTGAGAAAAACTTCGCTCGTCCTAAAGCAAAGTGGCAAAAAATCGAAGTTACAACGCATCCTTTATACCTCGCCGCAGTGTCTTTCTGGGAAAATGGCGGCTGAACTCAATCGTCTTCGCGCCGGAGGCCCAAAAACGCGTACTAAGAATCAAACATCCAACCCTCCTTCGCAAGACCGGACCTATACAGAAAACAAAGGTCGGCTGAACAGGGCGCCCAAAAGCACAACCACTCCGGCCGCCGAGGAATCACATACAGAGGAAACATTTAAAAAAGTCTCCACAGGGTTCCACTCAAAAAGAAAAAGTCGGAGATCACCTCAAACCCTTACACTCGTGGCAGCCTCTCTACAAGACTCCTTCATTCTCAAGAAAGTTACCTCGGGAAAAGACCCCATCAACAAAGAAAAAACACAGCAAAATGACCCCGCCGCAGATGGGAAGGCAGCGCACTGGGTAGGGGGGATTGGTCTTCAAGCGTCCCGGGAAGAAAACCACAAGACCGTCCTCAAACCGGGCCCAAAATCATTTCATCAACCTCCCCCCTACTACATTCTTGAAGAAAAAAAAAAAGGCCAGTGTACGACGGTCAACGCGATGCAAATCCAAACAGATCGGGTGAGCCGCCGGCCGTTTACTCCGGGAAGGAGTGGAAGTTCACACGGACGACCTTCGGGTTGAAACCTTAAAGGATTGGCTTCTCTCTGTGGACATGCCATCAGAGAATGAGGTTTCGGTTGCCGGAACAAACGCGGTAACGCGGTGGAAATACGCAGTCTGGTCTGAAATCATGCTATCCACCCGACTTTACCTCTGCGGGGGAGGTACGATCGGGGGAAAAAGAAACAGCTCGAACGTCGAAACCCCTTGCGCGGTCAGGGCGAAGAAGAAGTCGCAAGCCAGACGGGAAAATCACAGCAGGCCGACATACAATTCTTACCAACGGAACCGAAAGCGCGAACGAATCTGGCCCCGGAGGTTGCCCGACGGGAACCCAGGAACGGGGGGACGAAAAAAAAGACACCACAGCCTGTTGGGTTTATTAGTTCAAAAACCAGGGAAGGAAGTGAACGTAGGGAGGTGTGCTCTTGATCGCGATCTTTGATCACCTCCATCCTCAGGCGGACTCTCGCTGATCCGGTGCAGAAATATGAAGGGGGTGGCGGAAAAAGGAGGGGGAAGAAGCTCATACTTGGACAGTTGGGGTCCTCTGCTTAAAACAAAAAAGACAGCTGAGTCCTCCCCTATCTAACAACCCGGACTATTGAAATGCCAAGTCTCCGCACAGCACGCGCTTTCAAACCCTTACGAAACGATTAAGGTGGGGCAAAATGGCACGCGTCTTAAGGACTTGCGTTTGACCTCTTTACTGTCTCTTTCGGGAATGGGGGTATGAGTGATAATTTTGGTATACCAGCGTTGATGCCCATCGGGAAGGAACCGGGGTCTATCAAGGGGGGTGGAGGATCAGCATAGAGGCGGAAGATTTTACGGGTGCCATGAAGTAGTCTTGGATTTCCAAATCGATGACAGTTTCTGTCCCACCGACCTTCCCCCCCCCCAAAAACAAAAAAAAAAAACAAAAGGGAAAATGGTCAAGGTCGACCCTGGAGTCCGAGTAAGACAACGAAGTGTTTCAAGATGCCGAGCACCAAAGAAAAGGGGACCTGCCGCACGGCGCACCGCCGCACGTGTATCGCCGTCTGGGACATCATCTGCAAAAAAGGCAATTCCTTAAATACGCCAGGGGTGGCGGTGACGTACGAGAGAAAAAAAAAGAAAAGCAACAGGCTGGAGGGCCTGTCCCATTCTTCTTATGACATCGGATAAAACCGCGGGTGGGGGGCAAAGCGGGAACGGACTACGGCCAATCCCGTTTAAGCCGAAAGCAGGGTGGGGAAGGGGAAAGAGGAGGGGCAGGAAAGGGGGAGAACCCTCAAAAGCAGCAGAACCATTGTTCCTGTTGCGGGAAAACGGGTTCTCCCTTTGGGTGAGAAGAAAGGGAGCAAAGTGTAGGGGAACCAACTACGGAAGACCTCCCAAGGGAGCTCGAGGCCTAAGTCGGGAGCAGGGATCAAAAAAAAAAAGCACCAACAAAAAACCCCCAAAACACCTTAGTGAACATGAACTTCTTGGTATAGCTACTTGGGGGGGTTGCCTAAACGCCTGACCAGGAAAGGGGAACTGAAAGAAAACCGTAAAGGGAACGGTGACACTCGACCACGGGGCCCAAGCGATGTTGACAGGAACAAGGAGCCTCCCATTCCGGGTGGAAAGGGATATTTAAAAGTCAGACGAAAATCTAGCATATTAAAGATTACGGAGATAGCCAGGTTTCTTCGGGGCGGAAGAAGAATACCAGAGCGTGAGTCGCTTACGGGGTTGAAAAGAGCAGCAACATCGATAAAGGAGAGAAAACTCACAAAAAAAAAGGAGGAGGAAGGGAATATATGCTAAGACTGTGCGCTCCGTGCCCGAGCAGTTGTAGAGGGGGTCGAGGGGGGGGAATAGAAGAAATCTTTAAGGCATGTGAGGACGCCTGGTTTGTCGAAAAACCTCTCCGAGCGAGGAAAAACAGGGGGAAAGGGGAAGGGGGGAGTCAGGGGGGGGGGAAAGTTCGGGGACGTGCTTTCACTTCAACTCTTTAGAAGAACAGGGCCTGTCAGGCGCGCGGCAAAAAAAAACAAGGAGGGAGAATCGAACTAAGGGAGGTTTCATCTTTGATTTTTATCGGTGCAGATCAGAATGGGGAGGAAGAGAGAGCATGGGCGGGGGAGATTTGTGCTTGACACAGGATACTGCCTGCCACAAACGCGACCGAGGTCAGGACCAAACAGATAAAGGGTGTCGCGGCGGGCGGCGCCGGGGAGGGGAGTTCTAAGCCGAAGACACCTTCCTGTGACGTTATGAAAGGGCGCGAACCGAAGGGGAAAGGGTGAAGGGCGGGAGCGAGGAAGGTCGAAGCAAGGGGAGCATGAAGCCGCCCGGGGCTCTGGATAACTTCTCTTACACAACCTGGGCGGACATCCTTCACGGGGAAGAGGGGGAGGTCGTTGGGCAGGGATAAAAGAAACATAAGGCCCTCGTCCTACCCTCCTTTAACGAACCATACTGGCTCGCCAATGGCGCGAGCTCGGAGGAGGGGACCGGGACAGGGAGGGAAAATCGCGGTTGTCTCAGGAAGGAAGAACTGTCTTGCCCAGCAGGGAGAAGGACCTACGTCACCAAAATAGGAAAGGGATCCGATGGAGAGAGAAACCTTGACTCACCCCTCTGTGTTTCCTTCAATGGGACAGCCCACACCCCGCGAAAAGGGGGAACAGAATAAAGAAGACAAAAGGGAATAACTCCGCTGCACATCTTTCTTTGAAAAGAATGAGCTCAAGCGGTCTGCATCTGGGGCAGCCCGGGAAGGACGTGAGGGGGCGGGATATTGGAACTCCTCTTCAGTTTATAGGGGAGTGCCTCCTACTTCTTTTGAAAAGAGCCTGCCCAAAAGCAAGGAAGCTGAGACTGTCCTCACGAAGCGGGGCGGCAAAAACGGAGGTAGATGGCATCTAGGCTACATTGACGTCTATCACTCTTCCGGACGATCAACCGCGAAAAACAAGGGGACACTGGGGCCGGGCCTAAAGGAAAGGGGTGTACTGAGCCGACCAAAAGGTTTTGTGAAGGGCGGCCTTTTTCAGAGCGCTCGGGGGAAAGAATCACGGTTGGGAGAAGACCATGCGCTCTTTTGGGCAGGAACTCTTTTTCAGGGCGCGCGAGCGGAGAGTCAGTGGGGAAGGGGGGGAATCGTGAAAAGACTTCGAAAGGCAACGCGGGTTCTCTACGCTTACTGTCTAAAAAGAGCCGAGGGCACCGTCCGGGGGGAGACCATGCGCGGCAGAAAAGAAGGTTAATACACGCGGGGGGAAGGTCGTACGAACGTCCCACAAATATCATGCCGTCAACTCAGACACCAGTCCCCCGCAGAGCGCAACTTAAAAAAAAAGAGCGAAAAAGGGGACCAAAAGGGAACCTAACTCCAGAGGGAACGGCAACGGACGCGCCCACGAGGGGAAGAAGACAGAAAAAGGGAGCGTGGGACACTTGAGGGGACCGGCTTCGTCCCTGTGTAAAGGGCTGTCTGAAAGGGCCATGAACAGGGGTCAGGCGGCACGGACAGGGGAGTGGAGGGTAGGGGGGACAAAGCCCAACCTCCCGCGACACGGTCAAGAAAAAAATGAGGTCAACGGCGGCGGGATGCGGTGGACGGGAGAGAGGTTGTGCCCGCTGGAACGATAGAGGGGAAAAAAGGAAGCGGGATGTCAAGAGGAGGGAGGGTCGAGGGGGGGAGTTGATTAGGATCTCAAGTTTCTGGGAAAAGTACCTGCGGCGCTGGCAGGAAAAAGACTTTGAGGGGGGAGGATACAAGCAAGGGTGCAGGGCACGGGTCCCTTCTCCGCCTAACTGGGGACTGGCCGCGTGAACGGCGCTCGGGCAAGAGGGGAAAAAGTTTGTCAGGGGGGACGGGTTTAAGCACTTGTCGGAGACTAATTTCGCCTCAAAAAGGGGGTACTAGTAACAGACCTGCCTGCGGGCCGGCGGCCAGGCGGCCAGGGAGGGAAAGGAAAAGGGACCTCAGGAAAAAAAAAGACCTAAGGGTTAGAGAACCCTCACAAGCAAGTGCTCTAGGGAAACTCCCAAAAACGCCAGAGGGGCACCTATTATGAACGACCGGGCGGGCCAGACGGAAAAAACAAAAAAGACGGAGGCCGTGGAGAAGGAAAGGGTACTATGTTCTTTTCAACCAAGGGGAGTTTCCGCTATACTCTCTCAACACAAAAAAGAGTGATTATAACAATGGGTCGGGAAAAGCAACCCGGCGGTTGGAAAAAAAGAAGGCAAATCAGGGGAGTAGGAGGCCAATCCTGGGTGGGGAAGAGGGGGCGCCCTGCTGCCTGAACTATTGGCAAAGTTGATAACACAAGGTCGTCCTCGCGGGAGCCGGGCGACGAAAAAAGGGAAGAGGAATCGGAAGCAATCTGCAAGACCACGGAGAACTACTGCCGCATCCCAGGACGGCGTAGCCACCGGGCGGCGGGCCAGAAGAGAAGGCTCTGGTCCACTTACTTAAACGCCAAGCATCCACCCTCAACTAAGGAGGGAAACAAGGGGGAAAGAAGTCAGATTGCCACGAAAAAGTCGGTTCCTGATTGTGCTAGGAAAAATCTCCATCCGGCCCCCCTAAGAAAGCATAAACAGAAAAACAAAACATCAAAATCAAAACTCTTCAAAGCGATGGGTCGGCAACTAAACTTCTGGCTCACAAGAGGACCGGGACAAGCCACTTCACCATAGGGCCGCCGGGCAGGCTGAGAGCCTCAGCCGACGTGTATTACGGAAAAAAAGAGAACCAACCTCCCGCAAGCACTTCAAAAACGCCGCGCTTTGACCAATCACCTTTTAAGAAAAGACTGGAGGGGGAACGGACGGAGGTCCTGGGAATATCCAATCACGAGTAATTGAAGGGGGCCGCCGTAAACCGGGAAAGTAAAGGCATCAAGAAGGAAACACCACCCAGACTCTCGGAGCTCTCACCGTAAGTCTTTTGTTCTTAAGGAAAATGAAACAAAAAATGGGATAGAAGGTCCGTCCGTGTACGGGTTGCCGCTGCACGGGGGGTTCTCAGGGAGAGTAAGGAGGAAGGGGGGGAGGTAAGGGGGAGGTTACGGTCATCGTAGGGGGGGTTGAAGGGGTGTGGCATACATAAAGGTTTCATGGGGGGTTCTGCCTCTTGGTCCATGGCGACACCGGCCGGTGGACAACGAGGGAAGCCGGTCGAGGAATCAAAAAACAACCAGAAACAAATAAGTGAGGAAGCACAACCCGTCATGATCACCCTCCTTCCTTTCGACAGGGGGGGGGCTTTAACGGGAACTCGAAATCAGAAACGCACCGTACACCTTTACGGCCCAGGATAAAAAGGAAAATCCAAACGATCAGGGGGGAGAGGAAAAACTTTATAAAGACCACTATCTACAGTAAAAGGAAACCCCCCTCCTTTGGGGGGATGTCTCCATTACCACCAGGGGTACGAAAAAAGGGCCGGAAGGGCCTTGTGCGAATTAAGAGGGAAGGCTTTTATCTACTAATACTCCGGAAACTCTATCTGGTCAAAACGAATGCATCACGGGTCCGCAAGAAGGAAACGTGGCGGCAAAAGCTAAAAAAGAGAGGGGTTTCTTTGAAAAGGGACTAATCGCGGGTACCCAAAAGGGAGGCTTGCGCCTCCCGATCTAACCCAGTGCCTCATAAAGACTCAAAAACTGGGCCTCACACAACAAGGGAAAAAAATCAAGGACAAACCGTCGCATAAAAAGGGAAGCCGTCAACACATCCTCTTTGGTAATCAGAGGGGAGAGGATTGTGGAAAGGGGGTGTCCCCCCCTTGGGGGGTTCGTTTTAAAGTTTGAGATCACCTGGGGTCGGTGTTCTTGAAGGCAACCCACAAGAATGAACAGTGGGGACGAGCACTTTGAATAAAACCATGGAAAGTTGGAAGGCAGTTGTTTCTTAATGTTGATGTGTCACGAGGGGACTTCTGGTCAGGGGGAAAAGGGACACGTCCTTACCTCTTTCTACAGAGATAAAAGGTCCGTCGTCAGACAAGGGCGAGGTACAGGGGGGGGAGTAGTCAAAGACTGAGGGGAGGAGGGGGGGTTTTTAAGCTCTCGGCTCAAAAAGGTGTGGGATGAAGTCAGAAGACCGCAGCGGGGGAACCGGCATAGATCAAAAAAAAGGGGGGCTTGGCCTGATTCTAAGAAGGAACACCGTTCTCACCGTCGAGCAAGGGAGTAGACCGTCGTCAGAGAGAAAAGAGGGGAGGAAAAACATCTCCCTTCAGTTACTGGGAAACGCGCAATCCCTGCCACTTCCTATCAGGGGAAAGGGTGTCTGGGGGGCCTTCTGCTGCGCTAACCTAACGAGGTCCTACTGAAAACCCATGCTTTTTTTCTTGATCGTGGGAAGACAGTTGGGGTTGCCAGACAACCAGGACTAGGGGGGGGGGGAAAGGCAGTCGACTCCTACTAGGGGAAGAGCTCGAGTTCCGACAAGGAGAGCTCAACCCGCACACTGAGTAACATGCACCGGTATCTACTGGGTTTGTGGGTGGGGAGCGAAAACGATGAAAAACTTAGTCCGGTGATTCGAAAAAACCTTCAACTTCCGGTGGACATTTAAAAAAAAAATGCAAAACATCCTACCTCAAAAAAAGGGCTCGGAAAAGGGGGGGGGGGAAAACGCCGCCCAGGCCGTGAAGAGTCGAGAAAACGAAGTTAACACAAAAGAGCGCGCCTTACCTGCCACGGAAAAAAAAGGTGTCGATGGGGGAAAAAGAGAGAGACCCTTCAAAGGGAGGTCCAAGGGGAGCCTTTTAAAAGTCAGAAAGACCATCAGAAAACTCCAACAAACAAAAAAAAAAAGGGATGAAAGATCAGGTGTCAAAGGCACATGCGGTAATTGAGACGAAGCAAGCGGTCGGCGTGCCAACCTACCTGGTTGGAAGGAAAAGGGGATTGGTCATAAGGGGGGGACACAAGGCATCCTACGAGACTTACGGGGGGGGGGAGAAGTGGGCTGCGGGGTGGTCCGGAAAGGAAAATTTGGTGAAGCAGGGTGGAAGGAATTTAGGGTCCCATTAACTTCTTTTAAGTCCCCTTCCGTAAAAAGGGAAAGTCGAAAAGGGAAAAAAAAAAAATCCGTACGATCGATACTTTATTGGAGCTAAAGGGGGGGTGTCGAAGGGGGGTGCAGATACTCGGCGGCAGAGGATATAAGGGGTTCTGGTCATTCTCTTGCCAAAGGAAGTTCTCAGTTATTACAGCAATACTCCGAAAGGGGGGGAAAGAGAAAACATGTCGACCTCGTAAAGGCACACCAAGAAACTCTCTAGCTGGGGGGGGAAAGGGGGGGGAGTGAAAAATCCATCCTAGGGTAAATAAACCTTCTTTCTCCGGTAAGGGGACCGGGCGGCAAGGTCCGGGGGACGGGGCTTATGGTCCATTTATCTACTATGGAAAATTGGAAAGGCAAGCCAGCAAGGTGGCAGAAAAACTTGGAGCGACTTCAAAGGCCTTCCGCAGCAGCCCAGGGTGGATTATCCCAAGGGGACGCCGAAGATTCTTAACGGGTCCAAAACTTCGAACCGGAATCCTTCACGGGCAAAAAAAACTCGCTGGAAGGGGGTATATCCCCTCACAAGCTTCTCAAAGCACTTCTTCGTAAAGTAGGTCGTATCTCTCTTTCAACGGGGGGACTTTCGAAAATTTTGCTGTTGGTCAAAAGGAGCCCCCCTATATGTTTAGAGAGGAGTTACAGTCAGGCTCCACTCATTGAGTTGGAAAATGCCAGCCGCAGCGAAAGGTAAGAAATAGGGGGCCGAGCAGCTGATAACCACCAATTTAAGAGAAACCAAAACAATTGCCTGGACACCCCGGGGGACGGTCGTCCCCGGGTTGAAAGGGAACATGACAATAACTCCGTTTCAGAAAGGGGAAACAGGTCGGCTACAAAAGTCCCGACTTTCCAGAGTCCGCGAAAAACCAGCACGCAAACTTTGGGGGAAAAAGGCTGGTGCTGGGGACGCGGAAGCATCGCGGGGGGGTACGGACCGGGAGCCTTGGGGGGGCGAGTTCGTTCTGCCCCCCGAGGGGCGGGGCAAGGCGGGGCCACCTAAGACGAAGACCTGAGGGTTCAGCTACGGAAAAAGGGGCCCAAACCGCCGACACGGTAAAATTCCAGGGCTCCCTGTGCTTTTCCAGGGTCTTGCGTCGAAACGCCCTCTTGCAGACCCAGGGGAAGGCAGGAGGGGCACTCTCGTTTAAGGACTGATTTGCTGGAGTAACACAATTCGCAAGCAACCACGCCGAAACGGGAATTAACTTACATTTTTACCAGGTCAAAATAAAAAACAACAACCGAAATTGGGGTATAGTAAATTGTCTGCGACACTTGGCCACAGCATCAAGGTTTTAAGGGAATGCCGACGGGGAGAGTGGATGGTAACAGGGGTACCACTCATCTTGCTGGAAATGACTGAAAAACGGGCTAGTAAAAATTGAACCCGGGGCCACGGGGAGAAAAAAGAATAACCGCACCAACTGTGTGGCGCTCGGCGGGCGTCTCTGCGAAACTCTCACCTCTGGGAAGAGTAAATCTAATGGTGGCGCGGCGGGCACAAAAACCTTACACAGAACAACGGAGGTCTAATCCGAAAGAATGCCTTTCTCGAATGAACGTAGCTTCGAGAAAACAGCACCCCTCAACATAACAAACTATCGAAGGGGAATGAGGTGTCACTCGAATCCGCCTAGAGGTCAAATACAGGTCAAACTGCGGTATGCAAAAAGAGATCCTGGGAGTCAAGGGGAACACACGCACCCGGCTCACAAACTTCCAAAAACACGTCTGGGGGTGGAGCTGTTCTGGCCGTGACAGCGAAACTTGCTACCCACTTTGCAGGGTAAAACATGGTGGGGAAATTGGGGAGGTGTCGGGGTGGATTAGATGTTTACCTCCATTCGTTGGAGGTATCTGGTCAGTAGCAGCACCTGTGACAACCGACACTTGAGGGTCAAGGGTCTTAAAAAGCGGTCTCTTACCCCTCATCCATCTAAATTCAAAAATTTACCGGCGTTAACGGCCGTGCGATCTGGTTGCGACGAGCAGCTGATGTTGGGTCTTTCAGATCAAAAGTTTGGTTCACATGGGGGACTCGACATCTACACTGAACTTTCGATAAAGAGGACTCTGGCTCGATTGTCAGGGGGTTTTTTATCTAACATGGGAGTTTGGCAAAACTACGAAGCTTCTCGTGGGGGGACGAAAGAGGAGATGGGCTGAAAGGATTTTGCAGGGCTCACCTTTGCTCCTAAATGGGAGGGTATGCAGAATTTGGAAACGAGGGATCACCGGGGTGGAGACTCCTTAAAGGGTTCTGGTCACAGGTGTCACAGTACTGGCCTCCCCGAAAGGGGAGGAGGCCAACCTCAAAGGCAGTGTAAAAGCCAGGAAAAACTTCAGGGAGGGAAAGGCCTACCCTACAGTGTGTTCCCTTAGATGACGTACTCGGGGGGGAGGGAAAATCCACAAAGACGGTCGTAAAACCGCTGAACGATGAAAGGTCTGGACAGAGCTACTAAAAAAACCTAGGGACCAAATCTCCTTCACTACGGTCTGGCCCGCCTTCCGAAACAAACCAATCAAAAAGGTTTAATCAATACCGTGGAACTCAGGTCTTTTCAACGCAGGGTGGCCGGGTTCCCAAAAACACACGAGGGAAAAAAAAA
>Ga0179591_1417809_pt1 | contig 10465 bp, 14 predicted proteins | sample CZOMad2_1_08_16f_FD_182891 | JGI IMG/M metagenome (GOLD analysis project Ga0179591, IMG submission 182891) | Vadose zone soil fungal communities from Angelo Coast Range Reserve, California, USA - CZOMad2_1_08_16fungal (PacBio error correction) | ecosystem: Environmental > Terrestrial > Soil >...
TAACGACGGGGAATCTCTCATCTCACTCCTCGGGCTAAAAGATTAGGGGGTGTTGCTTCGTCTTCGATAGGGGCGCCTCTCTACCAGCTCTCTAATGAATGGAGGCGATAGGGGAACGAAGGGTCCCTAATCCTCTTAGCGGGGGAAATGCAGTTCTCTCTCTTTTGAAGAGGAGGTTGTCCTCCCTCTCGAGGAAAGGGCGTGGAGGGGGATGTGTTGGGTCCTTTTAAGGATCATTTTTTTTTCAGGGCCAACTGGTTAGGAGCCTCACCTTAATGATTTTCTAAGCCACATCCATGGGAGTACGTAAAAAAAAAATACTATTTCTTCTCAAGGGTCTCGGATTTGATCGTAGCCTTAAGGCCTTGAAAGGGGGACCTATCTGGAATTCCTTCCGAGAGAGTTCTAAAGTTCCGGGCCAGTCCTGCTTTAAGCGAAGACAGGGGGACTACATCTCAATGTTAGTGTCTTCACGGGAGGAAGTTTCTCTGACAGAGAAACTTTCTCGGGTTGGCACGAAGAGGAGTTTCTTATAACCTTCCTCGAAATGGCTTTGGTCAAAGGAGATAGAGGGCAGTCTCGGAAGAAGGAGGAAATCCTTTCGGGGAAAAAAACAAAAGGGGTGGTGGCCTGATTTCCTTGCGGCGATTAGCTAATCCTTTAGGAGGAAGAGGAAGCTCCTTATCTAGGGGAGGAAGGCCTGCTCACCTATAAGGCGGTTTATACCAGAGGGTAAAAACCTCAAAAGGGGGTCTCCTTACTCGATGACCGCAGGTTCTGCCGAGGGGTTCTGAGCGGGAAGTTCAATCTGAGGGGAGAATAAGGCTCATCCAAAAAAATGGTCACCCGTCACTTGGAATCGTGTGGGGGGGGAGGAGGGGAGCACGCATACAAAAGATACCCGAAAGGGAAAAAAATCGGAAGGAATTAAACGGGCTTCGAAAGAAGAGCACTTTTGAGAGGGAAAAGGGGCTACCGGCTCTCAGCTAGGACCTCTACTAGTTTAGCATACAGAGGGGAGGACCACCCTAGAAATGAACGTTAACGCCCGAAAGACTCCACTTGGGGGCATGATCTTACCTTCCGAACGGAGAAGAGGGGTCCAGGAAAGTCTTTTACATGCAGTGGGTGGAAAAAGGGGGGGCTCTTTCTCATGGGAGAAGCATACTTCCTTCTGGAAGAGAAGGTGATGTTTATAAAAAGGCAAGAAACGGAAAAGAAAATTTTTGTCGGCTCATTTCGCGAGAAAAGAAATCTACTTTTCTTGGAGGAGGGGAGGGTATGAGTCATGAAAAAAAAAAACATGGTGCAGAAACCATTAGGGAAAAGGGGTTCTCTACGGGGGAAGGTTGATCAAATCCTGGAGAAGAGCGCTTCATGGGAAGCACCCTATGGGGCGATCTTCTGGGCCAAAGAAAGGAGAATCCTTCAGACGAGGAGGGCCGCCCTTGGGGGGACCGTCCTGAGAACCCGTCCTTCGTGGAAGAGGGGTCGACGTCCTCTTATCCTGAGAAGGAGAAATCAGAGAAAAACAAAACAAAAAAAAAAAAAAAAATCACCCCCCAAAACCACAACCCCCCTCCGGCCGCAGAAAAAAACCTCACCCGCAAAAAAGGAGAAACGACTGGAACTTCCCCCTAGAAAGAGCTTCACTCCTCACAAAAAAAAAAAAAAAAAAAAAAAAAAAAAAAAAAAGGAGAGAACTTACCATCTTTCAAAAAAAGAAGAAACCCTCTACGGGAGGAGAAAAACCAGTCTGAGCTGATCTTCCGCAATGAAAGAAGTACTTTACGAATCTCCTTCGGAAAGAAAGTGTTACCTCAGCGGAAAAGGAGAGGGAGAGTCTATGGAGATGGGGAAAAGGGAGGAAAGGACGCTGTTTACGAGGGAGGGTGAGAAATTTCTACCTTCATGTCAGAGGGAGGAAGTGTTTCGATTTCTCGCAAGACTAGACGTCGGAAAAAGAGCCTACGCCGAGGGGGGACAATAGGGGGTTTCGCGGGGAGAAAAAACCAAATTGAAGAAGGTCCGAAGAAGAAAGGACCTGTCAGTGCCTGATGGCCGTGGGGGAGAGCCGTTTTCTCTACCGCTGAAAGAGGTAGGACCAGTCTGCGGGAAAGACTTGTCCTCCTGGGGGGGGGGAAAGGCGACTGCCTAAGCAGAAGCCAAAGTCCGTCGGGAAAGGTATAGCTCCCTGGGGGAAAAAGATTGTAAGCTTATCAGTGTGGGGGGGGAAGGCCGGCCTTCCGAAGAAACTCAGAAGGTCTTTTGAACTGGGAAGAAAGGATTGATTTGGGGAGAGGGGGGAGAAGTCGATCTCCACCATCCGCAGGAGTGGGGAGTGAACGCATGATCGACACCGAGAGGGGCAAGTCTCCTCTCAGATTAGAATGTGGAAGGGAGGGAAGGCCGCCTTCTTCAACGGTGAAGGGAAAAGGAGATAAACAAAACGTAGATGGGATTAAAAGAGAGAGGGAAGGGGGATAGAAAGCTTGCCGCAGTCTTCCTTCCGCCAGCGCAGTTGAAAAATCCTGGAAAGCTTTTCCGCAGGCGGAAAAGAAGAGGAGCCAGGTGTCTATTTGTGGGTTTTTTTTTTTTTGGTTTGGTTCCCCCCCAGAGTGCAAGAAAAAGAACGTCGGCGGGGCTGTGTGGCGATGAGGGGGGGGAAGCAAAATCTTCCCTTCCTGGGGAAGCTGTCCGGGAAGACTCCATTCCGCCTATACCCCTTTGTCCAAATAAGAGGCAGAGACTGTTAAAGTCATTCTTAGGCCGAAAGGGGGGTCAGTTCCATTATCGAGCCTTAGCTAGAAGTTTGGCCTCTTTCCGTTTACAGAAGGCGGAGTCTCCAGAAAAAGGGGGGGAAGAATTCTATTTCTCGCAGAAAAAAATGGTCGATCAGATCCAGGAGAGGGGGCGCAAAAAGTAGCCACCGTCAGTTCAAGGAGGGAAGTCCCTCTTCATGAGGGCAGGGGGGCCATTCTTATTCTTAGGGGACAGCTAGACGCTAACCCAGAAATTCGAGAATCTTAAAGTAGGCTCTCAGGACCGCAGTAAGCCTAAGGAGAGGCAATAGACATTCCTAGCGTATGAAAGGGGGGGGAGAAGGGCTTCAACAACCGCCCTAATAACAAAGAAAAAAATAATGACTTCACAACTAATAGGAGACGTCGGGAAAAAGAAGTTGCGATGGGCAAACGAGATTTTCTGAAGACGTCTTCCTTGAACGAAGGTACAAGTCGGCAAGAAGCTCCGAAAAAAAAAAAAAGGGCTCGGCGAGAGGGGTTTTCTCCTCAGTTTTCCGGCCCAGAGAAAACCGCCAGCTGAAAAAGGCGCGACGTCCGAACAGAAAAGGAGGAGAACGAATCGCGACGTATCTCTATTTAATTGCCAAGCCTGAACGCCATCGCAACGAGGGTTCTTTTGGGAAGAAGAGGTCCACGGGGAGAATCTGCTATCACTACCTCCCCATAAAAACTTTTTCTACCGAAGAGTATGGCCATCATTGTCGGACTCCGTCCTCCTCCCCAGATAAAAGACCGTTCGCGAGAGGGGATGAGGGGAAGGGAGGCCTCACATCCGCGGAGGACGGTCGTGTCTGGGGAGAAAACAGTCCTCATTTCCCCAAGGAGGGGCTCATTCCTTAAAGCCCCGAAAAGATCCAAAAGGGAGAAACCAAATGTCAACTCCTCGCTGTAATCAGTGGCTCCTGGGGGGGGGGATGTTCCGCTAAAATACTTTCACACACCGTGGCTTTCCGCAATACGGGACGGTTTGCAAGGGACAGAGTCGGTGGTAATGTACTCGCTGTGAGAAACAGGACCTGCCTGCGAGGGGACGGGAGAGTCTTCTATCCTGAGAAAAAAGGCCTCTCAAAGGTGACGCGAACTTTCGAGGATTACAGCTACGGACAGAAGGCGTCTGATGTTGGGGAATAGAGTGACGTGGGATGAGGGTCTCTACCCTATAGTCCCAAACAGGACACATCATCAACCCAAAACGGGTTCCCACAAATGAGTGCAAGAATTCCAGCCGCTTTGAAAGAACGAGGGCATGCAGCTAGGGGAGGGCCGACAGGAAGGAAAATTAGAGTCTGAGACCATGGGTCGCCGCAGAGAAAGTCCCACCGAACTGCTCTTTGCGGAAGGGTCTACTCCTATGGACAATCCGGTCGTGCATCTGATCAAAAATCCTAAACTGGCAAGTTAGTACTTCTACCCTGAAGCAAATTCATTAAGCATATTCAGATTTTCGCACATTTCCTAAAGGATCTGAGAGGCTTTCTTGGCAGTCCGCCAAGGATAGACTGGAAACCTCAGGAGAGAAAAAAGGAAGGCCTTTTATCATACGGAAATGGACGAAGGCTTCGGAAGAGGGGGTGTTCCATGGAAAGCTCTTCTCCCTTCTCCCAACGGAGACCGGGAAAAGAGATCAGCGAAGCCCGTAGAGGTCTTCCTCCGTCGAAAGCGGGCGTAGTACACCAAAAAAGCGACCTGGAAAAGAAATCATGCAGACGTTCGAAAAAGGAAGCCAAGAAAGAGCTTAGGCTCGCTTCGCATCAGAGGGGACAAGAAACCCCTCCTTGGGGAAGATCCTTCCATGACACGGGAGTGATCCCCACGAAGGGAGCATCCCATAGGATTTTATCTGTAAAAAAAGTCGGTTTTTCAATTCTGTGGGCAGAGGGTGGCGCGCGTCCCTGCGGAAAAAGGGCTTCCTTTGAGAGAGGATCCCGGTTTTGAGGCTGTAGAAAAAACGCCATGCTACAAAGGGGGAAAAAAAGAAAAAAGAGGCTCCCCCGAAAATCAGGCCTCGCTTGGTTAAGGGAGACAACCCACCGGGAGAAAAATCCATTCGCCAGTGAAAAGTCGAACCTGGTACACTGACTTCAAGCGGAGAGAGGGAAAAATCTTTCCGCGATGGGGAAGGTATTATCCCTTAAGGGGATAAGAAAGTCTCTAGTCTTGCATACTTCGTTCTATGCGAAAAAGGGAAAGGATATCTACGCAAGCCGAGTGGATCTTCTCAAGAATTTGAGCCTCGAAAAGAGCCATCTCGGCGTGAGGGAAGGAATGCGGTTCAGAAGAAAAAGGGGTTCGCGACTCTCGGGGGAGGCAAAAACACACAGAGGAAGGGGACGGACGAGTCTTTTAAAAAAGCCGCCAACCCGAAGGCTTCTTCTACCTCGGAAAGGGAGGGGGTTACCATCGGAGAGGGAAGGGAGGGGGACTTTAGCGAAAAGGCCTAAAAAGGGGGGAATTACCGTTCTCGCCTTATCAGGCCGAGGGGGGGGGGAAATGAATCTCTTCGTGGGAAGCTCCATAAGCTGTTGCTCTGAAGAAGAACTTTTCCTACGCCTTGGAAACCAGCGGGCGGAAATGCAACGACCAGAGAGAAGAGAAGAAGGATATTGTACACGTCTCTCAACCGGGAACGTTGTCCTCCAAAGAAAATACGAAGTAAAGAGACCGGCGTACGCTCTATTCCTATCCCCGACCTGAGAAGCGAACATCGTATATGCCTTACTAAAAAAAGCATTAAAGAGAAAAGGTGTGAGGACTTTCCTAAGGTCCCGTACCGTCTTCCGGCCACCAGGGAAGACCCGGCCTGACCTCCCGGGGAGAGAGGGGGGGTGACAGGTAACTTTTTGAAAATGCGTTCCTTTCGTCTTGGGGAAAAAGAAGGAACGGACTGGCGAAGGAGGGGGATAGGGGCCTTAGATAAAAAGAAAAGATTTAAGGAGAGAAAGCAAGTCGAGTTTCCCTTCTCCTCCGAAGAAAGTCCCGAACAGGGGAAGGATTGGAAGAAAAATAGGTAAATCCTCACAGGGTTGGAGACAATCTCTGAGGAGCCATTCGTTACGGGGCAATTTAGTAATGGTAAAAGGGTGCGGAAGATACGTGTACAACCCAGAACCAGTCTATTCTTACCTGTTACAGAGAGGCTTGGAAAATGGAATTAACGTAGTCCCGATTAATGAAGGATTTCTCCTCTTCCACCAACGCGGGAATTAAGGGGAACAGAGGCGTTCTAAGGGAAGGGAGCCAGTTCTGTCTGGGAAAAAAGACGCATCACGGTCAACATCTCCTCGGAAAATCTCTCATCCGGTAAAGGTCGCCGATTCTTTCGAGGGGTATCTCAAAAACCCAAAGGAGAAAAAAGAAGGAGATATTCAGGAAACCTGCATCTGGGAGAGAGGGGGGGACTGAACTTATGCTAGAAGCGAGGAGCTTTTTGACGAGGGTAAGAGGGTCAACGGGTACATCATGGAGCAATGATCTCACTCCTCTGAGAAAAGGAGAGGGGGGGGGACGATTAGAGACGGCCCGACTAAGAGGAGGACTCGAGGCATTGGACCATTTCATCCTCGAGGAGTGTGTTTTCTGGGAGGAACGGCAGAACTTCTTGACACGCAAGGGAAAGTGTCCCTTACCATGTGCTCGCTATAATTATTCATAGGAGGTCTGACTATTGGGGGACACTTTGCGGAAGGGGGAAGGTGCGGGCTTAGCCATACAGAGCTTTATCGTAGCCGAAGGAAAGGGGGGGTTGGAGACTGCCACGTCAGTTGCTAAAAAAAAGTCAAAAGATGTTTCACACGTCCCCTTCACCAGAAACTTCAAGGAAAAACTGGATTCTCGCTTAGGGAAGGACGGTCTTAGATAGTTGGGGCCAGACGACTTTCCGTTGCCATAAATAGAAGAACTTTATCTTTTTGGAGGAGAGGAGGGGAATGATGACTATTAGAGGAGGGGTTGGGTCTCTTCCGAGAGTAACGCTTCTGCTTCTAAGCTGCAGCAGTCGGTGGGGGGGGGGGAGGAAAAGTCAGGGGGGGAGAGAACTTTCCTGAAAAATGGCAAGAGTAGGTCATAGCGCTTTCTGCAAGTAGGCTTTTGACACTCCTCCTTCTTCCGGAACAAGAACAACGCTCAGTATGGTCGATGCCAGAAAGAGAGATTCATTCAGCAACTCTCGGGAGAAAGTCGCGACAGAAGGAAGGGAAGAATTGGAGTCTACATAGGAATAAAGCACGAGAGCATCCGGATTTTCACCCCCAAACTGTCAATCCTGGGCAGAAAAAGGGATGCTTTTCGGCGGGGGAAAGAAAAATCTCGACGAAGAATCCGAAGATTTTTTTCCGACCCCCGAAGAGCCGCAGGGAGAGGAAGGAATAAGAAAGGACCGAAGGGGAGATTGATTGTTTGCTGGCGGGTTCGGGCAAAAGACAAGGGTTCGGACGGGAGGAGAGGAAGCCTCGCTGGGAGACGTCTCCTACCTTCCGTTTACAAACGCTCGCAAGGAATTCGGAAGGAGGGGGGACAATGCAGCTTCTAAAGGGGGGAAGGAAGAAGCTTAAGTCGGGGGGTAACCGAAAAGTCCTTTCATTTCTTCGCTCTTTTTCAGAGAAGGGGAAATCCCTCGCGAGGAAAAAAAAGAGAAAGTGGGAGTTTTCTCTGGAATGGGAAATAAGGGTTTCTAAGGGTCAGTTTTCCTCCCTCCTCACAAAAAGGACAGGATAGAATACCTTATTTAAAGGGGTGAGAAAGGTCTCAAGATCCCCACCGACTTTCCCCACGAAAGTACTACAAAAAAAGAGAGGCGGAGAAGGAGGTTTGCCATCCTTGATCATGGAGTCACTTTCAATGCGGTTCTTAGTGAACTAGCGGGCCATAGCCTTCGGGATAGGGGGTCTTGGCTTGAGAGGAAAATCAGGGGGGGTAGTTTCCATTCTCTGGGGGAGGGGGGGAAGAAAGGAATCTTCTACGGGTAGGAGAAGAGAAAGGGGAGTGAGACGCTAGTAGTCTGAACGGGTCTATCCATTTTCTACTGTCGCGAAGCGAAGTAGATGTCCACCAGGAGTAGTTCTACAGAAAATCAGGACCATTACCGTGGAGAAACCATTCCTCGACGGAGTTGTCCATGACGGATGAGTTCGGAAGGATAGAGCCGATCCTGACAGTGGGCTTTTCCCTTCTACGACGGGGGTGAAGGGGGAAGGGGAGGAAAGGCTTCGACGACTTTACAGTAGGATTTGAAGATACGCCCGTATCGATAATCTGAGGTCGAGCTAGTCCTCGTGTCGGCCCCGCAGCTCGTCTCCTTCTTACCATTTTTAATCGTAGATAAGGGGGAAGAGCTTTAGATGATTGTTTTATTTTTTGTTTGTTTTGTTTGTGTGTTAATGTCTGTGTCGTGATGATCCAAATTTGCTATTTTTCCCACTTCTCGTTTTGTTCCTAGCCATGGGAGCTTCTGAGTGTATGTTTGTTTGGTTAATACAATATAATGCCGCGCTGGTTAGGGAAGGGTGAGTTGGTGTGGGAGGTGTTTTGCTGCCAGGAGGGGTGTGTGAGATGGCTGTTCTTGTGGTGGAGGGAACCATTGTGGTGGTTGGTCTTCGTGTGATGGCGTTGTCGCTGCCAAGAAGAAACGGGTGTTTGGTGTGTGTGTTTTATTGCCCCCGGGTAATTCAGTTTTGTGTTACTGCGTGTGGGGTTTTTTGGTTTTGGGGGGATGTGATGGTTGTTGGTTTGTGGTGTTGGTTTTGGGTGCGGAGCCGTGAAACTGTGTGACTGCTTCATGCAGCATGCTATATTTGTTTGTTGTTTTTTGGCGGGTGGGATGGAACTTGTGAAGGAAGTATTCCCGGCAAGTCGGTGCGGGATGTAGAAAAGGGGTAGGGGGCGTTTTCGAAAAGAAAGGACTCATTTTGGCGGTGGGTGTTGCACAAAAAGGGGGGGTGTTGGGGGGTTGTTGTTGGGGTTTGAGGGCGTGTTTCGTGGTCGCGTGAGGGTTGGGGGAGGAGGGGCTGATTTGAACTCACTCTTCTTAAACTGTGGGGATTGGTTGGTGGGGTGTTGGGGTGGGGGGTGGTTGTGAATGGGTGGGGGGGGGGAGCGGGGTGTTTTGAGGGGTGGGAGGGGGTGTTTTTTTGTGTTTGTTTTTGGGTGGGGGTCGGGCCAGGGTGACGGGCTGAAGTGTGGGCTGTGCTATCCTGGTGTGTAGGGGTGATCGGAAGAAAAGGTGTGGGTCAGAGATACTGTGTAGATGTACCCAAGGAGGCGTGAAAAGGCATGAGACGGGGAAAAAAAGATGGGTTCCACAAAAAGGGGGAAGTTGGGGGGGGGGGGGGGGTTGTGGGTGGGCTACCGGAGAGGAAAACACTAGAAAAAAAAAAAAAAAAAAAAGAACACCGCGACGGGGCCGGGAAGAGGCGCTGGGGAAAGAGTGCCTTACATAACACCGCAAGGGGAGCTACTCCACAGGGAAGGGGTCGCGGGGAAAAGAAGGCGAGTTCCAGGATCAAGTCTTTGACATGCAAGGTGGGGGGTCATGGGAGAGGGGAAGGGGAGACTTCATGGAGGGAAGGAAGGAGGGACCTGAGTTGACTGTGGGGTGACCTCACTCCCGCAAGGAAAGGGGGGGCTTCTCATGGAAAAGAGGATAGTCTCGCGAGAAAAAAAGTCGTTGGAGTCCTGCCGAGGGGAGGGGGAAGGGACACACAAAGACTGTCGCAATACCATTCTGTAGGGTTCTCGACTGGGGAGGGGGGAGGAAGCCTTTAGAAGGGAAGAGAGGGGTCTTGACATAAAAAAAAAGAACCATCAGCGGTGGCGGTCTTCTGTCAAATGAAAGGAAAAGAAGATTGCTTCTACCGAAGGGGGTGGACGAAAGGAAGAGACTCCGCTTGTCAGGAGGGGGGAACGGGTCCTTCCTGAGTATGTCCCCAAAGAAAAAGGAAAAATTCTGGTAGGAGAAGGGGGGGGCCGTCGGAAGAAATAGTACGGTGCTAAAAGAGAAGGACCCGAAAGAGAGTGAAATCTCACTGAAATGACACTTCTTTCCTCTGGGTAGAAGATTTTCCTAGGGGAAAAGGGTGAGCGAGGGAGGGGGGAAAAAAAGGGGTATAAAACCTGCATTTAAGGGAGTGACTTTCTATTGGGTCTTGTTGCGCCGTATAAAGGGAGGAAATTTATCGCCGACGGGGGAAAGGAGAAGCAGATGGGTCTCGAACTTTTCAGAAGTACATCCGCCGAAAAACATCAGAAGCCGCCGCTTCCCGGGAAAGGAGAGGGCAGTTGGAGGGTCAGTGATAGGCTCTACCTCTTCCAGGGAGAGCCACATTTCTGGGGAGGGAAGAAAATGGGCAGAAATTGGAAGGGATGGCGAGCGGCAAAACGTGTCCCCTGCCAGAGAAAGCAGCCTATCGAACTTATGTGAAAAAGAATAATGGTCACTTATAAAAAGGGGGGGAGGCTTAAGTCCTTACTAAGTTCGGAGCAGTTCTGTTTACCTGGGCGTGGGTTTATTTTTGAGAAGGAGGAAAGAGTAGATCTCCACAGAAAGAGAAAAGGGTGGATAGATTCTTTACAGAAGAGGAAAGAACACGCACCTTTCTAAATTCTTCGTCCTCTCAAGGAGATGAAATGGAGGAGCAGCCTTCTCACCTGTTCAGAGATCGGCAGGA
>Ga0179591_1267283_pt1 | contig 10464 bp, 9 predicted proteins | sample CZOMad2_1_08_16f_FD_182891 | JGI IMG/M metagenome (GOLD analysis project Ga0179591, IMG submission 182891) | Vadose zone soil fungal communities from Angelo Coast Range Reserve, California, USA - CZOMad2_1_08_16fungal (PacBio error correction) | ecosystem: Environmental > Terrestrial > Soil >...
TTTAGCAAGATCGGAAGAGTCGGGCTCATGAGTGTTCTAAGTTAATCTCTATCTACGTCCAACAATGTGACGCCCGGCTGACAAGCTCTCTCGCTGCGTTGCTCTGGTCGTTGGGCCGACAAACAAAGGGGACCATAGAGACAAACGAGCAAGAATTGACTCGTGTCGTCAAAAGAACAGGGGAGAGGGGGTGCTAACGAGTCTGAGCGGACCTCGATATCCAGCTCTGGCATGCGCTTTCACGGTATGGGAAAGACGTTGACCCGGGGAGGGGGGAAAAACCTCATTCATCCGCGCCCTGTAGGGACAGAGACCCTCAGGAGCGGTCTCAGACGAAATCGGCAGGGAACGTTGTCGAGTCAATGCTCTTGGTTGAGGAGAGTGCGCATACACAACCAAGGCATCAAGGGGGGACGGCAGAGATCCCCCGGAACGAGATGAGTTGCCTTGCGACCAATTCGGAGATCGTGAATTGAGGTGCATTCAAGAAAGGGGACCGTGAGAAAGAATGGGGCACGACAAGCCACTGCTATGGGGTGCCAGCCGATCGGCGGAAGAACAATCCGTCGGGCAAGAGATCCTCAGCTGGAGGAGAAAGGGTGGGGAGAAATAGTCAGGCAAAAAGATGCAGACCGTCCGACGCGTGGGGGGCACGGCCTGCAAAAGGTATGAGAATGGAGCAAAGACCAGGATAGAGCAGGAGGGGAGTAAGTATTAGGACCTCTATAGAAGCTCGCCAAACATGAGACCGAGGAGGGCTCATCGAGAACATTTAAGAAGAACGAGGTACACATGCCGCTAAATGGCCAAAGCAATCCAAATTGCAAGTGGGGGGGGGGAAAGCGAATGAGAGGCTGATGAGTAGGGGCAAAGCCGAGACTTAAGAGATGGAGCATGAACTGCGGAAGGCTGCAATAGTCGAAAATCTAGGCAGAGGAACCACCAGAGGGGGCATTTCGAAATAGAGAAAACTGCCAGGGCGATCGAAAGGGGGTAGCACTAGGGGTGTGCAGATGTCGTCTTGAGAGACAAAACCGAGGACCAGTAGCAGCTGATTCGTGAGTAGGTGGGCGTCACGCGGGTCCTGCGGTCGGGTGGAGGGAAGGTGCAGTAGGTAGGGTAGACGCGAGTCAAACGAACAGGAGCAGCTGGGCTTAGGTGATCTAGGGAACGGAGTTCGTGCAGCAGCGCTCGTACGCACTCGTCGTTGCAAGGCCTCACCGGGGCAGGTAGCCCAGAGCGATCACTTGGACGATTAAGGATGACGGACCATCACATCAGGCGACCAGATGGTATGCAACATCCTGATCGAGGCTGGTCTGTACTGTAGGGGCAGGAGTGCTCTCAGGGGAGAGGAACTTAGATTACGAGGCCATGAGCTGATGTGGAAGACCGGGCTGACTCGGTGGGAGCAGTGGCCCGAGCAAGTGAAATCGGCGGTTAGCGTACTGGGCATCAACCGAAGCTCGTTGTGGTCTGCGGGAGCGGGCAGCTATCACTAGAAGTGGAAGGAAAATGGGCTGAATCAGTGGGGGCGGCTATCTAACACAGTAGAACCAAGCGTCCACCGAGACACAAGAACAGCGCCGGCTTAGGTCAGAGTGGATGGTGCCCACCTTTCGAGTCAAGGCCAGACGGATGTTGGTGGGGGGGGTCACGAAGACGCGTGGCTGAACGGGGGTAGAACTAAGCACCAGGTAAGCAGTTTACATCGACAAAGGGGGGGGGTTGCAGCGGGAGGGGAAATAATGTAGGAGAAGGACTATAAGAGGTTATGTACACGTTGGAGCACGCCACTCTTAAGTGGGGGCCCCCACAAAACAAAGAACGTAGAGGAGGGCTAACCTGGGATGGTACGTACCGTTGATCATAGGGGGGCGTACGGTGTCGAGGAAAACTAAGAAAAAGTCTCATGGAAAGGTCAAAAAGTGGGTTTGAGTAGAAAAGGAACGCATAAAAAAAAAAACAGCAACCCAGGCAAGATCGGGGGGCAGACTGGGACGGCCTCCTCGAGAAGAAGGTGCCTGAAAGTTAATCGACAGTCTGCAAGAGCTTTAACGGGTGGGAGGGACACTGTTAAGCAGCGGTCACGTCTAGTCGTATGAGAGGTGGACTGGATACACCACCTGCGAGAGAAGCTTGGTGGTACTGTCTTCACGTGTGGGAGGGGGAATTAGGGCGCATACAGGAAAGAATAGATCCTTCCTTGGTTCGCATTTCGCAGGTCTAACCAAGGGGAACTTTTGGCCCGGCAGAGGAAATGGGGCAGAGCAAGGGGAACCTGTAAGATGAGACGCGATGAGGGGGGATAAATCGGTGCGAGGGGGATGGGAGAGGAGACCGCGAGACTCAGGAAAGCGCAGTCGGACTGGTGACCTGACTTGCAAACACAGTACCAACTTCGTCAGCGATTAGGGGAACGGCAGTTCTGGAGCTTCCTCGCAGAGGTGAAATATCGGAACAGTCGTCTTTGAGAGGGAGCATTCAAGACCTACTGAGGGCGACCGGGCAAAATCCCGGTGAAACCGTCACGAAGTCCAGTGGCACGCTGTGCGGGTGTGTCGAAGGTCAAGGCTCGACTACGGAAAAAGCAGCGGGAAGGGGGGAAGGTCATGGGGGCTCCGGACGTTAAAAGATAAAGGATGTGTGTAAACAACTGTAAGACAACTGGGACTAGGGCTCCTAAGTTGACGGAAGCGGGGCTCGCCGACATGATTTTGGGGGGTGGCCATGGGCACGGAAGAAGCCTGTAAAGACTGAAAAGGTTGACGCAGGAGAGATGGACGGCGATACTTGCTGGGCGCGCTGTGTTGTTGTGCCCTGACCGTAGGTGGTATGTAGAGGCGGGAGAGCGGGAAACACGAAACAGCAGTTTTCCGAGAGAGGAAAGGGCCGAGCAATAAAAAAAAAACTAGGGACGATGGAGGGAAGCGCTCCTTTGTGCGAATCAGGGCTGGCCGGCGAGGGGAGGGCTGTCTGGCTGAGGTATTGGCGGTCGAACCAAATAGCTCGCGAAATAGGTGACAGCGGTATCAGCAACAAAAAAACGAGAGGGGGAGATAGATATAGGAAGGACGGGGTGGAGGATGCCTGGCGATGGCTGCTTTTTTGGGTGGAGGGACCCAATCCACCGACGGACAGAGAGAACGGAGAGCGGAATGGAGGAGAAGACCGAGAAGGAGAGCACGGACGTGAATTCGCAGGCTCCTCCGAAGTCGGAGAGAAAAAGAAGTGGGAAGTTTCTGTGAGTTTTAGACGCGCAAAGATCATTGACCTGTCCTAACCAAGAAGGAGTGGGCTTGCATCATCATGGAGAAACAGTCAGAGGGAGTGGGGAAAACCAGTCCTAGTTCATACCTATCGGATCCTGGAGGTCAGTCAACCGTGGGCCGTGTCGTCTTCCAGAAGACTTGAAGGGCACAGAGCATGGGAAGTTAAGACCCCGCCAACGGGAAACTCCTTAAGTAAAAGATCGGGTCCAACCGCGTGCGTAACAAGACGATCACACGAGAGTCGCTCTGTTACAAATTGCCCTTCAGGGCTGTCCAGAGCGTTAGGAAGGTCGGGGACAGGGGGCGCTTTACTGGGCGAATCTTTAAGGAAGACTGACAGCCGGGCGGATCCAGGTCGCAGGATACATCTTTGCGGGGTAGATAGCGTAACGACGTGGCTTGTCCACGGATCAGTCAACTCCGGGAGTCCGCAGGAAAATCAGGGAGGAGCTCGACTAGGGACTGCGGAGCTTGGGGGGGGGGGCGGTTGGGGGGGGGGGGCTCTGCCGTGTTGCCTGTTAAGAGGCTCCAGACAGGAGCGCTGGAGACGAGTAGCGCGTTACTCTGGGAAAAGGTTCTCACATCGGAGGAAGAAAGTAAGCACTTATGAGGTGCGGGGTAAGACGAGATGGAGGATCCCCTATGGGGATGCGAGGAAGGATTTGTGACATTGGAGCGCTCGCCCGAACACCAACTAGCAAAAAAGATTTTTAGGGGGTCTGGCCGGCTTCAAAGGAGACTGGTGGGAGACTCGAAAAGGGAGGGGCAGTATCTAAGAGTGGGACAAAGGTGGCAAGGAGGAGGGGAAGAAGGACGATCGCGAGTTGGGAACGGCTAAGCGTCACACGAAAATCGCAAGGACCCTCCACTATCAGCTGTGGTGTCAGGACTTCGCAAGTGGTAGGGTAGACACCTTGCTGGTATGGCCCGCAGTACGCCGGGGCAAAAAGCGGAAAGGGGACGGGAGGGGACTGGATACACACAGCTGGCGACAGGAATGCAGATCGTTTAACAGATGTAGAAGAGAACGGCGAAGAATTCTGCTGCTCGAGCAAGAAAGATCAAGGCGTCGAAAAAGAGAGCGGAAACCGGCCCTGGGCGAAGAGGTGAGAGGGGACGGGTAAGAAAACTATGGATTAGAGGATTGGGAAACAATACATGAAAAGGAGGAAGCACCCCGTGCAGCAATTTCAAGGAGGAACCGAATGGCCTCGCAGAGGCGGCAGTGGAAGGGTTTCAGCGCCGGGGGAACCACACCGGTCGTCGGGAAAAGCAGAGGTGGGCCCTACTTCGAAAGCAGAGAGAAAGACAGACCTGCTAGATAGCGTGCGATGTCGGTGAGGGGGCAGGGTTCACGGGTATGGGGAGGGCGCGGGATAAGAGGATAACTCGGGAGAGAGGGGGAGTCAAGAGGTCACATAAAAAAATCAAATCAAAAACGAAAGGCGGGGAAGGAACACAAGGACGAGTGTGAATCGGGTCACAAAAGGGGATCGAACGTACGGCAAGGGAGGAACCGCTTCAAGTTTCCGAGGTTGTGTTCTTCTCTCGGAGCGTGCATATTTTCAGGTACTCACAGAAAGGTGTCGGTTAATTCGTAACGGGGCAGACGCCCTACTGGACGGGACACGACAGCGATTGGTCCTCAAAGAGGGGGGAAGCTGATTTGCGTGGGGGTCAAGAAGGGTCACTTAGCAGCTTCGGGGGGACCAGGCGAATGGCTCCGAAGCCCCAGGGGGGCGTCCGGGGGCGAGAGAAAAACCGGGCTTGGTGCGGGAGACCCGAGCGGGACTGATAGGGCCTCAACTCGACGGACAGAAGCGGTTTCGCGAGAGATGAGCCCTTCCTACGGCAGGAGCCGAATTCCTCTGTAAATGAAAAGGTCTCTGACCGGCACCTCCTCAAGGGACCATCGTCGACAGCCGGAGAGCTGGGGGAAGATCCGTTGGATCCTAGGCACATCGGGGCTTCCGTTTAGAGAAGATCAGGCATCGGGTTTTGGGGGTCACAAAGGGGTAAGACTTGGTAGGACATCATTGGACTTCAGCGAATATCTAAGTCCGGGTTTCCATCAATAAGTGCTGGGGGAACGAAGGCCAAGTGCGCTCCTACGAGGGGGTCTTAGGCGAAGCGTCAGTTAGGTGCCGCAATGGAGTGGCATGCAGGTTCAAAACTTGGGGGGGAAAAGACAGGTCACAAAAGGCGGTACCGTGGTGGCACGTGGAGATAGAGACTCAAATAGGGTCAAAGTAGAGAGAGGTCTCGGTGGTCCTCACTAATTGAAGGGCCCTTCGGCTATAATCTTGAGCAAACTGACATAAAAGCCGCATACGTTGATCCAGCGGGGAAAGGCCTCATCGAAGAGGGTTGGGAGATAGAGAGTAGCGGCCACGAGTCAATTGCGATCCTACCCGGAGGCGCTGCAGGACGGGGGGGAAGAGGAGGGTCACCAAGGGGGGGGCGACACCAGTAGGAGGGTGTGCCGAAACAGAGGTTGAAGTTGGCTGCATATAGGAGACACGGAATGGGAGTCAGCGGGACTGAGTGCTTCAAACATGCAGGCGCTGAAGATGCTTCCGTTAGGTCTAGACAAGAAGTGTCCTCTAGGGCAAACGGGAGGGGGAAGAAAAGGAGCGTCACCTTGAAAGATCCTAGGGAGGTCCTCAGCGCAGAGAGGGATGAGTTCGGGGGACTCACTGTTGATGAGAGAGGGGAACAAAGCTTCCGGTTGGGTGGGGGAGAAAAGATAAAGGCGGGTACCACAGGGAGAATAGACTCTCACAAACTGGGAAGAAACTATCTGGTTGTGGGGGCACGGGGGAAAAGAGGGGGGGGGACTTTTGGTGAACTTGCGCCATGGGAGGGTGGGTGGGCTCACCGACTCAGTGCTGCTCCGGACAGAGGAGAGGCGGAAGAGAGGTTCCAGCGGTGCTATCCTCGTCAAGGACTGGAGCGAGCAACCTACGGTGGCCTTTGCTATGGGCGATCGGATGCGGGCCCCCCGACGAAGGCGATCTTCAGAATGAGGTGGTTGCGGGAAGCGGGCTAGCAGGCCACAAAGTCTGATAGAGTAGTCCTCTGATACAGCCCAGAGGATCGGGGCCGGGGAGGAGGGGAGGGCGGCGCTGGGCGGCGGGCGGTCTGGGCTTTGACACTCGGAGGGGACCGGTAAGGTTCCACATGTCTGTGTGTAGAGTCAAATAGGGCCAGGGCGGAGCCGTCGAGGGAAACTGTTTACTCGATCTGCTTGTCAATGACGTTCGTTTACGGGGGGGAAATTACCGCGTGGGGAGTAGCGGGCACGTGGGGAGACCTTTCATCGACTGTCTCCCTACCGGAGAAGTGTGGCTCCTCAGAGCCTAAAGAGTGCGCAAAAGGAGTCACCGAGAACGATCTTAACGAAGTCCTGTCTTGGAGGGGGACGGCATAAGACACCGCGCCAGGGAACCGAACTGCCGAGAGGGAAGAGAAAGGACGATTACTGGGGGGCAGAGGCGGCGGTCGCGAATTCTTAGGGCAATGATCCGTCTACAAGGTGAGAAGAGAAACGACGCTTTGTCGGACGAAGAGTGACCTCACCTCCAGGTCGGGAGAAGAGACGCCTGGGTCAAAATTGGGAGGGGTGGGAATAATTCGACGAAAAGGGAGGGATGCGGCCTACGGGTCTTATTTGGCTTGCGAGGACTGTCACCGTGCGGAAGGGGGGATTTTCGCGGCAAGGGGAGCGTAGCCGAAGGCCCGACGATAGTGTGAGCCTAGATCGAAGCGCATGGTAGCGAGTACTAAGGGACCCAAACCCCAAGACACCACGGAAAAAAGACAAACTTTACCAGGGAAAGCCGAGAAAGCAGGGCAAAATGACTCATAGAGGGGGGGGGCACTCTATGAGAAGAAGGGGCTGATGATTAGGAGGAGAGGCTCTAGCGGAACGCTAAGGGGGGAGTGATCATCAGGGAGAAACTGCTCAGGATGGAAGAAAGAAATGCGATCTGAAAATCCAGCGCGCCATTGAGCAAAGAAGGATCGATCTGCTTCAGAGGCACTGTATGATCCCAGAGGGGTGTCGATTATACGGAGAGTAGACAGCGAAGACGCAAGTGTCGTCGGAGGGAGGGTGCGGCGTCATCGCTTTCGGTACATGGGTCAGGGGGGGGGGGAAGGTGGCTTCTTAAGGCGCAGAGACGGCGAGGGGGAGAGGGGATCGGTGAGGGGGGCGACTTTGGCTTCGTGAAGAAGCGCGAGAACCCGGACCATGGGACAGTGGGAGAGCGGACCCGGGGGGAGGGGTTGAGTCTCGCGGGGCAGGGGACGGCTTAAACGGGGGGGGAATCGATGACCGCAAAGCACGGGTGACAAACTACTGGGTGTCAAAAGTACCGGGATCGAGAGTAGCGACGGCTGGGACTCATGAGGAAGGCGAGGGCAGAGCGCAACGTAAAGAGAAAACACTTCACGGACGCTCAGAAACGAGAGAGGGGGAATAATGCAGAGAGGGGCTCACGGGCCCAGTAATTTATTTCGTACGCGCCGAAGCGAGAGGTTTTATGAGGCCTTACTGGGTCATAGATAGGGTGGTCTGGGTCGATACCCGCGATTTGGCAGTAGTTTTAAAATGACAGGATAACAGAGGGCCCGCACCAGTACAACGGGATACGACGACCCCGTCTGGATGCACACAGATAGGTACATTTATTCGGGGGAACCGGGGGTCAACTCGAGCGAGGGGGGTGTTGTCGAAGGGAATAGCCGGGGGGACTGCACTGGAGGGAGAAAATATCCATCTCCACTGGTCGGGGGGGGCTTAGAAGGGAGGAGCTGAGGAGGGGCATTATCACGCGAAGGACCAGTGGGGGGGGCAAGTCCAAGTTCACTGCGTAGGTGGAGTCAGACTTTCACGACTGGGATCCTGGATGGTCGGTGATGTCAAAGCGTGCTTTTGGGAGCTCATTTTTGAGGACACGAGTCGCGGTCAGGGGGGGGGGTACTGGTAGAGGATGGCGGGAACGTCCGCTCGCCATGGGGAGATCTTGAACCTGCACAGGGGGGGTGATATACTGGGCCGGGTTGACAGGGCTTAAATCTGACGGTGGGGAGATCCTGTCTTCTAGTGAAGTGGGGTCATTTGGGGAAGAAGGGGGGATAGGGGAAACGGCTCAGAAGGCCACGCTGGAGCGATATGTGCCCTTGATGTCCGCCTTGAGGAGGGGAGGTTGAGGGACACTCGGGGGTTCTCCGGAGTGGCGGGTTGGGAGAGACTGGTTCCAACTGGGTACCGATGCGACCTGGGGAAAAATATAGCCGGGGGGGAGGTTTGATACAGGGGGATCTGTGGTTGGGTTGTGGTAGAGCCCCTATACTGGATTACCGGACTTCAGAAAGTCGCGTATGGGGATGAGTAAGACCCAGGAGGAAGAGGAGATGTAGGGGCGAGGGGGGGGAACGGCGCGGATACTGGACAAAGAGATCGTGAGGAGAAAGGAGTTTTGACGCTACTAGTTGAGCGCGACAGAAGTGGCCGGCTGCGCAAAGGATCCATGCGAGCATCTTAAGACGGGCGGGTATTTAAAAGAAGGGTTTTGGTTGGTAGGTGGGGGGTGGAAGTAGGGTGGGGGTTTTTGGTCGATGGGATGGTATAGACGGTGGGGGGGGGGTGGTGGTTTTCTTGGTGTGGGGGTGGGAGTGTGATGGTTATATGTGTTCTCTCTCATTAATCCGCCGGGGAGAGCGGTCCGCGGCTGGATGCGGTTGCCGTCCCTCATGTAATTTTTCGCGGTGAGGAGAGTGGACTGCTCACCGGAGGGGTTCCGCTGAGCACACTCGGTGCCTCGACTGGATCCTATTGTTGCGTGTCTCTACAGGCCGGGCGGGTTGTGTGGGACGGTGAAAGAAATTTAGACCGAGGTCACGGGGGAACCGGAACTTCCTTAGAGGGAGCGAGTTACCTGTCTTACTAGATGGGGTTGGAAGACGTGATACGTTGGGATGTACTTCAGAGATTAGCAACCCGGGGGGGAAAACCGGAAGTGTAGGGTAGGACGATCTGGCCTCAATTCCCTTCTCTGGGGAGAATCCCATAGGGTAGGTTCTAGAAGGGCGAAGACGACGTGGGAGAATCAGGCGGGCGATCAAGCGGATGTCCGTTCTTAGTGTAATTGTTGAGAAGAAGGGAGTCGGGATCCAGGAGCGTCAATTATGAATGGGGGGAACGCCGCGTTTAAGGAGAAAAGAGGAACATGCAATAGGATTGCGGAAAGGGAGAGATAACCGACGATTTATTTGGTGGACACCCGCTTGCGAGGGGCTTCTGGGTGGTTGGGTCGCAATCAGGACGTCAGCAAAGGAAGGGACTAAGACACGGCTCAGTACCTATTAAGGAGGTGTCGAAACGGAGGAGGAATGAGGCGCTGCTACAGCAGTCGCTCCTACAACACGAGGCTTTTCTGTTGTAATGGGGGGGAAGAGGGGATCATCGGACGTCGTGGGATGACGGAACAAGCTGAGAAGAGCCCGACTTGGGCATCACGGGGCGGAGAGGGGGGACGGTACAACGGCTCGGGGAAATTCAAAAAAAACATGCTCGAAGACCGGGTGAGCCGTCAGAAGGAGGTCCAGTGGAGAGACAAGTAGTTCGAGGAGGCCATCCAAGCTGGGTGCACTCAACAACAGGAGGGTAGGTATGCTCTTTTCAGCCACAGTGGGGAAACCGGGGGGGTAATTGGAGCGGGGTCAGAGCCAAGCGTGTGAGGACACTAAAGGGAGAAAGGAGGGGCCAACATGTAGGTGGCTCCAGTGGGGGGGGGTGCGGGATTGCACACAGTTCACGTGTCTGGCGGTTCAGTGGTCGCTACAGAGGGGGGGCTGGAGGTTTAACCGTCCCAGCGTTGAAGGGATATCAAGGACCTCGGATGTGTCTCGTTAGGAAGAAGGGTCGCAGGAGTGGCTTGGGGGGAGAGGAGATGGAGGGGGGGATCGTGAAAGCGGTTGTGAAAGCGCATCGTTACGACGCGCGCCGCCGTAGCGATCACGCAGCGGGTGGTCACCTCAAGCTCTCCCCCGCCGCGGCTGTTACCTTAAAGGGGGCACAAGAGTCCGACGGACTGTCACGCGTGGCGCGACTAAAGAACTCCGTTGCCAACATCGGGAGAGACGCCGTAATCAGTATATCCGGCTCAAACTCTGTACTGAAAAAGAG
>Ga0179591_1269801_pt1 | contig 10464 bp, 6 predicted proteins | sample CZOMad2_1_08_16f_FD_182891 | JGI IMG/M metagenome (GOLD analysis project Ga0179591, IMG submission 182891) | Vadose zone soil fungal communities from Angelo Coast Range Reserve, California, USA - CZOMad2_1_08_16fungal (PacBio error correction) | ecosystem: Environmental > Terrestrial > Soil >...
TTGAGGGGGGGGGAGAGCAGCGAAAGCCCGTTGCCGGCGCCTTCCTCTGGGGCACCCTTCCGGCCAGACAAATGACCCAAAAAAAGGGGAAAAAAAAAATTTGAAAGAGAGGGGAAAAGAAACTAAACGGGGCAAGAGAATAGGGACGCACTACATTCGCATCGATAAAAAAAGTCTTAAAAATCACTGACAGAATCGAGAGGTCCCGCAAAAGCCACGGAGCATCGAGCGCAGACATTGCTTCAAAGGAAAGAATCTATTGAACAGAAGAGGCGTGTAGGGAAAAAGGTGCTAGCGTAGGAGCTGTCAAACTCACATTCCTCGACAAAGCGGATCCAGGTAGGCTCAACAAGCCTCAGAACCGCGGGGGAGAGGGAGGGATTAAAAAAGAAAGGTGACAGCTAGGGGTCAAAAAAAAAAGGGAATACAAGAAATCGTCGCGCGCGAATAGCTCCGACAAGGCCGTGCAAAGAAGAGAAAAAGGGAAGGGTTTATAAAAAAAAGGGGGAGGGGTCAAAAGTGGATGCAAATCAACAGACAAGGGAAAAAGACTATTAGAACGCCCGACCCGAGTGCACGGCGCGACGGAAAAAGGACATCACTAAATTCTCATCTTAAAGTAGAGAGAGGGGTACGAGAGGGAAGGAAGGAGTTAGAAGGGAGAGAAGGAGGATTCGTCTGAAAAAAAAAGGGTATTGGCCGCCCGGTCCGATCTGGATGTTTTTTGGTGATAACTACCGAAAGAACGGGCTCAAGAAGAAGAAAGACCCCCAAAGTCATCGAGGGGATGAGGACTCTGAGGACTCAGTGCCATCAGCGGCACAGAAATCAATCTTAGTTTGAAGGGGAGGAAGTCGTCAGAAAATCAGGAGGGAAAAAAAAGAAGAAACAATCTATAAACAACACGCTGGAAAAAAATCCTCTAGGAGACTGCCGAGGCGCACGCTCAAGAAGCGGTTTTACAAAAAATAAGAAAACGGGGGAGAAGTGCAATCAAGCGGAGAAAAGGTCCTCCGGTATAAGCCGTCAGGGGGTAACTTGCTAGAGCCTAGGACAGACATACGTGGTGCTCTCCGGGGGAAGAGGAGGAAGTGGGCACAGGGGTCTCTTGGAGGGAAAGATTGGTGAATTAGAATGGGGAGGTAAAGCCGTTTGCTTATCTACTCTTTCGACTCCCAACACGATCCTTCCGATAGGGGGGGAGAACCCAGGTTCCAGGGAAATCCGGATCATCCGCCCGATCATGACGGGAAGAATGGCGTATCGGGCGAGCACAACGTGCTCTTCATCCATGATCTAATGCTCTGAGGACGTATCCCGAGGGAGAGGGGCTCGGGGAGAGCAACTTTGCCGTCCAAAAGCAGGGTTATTACTGAAGTGGAGAGAGAAATGCGAAGGGTCTAATGAAACATCGGAGATCAGCAAAATTCAACTTTTAGACAGGAGGGGGGGCCACAAAGGAAGGAGAGGGTCCATAAACCTTGGGACCTGATAGGGGGAAAAAATGAAGTTCAAAAAAAAAGGACAACAACCAGCGACCCCAACTAGCTACAGCCCCTGCTGGCTGCCACGCGAAAGGGCTTCGGGCTAGGGGAGAGAAAGAAGAGGGGGAGGCAGGAAAGGGGAGGGGGACGTGGAGAAGAAAGAAAATCGGATACACTAAAAACTCACTTCTGGTGACAATTGAGGCGTTCTAGTGGACACACACAGAACAAAAAAGCCCAGAACAAAAATACTCGGGCTCTGGAAAACAAGAAAGGGGAAAAGAAAAAAGAAAGGGAAGCCTAAAATGCGGGAAAATCCTTGCACATGGGTAACTATCCGCTACGCAACTTCACAAGGGCCTAAAGGATAGAGAAAGGAAGCGGGGGACAAAGGAAAAACTGAGCGGTGGAACTACCTAAGCAGAAACCACTCCTACAATAAAAGGAGGACGTAAAAAAGAAAGGAACTCGGACAACGTAAGTCTTGGTCGATGGGGGGGGGAATAGATTGGGAGGAAACCGGTCGGCTTACTTGCAAACAAGTTGGTAATGGGAAAAGAAATCCATCTAGTTGTGGGGGAACCAACCTCGATGGGACGCACGGAACAGAAAAATCGCGGCTTTCCTGCTCCAAGAGACAAAAGAAGAAGAACCTAAAAGGAAGAGGGCGAGGGGAACTTTTCATAGAGAGGGTGGTCGTACCTGGCTGGAATTCGGCACTTACCTTGATCTTCGAGGGGGGGGGGGTCAATTGAAAAGAAACGTTCGAAGGGGCGCAGAGGATAACGGACACGACGGTGTCTTCTCGACAAACAATGTCTCCCTCTGAGTGGGAGGGGAAGAGAGGAGCAGTTGGGAGAGGAAAAGGGAGTGAAAGAAGAAGAAAAATGAAAAGGTGCGCCCAATTAAAAGGAGGCCAGGGCCCTCGCAGCGCGATTAATGGTCGGCCCAAAAGTCTTGCAAAAGTGAGGGGGAATGAACGCGGCAAGCTGGACAAAAGCGAATAAAAGCCCCGCAACTCCCGAGAAAATTTAGTTAATCACATAGATCGGGGGAAAACGAAAGATACGGAGGAGGGAGGAAGACAGTTAGGAGAGTCGTAAAAAAAAAGCAATTCCTTAATCCTCGAAGGAGTCAGATCCCATCACGATCGCCTCTTTGTCCTCTAGGTCCTATTCCATCCTAACGAGAAAAAAAATACCTCCTGTCGAGGAGGAGAAAAAGGGATTTGTGAGGGACGAGGAGGGAAAAAAGGTGGTCCAGCCAGAGTTTTATTTCTCGGACAGCTCCAACTCGGGATCGGCTGGCTTCCCGTTCCGGATGCAACTAAGGTCTGAGGAGGGGAGGGGGGGGAGAAGAAAAATATCTCATGATATTGTTTCTGATAAACCGAGCATCGGATTGTCACCTATGGAAAAAAAGCTTGCCTTTATCGACTGGAGCGCGAAGAGGCGCGGGTAGATTATCGACTTCGCTACTATTCTTAGAGGGGAAGGAAAAAGGATCAGGAAATGGGGGGAGAGTTTTGGCATACTTGAGTGCTCAGCAATCTTGGATGACTCTCCGGGATGTAAGATTGAGTGGGGCGGGTTAGGGACCGAAGAGGGAGGAATGGGGGGACAATTAAAAGTCAGGTGGACCGCACGAGCTCGACCAAGGAAGCGTGCTTAGCACGAGCACGCTCTCTTTGAGGGGGAAACAAGGGGAAGTGGGGGTTCTTGTAAAAAGCGGGGAGATCGGAGGGAAGAATGGGATAAAACCTCTCCGGCCCGTCCATGGATCGTTATCTGACCTCTCGACGTGTAGCATCTCGTCCTGTTGGGTGCTTGCGGATGCCCGGGAGAAAGGAACTCGGTCATAGAGGGAAAGGAGAGGACTACTTCCTCAATTCCTTTGATAAGGCATCGGGCGACGGCGGTGAAGGAGGAAAAAAGAGTCGCTCGCCCTCAATCCCGAATACGAACATCTTTTATACAGGGGGGATGATAAGAAAGAGACGCACAGAAAGAAAGAAACACACAAGGAGGCAGAAAGTTAATTTGAGGCGGCGTGGGGGGCCTGCGCCTACCACCAAATAACTGGGAAACCTCTGGGATGGAGAGAGAAACTGGTTCCTCCTTAAAGCAGGAAGAAAAATACGGAGCCAAAAAAGGCCATCGACGATCTGTAACGGAGTTCCTACTTCCCGAACGGTGCTCGCCGCCGCTTCACAACCAAGAGAGCTACATCGTCCTAAAACTGGGACTCAAGAAGAAGGACAGTGAGGAGAGGAGGAATAGGTTAAAAAAAAAATTCTAAAACATCAGGCGGTTAACGGGTTGGGGGAAAAAAACGCGCCCACCTTTCTTGTTTACACCTAACCCGAGCGAGGTGTCTGCACTAAGAAAGCCGCGTGTCAGAGGAAAAGGGATTCTTTCGGTACAATATCGAAGGGAGCCCCGTAAGCGCACTCTGCCTTCGACACTAACATAAAACGCCGGCAATCACTTCTATTTAGAACGATCGGAAAAAGGAAAAGAAAATTTCACCTCAATGCAAAAAAAAAACCGATTACTGAGCCGGTGTCTGGGCCTAGCTCCTCATCTCGCTGCGGGCGCTCATCTACCGCGCCGGCTTCCTCCTCTCCAACCAACGTATCCATTTAAAGAGGAAAGGGGGAATGCGGTGAAAGGGACAGGACTTAGAAGGAAAGAAAAGTCAAGCGCAAGCAAGGGTAGCAAAACGAAAGCAAAAGTCGGTCGCAACCTTCTTCACGGAACGCCGACGATACCGCGTGGAGATTTAGCCCTACCACGAGGAAGCACCTCCTTTTAAAGAAGACGAACGCAGGGTCAGGGAGAATCGCCGGCGGGGAAAGAGAAAGGGGGAAGAGTTCGGCTGGAGAAAAGGCCATCTCCAGGACCACGATGCCACGATGGATGGGCTCGCTCGCCGTCACTGGAGAAAACTGCGCGGGAAGAAATAATCATCGTCAGAGGAAAAGGAAAAGGGAGGGATGAAACTAAAAGGAGGGGAAAGGTTCTACTACAATCAAACCGCTAAGACGATAGGTGTTAAAGTAAAGCTCCGCTACGGCGTGCAAACCTAAGGAAAAAGGGAAAAAAAACAAAAAAAAAAACAAGGAAGACAGAAGAAGAAAAGAAAAAAATAAGGACAAACCAAAAACGCGACTTTTTTTAAAGGGGAGAGGGGACAGACGGACGGGACAGCGGGGAAGGGGGGTGCACCGGACTAAAACTCAACTAAAAAGACAAAAAGTAAAAAAAGCTTCCGTGCGCAAAAGGGGGTCACTTGATAATACTCAATGGTAAAAACCTAATCAAAAACAAAGGAGAGAGAGAGTCATAAAAGCAGGGGGAGAGGTTAAATGCCCCCGAAACCACTTGTCATGAATCATTCTCAAACCAGCCTCTAGCTTTCATTGGGGAAAATTAAGAGAACAAACTTCTCCCAAAAATGTACCAATCGTAGACCTAAAGGAAAAACCCTCGAACTACAAGCGCAATAAGACCGCTGCAAGAAGGGTTTTATTGGAGGAAGAGAGGGTAGGGGAGTGGGAGAAGCAGCGACGAAAAGGAAAGGCAAAACATCAGAGGGTGGGTTATGACACCACCTAAATGGGATGGTGTGCCCAGGGCCCGCCAGGGAAAAACCGAAAATTGGGGTCACGCAAAAAGACTAGGACCTCAGAAGAAAAAAAGAACAGGAGCGGTCAAAAAGAGGTCACTTAGGGCCCCGCCGGTCGATGTATTCGTATTGTTAGGTACGGGTAAACAAACTATAGGGGGGGCAGAAAAAGAAGGGAATCAAAGAAAACCGCACTGGGGTGATTTGCCGGAGCGAATATTCCATTAGGGGGAACGTCCGAAAACCTTTGACGAAAACGTAGTCAAAAGTGACACATGGTATCAAGAGAAAAAGGAAAAAAAGACGTCTCAGAAGGGGGGCCTGGGGGACGTGTGGGTGAGGCCCTCGACGCAGCCATCGGGACTTCCGTGGATTGGGGGGGGAGAGGGAAGTGGGGAAAACATAAACAAACAAAAAGTGAGGCAGGAACCGTCCTTAAGAGAGCAGCGCGGCAGCCATAACGGAGAAGGGTTACTCGTAGGAGTTCTAAATTGTTAGGGGGAAGGGGGGAAATGCAAGGGAACGCCAAAATAAGCAGGACCGATGCCCTACCTCCGGGCCTGGAAGCCCGGCTCCGTCGAATCCGAGAGGGAGGCTAAGAGACCGAACCTGGAAGGAGGAGAAAAGTCCACTCAAGAAACTTAATGTGGCGCAAAACGTAGCGCGAAAAAAATTCAAGAAAGGACCTCCCTCTGAAAGGGGGAAGGAAGCCTAGAAGGACTGAAAAAATATCAGAAAAAGACTCGACCTGTCTGAATAAACCAGGTCGACGCGAGACGGGAATTAGCAATTTACTTGAAAGTGGCGATCTTCACCATAACGGGACGGTAGGGGGGGGGAGAAAGGTAAACAAAGGAAACAAGGGTTATCGCCGTCTCCGTTAACAGGACATCCCCCCGATATGTGCCTGAGGTACTATCCGCGAGGGGGAGCACAAAGAATGAGAGAATAAAAGGGAAATCGACTCTAGCCTTAACCCGGACTCTCGACCCTGTCTCCGGTATCGAGACTGGGAAACTCGACCGGGGAAAACTACTCAGAGGGGAGAGAGGCAAATAAAGAGGAGGGGACTTTCAACTCATAGTGCTCGATATGGCGGAGCTCCGGTTACGCCGAAAGGGGGATGGAAAAACCTCACTAGGAGAGGGCAAAAGGGAAATTGAGGCGACGCGCAGGAGTATCACCTACGCGCGCCCGCGCAAAGAAAAAATAGGTATCCATTTCCTTGAGGGAGGTCTAACCGGCTCAGGTAAATAAACAAGCTCGAAAGCTACGCTCTGTGGTCCGTCTACAACGAAGTCGAACGAAGGCTTCTTAAAGAGAAATCTCCTATCTTCTGAGAGAGAGAACTTGCAAGGAAAAACAGGAGAAGAATGACGTGAGCGTACGTGCACTCTGAGTCTCAGGTCGCTATGGTAAGAAGCGGCTCGAGGACCAGGTCCTGGACAAGGAAACACTTTCCCGAACGAGTCTCACCATTTGAAGGGGAAAGGAGGGAGTTTTAAAGAGAAGTGTCTTCGATAGCTCGCGTGAACGGGGGCAGATCCACGGAAATAGTCGGAAATGGTTATCTCGGCGTAATCGAAAGTCTCAACCTCTCGTTGATAACCTATCAACTAAGGGGAGGTCGAGGATGGGAGAAGATGAGGGTAGAACAGGGGAGATCGACAGAACTCAAGGGGTTTCCCGGGAATGTGCTGCTTTTCCGCCATGTCGCCGAGACTCGATGGCTGGTCTATCTCCTCCTCGAAGCGTGAGAGTCCCTAGAGAAAAAAGAGGCGGGAAGGTTATAGAGAGGAAGTAAAGGGGAAGCTTCGAACGGGGGAAAAGAGAGGGGACATCTTGGGAAAAGAAAGGCGTCCGGTGCCTGAACAGCCTGAGGCGCGCAACGGGCTTGCCGTCCCTTCGAGACAAAACCACTCTCTCTCACAACAACCAAGGATTAAATATATATTTGGGGGGGGTCGAAAGGGAAAGGGAATCAAGTCAGGAAGAAAAGCAAGTAGGAAAAAAAAAATAAGGACAACACCCCAAGAAGGGTCGAGATCGACTCACCTCAGAACCGAGCCCGTCGACTCTCTGACCGAGAAAAATCCGGAAAAATCGGAGACTTTCGAGGAGGAAGAAGGAAGCCGAAGGAGGTTCCAGCTAGAAAAAGCGACGAGAAAGTTGATGGCCAGCATCACGGGCCACCTTCTGGCGCCTCGTCAGTTAGATCTCCAAGGCTAAACTCGTCAAAACTCTTCAAGAAAACCTGCCTAGGGGACGATAATGATTGGAGAGATCAAAAAAAAAAGAAGGTCCGAAAAGTTGAGAAGTTCGGGCCGCCGCGTCTACAAGTTCTCGACTTATTCAATTTTGTGCACTACAATCTTGAAAAAGAGAAGAGAAGGGACCATAGGAAACAAAGAAATCCAATGAAAAATTTTGATAAGCTCAAAAGGTCGTGGCATCGTAACGCCATCTGTCCATTACCATTCCATAGAGCCGCGCCGTATGAGAAAAAGAAAGACAGGAAAGCGTCTCTTGTAAAGGAGAAGAAGGTCGGACAAAGGCACGAGTGGAAAATCTCAACGCTCGCAGTCTGGCCGAGAGGACTCCGAGCTCGCTCTGTTGTCAGACGACCAAGGATTCGAAGGAAAGGGAGGGGAGGGGTTAAACGAAAAGCAAGTGATAAAAAATGGCAAAAGCAAATTACGCATACCCGCGCGAAGAAGAGGTTGATCGAGAGCGCGGCGGAAAATCAATTTCCAGAAGGAGAAAACTATAGAGGGGTTGGCAAAAAAAGAAGCGGAATTAACCCATATCAGGAAGAAAGGATCGATAACAAAACCCCAAACTACTTTACTAATCAAGAGGGTATCCCGGGAAATGGAGAGAGGAGAAAAGAAAGAGGCTGTCGGGAAACCGCAGACGGGGAAGAGGATCCAATGACGCAGGGGATACTCCGTACTGGTGGATTCTGGTATTCCGCTTACGAAAGCTCAGGGGGGGGGGTGAGAAGAAGGGGAGAGAATCCTTCAGGAGAGGGGGTGTTACTATTGGTGGGAATTGTCGTAAACCGGGGTCTTAGCCTACGCAGGGTTCGAAAAAACTCAAAGAAACCCTACCTTCCTCTATTTGGAAGGAGAGGGAAAAGGGGAAAAAAACTGAAAGAAAAAAGCTACTCACCGGAAAGACGGAAGACGACTGCTTAAATCAAGAGCGTACGTTGCTCTGCATCGGAGAAGAAGTCGCGAGTTAGTTGCCGCGGGAGTAGCGTTACCTACTCTCAGGGGAGAAAGGGAAGAAAAAAAATAAAAGGGGCTAACTTGGCGACGAAAAGTCGAAGGTCAGAGGCGCGGATAAAACACGATCTAGGGGAAGGGAGGAAACCTTAACAAAGGGGGATAGGGACTGGCCGATTTAACGAGCTGAAGGTATGGGCCCTTTAAAGTGCACCAACGGGCCGCACAAAGAACCTACGACCTCACCGAAAGAAAGATCCGGCTGGATGGACCGAGACTTCGCAAAAAAAGGCCCGGCCGGCGCCGGCTTGGGCGTTGGCGACTTCAAAACTTCGCGAAAAAAAACGACAACTACTTCTGGGAAAGGGAGGGAAGGGTAGTGGCACAACTTCACAAGCCCGATCACGGCGACTCTGTGAAGTCGATTGCTCGAAGAAGTTCAACCGTACTTTCAGCAAGAGAAGAGGGGGAAGTTTCTCAAATGGAAAGAAAAATTGGACATAAAGAGCGGCCAACTTCACAAAAATGCCTCGGGATTAAAGGATCGACCTGAAGAGCTTGGCCAACGAGCTGGGGTTATCCTAATCTAAGAAACTAAAATTGGGCACGGCGGAAGGAAAATTGACGAACCTCAAAGCAAAAACGGTCTGGGGAGGGGGAGCTTATATCTTGAATAAACAATAGTCTGGGGAAATGGGAGGGGAAGTTTGTCTAACAAATAAAAAAAATCGGTGGTGATAACACACAACTATATTTGAACTATCCGCTGGCTTTCAGATAAACTCTAGAGACCCATCCAAAATCTTAGTCGGGGGGAAAAAATTTTCTCGAAGCGGTAGGCCTGGGCGGGAAATAATTGCCGCTTGACCTTGACACGCGGTCGAAGGTGTCAAACGATTTTCCAGTTAACAAGGCTAAATCGGAAAGTGCAATGGGGTCGGGTCATCGCACTGAAACGCGTTCTGGTCTTGATCTCACAAGAGAAGATGGGTAGGTAAGAAGGGAGAGAAGGGGGTGGCTCGGGAGATGAATCCGCCTGGGTCTGTCTCCACCTAGCCCTGGTCTAAATGGACGAAAGGCGACGGGGCAGTACGCCAAGAGAGATGATATTACACCGAGCGACTTAGCTGGAAAAAAACCGTATCTTGCTTGACCCGTCGTTCAAAAAAAACATCTCGAGCAAAACTCAGGGGCGGGGGGAAAGTAGAAAAGTCCCGAGTCTGTCACGCACAGAACTTTCGCCGCTGATCGCGTCGCCGTCCGTCCTTCAAGTGCGACGTGCGAGCGAGCCCATCTAACGAGACGCTTGTTCTCACGGAGTGACTTCGAAGAACAGAGGAGGAAGTAAAGAAAAAAGAAGGCAGGCAAAGGGTGCGATCTCGGCAGGGGGCCTCTGTGGGGCTCGTACAGCTCCACGCCGGTACGAATCTGTCCTTCCAGAAATGGAGAATACAGGGAGAGCGGGGGAGGAAAGATCAACCCAAAAAGAAGCGGGTTTCGCTTGAAACCGAGCAAACCTTCACCGAAAGTCACCTGCCCTTTGATAGAAGGGGTGGTTAAAAGGGTAATAAAAAGGAGAGGGGGGGAAGAATGAAGAGGGAGTAGGATCTGGCCGCCACAATGGAGAAGGAGAATAGTGAAGGAAGGGGTTTTCATAGTCAGGGGAGGAACGACATAAAGAGCCGTTCGATTCCAGATCCGTGGGGACTCGCGTGGTCTGTCGGCCGCAGCGTGGGTTGTGGTGGGAAGGAAAACCCTTCCCCGAAGAAGGAGGGAGAGGGAAAACTACAAGTGAAAGGGAAATATCAGAGAAGCGTTGGAGGTGCCAACTTGGGCGTTGTGCCAAATCGGACCGCCTCGCCTGGGATACGGCACCCACCTTTCTCAAGAGGAAGGAGGATAAGGCAAAAAGGGGAAACTTGAAAGTGAAGAAAACCTCGAACGATGAATCGGCCTGTGGGTGCGGTCGGCGGCGATGAAAACATGTGGAGGAGAAGGAAGAGAAATCATCGCTTAAAAAGAATCAGAAAGGCCTATAGGGCTGGCTAGAGCGTCCGAGAAAAGAGTCGACTCGCCATCCAAGAAAGACATACCATCCTGGAGAGAGGGGGGGGAGGATCAGAAGG
>Ga0179591_1328923_pt1 | contig 10464 bp, 12 predicted proteins | sample CZOMad2_1_08_16f_FD_182891 | JGI IMG/M metagenome (GOLD analysis project Ga0179591, IMG submission 182891) | Vadose zone soil fungal communities from Angelo Coast Range Reserve, California, USA - CZOMad2_1_08_16fungal (PacBio error correction) | ecosystem: Environmental > Terrestrial > Soil >...
ATCTGCTGACTTAAAATAAGAGAAAAAAGAAAGCAAAACTAATTGCGTATCGCCTCTCCCGATACGGGGTCACGATACGGAGCCATCCAGTTCGGAGAATCCGAGGATGGGGTTGCGTTGAGAGAGGGTACTAACGCGGTCGCTGGGTAAAATCGGAAAAGGTTCAAATCGACCCTATCAAAAAAAGAGTCCAACTGTGAAAAAATAAGTGGTATACTCTCAAAAGCGCAGTGACAGATCAGGGGTTCGCAGAGTTACCGTTGTGAGCTCAAACTATTCTTGGTCGTGGGGAAAAAAAATGAAAAAGTGAGAAATCCCGAGGAGTTTTATCATAGGGGCGGTTTGGGAGGGGGGGCGGAAAAACTTCAGAAGCCTATTAAGGGGGAAGTAAGGTCCTCAAGCCTCCACAGTTGGGTTAAGGCCTTACTCACTCGGGGGTAGAGCCGAACATAGGAACGAAAGGGGCTGGGAGTTCGGGGAACGTGGTGACTCTACGTCCCAGCGTACGAAAAACCCTGCACAAAGGATCGACTAAAGGGCTGGAAGAAATTATTGGGGGAGCGGGGAGGTTTCATTGGACGGGGACCCCGGGGTCCGGAAAGGGGTTCTAAAAGGTCTGAACTCGGGAAAGAAAAAAGACTAAGGAACAAAAGGGGATTGAACGCTCGGTCTACAATGACCGCTTTCTAGGGATCCAGTGTTACAAAAGGTCCCGTGATTAAGAAGACTGGAAATTCCACAAAAAAACTTCGAGGAAAGACTGGGAGGATTAACGAACCGGACCCATGATACGAAATTAAATAGTGAATAGGTCCGGTCTCTGAAGATTCAGGGATTCCTCACACAATCTAATTGAGTGAGTCCGACCCAGCTTTGGAAACCGCGGGATGAGAAAAAGGGGGATTGACTTGGTCCGAGAAACTCGGGGCAAGAAGAGTAGGAGGGGGGAGAGCAAGTCGAGGGATTCCGAAGTGAGTCGACGACCCAGAGAGAAAAGGGTAGTTAATTACATCAAAGTAAGGAAGAAAAAAAATCACAGTATCCTGTTTAAGGGTTAGAAGAAGTCTCACGATCCTAAGTATGAAGGGTCCAGTAGCTCACTGGGGAGCACGAGGCGGCGAAGTGGAGGAAGCTCGGAAGAAGAGAAGTCTAAAAGCGGCTTCAGGGGGAAAAAATAGTTCTCCTGTATCAGGCAAAAGTCTTCAACAAGGCACCCATTACCGGGAAAGTCAAAGTTCTCAGAAAAGAAAAGCCATAGAGGCCCGGGCCTCTCAAAGAGAGCAGCTTTACATGGGAAAAATGTTTAAAGAAACCGGAGGGAGATCACAGGCTCGAGAGGAGCTCCGGGCAAAGATTTGAGGGGGCCGAGAAAAGGGTACTACGACGAGAGGCCACATGAAACGAACCTTAAAGAAGGGACTGTAAAAAAGGCCGGGATGGGGATTACGGAGGTACCTTATAGTAGAAATTCTTTCTGATAAGGGGGGGGAAGTTATAGGTCTACTACGAAAAGGATCGCTGGGCAAGGATGGAGGGAATGTCAAATGCAACGAAGAAGGTTCCGTGTACTGGTCTTGTCTGGGGGGAGGCCCATAGTCAGGAAATGTAAGGAAAGAGTTCTTCGATCCTTATCTCGATAGAAACACAACACCTAGTAGGATGAAAAGGTCAGAGGGAGACCTTACTTATCGAAATGAGTTCATCGGGATCTGAGAAAGAGGACGGAGAACAGAAAAATCTCGGACTGAATCAGAAGATAGGCTTGCCAGGGGAAGGACTCGCCAATCGTAAGGAATATCCGGGGGAATTCTGAAGCTATTCAAGGGATGATCACAGGGACACTGAAGCACTTCATCAGGTCCAGGAGACAAAGCATCGTAAAAGGAGGAAGCCTGGGAGACCATTTGAAAGGGGAGGGTCTGGAATCTCAAAACCCTTATCAGGAGAAAAGGGAAGCGGCCCTTCCTTTCGCTGGAGGGGGAGTGTGGAGAAGGGTTCGAAAAAAAAAGTCAATAGGGATAGAAGGGGTGGCGGGTAAAAGTTTCAGATCATGAGAGGAGAGAGCTCACGGGTTACCGACTTTCATGGGAAGGTGTAGGCCCTCAAAAAGGAAGGAGACTCTGTGGATCCGAGGAGGAAAACTAAGGGGATCGTGGAAGAAGGGACGTTGCTCACAGTCAGTGAAAGGGTGAAGGGAAAATTATCATGGGCACGGAAAGGGCGTGGGGCATCGACAGTCATCGGATCCCGACGCGACGTAGGTATAGGAAGAGTATGAAGGCGGCGCCGTTAGCAGGGAAGAAGGCCTACAGCGATCAAGAAGTTTATAGGGGGAGGGTTGCAGAAAACTTAGGAAGTCAGGTTACAAAGCCAGAGAATCTGAACAGGTCCTTGAATAGCGAACTTAAGGCGATAAATACCCAAAAAAAAGAACTGATGAATCGAAGAATAACTTATTGGTCACAATGGGCAAGGGGGACTTGAAGGGTTTTAACCGCAAAGGACCCCAGAAGAGCGATTTTAAGCGTCGAGAAGCGGAACATAAGAATCGCCGTAGTCACTGCAGAAACAGTAGCCAAAAAAGGCTTTCACCTTAAAAAAAGGGGACCTTCATCACTTGCAAAACAAGACGAGAGATTCACAAAGGGCCGAGACGCATTTGGGAAAATGACGTGCCAGGCTCATGGTAGGAGCCTCCTTGAAAAAAACTTTCCATCCGCCTTCAGTCCGGTGCTTGAAAACTTCAAGGAGATTCGGGGATGTCACGTTCGCGGGAGTTCGAGATGCGGGGCTTGAAACATTAGGGTCAGGGAAGGGCCTTAGTTTTCTGCGGCCGTTTACCGAGCAAAAAAAGCCTTAAGAGTCAGACGGACACTCTCAGGGGAAAGATACGTTCAGGGGTGGTGCAAACAACGACTCCCATCTGGCTCCAACAACGGGGGTAATCGGAGAACAAGATCGGAGTCACGGACTCCAGGAAGGTCCTTTCACAGCGCTCGGGGGACACTAGGAGCAAATTACTGAAAAGATCCCAAAAGGTTGAAAAAAGCCATCCGGACTCTCAGGGGACATCGTCAACGTGACCATTATCGGCGGAAAGCCTTCAAAAAAGAAAACTGGATTTGAACCCACTCCTGACCAGGATGGGGGAACCGAGGCCTTTGTTGACGACGACGGAGGGCTTGTATTCTTCGAAGAGATAAGCTCCTCGAGGAGGGGTCCACCTTTCGGATCGGGGGTGGGCGAGAAAACTAGGTATATATTTCCGGAGGGGTCTCGGAAGCATCTTCATGGAAAAAAACAGAGGGAGAACTCTGTGCGAAGTCTATCTGTCACCGTCTGTTCCTATCATTGACCGTCATCACGGTCGTACAAAAAAAAGTTGCACAACGCCCCAGAATTTCTGCTTCCCTGTTTTCCATTAGGGGGAACTCGGGAGGGGCATCCCGGTCTGGTTAAAGAGTCTTAGAAGATCTCTGCGGGTGACCAGAGGGATCCGAACAGGGAGGGGGGTCCCATGACAATCAACTGGGAGGTTAAAGGGGAGGGGGGGTTGTGTTCTTCAAATCTGTCAGAGTACACAGAGAGAACCTGGGAAGATAACCGTAATTCCCGAAAGAATCAACCTCTTTTGGTGGGTGTTGTACTAGTTTCATTTGCTGGGGTTCTCGAAAAGGCCTAATAAAAAGGGGGGAACTGATCGGGAGGCAATTCTTTCATCGAAAAGACATCCTTAATACTTCTCAAAAACTTATTATATGAAAATAGATAGGGCCAAGATGTGTAGCTTAAATGGAAAATAGTGTCTTCATAGGGAATCAAGAAGATCCGCTGCCCTACTGTGGCCGACATACTTTTGTCAAAACATCTGGAAAGAGGTGTGGTTGGACATTTTCCGGAGAGGGCTTAATGAGGAAGGGAAGTTCTGGGAAGCTACCCCCCTCAACAAACTTATGGGAAGAAGAGGCGCGGATTCTACGAAAACGTCTATCATGCGAGAAAAGGATTTCACGCCTACTTCGTCTCTAAGGAAGCTTAGGTTCAAAAAATTCGAGGTGGGAAAGGGGACGCTTCTGGAACGAGGAGACTTCCAGCGCGAGAAAAAAAAAGGGGGGCCCGTCTCTGATTACTCAAGCGGAGAATGAACTTGAAAAAGGGCGCTCAAAAGGGACCCTGCATCCCGGAAAGGAAAGGAGGTACGCTTTTTTACGACAGACGGAGGGAGAACAAGCCCCGGGGACACTAAAAACTCTGAGGCTCTGAAGTCTCGGAGATAATAAAATCCGAGTTTCCAAACGGGAACTAGAAAGCTAGCACTGTCGCTAGTTGGGGGGGGAACCTGGTGCTCGATTCCTTGCTCCGCCGTTTCCGGGAGCTGGAACTTGGGCACTCTGGACGGGTCAAATGGGAGTTTTGTGATTCTTAACGGAAGACTTGGACCGAACGAAAAAGGCCTTATTTTCAAACCGGGCCGGCTCCATATAGCGATCGTTCGCCTAGGGTTGGGGGCGTGAAGGGAAAGCTTTGGGTTAAAAAAAACCGGAAAAGGGAAGACTCTACCTCGATATATTTGTCCTCTGACAATGGAAGCTGACGGGGGGGACTTGGAACCAGCCAAAACCCTCTACGGGGGACTCTACTACTACCCGATTAAGTGATCAAATCCCTACGGGGGACTAAGAGGGACTGAAAGTTTATCAGTCGAGATCTGGACTTACGGTTGAAGGATTTTTAAAGGGGCTCTCTGGCAAATGGGGAACACCTGCGGGGAAAGGCTTACTCGGAGGAGAAGGACAATCTGTACTACCATCTCTAGGTGGTGGGGGGAAGGAGCGGGGCAGGAAAAGAAGGAGGTTTCTACGACGGGTGAGTTTTGCCTGGGTACTGCACTAACCCTACTCGAAACTTGGAAGCTACTGTCCATCGAAAAAGATTGTGGGGGTAATCGAAGAGGGGGTTTCCACAAACATCTGACGAGGCCCCTGGAACCGGATTGGCTAGAAAGTGTGGGGAGGGAATTACACTGGGAAGACTCCCAGTCGGACAATGGCCGCAAGCTGAAGTGTTAAAAAGGATCCTAGAGGAGGGGAAAACACGCGACTGGTGAACGTCTATCCCAAGAAGGTCTTCAAAAAGGGGCACTGGAGAGAAAGGGGTGCAAGGGGCTCCTATAGTGATATAAAAAACACTAATTATCACTCCGCGTCGGGACTTATGAAAGGGGGGGGGGGGTTTATTAGAAGAAAAAAAAAATCCACAAGGGGGGAAGGGGAAGGCGAAGCGCCAAGGATATACGGACATTCGGGTCCACCTGTGCAAGGGGGGGGGACTTCAGGGTCTTCCAAAGCTTACTCAGATGGTCGAGAGGAGACGGCGCTGCCGTGGGGAAAAAGGAAAGATTCTCCGTATCCCGGCCAGCTGCTTGACGACCATGCACCCAGTCAAAATCTCAGCTTAGCAAAAAAAGATTTGCAAGCTTGCATCAAGGGAGCGGGATTCCTATACCCATTGCATTTGAATGTGATAGACTTTTTCAAAATCAGGAAAAAAGAGAACCGAAAAAAAAAAAAGCTCTACCGAGAAAAACCGCAAGAAAAGTCCGCCGAAGGGTTTGACCCGGATTTCCCGCCCGCGTACCCAAAAACTCGAAAAAAAGCCCAGAAGACGGGAAGCAAAGCTTAGGTCTATCAAAGGTTGTCATGAGCGCAGGGCCCTCTGTGCCGGAACCATTGTGAGAACGAAAGAAAAAGAGGAGTCATGCAAAAGGGGCCCGGGGGGGATGGCATGCATGTCCGAATCGGCGGGAGGGTGACCTTCGAGCGTCTTGAGAACGGGACTCTCACCCATCTGCCAACCACGGGAGGAAGACTTTCGGAAAATAATTGGCTGAAGATCTCGCAAAAAGGGGAGGGATACAAGAGAAGATAAAAAAGAATCCTCTTAATTATCAGGCTGGAAGTCTTCCCGGAACTCGGAAGGGAAGATTTAAGACAACTCCCATAGAAAACCTTAGAAAAAAACCTGCTCGGAGGGCCAAAAGTGTCCCAACTCCTGCAGGAAAAACTTCCTGGGGAACCAGCTCTTGAATCTTCGTAGTCAGACGATGGGGTCTAACCAAGATGACGGCCGTCTTTTTCACGTCATGGAGACCGAAGAATGCTCACAAGAAAGGGCTCGTTCAATCAAAAGGCGATCGCTGAAAAGGGGTCAGGGTGTCCCTGCGGCGGGATACGGCTTCTCCACCCGTAGAAGTTCTTGAAATGCTCGGAGCCTCTCCAGCAGAGGGGGAGGGAGAGCTGAAGAAGGGGAAGGGTCGACGCTCCCATGAGGACTAAAGGAAAGCATTGCTGTATAGTGAGGACCTGTACATTTCTGCCTTCAAGAAAGGTAGAAACTGGGGGCCGGTCAAAAGGTTACCGAAAGGGGGGGCAGTTTAGGCAAAGAAAGGTTATCCCTGAGAAAAAAATGGGGGGCCAACGAAGGGGGCTACTCCTATAAAGGAAGAAGGATTTAAGAAAAGCAGAAATTCTGTTAAAAGGCTCAGACGGCAGGAAAGGAAGTAGCCGTGAAAATAAAAACTTACACGGCGTTGTGGAGATTGGGGTGGGGTTCTTCTCACAAAAGGGAAGGTCAGACACGCGGCGTAAAAGGAGGGTTCTTGAGATCAAAACGAAGCTACAACGAGAAAAAGGGGAGACATGTCTGAGGTATCGGTGGGGCTTAAGCAAGCCCGAATGGGGATCGGCACCAGAAGGCAATATGCTTCAGTTCCGTTCTGGAGGGAAGAAAAGCATCCAAGCAAAGCACAGTCGATGATGATTATTCACTGTGGGCTTCGAGTACTCCCAGTATGGCAGGTCCTACTACCTTGAGGGGGCCCTAACCGGGGGGCAGGATGCAAGACTTTCCGAGTGTTCAAGCCGGAACAAACCCAGACCGGGAACGCTTCAGACAAAAGTACTTAAAAGATTGGACGCCGTATGTGTATGTGTCAATTCGATTCTTATCAAAAGTCTTTCAAGGGGGGAGACCTCATCACTAGGGAAGACTCCGATATCGGGAGAGGGCAAGAGGTTCAGATCGTCCTAGTCGATTTAAAAGGAATTTTTTAACGTGGAAAGTATAGAACACAGGGGCACAACCGGTAACAGGAAGCCTGACGTCCCCCTCTTTGAGCGCGGGCTACAAGTCTGGGGGGGAAATTCAAAACCAGTTTTTAGGGGGGGAGGACGCTGTTTCGGGAAGTAAAAGTTCGTCGGAGGGAGGGTTCGTAGGGAGGGGGGACGTTGACCACAAGTCCCGGACCAAAGAGAGGGGATACACCTCTCCTCTATTCGGGCGAAATTTTCCGGTTTGGGACATCAGAGGGGGTCGGAAAAAAAAAGTGCAAAGAGAAAGGCGAACAGAAAGGCTGCCGGAAGAAAACTGTTGACACCTTTCCGTTCAGCTCGGAACTTGGGTTACTACGGGGGGAAAAACCGATTGGGGGGGAAAGGCACTCCAGCGAGGGAGCGCGACCAGCAGTAAAGTAACGCCTACTTAAAGGCCTGAAGAAACCGTATGGGGGGAGTAATCAACGGGAAACGCCCGTCAAAGGAAGGGGACGACTCGGTTTTAGATTCTGGCATAGACTTCATCCGCTCTGAAAGGGGAGGCTTAGGTCCGTCCAAAATTCGTTAACAAAAAGATGTCCTGAGAGGTATCTGTATGCCGGGGGAGGCTGGGGACTAACTTTCTTGAACAGCGAGTGCGGAGCCACCGCAAGAAGATCTCACAAAAAAAGAGATGCACGTGCTGAAACGGTGCACCGACCCTCTCGTCTTCCGGGTCGAACATTGAGTAGGCAGGATTCAAGTTTTCGTATTCGTTGCAGAGTGGGGGCAGCTAGGACTGGGGACACAGCTAGAGAAACTACATAATTGAAAGATTACAGAAGAAAAGTTTCCGTGGAAAGGGGGGGGGTGTGGATTCCCAGCAGGAGACTATTCATTCCCCGGGCACCTTTTCCACCTAGGGTCACGTGATCAAGGGCGGGTTTTGTCAGGTTACACCGGAAAAGGAGGGGTCGGCCAACAGTCGGCCCGGGGACGAGTGAGCGTTTGATGGGAATTCTGGAAAGCCTACTCTATCTGGAGGCGTTCAGTCGGAAAAAGAGGGGAAACTCTCAAAAAAAAAGTAAAAATAGAGAGAGAAACGGCTGATCTGAACGAATTTGCGGCGGGAACCAAGCTTTTCTGCGGAAGACATCACTAGAGAAACTCTACCAGGAAGGTGTGGCCGGCAAGAATTTTTGAAAAAAGGAACAAACGGAGTGAGAGGCTTTGCCCGCATCGGGTTCTCAAGGGTGCCTTCACCTTGGTCTTGGTTAAGGGGAAACCCGCGACCGGAAAAAAAATCCAAAGGGGGGGGGGAATGTGCATAAAGATAGGCTTCTTCCGGCTATCTTATCACCGGTGGAGAAATCTTGAAAGAGTCGAAAAGGATAAGTAAGGACTCGTCAGAAGAAAGACAGAGGCACTACACTGCGCCGCCTGTCGGGGTTGTTTTTCACAGCCTTGAGAGCCTTTTGAGGAGAGACCAAGAGGGGGCACGAGAAATTCTAACGGGAATATGCGCTGGGGGCCAGAGCTTCTTCGAGACGACCTTACAGGTCAACGGGAGGTTTTTACAGGGAAAGGTTGGGGAAAACATCCACCTCCCGTTTGACTGGTGACGGAACTAGCGCTGAAGGGAAGGACTAATAGAGCCGAGGCTGTCAAAAAAAGGTCCTTTCAGGGTGAGACCTAGCAATCAAGAGGAAGGTTGAAATCCGGTAGAAGCCTGGTCAGGGCCGACTAGACATTGGTGTCGTTAAGTCTTAGGGAGAGTCTGGTAGAGGGGAAGCGCTGGAAGGGGAATCCGGGATGGGATACCCTCGATTTTCAGCAGAGACGAAGCTGAAGTGGAAAGTCGGCGCCTTCGACCTATATTTCAACGAAAAAGTCTTTGGTGTCTGCGAGATGAGGAGGCTCTGGGGTGGGGGGGGTCCCCCCAACCGGAAAAGGAAGGCCGAGGACAGTATGCTTGTTTCCTATGACAGGCAAGGTCTGGGGGGGGGCCAACTGCTAAGAAACCTAAAGAAGGGGTTGATCCTCAGCATCCTAATACAACTTTTCAAGATGAAAAGCCATCCCGAAGGGTTTCACTCGCGATCTCGTTTGGGGAATAAGAAGCCCTAGGGGGGAGGGATCCCAGTGAGTTCCCGGCCTTTTTTTCCAGTTTCGTGAGAAGAGATACCTCGTCCAAATTCTGGGATCCCCTCTCCTTCGGGGTCCTCTCTAAAGAGAATAAAAGTCCTAAAGGGAAGGAGGGGGCGGAGAAGGGACCGAAAAGGCGGTCCGGAGTCAGCTAGGCTGGGCCTGGAACGCACCCTCGGCGGACCCAACGGGCTGGGAGCTGAGGACGGTCGAGCTCCGCGGAAGGGGTTGCTGATCGGGGGGGGAGAGGGCAACCAAAAACTCGATCGGGCAACTACCTTCATTCATCCAAGTAATCCTTGGGGGGGTTACATAGGGAAAGCCATGAGGCCGACGAAGGAAAACTCTACATCATCGACTCAGATCTGGGACTGTCAAAACGTGCTCCTAGAGGGAACGTGGAACAGAGGGTGGAAAACCCTCGAGACCACTCCGTGGAATGAGAAGAACAATGTCCCCAAAAAAAGAGAAAAAAAAAAAAAAAACACCGATCACTTTGGTCCCGGGGTCTCTTAGAGGATCCTAAGGGGGCGCAACTCCCCACTAATTATCCTGAAAGCCTTCATTGGTACTGATAAAAAGCAAGTGATAACCTCACCAACCGCCTTGTCCGCCAAGGAGAAGAAAAAAAGGGACTTCTAGAGGGAGGGAACAATTTCAAAGAGGCCACTTCGGAAAGGGACAACTTTCGAAGGGAGAGGAAGGTGCCGGCGGGAACAGATGATCTGATCCAGCCCCGGAGGCTGCACATACGGGGAGGCGCTCGGGAAGCTGACTAGGAAAAAAGGGGGAATGAAGCAAGGGGGAAAGCTCTAACAGATACCAAAAGGCTTTTTCATGAGAAGTCTATTTTTACTTCAAAAAACCTTCTGTAAGAGACCTAACCAGAGGGGGAGATCTAAAGCAGGGACAAGTTAGACGAGAAAGGACTCCGAAGAGATTCACCGCAAGGAAAACCGGAACAAGCCGAGAAAAGAAGGACTGGACCGATCCAAGCCGGTTGATCGCTAATCTCGGGAAGAAAGTCGCAAAAACCGATCCGAAGCAGTTTAGAAATTGATCCAGGAGAATACTAATAGAAAAAGAGCTTAAGGAGCCTAGAAATTGGTCCGTGGTGCATGAATTTTGAGACGACGAGGGGTTCAAGAAAAGCTGTGGGGGAGCTAGGCTTCCCCACTTCTTCTCGGTCGGAAATTTGAAGGTATTCTTAGGAAATAACTTGGTCTCT
>Ga0179591_1350115_pt1 | contig 10464 bp, 16 predicted proteins | sample CZOMad2_1_08_16f_FD_182891 | JGI IMG/M metagenome (GOLD analysis project Ga0179591, IMG submission 182891) | Vadose zone soil fungal communities from Angelo Coast Range Reserve, California, USA - CZOMad2_1_08_16fungal (PacBio error correction) | ecosystem: Environmental > Terrestrial > Soil >...
GACCAAAGACGGGGAGAGAAGAGTCGCGAAGCGCCTATCAGTTTGATGATGCGGCAAGATAGTAGGTTTCGAGGACTGCTAAGGGCTTGCGGTGCGGAACATGCCTACGGGAGGATGGGCGTCAGAATTAAGCGCCTGTCGTTGGGACCTCACTGCGGGAAGGAGTTAGGCAGAGCAAAGGAGTCAGGGTTGGGTAACACGATGGATGCGCCTGCGGGACATCGGGAATGGGGTGACCAGAGTTGTCTGGTACCTACCACGAGATTTAAGCGGTACAGCATAAAGGAAAGACATTGAGTGGGGGCGGGTTGACTAGTTCGCTGCGCGTAATTCGGACAAAACTGGGCGACCAAAAAAAAAAAGCGCGCGCAGCGGCGCCGCTCTGTTAGAATTGAGCAACGCTTCTAGTCCATTGACTCCTGAGAACGATCAAGCCTTTCTAGACCGGAGGTGCGGGAAACGAGGCAGCCGGGGTGGTCTGTCGAAAAGGTAGGCAAGGAACAGTGTCGGATATTTCTGATCTAGGGCTAGAAAGATCCGGTGAACCTGGAACTCGTTTAGAGGATTGATTGGTGCTCGAGCTTGGAGAACGGGGCCAAAAAGCCCTGTGTACTTTGAGGGGTGGTGTGTTGGGGGCAGTCAAAGGCATGTATGATCAACTTTAAAAGGGGAGACATGGTGGGGAGGAGAAGGAGTCGAAGCAAAAAAAGGAGGAAAATAGAGGGGATTCACGAACAGACGGTCGAGAAAAAAGGAGCACTAAAGGAAATTAGAATCCCTGCAGCGTGACCACAACCCCCCAAAATAAGCAAAGTCCAAGCGGGATCTCCAAGCTCTATTGCCAAGCATAGCCAACTAGGGAAGGGGGGAGGAAGCGGATGCGAAGCAAGTCGATAAAAACATAATATACAACACTGAGTCGTAAACAATTCAAAGCAAAGTCGGAAGGGAAGGTGAAGTTGGACATCGGTTCTATAGCGTGAGCGCCCAAAAAAAAGGCAAGAATCGGGAGAAAAATATAAAGAGATGGAAATGCGAGCGACAGAGAGTTTGTAGGCGAAAGGAAGGGTCAGTGGGAGTCAGAGAAAAAAGCCTTCAAGCTAACATCCCAGCACAAAGGGCACTCAACATTGTCGCCAGAGAGGGGGGCCAAGGAAGCTTTGAGGAGGGGTAAAGACAAAGAAGCGGACATAGCTGCTAGAGATCAACGGAACAGTGATAGAACATGGAGCTGCCAGGAAAGTATCAGTGAGGCCAAGCGACGCGCGAAGGAGCCGGTGGGAAAAAAGAGTGGGCATTCCGGGGAAAACGCAGCCTAAAAGGCAACCAAAAGAAAAAGTCCGGAAGCGGAGAAAATGACAAACGATCGCGAAAGTAGCAGACTAAGGCTGAAAGAGGGGGGGAGAAGGCATTCGCAAGGTGCACAACATCAGGGCGTAATTGCCATACGGGGAAAATAGTGAGGACGTATAGGAAGAAGGAAAAAGTCTCACAACCTACTAATGGCTGAAGGAAAAGTTTTCTAAGGGAAGGTAATGAAAAAAGAATGAGGAAGTGGAAGCTTAAGCTGAAGGGCGAACGGAGGACTTCGTTTTCCCGGGGTTTGCTCAAAAAAAAAACCACAGCAAGAAAAGTCGGCTTCAAGGACGTAGGTCAGCGGGCGGGGCAACTCTGCAAAAATACGTCAGGAGCAGAGGAAGAACGCGTTGGAATGTGGGGGAGAAAGAAGGAACAGGGAATCGGTTTAATATAGAGGGTTTTCAAAAGTTGGAGTGTGAAGCGTTCGGTAAGAGGGGGTTTTGGTGTCCGGGGGGAACGACCCATGGGAGGGAGGGGAAAAATGGGCTGGAGTCTCGGAAGAGGCTGATATATGGGACCGGAGAAGGAGTAAAACCTAAAACCAATGCCGGAAAGAGTACCGAGGTAGGCGGGTGAAGGGGTGGGAACGAGCACGATTCATTCAAGGCAGCGGAAAAGGTTACGTAACTTGATGGCCTTGTAAAGTTTGAGCCCACGGGTTGGAACAATAAAGGGAGGTCAGCGGAAGAAAGAAAGGGATACCAAGAGGACCGGAGGTAAAATTATGCTGAAATTGTTAAAATCAACCTTAGCGAATCATGGTAGCAAGAGCTGTTGGTGAACCGAAAAAAAATGTTATACAGCGGAATTGAAAAAATCTGCCTGGGGGAAGTGGGGGTTTGGGAGGGAATGATTGCTCTTTCACTGGGTCGAATGGGTCTGGGATCTAACGTTCTCTTAAGATGTTGGCGGGAGCGGGTGCCTAGTCATGGAGCAGTGCTTCAAATAAAAATGATAATCACCGGGGAAGATCTCTCGCAAACAAAGGAAGTAAAAATATATAGAGACTCCGGTTGGACGCATATGGAACGTCTGAGCAAGATACAACGTTGCTACGCCCCGCGCCTGAACCAGGAAAGGAACTTCTCCCAACAATTCTAACAGGAACAATTGTGAGGAAAAAAACCCAGGACTACAAAGAGAGGCTGGGACTGAAAAACAGGTGACGAAAGACTTTTGTCGTGCATCCTCGCTGAAAACAATATGAAAGCAAGGGGGGAAATAAAGCTAATCACTTTCAAGCAATAAGGGCAAAGACATGTGGCCAAAAAAGTGATGGGCCTTAATGAGGAAGCAGCTAAAGAGATAACTTCCTTGCTCGAGTCAAAAACTTAGGAGATCCTGAGGGCCAGAAAATTTCAGGCACGGGGGAAGGCAGGGGGGGGGGGCAGGGTTATCGTCCAAATTCACAAAGACATTGCCGGCCAGTAATCTCATCCCTGAGGGTAATGGTTTCAACTCACAGGTCTCGAGTTTCATTTCTTAGACAAGTCAAACCGGTAAACAAATAGGGATCCCCAAAACGGGTATTGAACGGAAAAAAAAAAACTTACCGGCAGGAAAAAGATTGGATATACAGAAAACTGTCGAGGGATCTAAAATCCCCCCCCTAAAAGAGCTATAGAAGCTCTGGAGGAATCACAGTAGCGGGGGAACCCGAGACTGAAGGTTTAAGGGACTTCTGCTGGTGGTGGAAGAAAAACCAGGGACAAGCCGAAAAGGGAGGATGAAAATAAGTCGCGAATCCTGAAGGAGTGGAAACGGAACCATGTACATTGCTCTATAAAGGAACGTTAGAACGGGCAGTCAGGTGGGGTATGGGAGCAGCTTACACAGGGGCACACTAGGGGGGGGGGGAAGATTACAATACTTTTCCGTGGGAAATCTGGCAACCGAGGTTATAAGGTAACCTGCTGACTCCCAAAGCGTCACGCTGAAAAAAGCCGACATTAAGAGTGCGGCACGACTCTTTCACGCATTCAGGGCCGTGCGGCAAGATTGGGAATCGGTAAAAGAAGAGAGTGGGCATGGCACTCACGGAGGGAAGAGTTGGAGGAGCTCCGCGGGGGCACTTGGAGGGAAAAAATTCTAAGGCAAAAGAGCTGGGGAAGAATGGGGGGGAAGGCTTTGTCGTAACGTCGAAACTCGGATGGTAAGGGGTACAGCTCGACATGGGAGTGGTGAATGGTGCTGTGGCGAAAGGGGTGTCCTCTGGGAATTCTGGAAGAAGAAAGAGTTTGTGGACTCAACTTAAAAAGAGGCTCCGAATTCGCCGAAAGTAGAGGTAGCCCACTATGACGTCTGGCAATTGACGGAACGGACTCGCCTTTCAATCAATCATAAAACGATAAAAGAAGGCAGGGGGGTGTGACGAGTAGAACATTACAGAATGGCGGGGGGAGGGGAGGGATGAGGAGGGGAATTAATAGTCGTCAGAACCAACATGGAACTCGGTAGAGGATGGCTTGTGGGCATGAGGCAGTGCAACGCGGGGGGGAAGGACGGGTGTTGGGGCGTCCCTGCGCGCAGGGGATTAACACGGTCCGCTGTAGGAAAAGTTGGGGGGGCAGTCATGAGAAGCAACACAAAAAAAAACGGAGAGGAGGAAAAAGTAAGAGGCAAGACTGGTAAACATAGAAAGAGCAACCGTTGCATGATTGGGCGAGCAGGGGAAGACAAAACAAACCCCCAAAAAAAGTCAAAAAATTCTTCTCCAACGCAAAAAAGACAATCCCTCCACCGAGGGAAATGGGGGACCTTATATAACCGCAAACTACGGACTCACCATCGAAACGAAACTGGATTGAGCGAGAAAAAAGTAGAAGCCAAAACAAGGGGACTTCAAGTATAGTTAGCGTTTTAGGGAAAGACTGTGACGGGGGGGAAGTGGTGCAAAAGAAGTGATAGGAAAAGCCGAGCGCCGCTAATGGGTTGTTAAGGGGAGAAAGGAGGGCTTCTCAGAAAGGAAGAAAAACATCGCCAGAAAAAGTAAAAAAAAAGAAAAAAAAATATTCGGGCATAAAATATCCCATCCAGCAAAGGGGGGGGAGCGTACACGAACAGGGGGAACAATCGCTCGGTGACTCAGCGAATACCATTACCAGTATACCAAGAAGCATTGTTGCCGGACGCAGGGAGGCAAAGAAAGACGACCCAAACGAGACTGATTGAAGGGGTGGCGACAAAGAGGGTAGGGTGCCGTAGAAACCCAGACAAGAGCAGACGCGCGAACCAAGAACTGTTCGCCACTGAAACACACCTGAATCGGCGTGGTCACAGCTGACTGCTGCTGCACGGCTGGAATCAAAAGCAGGTTTAAAAATATCCAACCTCATAAGGACCAAGAGGGATAATACCCCCTAGTCCTGGGGAAGGGGGTGGGAAAAGAATGGGGCCCAGGTGAGAGGATCATAAAAGCATCATGCCTTGAGACAGATTCGCATGGTCCGATAGGGGAGGTGCAAAAGGCGAAAGGGGTTGTAAAAGTGAGGTCTTCTCGAAGTCTGGACCTAAGCAATAGGGGGGGGTCATGGGGGGGGCTCAAAAAAACAGAAAAGGGGCCTTCACAGAACTTAGCCTCGGGGAGTCGCTGCCTGTTAATGACTGGGAGGCAAGTAGAGAGAGCCGGTTAGGGGATGGTTGAGATGGAAAAAAACGGCCTGTTTGGGAGGGGTAGGAAAGCGGGAAGGGGAGGATGAAGGTTTGTGGGTGTCCAGGGAAACAGCAGTCGTAAGGAGGGGGAGCGGGGTTCGTGGGAGACTCTGCGAAGATATCAGGTAAAAAAAAAAATAATACTGGGAAAACAGTAAACAAGAAAGGGCAGTGGCACCGGGAAAGATCAGGAAAAGGAAGGTGAAGGGGGGCACGAGACAGCTGGGTCATAAAAGCTCTTACCTGTGGGGGGGGGAAGAACCGGAACTGGAAGGGGGGGCAGTAATGATTGGATCGAGCCACTTTAATTGAAAGACGTAGGAAAAAGGGGAAAAAGGGCGTGAAAGAAGAAGAGCCCACAAAAACTGGCGGGACCAGCAGGGATGAAAAGTTTAGTGGGGCACTTATGGGGCTTAAAATGGTTAAAAAAAAACAACCTCTGTTGAACAAGGGAGGGGGGAAATATGGGGGGAACCGAAAAAAATGGCCCGAGCCAGTGCCGCAGGAGCAGGTATGGGCACCGGTTGCAGGAAGGAAAACTTTGACCTTGACGGGGGGGTCCAAGGGGGAAAATGGGTCAGCGATCACGGGGTTCTCTAAAAGTGAAAAACGGGCAGTACGTACGTTCGATTTAGGACAAGAAAGGAAAACTGGAAGGCAGGGGCTCAACGGGACCTAAAATGAACAACCCCAACGGAAGGAGAAAGGATAGTTTGAAGCAGGCATCATAGATCTTACGTTTCAAAACGGACACAACCGCGCCGACAGGCCGTAATATAACTCTGGATCGACCCAAAATTCTAACCATAACGGATCAAAGGACTTCAGAGGAAGAAAAAAAAAAAAAAAAAAGAATCGGAGGAAACTGAAGGGGAACCAATCGTTTGGTCGGCAGCAATACGCCACTCGTGAAGGCAAAGGAGAAGAGGGAAAAAAAGTCTTGAACTGAAAAATCAAGATGGGAAAGCATGATTGGTTCGCCGAAGGGGATGGAGGGAGGTCGTGCTTACATATGATCAAGCCTTGCTACGAAGACGCCATTTGTAGGGACATCACTAAAAAAGGGGAGGCAAATGAAAAGGGAGGAAAAGTGCAACGGGGGTTGGCAATGAAGCTGTCTAGTGACAGAAAATAATTCAACGCTTGAAGGCAAAGGAGGGTTTCAAAAGAAAGGGAGGCTGAAGGTGGTACATAACGGGGTACAGAGTCAGAACGTGAACTGCAAGCATACGAAAGGGAAGGTACGAAAAAAAAAACTGATTAAAAAAGGAGAAAACCAAATTAAAGTAGGGGATATCAGACAAAGATACAAGGGGATATAGTCACCCAACAGAGATAAGAACTTCAGGGAAGAGTAATTGGACTATTGCAGAGGGCACGCAAAAGCAGGAAAGGGGTTCTTAAGCCGACCTGGGTCTGCGGGGGGTTGTAAAGAAAGGAATAAGAAGACCAGGACTATTCCACTTCGCGAAAAAGGGGCAAACGGAAAATGGAAAGGGAAATTGTCCTATCGACCACGGGTAATACTCAATGAGGAAGTTTAGGTTTAGTCATCGGCCCTTTGGGGCAACCTAGATTGCAAAAAGAAGCAACCTAGGGGAAATGGAGAGGGCAAAACTAGGAGGGATGGATCTCAAGGAAGGTGGAGGGAAAACGCGGGGTACGACATGAGCAAAGTAGAAGAAGAGAGCCCGGAAGACAGGAGAGTCGTGGGTCTGGGGTCGCGAGGATGAAAAGATGTCTAAAGGGCTTACAGGCGGGAAAACTGGTCGCAAATGCGATGCGGTAAGTGGAGGGGGGGGATTAGGAAGGAGGGAGGGAGAAGCAGGGAGGAGGTGGGGGGGGGAGAATAATGGATGCATGCTGGCACAGGGCAGCGATGGGTGACAAAGGGGGGGGTCACGAAAAAGCTGGAGGGGGCAAAGAATCCAGCATATGCGGGAGTGGTAAGGGGGTGCTGTGGAAATGGGAAAAAAGCTGCAAATTCCTTCTGAAGAAGAAAAAAAAAAAATAGGGACCCAAAAAGGGCATTAGGGACGAGAGGGTCTATTTTTATCCAAAGAGGAGGAGCCAGGTGAAGGTCCTAAAAAAGAAGATAAGCAGGGTCAGAAAAGCAGGACTGCTACCAAGAAGGAAGAAGGTTTGTTGGGGTCGGCGAGTGTGCACTTAACGAAGTGCGGGTTAGGGGGGGAAGGGAGTAGGGAGGGTCGACCGATCCTCCAAAGTAACCACGGGGGGAGATTTAGGGGGGACGAGCTTCGAAAGGGGAGGGTCTGGGACTGGTGCTGAGGGGAGACAACTGTAGATGTAGGGGTCTACCTGGTGGGAAAACCTGTTATAATAAGAGAGAACAAACAACAGGATTAGGTTACAAGAAGAGATGACTCAAATGCTCCTCCACACAGGAGAAAAGAAAAAGCGAAAAGTCTAAGAACCGTAAAACTGTAAAAAAAAAAGCAAAACAAAAAAAAAAGAAGACGGCACCAAAGAGAAGACTGCAAAAATCAAAGAATCCTCAACCGAGGGGATGGGAACTGGGAATGCACTCATCAAACGATCGAACCGCATAAGAACAAAGTCTGAGGGAGAGAAAATCTCAAGACAAAAACAAAAATGCTTCCGAGGGTAGCCGTGTGGAAGGGGAGTTGAGAAACGAAATTCTGTGAAAAAGAGATAATTGGGAGGAAAGGGAAAAAGAGCTAGAAAGAGAAAATGAGTCGGAGAATGCGATCAGCCGGCGAGGGTGGGAATTTGATAAAAGTATGCTGGTCGAAAGGAACCTGATAGTAACATCAGGAAAAAACATGCCCAGGAACCCTCAATGCTACCAAGCAGGGCAGCTTCACGAAAAGCGCGTTAAAAAAAGGGAAAAGCCCGTCAAAAATCGCTTGCGATGAAAAAAAAGGGAAGAAAATTACCAGTGGACAAACTAATCTTGGGGGGAGCTGTGGAAAAGAGGATCACGAGAAAAGAACAACGAGGAAAGGAGGGGAAAAAATATGTTACGACAAATGGGGGGCAAAAAAACTTTAAAGAAAACCAACACATCATAATCGAGAACCAAAATAAAGTCAAGAAGCACGCCAAGAAAAACTCGAGGTGAAACTCAGAGATCCTGTCGTGAATGAATAAAAACCAGAATGTTGCCAGTCATCCTGCTAAAGAGGATGGGGGGCAAGAGGTTCAGAAAAAAGGAAAACCCTATTCTGTGGCCGTAATTATGGCAAACTAGGGGAAGAGCGCGGTCAAGAAACCTAAACTAAGACAAGGGTCAGAGTCCTAAGTGTCCGGGACAGGAATGCACTTCAGGTACGGGTGTAAAAAGCGGCAGGATGGAAAGACGGTCTGGGCAAAAAGGCTGCGGGAAAGGGTCCCTGGGGTGGGGGTTTGGGGGCGCCAAAAACAAAGAACAGCAGAAAAAGGGAGGCTTGCAAACAGGTTCCAGGGGAAGGGAAACGCTGAAATAAAAAGAAAAAGAACGGCGTAAGAGAGATCGGGTAGTTGTAGAATTTGAAGAGAAAAAGAGTACTCGTGTTCTTAAGACACTCGGGTGGGGGGGGGGAAGGAAGGGGGGGATGGTGGACAGAGGGTTGGTTTTTGCCGGAAAAAAGAAGGTCAGGGAAGGAGGGAGCAGAACAGTGGGTTTTTACGGGGGGTGATTCTGAATCAAGAAAAGAGCAGTAAAAGAAAAAGGAGGAGTGAAAAAAGGACCAAAGGGGGGGCCTGCAAGAGGACCAAGTATGTTAGGGACAGTTTGGCACGAGAACAAAGTCAGTGCAGAAAGGACAAGGGGGGGGGGGACCAAAAGTGGGGGGGTATTGGGGAACCTTAAAGGACAGATTGGAAAAAAAAAACTCAACACTGGAAAATGAAAAGTCTAGCCAGGAGGGAGATGCAGAAGAGAAAATACTGAAGGGAAAATGGGAACTTGTTTGAATGGGGGGGTTCAGGGGTTCTAAGAAGGAACAACTATGCTCCTATGATGCAAGAGAGCTGGGAAGGGGGGGACTAAAAAAATAAAAAGGGTTCTCCCAATACCAAAACGTACAAAGAAGACAGTTACCGGGGGGGGGGGCAGGGGAGTACGTTTAAAAACGGACTTTTCCAATGGTTCGAAGGGTAGAGCATGTAAAAAAGAAAAGGGAACTGGGAGAGAGGTGCGGTGATGGGGAAGCGTGGGGGGTATCTTCCAAAAGCTCTGAGGATAGGGGGAACCTCGAAAAAAAGAAACCAACGACCAACGGGAGAAGACAAGAAGAGATCGACGGCAGGACAGCATCAGAGATTGGGCAAACAAGACCAAGGATGGAGACTGCAGAGACGGGGAGAAAGAACATGGCCGTAATAAAGGGAAAGCGCCCTCCAATGAAGAGCTCATTTAACCATGAAAATGGGAAACTTAGAGAAAAAACCCAAAGGGCATAACCGAATTGTTCGCCCGGGCGAGGAGAAAAGCTTGGGGTTCCAGAAACATCCGACCAAATAAGCGGGGAAGAAAACTTGGGGGGGGAAGACGCAAATCCTTGTTGGACATCGAGAAGTGGCAAAGACATATGTTGTTCTCCAGGGGATGGGGTCAGGAAGGGAGTTCTAAGAAAAAAGAGTACTCAATAAGGGAGAAAAATCGAAGGGGGACTGTGGAAAAGGTACAAGACTTCGGAGAGGGGCATCACTGTGAGACAGAAGGGACAGATGGGGGGGCAAAGAGGGGAGGAGGTTCCAAGGAACCATAATTGAGCCGAAAAAGGGGAATAGGGGAGACCCGGGAGGGTACGGCAAAACATATGTTGCAGGTTTACAGGAAAGAGCGAGAAAAATAGTACAACAAGCGGGGGGGCACCCCCCGACAAAGATGAGGGATACGGCAAAAAAAAAAACGGACCTACAATCTACCCACTAAGAGTTAGATACAGAACCCGGAGGAAGAGGGGCTAGGCGGAAAAAAAAAAAAAAACCTAACACAAGCTCCGGCGCTAATGGACGAAGGGGTTTCAAAAAAAGAAGGGGCAGCGCACGCAGGGAAAAAGTCTGTTAATCCGCGCTGGGGGAGGGAGGAGGGTTTTTATCAAAAAAATGAATAAAGATCCTTAGTAGAACGTAGCTAAGACGGAGGGTCCAAAGATCATTTGGAAAGAAAGTGGGTCAAGAGAGGGGGGAACAGGAGAACTTAAGTCTGAATGGTTCTGGCAGCTCACCTGGGGGGGGGCAACGAGGGGAACCAACGACTAAAAAGGGTTTTGAATGTGCAAATAGGGCAAAGGGGGGGGGGGTAGAAAGAAGGTAAACGCTGCGGGAAAAACAAAAAAAAAGCATCATGGAAAAAAGAAAACCGTCAGTGGGGACCATGGGGCCTTGACGAGAAGGGGTGGCGAGCTATATGGCTCGCTCCGTGCAAATCTTGGGTCCAAAAAGTCGGGAGGAAAGGACTAGCCCTAAAAAAAAGGGGTGCGGGGT
>Ga0179591_1273239_pt1 | contig 10463 bp, 9 predicted proteins | sample CZOMad2_1_08_16f_FD_182891 | JGI IMG/M metagenome (GOLD analysis project Ga0179591, IMG submission 182891) | Vadose zone soil fungal communities from Angelo Coast Range Reserve, California, USA - CZOMad2_1_08_16fungal (PacBio error correction) | ecosystem: Environmental > Terrestrial > Soil >...
TATCCTTAAGATGAGGACAGAAATGGTAGTCGATCATTGACCTTCTGACGAGACGAAGGGGTCCTTTGGGCTCCTATGCCGATAGTTGATCAGATTCTAGGGCGTTTATCGCAAATTGAAGAAGATCACCCGGGAGGGAAAGTCCTGAAACTGGGATGATGGGCCTTAAAAAAGGGGTGTGGTCGTCTTAACTTCCCCGAATGGGTTCGTAGGCCTAAGGACTTTCCATTGGGGGATCGAATGGGGAAGGGGAGGGAGAGTTCACCTCCCCTGGCTGGATGGTGAGACCTGGGCACGACAATTGAAACGCAAAAGGGATTTGGGTAGAAGGGGGTCCCGGGGAACCTATCTATTTGTCTCCGTAACATCCAGGCTCTTGAAAATCTCCAAGGAGCGTAAAGAATTAAAGTTACTTTAGCCGGGTGAGTTGCTGGAGGGAAACATATTAAGAGTGCCAGGGATCGAAAAGGCAATGTGGGGGGGGCAATAGGGGATAACACACTCTTGCCTTCAAAAGGGGGGGAAATCTGGTGGATTAAAGGGGTCCGTCTTGACCGATTTGGGGTAAAAATGGGAGGAACAACGCGGGAAAAAAAAGCACGGGATATGAAATTTTCATGGGAAAAAAAAAGGGAGGCAACCTGTAGAAAGAGTGGGAGTCATAAATGCTGGAAGGATACAGGACGTGCCTGAAATCATGCTTTGAGCATTGGAAGGGGAAGGGGGAAGGGGGACTGTTCATTACTTGAAAAAAAAAGGTATCTTCTTTCAGAACCGGCACGTCAATAAAGGTCAGCAAACAGGGTGGAGGGGTGAGGCAAACAAAAATAATAAGGAGGCGCACTTTTTTCAACAAAGTGAATTCAGACAACGGTCTCGAAATAAAAAGAAGGGAGTGTTGGTCGTTCTCACTGATTCAAAGGCACCTCAACCAACAATAGCATAGGGATTTACACTCAGACCCTGGAAGGGAGGGGGAGAGAACGGGCGAGACTCTGCACACATAGGATGCCTACTAGGGAGTGTATCGGGGAGGAAGGGTTATGAATCCCTCTTGACGGGTCGAGAGGGGGGGGAGGGGTGCCCACCTTGTTTGAGATATCTAAACCGTTTGGGCGATGGTTTTCGAACGGTAGAAAAGAAAGGAAGAAAAAAATTTTTGTGCCTTCGATGGAAAATTTTAAATTGGGGCTTGTGCAAAAACCTGGAGGGATATTCATTGAAGAGAGACTTAACACGCGGCGCATCCTTATGCGCAGGGGAGCGGGGGGGAGGAGAAAGGTTCGTTGACGGGGAATTTTGCAAGGGGAGTGCAGGAATAGACGCAAGAGGGGCGGGGTCCGACGCGCGATGGAGAGAAAAGGCTGGGGCAGACAAGGATCACGAGGAAGAGGCAAGACGCCGAAAGGGGAGAGCTAGGCGGACGTTTTTGGGAGGAAGCCTGTGGTAAGGGAAAACTAATTTGTTAAATTCAGGGGTCCGCAACGGATATTAAAAATCTCTAAGAAGAAAAGCAGGCAATGTTCGGTATTCGAGGCTGCGGAAAGTTCTGGACAAAGAAGAAAACAAAGTTAAAAGTGTCTTAGCCTGACATGACTGGGGACCAAGTGATGCAGGGTCCCAAACAAAAGGAGAAAAGAATGACAAGGTCAGGGAAGTATAAATTGGGCATTCAAAGAAAAGGAGATGGCGGAAGTACCGGTTTGCAATCATCGTGTGGTAGTGGAGCTTATCGGAAAGGGGAAAAAAGGGAAGGGAAAGTGAAAGTGTCCAGTGCCCACTCGTAGAAGGAAAGAGACAAAATTTGGGCGAGCATCCTCCAAAAGAGTAACAATTGAGCTGCGCTCGCGCTCAAGGACCGGGAGAAAAAGGGTGCTGGTGGAAAGAGGGTCTTTTGACTCGGGGACCGATCATCACAATCGCCGGAAGAGAGAGGGGGAGAGTTCTATGGAAAAAACCGCTGCTGTCGCGTCAACTCTTCACAGTCGCTCAGGCATTTCAAAGGGGAGAAAAAAGACTCAGAAGCGCACAAACTTCCCTGTTAAACGTAAGGGTGAGGGGCAAAGAGCGCGATTATTTCAAAGAGCACAATGTGGCATTGGACAAATAAAGAGCAAAACCGTGCCAAACAAACATAAAGCCAAAGAGAGCTCAAAGGTCATTGGTTGTTATAGCCGCGTTCTGAATCAAGTAAGGGATAGGAGAGCAAGTGAGGCGGTCCACCGCGGCATCAAATCGAATGTAGAACTTAGAACCAAACGATTCTTCCCACTGGGCTCACATTTAAAAAAAAGTTAAAACACTTCCAGATGGTAAAGCGGGCTGGGGCCAAAAGATTTTGTTCTCCACTAAGCCTTCAAGAGGAAGAAGAAAGTTGCGAAAGGGGAAGTTTGAAGGGCAACACACAAAGGAGTAAGGAAAGAGAAAGTGATAAAGAGGAACCAATACATGTCGCGGCAACTGACGAGCGCATCGTGGCGACAAAAATCTGTGGGGGGCTACGCAGAAAATAAACATTTGGTGATCGTTAACGGTTAATGAGGAAGAAAAAGAGGTTTAAAGAATAAAGGCTTGTCATTATAAAGTTTAGCACCGGTCGATGGAAGCTGGGCGGACCGACGCGTCCTGGTCGATCGGAAAAAAAAAAGAGGCTTGCCTGAACGCTGAGTCATCAAGAAGATTTAGCTCTAATGAGGAGAATTTGGTGGGGAAAATCAGATTGCTTCCGTGTTCAAGGGGTACCCACCTGCCCACCTTAGAGTGGGTTAAGATAGAGAGAAATTCAGGGGTGGGACGAAAACAGGAAACTAACATGACTGTCTAAGTTAGGGGGGACTAGGGAGAATATGGTAATGCATGAGCCGACTTTTGAAAGAATTCAAGGGGAACAGAGGTGAAAAACAGCAACAGCTCTGAGGGGGTCAAGTCCAAAGAAAAAGGGTCGTCCGGCGATCTTGTTCGGGAAAGGAGAGTCAAGAAAAAGAATGCCCGCCGCTGATCAAAGGCTATGAGAAGGAAAAGAGAGTCACAGGAGAATGTAATGGCGGAGGGAATTTGGTCAGAGAAAAACCATTGGGTTATAGGAACTTTCCGCCTCGGGTCGAGAGGGGGAACAAAGAACGTTGCAGTACAACCTTTCAAATTTGGGGGGGGGGAAGAAATCATTCCTACGACAAACTGCTGCTTACACCGAAGGAAAGCAACCCTCTCGATCTGACATGGGAGAGGGGAAGGAAAGGTGGTGGTAGCGGTCCTCAACGGTGAAGGGGGGAAACTGCTGGGCCATGCTATCGATCAAAAAGAGGTGTTTCGGCAACTACGGAGGAAGAAAAATGCGCAATAGGGCGGATTTTTGTTTCGCCCAGCCGCCTCGCTAACGCACAGGGGGACTGGCTGGTGATCTGATCGTAAAGCCAGAATATCCGGGTTTCATCGTTTGCCGGCGAACCAGCCTTCGAGGGGAGGGGAAAGAAAACGAGAACTTTTCAGACGGAAGAAGTCAAACAAAGGGATGAAGGATAGGGGAGAAGGGAAAGGTCGCATCGCAGTACCGTTTTAGAGGGGATAACCCATCTCTCCGACGCGTCCGCCGTAATTAGGGAAAGATACAAGAGTGATCTATTCGCGGGAACTAGAGGAAAATCTGTAAATTTCGATCAAATCGTCAACTAAAATTGGAAGAACTCTAAACCAGACTAGTACTAACGAAAGGGGACTGGGCTGCGCCGTGCTCGTAGTCACTAGATAGTGCAAACAAGAGGCACTGGACAAAGAAGGTTCACCGGCGGCCATCGACTGGCACCAAAAAATTGGCGAAGACCGGAAGTGGGCAGTCTTCAACAGAAATGGAAGCACCAGGTCTTCCCGCTAGGTCAGAGTAACGCAGAAATTGGCGAACCAATATTAGTCATAGAGACGGGGGGCTTATCTGATGAAAGAGGGCGAAAGGGACAAGGTCGCAAGCTGTAACCATCGTGAATAGCGGAAGTCTAGCGATCTAAAGGGGGTTTCATGGGGTCAAGAACTTGACAAAGGGGGTAGAAATGGTTGCTGTGATGTGATCAGGAGCAGAGAAAAAAATACGATTGGGCGGGTGTTGTGTAAAGAGTAAGGTGGAGGGGCAGGAAGATACCGAGATTTAACAAACGGGAGAGGGAACGTGGGTCAAGCTCTAGCAACACCGACTCCCGGGGAAAAAGTGCGGTGGTGGGGGGAGGGACGGTACTTAGGAGGAAAAAAAACGGGATAAGAAAATCTTGTATTAAGACTGAAACTCAACCCGAAAATAGAAAAAATTGCTCCAGACATCTGAAGGAAGGAAATGGTAACCCCAATTGACAATAGAAGGGGAAATATGGGAGTTCCATGTGAAAAAATAAAGGGGGGGGGAGAGGAAATGTGCTAATTTATACTCTTAAAAAGTACATCATAAAGAAGAAGAAAACATTATATACCGGAAATAGAGATGTTGAAACAGAAGTTTAATTATTCAAATTTGAAAAGTCGGTTCCCACCATATCGTAGGAATCGTCCTGGCAGGATGAGAGAAAGAGAAAGAAAATTATAACATTCAATAAGGAAAAGCTTTACATACTTGAAAAACTTCGGAACGATCGTACACAATAATGCCATAGGGCGTGGAAGAAAATTATCCAAAAATCCCTTGGCTACAAGAATACTTGTCCGTTACTCTCACAAACAGAAAGGCGGGACGCTGAGGGGAGAAAATCACCAAGTCGTATTTCAAGACACATTTCAATTATGCATCTAACCCAGGTCGGCCTTGAAGAGGAAAGGGCCCCAGTGGCGAATGAAGACACCAAGCTTAAAAAAAGGAAAAGTCAGAAGGGGAGGTGGCGAGTGTTCCAATCCAACTTAACTGAAACTAGAGGATAGAGGAGAAGAAGGCAACTAACGCGTAGAGGGGAGAAAAAACGGAAAACGGGGTCGAAAAAAAAAATTTCCATTGAGATACCATTTGCGAAAGCGAAAGGAGAAAAAAAAAAACCAGTGACAAGAAAAAGAAATCAAAAGAAGGTGGGAAAGCTATAGTTGGAATGTGAGGGCTGAGCGAAAAAAAAAAAACAGAGGGGCAACTTGGGGAGGGGAAGGAGGGTCGGTCAAAAAGGATGAGATCAATCCGGAAAGAAAAAACACCAAGGTATATGGAACCGAGAGAGAGGTTTGACTTTTTACTCTAAAATGGTTCAGGAAGGAAGGAAGAAAAATCACAAATAAAAGGAACAAGTTGGAAACACTCGTGTATCAGGGAAAACCCGTGGTCTTCTTGGGGAGGTTCAGGTGTGGGGGGGGGTGCTGGGGAAAAAGTCGCTGATCTATTGGGATGAGAGGTAACCATGGACCTTCGGAGCTCCAGCTTTTTCATGGGGGAACAAGTCTAGAAATTGGGACATGGAAAGAACAAAAGATAGAGTAGGGGAAAATAATCATGTGATGGGAAGGAAAGAGAAAACGTAGTTCTAAGGAAGGAAGATGGATTGATTTCAGACCCTTGGGGAGAATAGAGAAGCGACCTGTTTTCTGGTGACTACTTTACAGGTCATTCCAATCGAAGAAAGGAGGGATGAGGGGGAAAGCGCCGGTCGGTTATAGTGGGAGGGGGGGGACTTAAGGGGAGGGGGAATGCTTTTTCGGGAAGTAGGGGATGGTTTGAAAGTACCCTATGCCGGTTCTCCGTTATCACGACGCATGGAAGAGAGACCGACCCAGGAAGGAAGATGTGGCCGATGTGAGCCGGGGGAGTAAGGGAAAAAAGTCCTTCATACGGGCCCTGGTAACGCTTCATCGGGTCTTGTTGGGAGGAGTGACTCAACTCTTGCAATTAGAAACAGGGCCAGATTGGAGAAAGAGAGGAGGGGGGGAGAGTTTTAAAGTGGGTTGGAAGGTAGGAGACTGGGAAAATGTCATCATCGGAACAAGCACGGGAGATTCACTTGGAAAGAAAAACAGACTTCGCAAGGGAGACCGGAAAGGAAGGAACGAGTGGCAAAGATGGAAAAAAGGATGAGGACGCGGGGGCAGTGAGCATGGAAAGTCGATTGGAAAAGGGTTCCAGGGGAGAACTTGAAAAGAGGCTGAGTTGACTCGCGGGGAAAAACAGTTCAGCCCCAACGAGGGGGGATTCGGCTTGCCGTAGCAACCGACCGTATGATACTCCTTGGTGAATAAGAGAAAGATTCACACTCTCGTACGCCAATAAAAAAAAACGACACAGCCTGTCTTTGGGCTTTTAGCTGCTCCTAAAAAGACAAAGGGAAAAAAACGATTCTAACCATATTGAGAATGGGGGCTACATCATGATTTAGAGAGGAGGACAGCGAATCCTTCCAAAAGAAAAACGTGCAAAGGAAGCTCCGAACTTGAATCAGTCGAAAAGGTATGGGACATCCCTCGGCTTCGGATCGAAATCCAATTTCGCCAAAAATGGTTAAAGGGAATAAAGCAAAGGGGAACAAAAAAAAGGGTGCTTAAATGGTCTTAAAAGTTAATCCTAACATTGGGTTGTTTGGTGAAGCATGGAGGTGACCATTGCGTGGGTTGAAAGGGGGGAAAAGGAGATAGGACGAGAGCGGATCTATCAAGGCATAGGAAGAGTCCCTATACCGTGAGAGTTCGGCACTTTGAGGGGGGGGGTAAAAAGATATTTGCTTTGGAGAAGGAAGGAACTAGGAAATATCAAAGGGGGGGGGGGGCATGGGTGAGAAAGACTGCGTAGAAAGAGGAAGTATAAAGTGATTCAAACTCCGTCAACAGGATGACGCTTGCACGACGCCTTCCAGCGAATCGGGCTCATAGAAGTTTGTATTAGGACCAGGGGGATTTGTGTCAAGTAGCTAACTTTGGAAGGAGGGGGTCAGCCTTCGAAACGAGGCAAAGGGGATAGACTTCTGACGATAAAGAACACCGATGAAAGCTTGTCTTAGCTATTAGAAATTGCACCCAAAATCACTCAAAAGGAAAAAAGTTAGCCTCTACAGGAACGGAGTGAGTTCCTACCACCCTTGGCGGGTATAGAGGGTATTTCCCAGGACTCTGCAGCACAAGGTAGGAAGTTAAAAAAATGATTTTCTTCGGATTGAGAGAGGAGGGAAAGGTGGGGGGCAGCCGCTCTAGATTGGGGGAAAAAAGACACTTGGGCCGCAGTCACGTTTTTCAGAGAGGAACTGACCTGACAAAGTAACCGACACCGAAGTGCATTTGTCGCAACTTCACACGAGGGCGTAAAAGCAACAGCTCAACATTGTCTCTAAGAAAGAAAAACCATAAACATTCTCTATGTGAACGCTCTATGAGGGAAGATAAAGTGCGAAAAAAAAGAACATTCGGGAGGGTGAGGGTTCTATGCGTTTGATCCAGGTTTCGCGAGAACGTATGGCAAAGGGGATCAGTTTTGTAGCGAGGGCCGATTCCTGAGGCGATTCCCCCCCCTTCAATAGTTTCATGAGTCGATCATTGTCATGGAAAGTGAGTAGACATTACTCGCAATAGAGGTAAACTGTGGAATTAGTAACAGGTGCAGGCGATCGAGGTTGGAAAGGAAGGGTTGGGGCATTTGGGACACTCGCTAAGAAAGAAGCAAGCACCAAAAAAATTAACAAGGAATGAGAGCTAAAAGAGTGCTTGAGAGAAGAGGGGGTAATCCGCGGGCATGTAAACCGGACCGCTTCTGGCCTCCCGCGGCTATCAAATCGAATTGCCAATCTATTAATGACCAAAAATGGTGCCATAGTTGGCTCAACCGGTCAACGAGAAAAAGAAGCTTAGTTGCTTCGGCGCCTCTGGGGCGCCACGATTCGCCTTCCGGGGAAAAGGCTCTGGTTCCGCCTGTCGCACTCTCTCAACAACACGTAGTGTTGGAAATAAGCCTGGGAAGAACCAGCGGCGATCTGCCAGGAGAAATGGAAGGGGAGATCATCTTGTGCTGACATGCAAGCACTACTAGTCAAAGAGGGTTAAGTTTTGGATCATGATGAACAATGTGGGAGAATATTCAAAGGGATTAGGGTAAGAATGGGGAAAGAAATTCTCTTTGAGAGAAGCGAACAATGCGTTCCGTTCGGATCGAAAATACCTCGAGGGAAAAAAGATAAGAGAAAAGACTCCTTTTTAGCCATGCGGGCGACGTGGTTTGGGTCATCTGATCTTGCCGGGTCTTTCTTCGCGAGTGTCAAATGAACACAGGGGTTACTCTTTGGTGAAATCGGATCAGGGGGGACAAGGGTGTTGCCGCAACCGGGCAGGACTTAGGTAAGGAGGATTATATTGGTCGCCTAATCAAGGAGGGTAAATGCCATGATCAAAGTCATGGGAGTTACTGGTGGTTTAAGATCAAAAAAAAGAGACCGCTCATCGTAAAGGGGCGAAAAGAGGACCTTCCTTAAAAGAATCTGGTGATGAGCGGAAAGGAAGAAACGAAAGATGCACCCAAAAACAGGGAACTCACTCACAAAAGAGAATTGTGACATTGGCGCGCGAGGAGAGACTAATATCAATTGTTTACCTGGCGGGGACTGGGGTTCCTCGAACAGTGACTAGGGAACTTTCAAGCCGCTTTGGTCACTTACGTACTTGGGGGACGTCGCACCCTTGGTACGTCAAGAAAAGAAAGAGGAGTTCCAAGCGCTGCTCCCAACATCTCGATCGAAACGGTGAAAGACAACGCCAGGGATATTTTGGTAAAAGGTGTATACGGGTCCTGAGGTGAAGGCCGGCTGGGATCGAAATCAAAGCGGGTGGCTCAAGGAAAGGTCGGGATGGCCGTGATTTTCGGGATTTGGGGTGTTGTCTCAACTACGCCTCAGAAAAAAAAAAACACTGGAGGGGTTTGATCTGGGCGGAAAAAAAAATAGCCTGTTTCATCGGGGCGAACCGCGACCAGGAAAAGTTGGGGGTTCCACAGACTTGGCAACATCACGGCAGTCGAGGTCCACCGCCTCGGAGATTCTTCTGGGCGATTGAACTCGTAATATCTGGTCCTTGCCGATCCATCGCCTGCAAGAGGAGTACACAGCAGTCGGAAGACCCACGCCAACGGTGAGGAGATTACTCTTCAAAAAGAGCCGCGAAAATTACATCCTAGGGAAACTAAATTCCACCAAGACAAAATATGATCGAATACGCCAGGGGACTGCGAAGCATGCAACTCGTGAAAGTCTGGGAGGCAATCATAGTAAAAAACACGCCGCCAGTCAGCTCGTGCTGAAAAAAAGGGGAAGTAAGGAGCTTAGATAAAGTTTCATCAAATTCGGAAACCCCGGACGGGGGCGCTGGCTTCGCCACCATCGGGAAAAGCATATTGTTATCGATGAACTCGTAAGATTTGCGACATTCAGACGTTCACGTCAAAAAGAGGGGGCCCTTAGGGCAGAGTCTCGCAATTGCTATCACGATCGCCAGGGTCATGGGGAGAAGAAAGGTCCGCATCTTTTTGAAGCGTTGACATTGGGGGTACTCATGAGACCCAAACGAAGAGTGGTGAGGGGGGGGTTGGGAAACGCAGTCCGCGTCAAAATAGTTCAAAAGAAGAGGGGGGCTTATACTTGGTTTCTCTACAAAGAACAACAAATGGGTGGTGGGGGGCTTTGGTTCTCGCAGTGAAAGCTAGGAAAAAGGGAAATGTCAATGTAAAAAAGAAAATCAAACCCAGCGAAAAGTAAGACATTCCCCGACAATCAATCTTCGCTGCAATGTGAAGACCGCCCAAGAGAAGCATGAATCCGGGGGACAAGCAAATATAACGTTATTCATCTGTGGGAAAAGGCATATTCCTCGTGACTAAGGTAAAAGGGGACTGAAATGGCAACATCATACGAAAACGTAAAAATTTAATCACGAAGGGGAGGGGAAAAATGCCATTACTGACGAAGGAGGACCGCTTTTCAAACCCAAGGATCGAGCCATTTCAGTAGAATACATCAGATACCAATACTAAAGAGCCAATGGGTAGATGGAACATCCGCAATGATCAGAGAAATGGGGGGGGGGACATATTTGCAATTGACCAAGAAACTTCTCTAACCAAAAGACAATCATTCCTTACAGGATCACCATAGATGCTTTAACTCTAAGTACAAGCTATAATGAACAGGGGGGCGGGAGGCCTAATAAAAACATGGTCTGAATTTCCTATATTGACCCGGTCGAAGGCCAATCAAAAATCAAGACTTCTGGCGATATTTGACATCACACACTTTTCGGCGAGGCTAATCGGGGGTAGGAACCAACAGAGTTAACTCTTATATCTTCGCACCCGGAAAAATCTGTGGCGCGGCAGAAGTCTGGAGAGTCCGGAACATTTCCGACAACCAAAAGGGTCCAAACAAACCAATTTACACAGAAAAAGAACCCACGAGGTTTGACCAAGACAGTGGGAGTATGGGCGGCACGAGAAATGCATTTTGGGAGAAGAAGTAGTCACGGCCCCCTGATGGTAGGACGAAAAA
>Ga0179591_1289818_pt1 | contig 10461 bp, 11 predicted proteins | sample CZOMad2_1_08_16f_FD_182891 | JGI IMG/M metagenome (GOLD analysis project Ga0179591, IMG submission 182891) | Vadose zone soil fungal communities from Angelo Coast Range Reserve, California, USA - CZOMad2_1_08_16fungal (PacBio error correction) | ecosystem: Environmental > Terrestrial > Soil >...
TGCCTCATGGCGACCGGAGAGAACAATCGATAACCAACAGCTCCTGGGAAAGAAGAGGAGGGGGCGCGAGTCACATGACCTTGGGAAGAAAGTTATAAGGACAAACTGTTACCAAGCGACTCGGTTGGTGAAAAAAGGAACAAAAGGAATTGAGGTGCGAGAGGACAGGAAGACGGAAAAAAAATAATCGTCACGCCTTCACCAGGGGGTTCACAAGCTATCTGCTTTGTCAGTCAAACGGCAGTCTATTAACGGAAACAATCCAAGGGGGGAAGGAAACGGAGCAAACGCCAAGAACTGAAAGGGCAAAAACAAAAGAACCGACATATTGAACTAAAGTGGGGACACCGGCCTACTATTACACATCATCGCTTTTCTAACTGAGATTGGAAGGAAAGGAGGGGGGGAATGGTTTGTCACCAGGTATTCATCCGTAAAGGGGGAGTACGAGAAATTGAAAGTTTGTCACAGATGGGTCCAAGGGACTAGCCCAAAAGGGAGTGTCTTCTAGGAGGTGGTGAAGGAAAATAAGCAGAATGTTGAGAAAAAAGTTGGTAACACTGACTGAGATAAAAGGATAAGTGTAAATAGGGACGGGGCTCCAAGGGGGAAAAACAAGAGATAAATGGGCGGGCAGTTTTCATAAATTAATATTTTAATCGTTCGGACAAAAGGGGAAAAAAGAGAGGGGAAGTTGGAGGGTAAGATGCGTACTAGGGGCATCGAAAGGGGAAAGGGGGGGGGGCCAATTTAAGCGGAATTAATGATAAGAGAGGAGAAAGGGTGAATTAAGTGTTCACATCTATTGGTCGGTGGAGCGTGTTTTGGACGAAATAAGGACGTGGAAGAGCGAGAAGTACATGTTCAGAAGGAAGGAACCACAAACGACTCTGGTTTCTGTTGTCACTCAAAGGTGGAGAACGCAGATTTTATGTAAAACTGTCGCAATGTGAGACAGGGGGGCCTGAAAAAAGATACTGGCGTGCAGGGGGGGGGAGGGAAAGGGGCGTTTGGAACAGGCAGGGTTTATAACCCGTACTGTCGGGCCGAAGTTGAAGAAATAGAGGGGGGAATATGGGGTGCGGTGGATCTGCAGAGGTTCTGAAAGGGGAAAAGTGCACTGCGGGAACGGTCGGAGCGTAACATTAGCGGGGGAGGTACGGGCCAAGAATGATTATAGGGGAGGGAAGGGAGTAGATTGAGACACCAGGGAGTGGGGTCGTCGAGTTGATACCAATTCCACTGGGGAAGGCAGATTGGGGCCAGAAGGGGAGTTAAAAAAAGGGTGGCCACACGTTGGGAGGGGGTCAACACTTCGAACGACGGGGAGCTACTTTTCAACAGAGAAGTCGGCACAGTCAAGGTATCCCACACACCGAAGGGAGGAGGGGAGGAGGAAAAACAAAGGGGGATCGGCGTTGGTGTAGGAAAAAATCGCAGCAACCTTGGGGAAGAAGCAAAAAAAATCCATTTGGCATTTGTGAGAGTTCTTGGGGCAATTCCTAGATGGGAAAAACAGCTCATTTCGCAGAAGTTATATCTCCCATCTCAGAAAAAAGTAGGAAAGAACTTTTAAAGCACGGAAGAACGGTTTTAAAAAAGAAAAAAGCGGAGTCCAACACACCTCAAAAGAAACCGCGGACCACATGTGCAAAGTCGACCTGTAAAACGGAGGGAAGTAAAAGGAGAGGGGGCCATCGACACAGGGAAACGGGTGGGTAGGAAGATTCTCTCAACTTTCCCTGGGGACCAGGTAAATTGGAACGGCGGACCCGCTAAACGACATGGCAAAGAAGAGAAACCGAGGGTTTTGCCCAAACGAGAAAACCAAAAAAAGGAAAAAACGCTTGAGTGAACTAAGTCTGAAAAGAAAAGAAAAAACCTACTGAGCTGGGATGGAGGGAAGCCAAAAGAAAAATGGAAATATCTCTCGGACAGGGGGGTAAATCCTTTGTCTAAAAAGACTACGAGAGAGTAAACTCCCTGGATACTCACAGTGCTAAAGAGGGAAGACTCAGGAGATTTTGTAGATCGCTAGAGAGAGAAAGGAAAAAGAAGAAGGGGGGCAGAAGGGGACAGGAAAGCATATTCGGACAGGATGTCGGGAGGCGTGCGGGGGAGAATGGAGGTCTGCAAAAGAGATTATGAAGGAAGGAGAGAAAAGGCGGTGCAAGCAACACGTCGGAGGAGAAGGCTCGAAAGGATGGGACGCCGAAGGCTTGGAAAAATAAAAAAATTGTCAAGCGCAGAAGAGCGGCAAGCAAAAAGGCTGAGAAACTAAAATTCTGAGGGATTAACCAGAGGGGGAGGGGGAGGGACCGGTAAGAGAAAAGGTAATGAACGCGGGAGCTCGGCTTCTAGAATTTATCGGAACGTGAGGGGACCCGATGATGGAAGGAAGAGAAAGGACAGAGAGCGGGCATGAACGGAAACACGCAAGGTTGAAAAAGTTGGGATGCGAATCTTTCTTACTACGGGATAGCCGGAAAAAGGGGGGACTAATGGTTCTTGAAAGGGGAAGGGGGATCAACATCACATCTACGCGCGGGCGGCAAGGAAAAGAGAATAATTCGGGGGGGAAAACTGACAACAGCGAAGTGGTCGGAACTGCATCTCTCGACAAAAAATGAGGAGAAAAGAGGAGGGGAGCAAGACCCGAGGGGGGGAACAGTCTCTTAGCTTCCCCTGTTAACGGTTGGAGGGAGGGGACAAAAAGAAACTTCGAGGGCTGTGAGGGAAGAAAGAGGAAAAGAAAAAAGAACGCGGCGAACCGAAGGATACGTGTAACGCAACGAAAAGCAGATCTAAAAGGGGACCTATGGGAAAAAGGCCCTCATTCGGGAGAAGAAGAGGGTATAAAGGGGCGGGGAGGGGTGAGAACTTTCGCTAAAAGAGAGGCAAGGAAGGGAAAGCAAAAGGGAGGTCCGCCAGGGCATAAAAGAATTCTTTATTCCAGAAAGGAGGAGTGAGGAGATGAAGGGAAAGAATGTCGATCCTCCCAGGTTGAGGAACTTAAGGGATGGAGAGAGACAGGGAGGGACCCATCTTGAAACTAGTGACGGCAGGACGGAAGTCCGGCGTACACACCATTGGCAAGCCTTTAAAAGGAAATCAGTTAAAAAGGGAAAAAACCTGAAAAATTGGTCCTTGAGAAAAGAAGGAAGAAAAGCGGCAGAGCGGCCTTCACTAAGGGAAGGAAGGGGAGAACTAGGTAGGTCGGCCACTTTCTGTGGGAAAAACGCATCGCCAGTCGCGAAAAAAATTAGACTCAAGAGAGATAATGGCCGGAAATTTCCCGTAAGTTTGAGGCGAAAGACCAGAAGCCTTAGGGTGGGGGGCGTGCTCAGAAAGAGCTTGTGGGCAGAAATAGAGCGAGCATGGGGTCGGGTGGGGTTGAAAATATATTCAGGGGAGTGGAGAGAACATGGTCTGTTTAGCGTTAAGCAAGTAAAGAAAGGAACGGCTGGAAGGGCAACGGGGTCAGAGCATCGGCGCAAAACGGGTATCGTTAATAAATTTGCAAATCGAAGTGTAATAGCAATAAGGGATGAATGGAAAAAGGGGTACGAGAGGTTGGGAGGGTTTCAACGTGTGTACTGCCGTTCTTGTTCGAAAAAACAACCGAGGGAAAGGAGACTAGAGTGGGGGGATTCTCAATTACTCTAAAGGGTAAGAAGGGGAAAAAGGAAAAACTGGGGAAAGAAGCTTTAAAAAATGGAAAATGGGGGGGTTTTTTGGGGCGATGGGACGGACTTGCTGATTAGCTGGTCTGGAATGGTATCAGCAAAGGAGTTAATGCTTAAAAACAACTGGGGAGAAGACTAGAGCGGGAACCATTGAGCAGACCGAGCGTTGAAAAATGATTGACCGACAAAGGGGTGGAAAAAAGGGTATCGTATGAGGGATTGAAGGGAAGGGTTGAAAAGCGCGAGAAAATCCATTGCCAGTAGAAATAGTAAAAGCAGTATTCCTCATCTCAGGAATAAGAGGGGGGGAACTCAAAACTAGCACCGGAGGGACGCGAAGGGAAGGAGAAAAAAGGGGAGCAGAAGGAAGGGCGAAGGAAAAAATCGAGAAGTGAGAGAACTGAAAAAAAAAATCACATCTTCACTTCGGTAAGGAAGTGGGGGGTGGGGGGGTGAAAGTAAAAAATGCAACTTATGTCAAAAAAAGCCATAGGGCAGGAAAGACAGAGGCAGGCCAGGAGCAGTTTTGGGGGTCACGGACACATGAGACTCAATGGGGCACGGGGTCAGAAAATCATAACTTTCGGGAAAAAATGGAGAGTGGACAAACAAAACAAGGTAGTTTGTGGGCAGGACTCATGTAGAACATCTTAAGGTCGCGCGCCGAAGGAAGGGCCCCTCTCCAAAAAAGAAAACAGAAACCTCGGTGAGCGATAAAAATGGGCAAAACAGAAAGGGGGTCACACATTGCTAGAAGTGGACAGCATCTTCTCGGAAGGGCAAGACGGGAGAATTGACAGAAAATGAGAAGTCTAACCGGAACGGAACGTGAAAAAATTTTCTCTCCTCCGCACGGGAAGCTGCTGCTTGTAGTTAGCCAACCGTGAAACAGGATGGAGAGCGGAGTGCGGGGAAAAGCAGTGCGACAAGCGTTCGGACAACAGGCCGGAAACAGTGACCGATTTTTACCATTGGGGAACCCCCCCCTACGGGGTCGAGGCAACCAGCATAAAGGAAGCGAAATGGGGATGGGGCTTACGCAGGAACCATATTGAACTTGGCAAATATAAAACTGTCTCAGAAAAATTATTATAATAATGTAAACAAGACAAACTGACGAAGTCCAAAGGGTCATTAAAAAAGCCTGGGTTGTGGAGACGTATTAAGAAGGTGTTTACTGGGGAAGGTTGGATGTCTGAAGCGGGTGGGATCAAGGTTGGTAGCACGTCCTTTGGGGGATGAAATCTTGGATGTGGGTTGCACGAGATAAAAAAAAGTGGGGGCCAAAGCCAGAGAATAAGGAGGTCAACCGGGAGAAGTTACTAAAGCTGGTTTCCTGCGGAGGAACACTCGAACTATAAATTCTAGTCAAGTACGTGTGGAAAGAACGCGAGAGGAGATGTTAAAAAAACGAGGCAGAAAAGAGGGAACCATAAAAGAAGGTCAGAATTGAGCGTTCACCCGATGAAGAGGACAGATCAAAGAAGGGGGACTGGTTCTGCGGGATAGGCTCAAACGGAATCGAAGGTTTGAAAGGGGGTGGATCGAAAAACAAAAAAAAAAGGTATGGAAAAAAGATAACAAATGAACCGCGTGTCTGTCAAATCCAGCGGATAACCTCATCCGAAGAGATTAAGACAGCTCGGGAAGGAACAATTAAGGGACTTGAGGGGAGTTAATTCTGTCTTAACGGTCAGGCGAGGAAAGATTTCTGTGTAAAAAAAGCCTACGAGGGATTTCAGGGAAAAAAGGTGAAAAGACGAAGGACAACATAGATTGGAAACGAACATACTAGGGGAAAAGATATTCAATCGCGCTTTTGCCTCAAACACGTAGCTAGATAGGGGAACAACATCAACAAATGAAGGCACACAATCAGCTCAAAACCTATAACACCAAAACCCACTGAAAGCATCTTTCTAAAACAGTCCGACTCAGGGACACAGGCAGTGTGGTTACATGATTTGGACAGGGAGGAACTGGGTGGGGGAAACTCTCAGTCAGGGTCTGGGAATATTGCAAGGTCAATAGGAACTGAAGAGCCTTCGCCGGTTTCGATGATGGAAGGAGAGGAAAAAACGGGGGGGCGAGGGTTCAAACAAGTGGGAAAACCTGCTATCGTCAGGGCACTTTCAATCGTTGCCTACTTGGAGAACTTAAAGGACATCAAGAAGAAAAAGGAAAAACGGGGAAGTCTAAAAAGAAGATTGGTATAAGAACTGACGGAGCGCCATTTGACGAGATAGGGTCGGAAGATGAGCTCACTTACATCTCGCCTTAAGGGTGTGCCCAGAAGGACGCGGCAGCCGGGAAGTAGAAAGAGAAGGGGGAAACGTAGAATTTGACGAGACAGGAGAGGGGGTGAGGGTGTAAAACGGATTTAAAAAAACACATGACGGAATGCGCGCGAAGAAAACGGGGCGATCGAAGAAAGAACGGGGGACTTGGTGTGTAAAAAAAAAGACAGTTGCAAGGACAGGAGATGTAGTGTGAACCTCGCATTGACCTAAACCTGAACTCACGCTTGCGTTGGGGCGGCCGCAACGTGGGGGAACAGACCGCATTTGTAAAAAAAGCCACCAGAATGGAGACGAAGGGAGGCTGAAAATGTCTGTGACTGCAAAAGGGGGGGTTCCGGCTGGGATCCAGGCGAAAGGGTCGAAATTCGGAGAGGAACAGGAGGCGGTGATGCGTGAGGTTCCAAGGAATGTCCTTCCGTAATCCTGGGGTTGAGATGCTTTGCCACCACTGGAGGTTCTCGGATCTGGTTGAATAAAAATACCCGGTAGATATAGGGGGGGAAAATAAGGGACAAGGGAAACCAAAAGGGAGGGTCCAAAAGAAGGGGGGCAAAGAAAAAGTCAGTCAAGAATCCAAAAAAAACTGAGGAAACCTTGTATCGGCGGGAATTTTTTGTAAAAACGGGGGGGAGAGGACCCACCATGCAAAGAGAAAGATGAAGAAAGGCGCCGGGGGGGGACTAAGCAAACAAAAACGACATGTCAAAGGGTTGTAGGATTTTAAAAAGAAATCGGCACTCTCATTGTCGGCCTTGAGAAAAAAAACAATCTCAGTAGGATCCTGGACACGCACGGGGGAGTTGGGCTCAAGACCAAGACAGAAAAGGTCCATAAAAAAAAAAACGACCACCGAGGACACATGTTCAAAGTGAAAACAGGCACGATTCGCTTCACTTATGCATGTAAGTCGGAAAAGGGGATAAACCGGGGTCTAAAAAGATTCGGCGACCGGGTGGCTTGGCATCCATGCGGACGGCGAAGCAAGGAAATGCAAAAAAAATACTCGACGAAGAAAGAGTGCTCAGCACAAAAACGACATGGAGGAGGCTACGTATTCGAAACTGCCTTTCTTGATCGAAACAAACCCCTGATCGATGGAGCGCCAAAAAGATGGGACGGGGAAAAAAGGCAGGGAACTGGTCTCTCGGAAGTGGTACCTCATTGGATTACTACTAAACTTTCGCGCAAAAACACATGTTGAAGGAATTCGGAAAAACAAGAACAGTCGAGGGTTATCTCGGCGAACTCTCTAACGGCAAGAGAGGGAAAATCAGGGGAAAAGCAATTTACGGGAAGAGGTTGCAATCAGGAAAGGAGTAATGTATTTTGCATTAGGTGCCGGAAGAGTCGACCATAAGTTCAAACACGATCAAAAGGCAAAAAAAAATCGAGGCTCAAGTTAAGGTCGACCGCATGGATAGAATTCTTGACAAAAAAAGAGCGAAGCGCACCTGCAACGAGGCTGAATAAAAGAAAAGGAGGGGACGAAAGACAAGTGGTTCTGCTACACGGGCGATGCAACCTCAAGCACTTTGGCAACAAAAAAACTAACCCCCGCCAACTCCCAACGCGCTCCCCCCCACTTTTATGTGCTCAGGCGAGAAAAGGTCTCATCAGACTGTGGGGGTTGACCCTCTGGAAACCATCAGGACGACTCAGAGACGGAAAAAAAAGCCGAGGATGGGTAAGCGCTCGGGTTCGTTTCCAAAGTATCTTTTCTCGCGGGAGTTTTCGGTCTGCAGGGTCGAACATCACAGTCCACGAAAGGTAGGTAGGAAAAGACGATAAACGGTTGAAAACCAAGAGAGAACGGCTCCTGGCCGCAAAAGGGGGGGAGCTAGAAAAAAAGAAAACGAGGGAGGAAAAGGAGAGGAGAGCAGGGTCGGAAATGCGGCCGTTATCTTGTCACGGGGAAAGGTCTCGGAGTGCGTACCGCCCGTCTGTAAGTGGCATGGGCGGCATCTGTCACCATAAAAACGCGGCGAAACCGAAAAGCATCTCCAAGGGAAAAAAACGAGCAGAGCGAAACCATGACCTTGGGAACAGCGTGGGGGAAGTCTTCCTTAGTTGCAAAGGTTCCAGAAAGTCGGGGGAGAACGGAATTCGTAAGGCGGCGGGGGATGACAGCGGCAATCAACCGGGAACAGCGTAAAGTTCCGGCGCACCTCGGGCATCCTAAATGGGGTGCAGAGAAAGGTGAAGGTTCGCTTCTCTTAGGCTTTGGAAAAGAGCGATAGCCAACTCGTAACTTAATCTCGAAATCGTATAGAGAGGGGGGGGGGGGACTAAATAACATGGAGGTGCGTAGAGAAGGTAAGCGAGGCATACATACAAACACCTCGTTACTCAAACCTTTCATAAAACAATCTAAAATCCCCGAGAGATAAGTGCCGGAGCAAAAAAAGTTAAAAATTGGGCTTTGCCAGGGAGGGAAGAGCGCCGAGGAAGTCCATTGGACGGCCGGAGTTCATTTCTGCCGATTTAGAAGGGCACGTATTGTAACGTCGAAAAAGGACGACCGCAGGGCTCACTGACGAGAGGAGTGCCGGGCAATGGAAGGACATTTTGGGGGGGGGGGGAGGTAATCAAAAAGCGTTTTTGCAGTTCGCTCAAGCGTCACTGGGTGCGAAAGAAAGAGAAAGAAGGGAAAGGGTGCTTTGAGGCGGATTCGGAGAAGGGGGCGCCTGGGAAGGGGTACGAGGGGTCCAAGAAATACGCAACTTAGGCAAGAGGGGGCTACGACAATGGGGGAACACAAAACGGGGGGATGGTGTAGAATTGGGAACGGAAGGGGAGAAGAGGAGCACTAACGTAGGTAAATTACTTTGCACGGGGTCCGAGACGTTGTGCGAGATTATGTGGTACTGGAGCCGCTGTAGTTGTCGAAAAAACAAAGCCGTGGGACGTTCAAATAAGTAAACAGGGTGTAGGGGAATACAAAGCGAAATGAACTGTGCCAAACTTGAGGAAAATTGGGGAAAAATCTGGTAGAAAAAAGGGGGGGTAAAAGGGGGTTTTTGTGCAGGGGTAACAGTCTAAACGGCATGCGAATAAATCTGGTGCTCGAGAAGAAAGTGACCTACACGTACAGTTAAGCGGCATAAGGAAAACGGTGATCGCGCCGGGCGCTTGCCTAGAAAACGAGAGGGGGAGGGGGGAAAGCTAGAAAAGTTCAGGAAGAGTGGTCAAAAAGGTAGACAGTATGGAAAAATTATCTGAAGGAAAGGGCATTTGTAGAAAAGGGCCGAGAGATAAAATGGCTTAAAAAGTCGAACAGAAAAATATAGCGGGAAGAATTTGGGAAATAAGAAAGGGCCTAAGTGGTACGCGCCGGGCTGAATCCAAATCCTGAAGGGGGCGAAAGGGAAAATCGAGCAGAAACATCAACTATACCAGATGCATCGGGTCCTAATGTGTTGTGAGAATAAAGTCCGGATTGGCCACACGCCATCGTGGGACCGTCAAAAAGCAAAGGAAGAGCGGGGGGTTCCGGAACGGCGAAGCAAATGGGAGGTCAGAATTTGTCCGGGACTGACAAACAAGACCCATGTCTTTGGGTCATCGCGATTCAGACGTTTCGTTCGCGCGCCGAAGGCAGGTTTGCTCTCCGAGAAAGGGGAAGACACAGCAAAAAACGTTCTCACGAAAGGGGTCCTCAGGTCACCAATTCTCATATCGAAGTTTCCCTCGGGCCGGAGGGGGGAAAAAAGCTGGGGGAGAAGAAAAAAGGGTTAACGGCCCTGCGGTACTCGGATACAAAACTTGACTATATCGGAATTGACAAAAATCCGCGAACGATTACCAGAATGTCCGGGGGGAGGGCCACTTTGGAGAAGAGAATGGAGATTAGGGTTCTTCAAGTCTAAAAGTTTGCTCGCAGTTGGACAGAGACCTGGTGACTATAGCAGCAATTGGGAAAGAAGGGTGAAGGCCCCGGATTTTGAACTTACTCCACAACAAAATAGAAAGAGAAAAAGGCTGGGGGATACAATTGCAACAAAATGATTGAAACGGAAGGACTTGACACGCCTAACCAAAAAGGAGAGACTACTTTCAACAACCTTAATTGCAAGAAAAGACATAGAAAAGGGAGGTGTGAAACTTATGACTAAGGTGTATGACACTAGGCATTTGAGGGAGGAGGCGGGGATGGAATCAGGTTGGGGGGCTCGATCCGTTTCCTGCAATAGGTTGATTGGGGGGGCACAGGAAGGGGATGAAAAGCGACGAGGGTGTTAAGGGAAAAGCAACGCTTTTTAACCCATGGAGAGCGGGACGATTGTAAAACGTCGTCGGAAAAACCAGCGCCAGAAAGGAGAGACGAATTTTTGAAGAAAGAGTTCCGCAGTGGTCCAACATAATAACGGAACTAAAGCACAAGAAAAGGTCCAGGAATTGGCGGAAAAGCTGATGATGGGCGGGACAAAGCATGCGGGTGGGGAGGACGGTACCGGAACGGAGTTTTGGACGGGTGT
>Ga0179591_1333977_pt1 | contig 10461 bp, 5 predicted proteins | sample CZOMad2_1_08_16f_FD_182891 | JGI IMG/M metagenome (GOLD analysis project Ga0179591, IMG submission 182891) | Vadose zone soil fungal communities from Angelo Coast Range Reserve, California, USA - CZOMad2_1_08_16fungal (PacBio error correction) | ecosystem: Environmental > Terrestrial > Soil >...
CCCGCTCAAAAGGAAGGGCACTCGTTTCTATCATTTCTGAAAAAAATCATTAAGAGGGAAAGGGAAAAGGTCAGTGCATGTCAAGACTACGCAGCACAGTAAGTACACGAATAAATGAAAAAAACGATGGAACTAAAGAAAGCGTTCGCCGTCCGAGAGTTTCGTAAACTCACTATGGGGATAAAAAAAATACACCATTTAAACAGGGAACTAGTGAGAGGGGAAGACTAGTATGGAATGGGGGCGGCTGAGGAAAACCATGATTCCGGCTCGGTGATATCGAAGAGGGCAGACGCAAGACGCTGCCAAGAAGTCCACGCCGACTGAGGCCTAACGGACGGGGAGAAGTCAAAAGGGAGCGGAATGAAGGGCATTTCCTCTAGAAAACATGAAAAAATACAAGTCGGAATCCAAGTCGGACCAGAAATGATACCAGCGAGCGAAGAAGATCGACACGGGCTGGCTCAATACGTGGTCAATACCAGACAAACAGGGAGGAAGAAGGGACGAATGATCGGGGCAGCCGGTCCTTAAGCGTGTATACGGACGGGTGGATTTGCTATCGAAATACTAACTTCGGACCGGAAAAGAGAGAAAGAGGAGTTAGGAGTCTTCGCTATAATCATGCGGATCAGTAAGTTAAGAGGCGGAAAAAACAGCTGAGAGGTAAAAGGGAATCCTACGAGAGGATACTCGGGGGCTCAGAAAATCGGGGTTACAACACACTAGGACGTATGAAAGGAAATGAATACTTGGAAATCTGTTGAGACATGGCCCTTACACTATCTGGTCGAGGAAGCGAGCGAGAGACAGAAGAGGGGCATCTGGGTTTCGGGGGCGATTGGGAACATCAGGTCTCAGCCGTCCAACGAGGGATCGATCAACGGAGGGAGGGTGGGGTTTTCGAGAGGTGAACGTCTGAATAAAATGTCGAGAGACTGTGCAACCGAGTGTTGACACATATCCACACGAGGAGATTGAGGTAGCGAGGGAACTCCGTGATGAGAAATGACTTCACTCCGATTGAACGATATCTCTTAACGGCGAGCGGAAGGGGGGCTCGACCGACCCCAGGAATAGTCTTGAAAAAAGGGGGGCAACAGGGGTTTCGATCGCGCGTAGAGAACGTCGGCGTCAGGATGAAGTCCGGCGGTCGGTTACAATGAGCGCCGCGGCTTACTGCGGGCAAAAGCTCGTGATCACGGTAAGACGAAATACGAGGGTCGGACGTCACCGGCGGGACGCCGGAAAAAACACGTCTGTCGTGGACAGATCAAAGGAAAGCGAGGTCGAGAATGAGGGCTGGCACGATCTAAACCACAGAAAAAGGATGGTGGTACTATATTTGTCCACGTTGATAATCAGGGCTTTAGACCCGCATCGTGGAACGAGACGCGGGCGGAAGGAAGGCCAAAGAGGATGTAGAGAGGGACGGCAATACGTAGAAGTCTCTTGAAAAGGGTGTCTTGAAAAACACAACTCTCACATTATAGAGGGGGCCTCGGTCGGGGGCGAATTCGTCGGCGCGGACGATGCATGCACGTAGGCGCACGCGAAAGAAGACGTTACTTACGTCAGAAAGAGTGCGGGCTCCGCTACCGAGGGCGAACGCGAACCGGCATCGTACACAAATCAGTGATAGACGGGAACTGGGCGAAGAAGGGCAACAAGTAGGCTGAGAACTCGATGAATCGAAGCGTATCAGGGATATATCGTGACTAACCCTGGGTAAACGTAGGGTTGAGGAAGTAGAAGACGAGAACCCGCGCTACCTCGGCATCAAACGAGGTCAAATCAAAAAACACGGAGGGGAAAACAATTCCAGGGGGAGTGTCTACGACAAACGAAAGAGCCCTGTTCCAGTGAAAGACGAGGTCACAAAAAAAAAACGCGGACCCGGTGCACAGTCTTCGGCGTAAAGCAGGAACCCGAGACAACGAAGGGGGACCGCGTTCATTCAGCGCTGCAGCACCTGGAACTCGCGATAGGCAGAGTGTTGCTGAATCGGGGATCAACTGATCACCGCAAGCGATCTACTACGAAAGGCCAACGAAGTGGCAAAACATAGCAAAGGTCGACGGGTGCAACTCAAGCGTCAGGGGGGAAAGGAAAGAGGGGGGACGCGGAAAAACAACTCACCCAAATTGCTCGGGGACCACAGAAGCAGAGAACGTGAAGCGCTCGACTATCGGGGGAGGGGAGAGAATTCGCTAGCTGGCATGGGAAGATGACCACTACGAGTGGCGTCACGGGAAGTGTAAGAAATCGGATCTCATAAACAACAAAAAACAAAAACAGAAGAGAGATAATCAAAAGAGGCGAAAGTAACGTTGACGGACCAATAGTGGAGAGACTAAAAAACAAAATGCCAGCTGAGCAGACTGCTCGCTCATCACGTCAGGGTCGATTCGTAGAGACTAGGACGGCCTCGGAAAGAAGTAGTTGTGGGGCGCGGCGCGATCAAAGGCGTCGTGAAAAAACGGGTGCAAAAAGAGAACGATAGCTCCGGGGAGTGCAAAGCTTTGAAGTTCTCGGTCGGCCGAGTCCAGGGGAAAACATTGAAACACCGGCAACTAGACTCGAGCGTCCAAAAAAACAGGCGGTGCAAAGGAGGTCGTGAACTGCGCAAGCGGAGGGGGACGTGGGGAGCTGTCGGCTAGAGAGAGAGTAAGAAAAGTGACCGGGAAACTTCTTGTTTGTTTGGTTAAAATTTAGATCCACTTTAATCACTGGGTCGGGTCGACGAAACAAGGGGGAAAGAGGTTTGACACCGGGAAGGAAGGGGAATCTCCCTCCGCCGTTCTAAGGACATCGCTGTCGTCTCTGTGGTTAGCTCGGAGGCTCCAAAATCCGGGGAACACGAGGAACCGTTGGAATGAACAACATATTCGTAAGCCGGCGACGGAAAAAGACGCGTAGTAGCACGAAAACGTTGTTGACAGCTCTAAAGACGGGAAACCTAAGTAGACTCGCATCGCCGGGAACGAGGGGACAGCGGAGAGATTGAGGGCGGAGTACAGGAGTCGGGGTTGATTAAGCACTAGCTTACACCGAAAGGTAAAGTAGGTCGGCGGCGATCATAAGTGTCGGCTTAGGGGCAGCGAGGAAAGGGAAGAGGAACACGCTGACGAAAGTCAACTCTAGAAATTTTGGCGGTCAAGGTCAGGGACATAAAAGTTCACGAACTCATTCGGCGGAAGGAACGCGCTCATTACAGCCGCTGGCAGCGTAACCAGGCGGTCGACTCAAACTAGCTACTCAAGTCACAACGTGGCAAAAGAGTAACAAAGGGGCGCTTGGGGAGATGCGTGTGTCCCATAAATCATATCTCTACTAAGATCCTCGACGAGAGCAGGGAAAAAAATATAAAAGGAAAAAGGAGAACGAGATTTCGTGAGGGATGTTAACGATCGACTGGTTACTTACGACGAAGGGACAAAAAAGCCCGCTGTAAAGGGAATAAGGAATGCACCCTACCGAATTAAAAAATTACTCCTCGGTATAGGAAAAAGCGATCTAAGGGGGCTCCAACGGCCAAAAGGAGACGGGTCCGGAATACCCGGCGAGAATATCTACGTTTATAGAGGAAGCGCGATGAGGGGAAAGTCCTCTCGATCAGAAAAAGGTTTCGCCGAACAAGTCATCAGACATCTTGTGGTACTTGTCAGGGCTGTAAAACACCTCGACCGAGAAGGACAGAAGGGGGATGAAAGCACTGGATTAGAGCTAGGCGCTGGTCAAGTTACCGACGCGAAAAAAATAGGAAGCGCTGTCGTTCAAGGGAGGCTTCAGAGCAAACCCCTATAGGTGGGCCGAAGTCAAATGGCGGTCAACTATTGAAAACGAATTCTGTAAATTGAACAGTCGAGGTTTGTAAGAGCGAGAGGGGGCTTCAGCCCGCATCAGCTGTATAGCAATCTGAAAAAAACTCGACAATCAAAGAGGTGCGTCCAGTATCATGTAAAATGGAGACTCCCGCAACGCGTGAGGCAGTGGACGTTGCCTACTTGTAGTACGGGGAGGGGAGCAATTCCCCGGACACAGATCAAAGGGGGAAAGGAGATCGAGTAGAGGTCAAGTGCGGCGCTAGAAGTTCGGTGACTTTAACTGCTTGGAAGACAGAACTGGGGAGCACTATCTCAGGAGAGGCGATTGTGAAAGCTGGGCGTCTGTCAGGACATCAGACGGGGGGAGCCCTTCAGAGAAATATCGAGGAACAGAGGGGGAGCCCTTTCATCGCGTCGTTTGGAAAAAGGAGGAAAAGAATGTGCGATGCTTCTGGAAGTCAAAAAAAACTAGTAGGGGGGAAAATACAACTCATTTGAAAACACAAAAAAAAGTCAGGACCGGAGACCGTTTCGACTGCCAGAATCCCATCCTCGAGTCAGGAAAAGGGCATAACTAGTGGGGTTGAAAAAGGGGACGAGAAGACCTCGGCGTGCGAACACGAGAGTAAGGACTGTAAATTGGTCGAAAGCCATCTCTGGGGGTTGGGGGGAGAGTCAGAGAAAAACTAGGGCATACCGAGAAGATGTGCGCGCGAAGAGGACAATGCACCTGAATTCGTTCACGGTAAGAAAGGAATGGTCGTTAGAAATTCATCGAACACAGGGGTAGGCTGACGTTGAACTTTGATAAAACAACCATATCTCTTAAAAGATGGAAAATAGAGATCCAACTCCATGAAACCGCGGGTTCGATCAGTTCTTCACGACAAGGAGGAGGGCAATGGGGAAAAGGTCAAGTGCAATGGACGAGACGGGGAGAAGAAAACATCTGTCGAGAAAGAGGTTCTCCCAAACGAGATGCTGCGGAAAACCGAAAAGACGTTTCGGGGAAGTTACGATCGGGACGAACGCACCGAGGGAAGAAAGGCAACCAAGGTCCTAAGTTTATCGACGAAAAGAGAGGGGTTCTTTGGCCGGCAGGTCTGGAACTGCCACTGCTCCCTTCTACTGATAGGAGAAAGCGGAGCGGAAAGCGCGACTGGAAAAGCTCGCGGGGAAAAAGCCTACAGCGCCCAAGTCGGGGGTTCCGACTGAACACAAGGAGAGGAAAGGGCTGCGCTTAAGAGGAAAATAATCAAAAGCAGGATAAGAATTTAATAACCGCTGATCAAAAAAAGAGAGAAAGCGATCGGGAGGCCAAAGGGCTGGCTCGTCAGAACTGTCCCAACGTGATCACTCCGCGGAAGCTCCTAGCGAGAGGGTAACTACTTAAAAACTTAAGGGGCATAATCTAAGAAAGTAAGGGAAAGTCAAAGAGAGAACATAGTAAGACGCAGGGAGATCCACGGTCTCAAAAAAGGGGTTGACGGGCTGCACAAGGTTCATCGTAAAAGAAGGGGCTTGGAAAAGAATGGCCTCCTGAAGGAGCTGATCCAGCGCTGTCTCATAAGGTATCCTCGGTCAAAAAAAGGGAGTCTAATGGGATACGCCGGGAAAAGAAACCTGGGATCTAACTAAACGTAAATCGGTGGTGAGAAAGACGCAACTCGGAATCGAAAAAGGCGGAGGCAATCTGGTGGGCCCGGAGATTGGGGAGATTCATCGGCGACAGAAAGTTCCGAAATCTTCGCCGGCAGCAGGGGGGGGTAACGACTCTGTACGGCTCTCCTGCTCCCCATGCAACCGCATTTTGCCAGATCAAACCAGTCGAAGGAAAGGAGGTCAGAGCTACACATGGGTTGTAAGCCGGAGAACGACGTCACTCATCTCGCCAGGTTGACTATATATCGTAGGGAGACTAGCCTTTTTTGACTCAGACTGACCCGAAAGGGGGATAGCGGGGCGAGCCGGGAGAAAAGACTTACGAGTCCCGTATGGGTCAGATTCGCATTCAGGAGGCATAGGGGAGAGTCTGATCTTTCGGGAAGCACGATCTGAAAAACCACGTACACGAACATCCTTCGTCAAATCAACGAAGGGATCAAGACCGGTGTGGGTCTGCAAGGAGAAGACAGTTCTAGACTTCGGGAGAGTCGAGGAAGGGGGGGGACACTGAGAGTCCCGCGCCAAGGAGGGTTGGTACTATATTTGGAACAAAACTGGTGAACGCGAGAAGGGAACGATTTTCGGAGACACGACTGCGGCTAAAATCGATTAAGATCAAAAGGGCTGGAAGGAGCAGAGGCGTGACGGTCTGTGGTCTACAGGACAGGAGAAGGGGAAGTGGATAAAGAAAGGTGAAGGAAGAGGAGGGGGGGGCGGAGTGAGGTTTTGGGGTAGAAAGCTCGGAAGATTCCTTCGGGTCACCTTTTCTGGCTTAGTCTCTGGCCTGCGATTTGGAGGGATTCGGAGCGCTGACTCCCAAGACCGGATGCTAAAATCAAGGCCCGACCCGGGACAGCGAGAAATGTGGAGATTCCGACCTACGCTTTCTCCCAACCTCTCGCCACTGCACGAGCGGAGGCTAGGCGAGATAAGGGTCTCTATTCTGACGAAAATCTTTGGTGCGGGAACTCAAAGAAAGAGGAAGGAGGAGAGAAGGTCGTGACACCACTTTGCGCGAGGTTGGTAGGAAGGGAAAGTCTATCCAAGCAGTAGGAATCCGAACTCAGGGAAACATAAATCCCTTCAGGGAAGAGAAGCGAACGAGGTGTCCAAACATCTTTAAAACTGTTCGTCAGACGACAAAAACTCTAGATGTTGCATTAAAAAAGAAAACAAAACAACACAAGCAAAGGAGGTTCGGATTAGACGATGCAACCCTACTAAAGGGGGAACTATCCTTAAAACGGACTCAAAGGAGCTGGATCAACCGGTTCGGAAGCGTATTCGGGAAAAAACATTTGAACTCTGGGGCAGGGAATCGGGAAAAAGCCGCGAGGCTACTACTAGAACTTCGTCAACTGCGCAAACCAATAAAAGGGGGATCTATCGCATCAGGGTCAAACCAAAGAGGTAAAGGCGAGAGGACGAGTAAAAAACATGATGAAAGGGGGGTATGTGTTACTAGGAGTCCGAAATCAAAAAGAATAAATACATCAGAACAGAGAGGGGAGTAGATCAATTCTGCGCAAGGGGAAGGGGGAGGCGAGGAAATACTAGGGTCAACCTTCATGGAAGGAAAGTATCAGAAAACGAAAAAAAAACAAGAGAGGAAAAAGAAAGGAAATACTCCCCGACTTGACTTACATTCTTTTACGAGAGGGACGGGAAGCTCTTCAGAGGACGACTTATCCAGAATCGATATACGGACGATCGCTGAGGTATCTTCTCTCGGGTCGAGGCGACTGGCAATAAATTTGGAGCAGGGGGAGAGTTCGCGTAGAGCTAAGCTGGGGGGTTCACCGTAACTATATCTACTTTGGGCGCGCGTTGAAGGGGGTCTCGTCAGTAGATTAGAGGGGTCTCATATTTCACTCACGGAAGACAAGAGACAGATCAGCCGAAGGGGCATCTCGTAAGGACTCTTCAGAGACTTTGGGGATTCTAAGCTGAATAAAAACAATAGGCTGAAGAAGGGCAAAAGGGGGTAAGTAGGTTTTGTTGGGAGGAGCGATTGGAACCTCAACTCACAAACTGAAAAATATACTGAACAGCAGGAGTGGCTTCGTGTGAGAACGACGAACACAGGGGGTTGAAAAAAGAAGGGATCGTCGCCATCCGCAGGGGCATGGATTGGACTCGAGCTTTCGCGCTGTCGCTGAGGAGACACAAGAGACACAGGACAAAAACGGGTACTTCAAAACGACAGAGATTCGGATCAGCACTGCTTAAGAGTATAAAGGGAAACGAAGTTGAAAGCTAGGACCCGAGACAGACGTAAACGCGAATTCTCCCACGGCGGGTACGAGGCGCTATGGGAGCGGCGACCGATCTGGGAGGGGGGATAAGAAAAGGACTCTCGACACAAGAAGCGGACGGGACGGCTGATCGTCAGATGGCGTCCAGCTGATGATGTCGAAAGAACAACAAAGCGAGAGGCAAGGAAAGATCAGGGTCTAACGCTTCAGGTCTGAAAAAAAGTAAAGGAAGTCCTGCGCGGCTGAAAGCATGAGACGTTCAATCCCGCCAAGGGGCTCAATAACAAGCGCGACGTTCGAAGAGTCAACGTGGCAAATCTCGTCAAATAGGGGTCAGGTAGATCGGGACAAAACAGGATCTCGAAAGAGATACGCACCTGGGATCAGCAGCAGGTTCACGCTCCTGAAGAACGTAGAGGGGTGTCGGGTAGTCCGTGGAGTCCCGAGGCTGTACGTCCGAACAGACGCAAATCAGACTAGGTGAGGCTCCTGCATGGGCCTGGGGTACCTACGTTAATAACTCCTTGTCGGGGAAACGCGGAAGAAAAAAAAATACTGACTCGGAGAAGGGGCGTCACACGTAAAGAAGCGGTTTGACTGAGTAGAAAGATATGCAACATCTCGTTCGAGAACGCGCTGCGGGAAAAAGTCGTCGCTCTTCAAAACTGATTGAATCGAACAAAGTCAGAGAAGAGGGGTGGGGGATCTCTCCAAACGTGAGGCCCTAGAAGTGGGCTTCATATCTGAAACCAAGAAAGGATGAACGCGCGGGAACTCGTAGGCACTGACCATCGACAGAGCCCACCAATGCGACGGATGGTCGATAGCTCGGAGGGGACACACAATAGTTGGGAAAGGAAAGGTCGGGGGGAACCGCGTAAGAAAGGTCGGGGTCCACGTGCGGCAGTCAACTAAAGCTATTTCATCTTATGCTAAGCCCTCGCGGAAGCTCTGGTAAAGGGGCCATCGGGAACCTAGGTCACAAAAGTTGGGGGGAAACATGTACTCTAGAACAGAGCCAGAGAACAGCGAACAGACGTGCAGGAGATTTCGATGCGGACTGGGCACGACTTTTATACTTGGGGCCGGCAGAGAAATGAATCCGGACTAAGACACTATCTCGTAGGTCTACGAAGAAGCGACAAGCAGTCGGTCAGGGGGGGGAACGGCTTGACAGCAGAAATTGTTCTCCACGACCTTATCCTCTCGGATGACCTTCGTGTCTTGAAAGAAGGGAACGGGGAAAAAACCATTGACTCAGGAAGGACAGAGAACTGATAAAATCATTCAGGAGATGAAGACTAGTGCGATGGAGGAGGGAAAAGAGCTTGTCAAAAAGGGGGAGTGCCGGTCGCAAGATTCGAATATAGAGCCAGATCCGTGAGAGGCGTTGAACGAAATACACGCACCATCATCTAAGGGTCGATATCAAGAGACCCTTGGTGGAAATTTTATCCCCAGAAGCGTTCATTGAATCTAATGAGAAATAGTACCGTCAAAATAATGGGGCGGGTTCGAATTGAGGAAAAGCGCAAGTAGAGACGATGGGGGGGCCGCGCGATCGACATGCACCTAAGGGTGCAAGCAGAGGACCTTGTCGTGAACTGAGAGAACACGCGGGAAGGAGCCGGGGAGCTGGGTCCCGCAGTCTCAAACAAAAAATGGTATATGAGAATGTGGAAGATACAAGAGAAAGGAAAAACAACGCGTGTTCGAGCCGTTTCTTACGACCAGGTAAGGGAGGACAAGGGGAAACTGTTCCAGGGCATCGAGCGCTGAGCACCAGAAAGGGGGGAAGCACTATGGTTCTATGAACTTGACTAAACCGACTAGACTGATTAAGAAAGGTAACCGTTCGACTTCAAGGCGGTGCGAACAGCCACACTATTGGGGGGTAACCATGGCACCAAGGGAAAGAGGATCGACGATCGAGGGAGGTGTGCGGTCGGCATGTCTTAACGGAGAAAAGCCAAGGAGGGGAATGGAGGACGTTAGAGCGAAGCGCTCTGGGAAACGACGAGCGTTACAGGCAGGAGTCCACGGGAACATCAAATAGGAGGGGGGGAGAAGAAATTAAAGAGAATGAACGGGCGTCGGAGTTCCTCGCGAAGGGAAGCTGAAACCCGTCATGAATGCGGAAAAGGGGAAACCGAGCTTATCTCACTCTCTGGAGCAAGGGATATTCCAATAAGGGTTTTAAAAAAAGATCAGGGCGCGAAGTCACGGAATCTCATCACGAAGTAGGGGGGGTGGGAACGGACCCGTTAGGGCTATGGCAAAGGGGAAGTAGGAATTCACTCATCTAATAGACGTTAAGGGCGGGATGGGCGATAAGCTCGAACCGTGCTAGACTGAGCTAGGAGAAAAAGGAGAAATCAGAGGTTTCCCACAGGGGGGAACATCTACTATCGAATCGGGAATATCAAAATTAGACACAAGAGGACAGGGGTGAAGGAGGCGTCATCTTTACTAACGGTCTAAAGAAGCTGGAAAAGGCGGCCCTGACACTAAGATTTGGCTAGAAGAGACTTTCAAAAATGGTCAATCTTGGAGAGTAGTGACGAAGGCATCGAGCAAAACGTCGCGAATGAGATCATCCTTAAAGTGTGCGATCGTGAAGGCATGGGGGACGGAAAAAGAAGGGTGGCCATAGCCACCGGGGGTGCTAGAGTCTTGGTTCGAGGGGACGGCGCAGTAGAAAACGCCGGGTGTAA
>Ga0179591_1136274_pt1 | contig 10460 bp, 11 predicted proteins | sample CZOMad2_1_08_16f_FD_182891 | JGI IMG/M metagenome (GOLD analysis project Ga0179591, IMG submission 182891) | Vadose zone soil fungal communities from Angelo Coast Range Reserve, California, USA - CZOMad2_1_08_16fungal (PacBio error correction) | ecosystem: Environmental > Terrestrial > Soil >...
AACCGCAACAAGGTGGCGATGTTCGCGGAACGACCTCGTGGAGTCAATGCGACTAACGATTTGGGCGACGCCGAAGGGGAAGGAGCACGAGGGGTCTCGAAAATAAGGACTCTGGCCAAGGGGGCGGGGGGGAAGAAGTTAAATTCCATAAGGGGACGGCTGGGGAGGATTTCTTGGCACAACATAAAGAAATGAGCCCAAACTGAACAATGCTCAGCTACACTCTTCAGGGTTTCGGCAAAGAAAATGGAAAGACACTTCCAGGCAAAGAAAAAGAGAAGACGGAGGTTTCTTCACGAGTGTGATCCATTTTCAAAAAACCGGGGGAAGAGAACATAAAGATGGGGAGCATACATAAAGGAGCAGGAGCGAAGCCAATCTTAAACGGAGAGGGAAATCTATGAAAAAAGTTTCGATAAAATCCAATGAAATACAAAAAATGAAAAATACAAGGCAACACAATACGCTTGGGAGGGCCAAAGAAATCAAAATAAAATTGACCCATCATAGTGGGACATTCGTGCAGGAGAGCTTAAGCACTGGGAACAGGGGATAAACAGCTTGGTATCAAGAAAGGACTACGAGGGGTGAAGCGAAAATACTCCGGTAGGGGAGGGGCGCGTTGGGCTTCTTCTCTAGGGGATCAGGAAAAATGACGAGAATTGAGAGGGAAAAAAAGCAGTTCGAGGTCAGTGTGGGGGTCAAAAGGTAGAAAACACAGGGGGGCGGATGGCCGTGGTCGAGCGGCTCGGATTGGATAAAAGGGGAGAAAATGAACAAATGATTGGTATAAATAGGTAACCCAGAAGTATTGGGAATATATTGAAAACAAAAATACATCCACCAAACGTACGGAGAAGAACAACCAAAAACCGCGAAAAGAATCAGCGAAGATTAAGGACAAAAAAAACTTTCCTCAGCTCTCAGGGGGACACCATCCCCAAAACCCAAACTGCACGGATTGGGGAAAAGAAGGAAAAATGAAAAATACAAAAAAGACAGTCAAATCAAAAAAAGTGGGTTGGGAAAATCAAAAGAAGGCCCAACATAAACCCGGGGACAGTCCAGCCAAAAGTCACCGGGTCGCTATGTAGGCGAAATTCTCCTAAAGCGCAGACACAGACATAACCGCGGCATTAAAGGTGACTAAAGACAAATAAAGTGCCTTAACAAGCACCAGCAATAAAAACCGCCGGCTCGTAGATATCTGAAACGTGTAAAATGTGACCTGGTGGGGGAGCTTCGGCAGTAAAAAATCGAGTTTCGGACAACCGGGACAAAGGCGTTTAAGAAGGGAAAGGGAGTTTTGTCTCTAACCGGATGGAGTACTTAATTCGGATCCCCCGCAAGAAACTCGTGCGTGGCGAACGGGAAGGAAAAAAACGAACATATATAACAATAGGGAAAAACTATTGACAGAAAGAGGACTACTCCGCATTGAAAAGAAGTCATCATTCACAGAAATTGGACTGAGTCGGCATTATGAGCTAAGAGACGACCATCGCAACCTCAAGGCCGACGCCAAGTGAAAGACCGTTCAGCACCTAAAGTTGCGGGAAGAAGCGAAGGTCTGAGTGCCAGTTCCTAAGAAGAGTTGCCTGATAGCGCCCCAGTCACTGGAAGGGGAGATTTCCTCGGCAAAGCCGATTCGGTATCCTGAGAACGGCTGAACCACAGCAGTTAGCAGAAGAAAAGAAAGGGCTCATGAAGGGTATTCTAAAAGAGGAAAAACGCTTCGTCTCTACGGGGCTTTGTTGAGAGGCAGGATTTCAAGACCGTTTAGCAAGAAAAATATGCACAGAGCACAATCCCTTGTCTACAGACACGTCGGGAAGGGAGCTGCGCGCGCTCCAACGATGAAAATAAAAAGAATAGCCATAAGGAGAAACCGAAAGTAATTCGGTACTACCTGATCAGCCATTAATTTTCCGCCGTGAAAACTACAAGGGAATTGATCAAAAAGGTTTAGACGAACCTCATTGCGAAGAGGGGGAGGGGTCCTCATTTCAGATGCTATCCATCACAGTAAACAAACTCATCAAGGGGTGGCTAAGATGAAGACTAATTAGCACAGATATGAGAGGCGGAACTTACACGGACACAATAATGCGTATTCAGGAAGAAAGGGGGAATCAATGAGAATTCGAAAAGAGGGAAAAGAGGGATCAGAATGCTATATTCGCGAAGAAACGAGGATCATTAAAGAGGGCAAGTCAACGTGGAGAAAGATGCCCCGAACAGAAGGGGTCACTTCCCCAAGCGAAGTTCAGCGGCTGACACCCAAGCTTGCCGGGAAGAAGGGACTGTGCCATCGGCAATACCGACGCCAACTCCTCTCCAGAAACTTAAGACCGCCCAGCTATCCTCCGTACGAATTCTCGAGCAATAGATCATCGGCTCGGAGAAAGACGGCTCCTTGTGGATTTCACGTAATCACAAACAATTTTCGCGTCGGCTGTCGCAAAGGGGGGGTGGGAACGGGAGAGGGGAGGGGGGGGGAGGGCCGTGGCCATTCCAGAACAAGACGTGAATACCTGGCCACTAGGTTCGGGAAAATCGGCTCAATTACAAAGGGTCCATCGAGCGGTGTGCGCTAAAGCGAAGGCAGTTTTTCTTTTTGGGGGGGCCCCAGAGAACTCCGCAGAGGCATCCTCCTTCTCAGTCCTTGGAAAGAACGAGAGAAGTTCAAAAGTCTCCGGGAGGTTGCCAAAAGATCAGCACATTGGAACAATAAATGCCACAAAAAGGGCTCAAGATTTCCGGGGCCTTCCTCTTGATTTGCAGACTGAAAAAAATGCGCGAGCGTGGTGGTACAGCGCCATTGCAGAGGGCTAGGGAATCCGCGTCGAGACACTCGCGCAGGTGAGGTTCGACGACCCTTGGGAATAACGGCTCACCCATAGAAAGAAGGCAGGCTCTTGACCAGCGGGAAAAAGCAAAGAAGTTTTACCAAGGCCAAGATCAAAAACCTGAAGGGGGGGAAATGGGGGGGAGAGGGCGTTCAGAGCGACTGTGGAGTAAATCAAGTTTCTTTAGAGGGGGGGGGAAAGGTGGATCAGGTTTAATGCCCTAAAAAGGGTAGGAAAAAATAAACGTTCACACACGTCCTAACAGAGTAACGACAACTGTCAAGGGGGTTAATCTGACGGAGGTTGCAAACAGAAATCACGATTAAAAGACCACCCCGAAACCGCAGAATCCGCTAACCTAAATCGAAATGGGGGGGAAAAATGGTAGGGGGAATGCGAGAAAAAATCATTCTTACGCCGCAGAAGGGAAAACCCTGTTTTTTAACTGACTCCATCGCGAGAAACAGAGAAGAATGCGCGCACACCGCAACACAGGAGACATCGACTAACAACGTTGGCGGTGTGAATTTTGATTGGATCGGCTAGAAGAGGAATCGATGGCAAACCGGGGGGACATTGGGACATTCTAAACCACAGAAGACCCTCGTTTTTCGGTCTCTTGACAAAGGAAACAGGAGTTGGGGGTCCGCTCAATACGAGTCCAGGAAAGGCAATTCTGTGAGAGCTTCAAAAATCGACCGAGGGTACTCGTCGCTCCTTTCTCGGGGGGTAAAAAATATTCAAAGTGGGTTGGAAAGTCTGCACAAGTTGCAGGGAATAATCGCAATGGCAGAACTAAGCGTAATGCTGTCACTGGCTTATCAAGGATAAGCTATAAAAACACTGCTTATGTCGGAAAAAGAACTCAGGCGCTCATCCAGTGACCTCAGCTGGTGTAGGGAGGGAGGACAATCTGAACCAGGATCGCTTAAAAATTGACATATGGGGGTCCCAAACGGGGGGGGGGGGGGGTTACGCGCGGTGTTGGCTTCTCCTGCGAGTGGCCGAAAAAAAAATGGCCGCGAGCATTTCTTTGAGGAGGGGGTTATGGTACATTGGAAGGTTCCTGGGCGCAACACACGAAAAACAAGAAGAGTGTGGGGGGCATTGCATGACAAGTTGGCCGTCGATTCCGCTAAAGAGGGCATAGAAAAAAAGAAAGACGCACAATTTGCGTGAGATATTATGGGGGATTGCGCCCGCGGCATCATCTGGGCTAAGCTGCAGAGGGGAGGCATGTTAAAATTTGTTCACTGAACGGAAGGAGAAGAATGGATTTGAAGTAGAGGGGAGGCCGTACATGACCCCGGTTCGATGTGGGTCCGGTCTGTCTTAGTCTGAGGTGATTCTTTTACTGGGTAGACTATCTTGTGCGGGAGCAGAACTACTTCTATGCCTAACCTGCAAAATGGGGAGTGAGTCGGTGGAGGCAGGCTGTTATACGATGGTCCGGAAGTGAAATCCAGGATAGCTTTTAATTCCTGGAATCAAAAGTTCTTGGAGAAGACAGGAAATCTTAAATAAAGGAGCCAAAAGGTGGGGGACGAAAATTGGTATTGGCCTTGGAAAACGTCTTTGAGGTTCCTCTTGGATGCAGGCCTCTGGTTTATCATACTCTGGGGGGGTGAGCAGGAGTGCAGAAAGGTCGGAAAGACCGACCTTGCAGAGAGGCAATTTCGGGGGAGAGGAGAAGTCCATCGAACTCGGGAAAATGATACTGTGCCCGCCTACGAAGGGGGGCATGCTCAAAGTGCCAAGAGGAAAGGAAAAAAACTCGAGCAACTTGGTGTGATGAGTTGAAAGGGACGAGGAGCGAAGGGGGTGCATTGCCGAGATTGTTAAAGAAATATTTAGGGCCAGAACACCTCTTAGTCAGATGAGAGATACTCATAGTCAAAAAAAGAACAGCGGCAGTCGTAGCGCAAAACAGAGGAGAAAAGGGGGATGGGCCGATGGGAATAAATCTGTGGGGAAAATGAGGCAGGCGCGCCGGTGAAATAGGGAAAGGCAGAGGAAAACGGGAAAAAAAAAGGTCGACAAAAAAAGGACAACTCTAGGGTGATCGCACCAATAACGGACTGAGGGGCAATGTTTGACTCGAGTCCTAGATATCGTCGGCGGGCGATAGGAGGGGTCAGGGGAGGTGGGCTTTCATTTACATTTGTGGCGGTGGAGCCGGTGCGGGAGGGCGGGGATGATTGTCTAGGGCCACGGCATCTGATGACTAGAGAGTCAAAGGGGGCAGTCAAGAAATGTAATTCCGGATGCGTGGGAAGAAAAAAAAAAATTCTGTTTGCTTTTCATCTCAAAGAGGGAATGCCCAAGGTGTCATGAGATAGTCGGGATCGAAATGAGTAAGCCTGAGAAAGGACGACAAAGTCTGGGAAGCTTCGCGAGGTCCAAATCTTTTGCGGATCCGAAAGTGGTTACTTAACCGCAGAAAGTAGGAGAGCTGGGGGCGTCTCGTTCGCAGGGATGGCCGTCGAGCATAGAGGCGGGAGGGCGACGCAAAAAGGGAGGTGCGGACAATCGGGGAGGTTATTCTCCAACTTTGGAGGAAATGGAAAAGGGATCCTGCGTTTACCGGCTGAAAGTTATGGCAAGTCGTCGTAAGGAATGACTTTACGGATTGGGCCGGTTCGGAGGGGGGAGGAGGGTTTAAAAGGGCTCTTTTCGAGGGGCTGCGAAGAGCTAAAAAACCGAAAGCTAGGCGGATCCGGAGGGGGTGGGAAACTGTTCGTCGCGGTAGGGACTCAAAAACGGGAAATCTCCGCGAAACATAACTGAGAAGCGGTGGACTAATTGTTCGGGGAAGTAAGGAGAGAAAATATGTGGTGGCCTCGAAGGCCCACCACAAAAACTGGAAAATGAAAGGATCCGCCTCGGATGGTTTGCCGAGAGAGCCCGAAGCTTCTTTGCAGGAGCAAGGCAACGGGGGGACGGAATAACGCAGGGGCTTCGGACGCACCTAAGAGGGCTTGAAAAAGTTTAAAAGGGGGGGAGATGCCGATTTATCGGGCCGCGGCTGAGCGCATACTGAAGAAAAACACGGGACGAAAGGTGATGTGCGGAAGAGTCGATTTTTTGGGAATGGAAATAAGGTTGAACGGCTTGGGGGGGGTCTCGGGGGAACAGGAAAGGAACCGTCGACCGCAAGAGTGGGGAGGAGCGAAGGTAAGGTCCGCTAGATCAACCATGGGAGCGCAAAAAAACGCCCTGCTCCTAAAGGAAAAGCAAGGGGAAAAAGACGGAAAGAAAGAACGAGCTCATGAAGAAAAAGGCGGCCAAAAAGGAACATTAAAAACGAGTTGAAGAAAAGATAGATGAAAAGAGAAGGGCGTGTTTCATACGCGGTTAACACTGGATTTGGGAATCTTAAGTTCCTGTCTTCGCTGGGGAGGGGCGGTTGTTTCGTGAGTCTTTGTACGTGGCGGCGAAGTGGAAACGAGGGGAACGGGGACTGGGAGGCGCTGGCAAGGGGAAATTTTTCGGGGTTTTGGGCCGGGAGTGACCGTAAGAACAGTGGGGTGGGACGGTGCGTTGGGATGGCATGACGTTGCTGTTCGTTATGACAAGAAAGGGGACAAGGGGGCTCAATGGGTGGGGATTGGTACCAGAAGGGGGGGGGCACGTTTGGGGCAGAATTCTGGCGCTGATAAATGGAGAAGATCAAATAAGAATCAGGAACTCAGAAGTTGGGGGAGGGGGGAGTTTGGTTTTGACCTCTAGAAAGCTTCCTCCGGCATCAAGATTGCAAGAAAGGGTGGTCAAGTCAATTTCACAATTACAAAAGCCTCTCCGAAAAGCCAACTGTGGTAAAAGGTAAAAAAGGACAGAAAGCAGGGCGTGCACCAATAGAACAGAGAAAGAAGGTCAGGGAGGAAGAAAGAAAGTACAACGAAAAAAAAAAAAAAAACGCCTCGGGAAGGAGTCGCGCTGGCAAACTGGTAGTATCTTGAAACGAGAAAAGAGGGAGGGCAAAGGGGAAGGAAGCAAGGTACTGGGGAAAAAAAATGGGAAAACACTATGTAAGGGGCCCAGCTGAGGGATTTCTTCTGGGGGGGGGGAGTAAAGAATCGCGTTAAGTTTGTCCGGTGTGTATTGTGTGGGGTCGTTAATTGGAGGCAATAGAACATTTGTGGAAAAAGATGGAAAGTCTAGTATTTTAATAAATTGGTACTTCAAGTCGCAGCGCAGGGTACTCTGAGGTCTAAGAGTATGTTCTTGCGTCATTGCAAAAAAAAGGGGAAAAGGAAATAAAAAGATGTAAGACACGAAGGCGGATGTATCTGGGAATTGATGGATCCAGGGGGGGGCAAGAAGAATGTAGCGCGCTGGGTGGAAGAGGGGTTCGGTGGAGGGGTTACCCGACTCCGAAACTGTTGGAGTCGTTCTGGCTCTACTAGAACCCGCAAGCAGAGCAGACCTGATTGGAGAGCACAGCTATAAACCTTGTCAAGGGGAGATAAGCCCAAATAAGTTTAAGGCGCAAGGACGCAAGAGGCGTCGCAGACACTCGGCCACCTTTGCGGGTGGACCGAGATCTCTAAGACAAACGGATTATGGGGGAAGGAAAAGTGAGGACAGGCAACAATGGGGGAGGTCGCTCGGCGAGAGCTTGTGGATTGGAAGGCGCCTTAAGAGGTTGGGCAAAGGAAACAAAACTAACAGTAAGTCTTTCTCTGAAAGGGCGAGCGATGGGGCCACTTTCGGGTTAGATAGAGCCAGATTCGAAGAAACGACTGGCGTATTCCGTTCAGCGCGTAATGAAAATTCTCAAAAAAAGAGAAAACAAGTTCTCATACGCGAACCTCTAGATTTCTGCACACGACCATGTCATAACTGCATTACCACTATAACTCTTCTTGTTCTGGCTTGCCCTCGGGATCCAGGAACCACATTTAAGCAAGACATACTAGGGGGGGCAGCAGAGAAGCATCTGAGCCGGGAGCAACATCTTCCAAACGTATGATTTGTCAAGCGAACGGACACAAAGTCGAGCACCCACGGAAGACAAAATAAAATACAGGACACCCTACGAGGGCGCCAGAATAGAAATCCTGGAAAGATGGTGCACCCATGCTAGTGTCCGATTCGGGGGGTGGACCCACGTAGAAAGAAGCTAGGACATAGGGGGGGGCAATCAGATTCTGGGAGAGTGGGTATCCACATATTATACCAAGTGGTAAATACTAAAGGGAATAGGCTTGAAAATCGCGTGGACTTCTCGGGCTGAAAATCAGGAAAATTAGGACGCTGTTAATAGGGAAAGACAAGGGAGGGTCAGTGTGGTTCAATTATGACACCAGTTTAGTGCGGGGAGAGCGTACATTCGGAGAAGTTGGAAAAAGGAGGATCGATGACTCACAGTAGTGAGGTAAGGAGGGATTCACGAGATAGGGAAAAAGAGAAAACAAAAACTAATACCCCAAACTTCTCGTCCTTCGAAATTTTAAGGACTATAAATAAGGACTCCATGAAGCAAAAAAACGTTGAAACTACCAGCGAGAATTTGTTGCCAATCCCAAAAACCCAAAGAAGGTAGTGTTCATAACGCACGGGAAAAAGAATGAAAAGAAAAAGCACCGGCAAGAAAATGGTCTTGCGGTTAATAAAAAAAAAGTCACCCAACACCAACACACCAGCGCCCCCTAAGGGCCGATTTTCGACGAAACTTCGCAGACAGCCAAGAAAGCAACAAAGAAAAAGAGAAGCTCAGGAAAGAAGGAAGAAAACTAAGAAAAGGTACAAATCCAAAGAAGCAAAGGGGGGCCTGAGCCGTAGCGATCTTCAAAGAAGGTACTGGTCCGGGTGGCACGCGATGATGCGGTTCCACAGAAGCGTATTTCTGCAAAGCAGGGAGGCGGTTCCGAAAAGGGAGAGGCGTGGTACGAATGGAGATGGCGACTTAAAATTAAAGGCACAAGCAGGGCACTCGAGTTCGACTGTTACTGGTGAGGCGGCGAAGAGAGCCGGGTTCAACTATGGAACTGCCAAAATAGCGATGCAGCAATGAAAATTCCGGGGGAAACGCGTCGGGAGGTTTCTGTGAGAAAGCTCAACTACCTTCCCGCTGCAAACGCCTGACAAACGAAAAGGCAATTGAAATACTCTATATGTGGGGGAAAAGCGACCGCAACAGTCGTCTTGACAGCGTCCGCGGGGAAGGGGTATAGAGGAAAGGCAGTCGGCGACGATTGCCGCCAAAAGCCACTTCTAGCAAAGTAACTGAGACAAAACGTAGCTAGGAAAAATCTATTCTCTCTCATTTGAAACTGGAAAAAGTGGAAAAAACAAAAGCTTGATCAGCCGGGGTAAAATTGGCGAAAAATTGGTCCGCGCTTGCGGAAACTAAGGAGGCACAGTGAGAAACTCCGGAGCAAACTCACGTCGGGTATCGGAACTGAGGCGGAAAAGAGAAAAAGAAAAAGAATCCGCCTGAATCCGTCAAGCAAAGTCATTACGGAGAAGAAGAATAAAACAGTTTGAAGGCCGGGAAAAAAAAGGCCGAAACTTCGTCAGGAGCGCCCAAGTTGGAGACTCACCCTCCAATTGGCGCAAGCATTTTCGAAGAAGAAGGAAGAGTGAGTCGACTGGGAAAACAGGAAAGTTGAAAGATGCCTACGGCATGATCAAGGAGGGACGGAAAAAGGGACAACTTTCGTGATGCAGGAAAAGAGGGGGACCTAAGCGGAATCGGCGCTTGGAATTGATTATATTCGCGAAACAGACTAGGACTCAGTACACACGCGGGCAAGGACCAGGGGAAAAATTAACAACAATGAGGGTCAACAAAACATGACATTGAGCGGACTTCAAAAAAACAATCTTGGAAAAACGCGAGGAAGAGCTTAAATGGCCAAGCAAGAAGAAGGCCAAGATCTTCAACAAAAAGAAAAGAAAAAACCTCCAAATCGAAAACAAAAAAAGCAGTCCTAGTTCAGCCTCAGACAGCTATCAGCCTAAGCACCATCCAGAAAAGTTCTTGGGGGTTAGGGCTAATACGTGACGGTGAGCGGATTTGAGCACATGGTTTTCACGTGCTTCGATGACTTGGAAGAAAGCACTTCACGCGATACCCCCTGGGATTTTACTTAAAAAGGCGGACGATGCCCTTGTAAAGCTGATTTTGGAGAAAACTCCGCTAACTGCTTGTCTGTTTTGAGGAAGGAAGGCCATACCGGAATCTCATAACTGCTAGCCTTGTGAAGTGGGGGGGGAGCATCTAGTCAGTGCACATCGGAACGAGTCTATCATCAAAAAATGGAAACATATCACAAAAAATGGGAGAAAGTGCTTTCAGGAACAAAAGTAAGGGGCTCCTTCACCAATTCAAAACGTCTGTGAGGGGGGTTTTTACGAGGGGAAAGGTGCGCGGAAGGCGACTCTCGAAATGACTCAAAATGTTAGAAGACCCCGTGAGAAGATCAGTCCATCACCCATGGGTAAAGGCGAAAGGAAGGCCTTGAGAGATCCAATCTAAAAAGAAATAGTGTTCCAAGGCAGATCACCCTTCGTTGTACAGGAACATTGGTCGATTTCAGAAGAGAAGGGGGGGAGGGGGGGGCAGAAAGTTCTTTATGCTTAAGGAAAAGGGGTGATCAGGGGGGA
>Ga0179591_1139868_pt1 | contig 10460 bp, 7 predicted proteins | sample CZOMad2_1_08_16f_FD_182891 | JGI IMG/M metagenome (GOLD analysis project Ga0179591, IMG submission 182891) | Vadose zone soil fungal communities from Angelo Coast Range Reserve, California, USA - CZOMad2_1_08_16fungal (PacBio error correction) | ecosystem: Environmental > Terrestrial > Soil >...
GGGCGAAAGACCTCCTCGTCTTTTGTGGGCCGAGAATGGAGAACTTTAAGGAGAATTGTATCTCCGACCTCGAGATCTACGGGGAACCGTCGAGGGAGACGGGCCAGGGACGTAAGAGAAGTGGTAGAGAAAACGGTTCGTAGACTATCATTAAATTCTTCCTTCACGGTCATTTTGAAAACGCGTGGAGGGGAGGGGGAGGCTGACATCTCCGGATTTTTCCTTAAGGTGGGAAATTGTGCTGCACGAATCTGGACGAAATTAGGAAAAAAAAGATTGCCACAGGATTGTGGACTCAAAGCGTCGGGATCGGAAAATAGGCAATTGTTTTCTGACAAATCGATTGGAGCAGATAGGTGCCCAAGAGGAGAGCTACCACCGAAAGGCCAACGGCAGGGCGGTTTCCCCACCTATAGATTGAGGACTTGTGTACGCGGGAAGGGAATGAAAGGGGAAGGGAGTCGATGATTTAGAACGGATGTGGCCGCGCCGTCGGATTAGGAACGAATTCGAACAAGGAAGTCGACAAGGAAAGAAGGAAAACCTGGCAGTCCGCTGTCCTTTTTAATTAAAACCCCCGATTTTTCGGGAGGCAGAAAAGAGGAGACTCAAGGACTGGAGGGGCTGAGACGCTGCCGCGACGGACGGGGGGGGCCTCAAGGAAGGGAGGAGGGGCATGACAGAAAAGGGAAAAGGAGTAACGGAAAGGACTGGCAGGTGACTTCGACGTTTTCCCCTCGGAGCCGGTCAGGGACACGGAAAGGAGCGGGGGAGGAAAAGAATTAAGCCCCGGCCGTTGAAAGGTGCAGGGGGGCAGCGGTTCCCTCACGTCAATCATCAAAATATAAGAAATAGGGAAAAAAAAAACATACGGGGGATCATTTGGAGGTGGAGGAGACGGGTCGGCACAAGACGGTACTCTACAGCTCCACTAGGAACTCACGGAAGGGAGATAAAAAAGACAAGAGCTCGAGACCGGGGTCTCGAAAGTCGTCAGGGGAAAAAAACCTACACAACAAAAAACAAACAACAAAACACTCAAAAAGAAATAAATTCCACCACGGATAGGCAGGAGGGGTTGAGTAGTAGACGATCCTTACCACGCAGGAAGAGGGAAGTCGTCGCATATTGGGGGCAAGGAGGCGCGAACTCTGCTTTCTCTGTCTCATCTCTGGCGGTTCCATCTGGTGAAAGGGAGAAAGTAGGAGGGTTGGTTATGACTCATGACCGTGGAACTCCGTTTAATGTTCTTTGAAGGGGTCGAAGAGAGCTAAGAGGGGGAGAATAAAACCCTAATTTGCGGAAATAATACCTTCCTTTTTCTTTGGGAAGATTGTGTAAAGATGGGGTTGCCGGAATGTCCACCGGGGAGGGGTTAAAAGAAACGGAGGGGGGAACTGCTCGGCCGGTGAGGGCCGACCACTGGTGGCCGTTACCTTCGCGGGGGATTTTAAACGTGAAAGGGGAGGAAGGATTTCCAAGCTGTGACCCCAGCGTCGGAGCTGCAGCAGAAAGGCCAGAAAGGAAAGGGGGGAGCTCCGCGATCGTAAATCATGGCAAAGAGACGAAAAGGGGTAAAGACGGTCAAACTCCAGCTTCGTACCAAGAAATTTTACGGGGGTGTTGGAGGTCTTCGTCCTAGAGTTCTGACTCAGGAGAGGTCTGCATAAGTTCCTAAACCAATAAGCCTGAAACACTGAGTACCGGGGCGCGATCGAACAGAAAATCTTGAAGGCTAACTCATGGGGGAGGGGAGAGAGGAAGGGGTTTCTAGCGTTTTTGACCGCCTCATTAAAAAACAGGGGAGATAGACAAAAAGCAAGAGAAAGTCGCTAGGTGTTGCGGCGTTGCCCGAAAAAACACGGAAAAAAAAAGAACAAAATGGGGGAAGCACTTAGAATTCCCCGACAGCGGAAAGGCGAAAGAACTTCAATCTCTGCGCCAGGTAAAAGAAAGAAAGTAAACGAGATTCCGAGGAAAGCCAACAGGCACTAGCACGAACGTGACGAAGAAAGACCGCACAGTGTGTGATACCCTGTCTTGAAGAAAAAGAGGAAGGGGGCCGCGAGGACACTCTCAGTAAAAGGAAACTGAGAGAAGACCACGTTCTACCTCTCCGGGGTAGAAGAAAACCGGCGACCTTGTCATCGCCGGGGTGAAACGGGTAGGGGCGAAAAAAAAAAAGCAAACGTAGAGAGGGGGGAAGTGTCAGGGAAAGCTTCACTTCCTCGCACGCAATTCTCATGAGAGGACAACGACTAACGTCTCCTTTGACCCCGTTGTTGGGGATAAAACTTATTCGACAGAGGGGCTGGGGGGGGGAAGACGCGATGCTTGACCGGCCCTACTCTACAACTCGTCCGCCACTACGGGGAGGGTCAAAAGTGACAAGCATCACCAGCGGCGTACTGAACTCGAGGAACGTATCGAGGGCGAAAAACCTCATAAAGTGAAGAAAAAAGGAGTGAGGTGGCGAAAAAGAGGCGTCCCGACATCTGGATAACACGAGAGCAGAAAGACGAGCCTTAAGGAAAAATCACTACAGCTGGACAATTAGAAAAAAAAAAAACGATCAAAGAAAATGGCGGTGGTGCGAGGTTGACCTCGCCGCAACGGCCAATCTATCTGCGCTTCGACGTCAAGAGGAAATTGGAACATAAGACCGGAGCTGCGGCAAGCAAGGTATCCAGAATTTACAATTCTATGATAAAAAGAGGGGGTGAGGTGAACAAAAGGAAAGAAAGAAAGACAGACGAGATGAAAACGGGGTGGTGTAGGTCGCCGATCAGGGTTATGGGTGCGAGAAGAGGAGCAAAAAAAGAGGCCTTACAACTGTCTCCATCAGCGGGGACAGGAAGGCAGACTGGGGAAAGGGACGCAGCCGAAGGAAAAAAGCGAGTTACGATGCTTCTGCCGGCGAGAAAAAGGCGGAAGAAGGAACCGAGGAATGAGGTGTTCGGTTCATTCCAACGCGAATAGGTAACCAGAAGAAACAAGGATCACGATCCCAACGATCGACCAACTAGGGGGAACTGCGACGATGTTCGTCAAAAGGAAGTCCCATCGGGGGTTGGAAGAAAACCATTCAGGTAACAAAAACTCTTCCATCAACCTCTCGTAATTACCCTTCAAAGGGCGGGAACCGACGCAGACCGTACGCATTCTTAAAGAAGCACTAAAATGAACCTACGCGAAATCACCACCCCTGAACCACGACTAACAATACACACAACCCCAAAGATCTCCTGACTTGCGACACCCCTAATCTGACTTTCCCTCTTTTCCCACTTCCTTACGCGTACGGAGAAGATGAAATGTCAATCTTGCAAGTTCGATGAATGACTTTTAAAAAATACTTTCGCATCTTCTGGATTTACTTACTGCTTCACCCCTAATTATTCGGCGCCCCTGACGAACGAGGGACGGGGGGAAAGCGTGAAGAGGTAAACCCTTGTTCACCACCACTATCCACTACAAATCGAAAAAGAGAGTAGCAAAAAAACAACTGGGGAGATATTGGGGGGTCCTCTTACGGAGGGGGAGAGTGTGGTTAAACTGCGCGGACCGACTAGGCCGATTCTTACTCTGCCCTCTAAGGGAGGGAGACGAAGACTTCGGGGAAGTTACAAGACGAACTGCTTGTCCCGTCTTCTTCCCATAGTCGAGACTAAGAAATGAAGAAAGAGTGAAGGAAGGGCCTTCCGTTGGAATCACCGTTCTCCGAGAGTCTTGGTAGATAAGGAGGAGATCGGATAGGGAAAGGAAGAGGTTGCTCGCTGTACTTTTTCCGCAAATTTTAAAGTAAAGGAAGGCGGTTGGATGGGGTGGGGGGGGGAAAGAGGGGCCTTGTCTCGACAAAAAACGCTTGTACTTCACTAGAAAGAAAAAAAGAAGTCTCAAGTTAACTACCTTTAGATACGGTGTTCCTCAAGATCGGCCAACGCGTCGGGGGGGAGGAGGGGAAGCAACTTCGATTTTGAATTACCTCCACTCTCATTCCTTCCGGTGGGAACTGAGGAGCGCAAGGGTAAAGAGCCTCCGAACACTGAGCTTGCGGGTGAGGCTCTCTTCGGCTTATGACACAGGGAACAAGGCAAAGACGACTAGGATTCGACCATTTTCAGCCAGAAAGGTCAGGGGATACCAAAAGAAAAGCCCAGAAACCGGGATGCGACCTAAAACACCACTGGTAACGCAGGAGTAGGAAAACGGGTGACGGGGGGAAAACAGCAAACAGTAGCCGTTTCTCATCGTGCCTGGGTGGCCAGGAGGGAAGCCCGAGGGAAAGAAAAACTTGTCACTTGAATGGAAAAGGTTGGCCGGGCTGAAAAAAGGGTCTCATCTGCAGAGAGATGGGACGTTGGAGGAGTGGGGGGGTCCACGAAGCAACCTCCGCTGAATAGGAGGGGGGGGAGAGAAAGGGCCAGACGTAGTGTGTGCTTAAGGGCCGAGCCGTAATTAGAGAGTTGGGGGACCAGAAGGGGTCGGAACTCATATGAGGGCCGCAACCGGGTACATAGGGGGGGTGAGAGGAAAAATAAGAATACGCTACGTGCGAAAGGCTAGCATCTGGGGGAAAGAGGCGGAAGGTGAAAAGAAGGAGCTGGAAATATATTGTCGAGGTTCGCTCGGCCGTGGGCAACAGATCGTTCCGGCAAGGGGCTGACGCCGCCTGGATCAAAAACGGGGAGGTAGGGACGTCGTAGGGCCGGAAGCACAGGGCCGTGCGTGCTGCTGCCAGTTAGCTGCTCAGAAATGAGACGGTGAAAAAAAGCGGCGATAAACAGGGTCACCACGTAGGGAGGAAAAAGGAGCGCCAGGGGGGGGGGTAGAAGGGAAAAAAAGCAAGGGAAGCCTAACGATTCTAAAATTAGAAGGCGGAACGCCGCCGCCGTCACCGTGTCGGACAATAACGGGGGAAAAAAGGTGGGGGTAGGAAGGACCGTTCGTACACCGGAGGCTCGGGAAAAACAATGGAGGAATGGCTACTTCCGAGATCCTGGGAAGTTGATATCAAGGTACGCTATAACCTGCGGAACTATGGCGTGAGGAGGCAACGGCGGGAGACTAGTTCTGGAAAAAGGGAAAAATACAGGGGGAGGAACCGGCCGACTTCTTTTCGTGTGGACATTTTTTGGGAAGGGGCCAGCACGACCCAAAAAGGAGAGGTCGCGTTGGGATGCCGGCATCTCCGGCTTGGAATGTAGGCGGGTAAAAAAAGAGGAAAAAGGGAGGCTAAACATCGCAGCAAACGAACCGAGAATGGATATCGCGTCCCGGCGACGTGGTCTCAGGGGATGAGGGGAGGGGGAAAGTCTCAAGCGGGGATCAGAGACTATGGTCAAACCTCTATTGAAAGCGAATCAAGAACACCACCGGGTAAAAACGGATAGGGGAAGACAAATCGTTACCGTAACATTTGGGAAAAAGAACTCGGGGGGTCCAGGGGAAAAAAAAGACGTACGAGCAGGGGAGGTGAGTGACTTCTAGGGTGGAAGCAAAAAAAACGCTCCGCAGGGGGGGGAAAACTCCTCTCCCCAAACAAAGAAAACCTGCAGAACCTGTACCCTCCCTCTGCCGTAACAAGGAAACATTTTGAGTGGCAAAAAGAAAAGGTGAAAGAGCAGCTCCTCTTACCGGTTTAGTCCACCTCCCATTGAGAAAAAAACAAACAAGGAGGAGGCCCGTAGGCACCAAAACCGGAAGTAATTCATTTCCCTCAAACAGGGTGCTGTGACGGATAACACCCTCAGAGTACGGAAACGGGGAAAACAGCTCAAAGGAGTTCCAGGGTAGGAAGAGTCAACGGAAAAAACCGCCGAGGTCAAGGGGCAAAGATTTACATCGCCTCTCTTGAGAAAGAGAGAGGCAGGAGTGAGGGAAATCGGCTCAAAAGAGGGAGGTAAGATGCACCCAGAAGGTCCTTTGGTAAGGATCGTAGCCGAAGGAAATCCGCCTATCCTTTAAAAGAACGCCATTATTCGGCAGAAGTCTGGAGAGATATGAGCGGGTATACTGAACGGCATAGTTAATGAGGGGGAGAAAATGGGGTTCTGTGAACGTGTTTTAGACAAGGTCGAGCTACCGCAAGGAAACGAAGCTCAGGATAAAAGTCAGAGTAGGCCAGAGGCAGGGAAACCGGGGAGACATCAGGGTCGATACCTGTATTTATAAGGGAAAGAATCACGGGCGGTTCCGCTTAGGCAGACCGACGGTGAAAAACAGGGGGGTCGAAGTAAGAACGCAAGTAAAAAGGAACCGTGGGACACGCTGGAGAACCGTCTTTCCAGGAAAGAACTCAGAGAACCGGAAGGACGGGGAACCAAGCGACGGGCAGCGGCTCGGACATCAGAAAACCGGGATGACCGCCTAAATAAGCGCCCCTCCACATATGGGGGTCCTGACCCAGTCCCTCGAAAAATGAGTCAAAGAGAGAAAAAGGGGAGGAAGTACGTGAGGGGGACGGAGGCTAAGAGAACGGGTCTGCGGCAAAAGACGAGGGGAAAAGAGGAGAATCCCTCGGACTGTCATTCGTCCTCTGTAAAAAGGAACGCAAAGCTAAAAACTTGGGGGGAAAAAGGGGACCTACAGACGGTATTGATTCGTCTGATCCAAGGGGGGGGCAAAGGACGCGATCACGGCTGAAGAAAAAAAAGGCCGATTTCGTCACGACTATGATCCCAACGGAATCGACTAGGAAACGAGCGGCGATACAAGTCCCACCAGTCAGAGTGGACTCAACTCAAGGAAGCGGGCGGGAAAAAAAAAAGACGACTCGTCTTACCACCTTACCTACTGATCATTGGATGATCGGGAGAAAAAAGGGGAAGACCCCTGCGCGTACGACAGACGGTCCTGCCTAGTAAGGCGGAGTCATCGAGAAAAGAAGAAAGCGGAGATCAAAAATTCTCTTTGACCTGCCTATACCGTCAAAAAAAAAGAAGGGCACACTGGAGTGTCCAGCGCGAGAAAAACAACAACGGATGAGGGGGGGGGGGGGGGGAAGAGGAGGATGGGGGACCAGAAGAAGCAGACGTCGTTGGTTCCTGATCCTTATAAAGCATAAACGCAGTGGGGGAGCCGACCTCTGAATCGATCGTATAAAGAAGGAAGGAGGAACGATGGGAAAGAGGGAAAAGGTGGGATCTCACTTTTCTAGACGATCATTAAATTGAGTAGAAGTGGACGAACACGGCGGCGTGAGAGAAAAAAAATCTTCGGAGTGAGGAAATCATTACTTTTTCTTCGTGGAAGAGGAAAGCCATGGCGAAGAGAAAGGATCGTTCCTCAACCTCTTCGTCCTTCTTACCTATAAAAAGTGATGAGGGGGGGAGAGAGAAGTCGGGGGGCCCCGCATCTGCGACAGAAAGGACGGCCTCGGTCGGTTTCCCCAAAAGGAGGAGGGAAGGAAGGGCCTAGGAAAGGAACCTTCATTCCTATTTCTTCGAGTGAACTCCGAGGGGGAAAAGCATCAGTCGAGGGACCGCGTAGAACGGGTACGGACTCCATGGAAGCCTGGGGTGAAAAAGAGAAAAATCCCTCTTTCCACTTGTTCCAGTAAAACTGTTGGGGAGAGGATAAAGGAGGAAAGGACCTGGGGTATTAGGGCTGAGCCGAGGACCGCGGAGTGGTGGGACAAGAAAGGACGAGGGAGGAAGTCAGCAGGCTGGGCACGGGGACTTACCGGGACCGGAAAGCCGTTTAAGGAGGACGGTTGACCACCCCCCGGGGCGTGAACAAGGTCAGGAACTGAATTAGAAATCGGCACTCGGGTCTCCCACGTCGGTAGAAAATATGAGGAGGCAGCCAGCGCTCATCCACTAAGCCCAGAAAAAAAAAAAAAAAAAAAGAGGAAGGAAAGCTTGTCATCCGGGGGGAGGGGTGCGGGGGAGGAAGCGTTTTCTTAACCTACTGCCCAAACTCCAAGTTACTAACGAAGGTTCGATAACAGCTGACACTAGGGCTCGACCTGGCAGGGAAAGATTGTAAGGGGAAGTGACCTTAGAGGGGAGGGGGTTTAACTGCAGTGGCTAGCCTTAAAAAAAGGCAGGAGGGAAGGGAGAAGCTTTACTCATCTTAGCTCTAACTGAGGCCGTGATAGGGGAAAGAGGGGATGGGGGAAGATGGGGAAATTGTAGACCGTCTTTCAGGGTTGGGGGAGGGGGGGTCCAGGGGAATTTGTTTGCCGTAGACTTTTAGTCGTTTAGGTTGAAGTTTAGACGTAATACTCGAGGGTGGGGCTACGTAAAATAAGATACGTTGGAGTGAACGAATACAGTACTTTGAGGTTGAGAAGGGGAATTTAAGAGGGGAAGGTGGGGACCTGGATGTCAAATTTATGGGGGGGGACCAGACAAAGGAAGAAAAAGGGAGGGGGAAATACGGTGTCATTTTGGCCTCCACTTTTTCCTTTACGTTCGTCTTTAGGGGACAATGACGAAGGAGGGGCTGGAAGGGCAGGGAGAAGGGCCGTTGTACCCACAGCTGGTCGGAGATGCAACAAAAGCAAAAAAGAATGTCACAATCTCGCTACTTATCTTAATGGAAAGGAGGGGCTAGTAATAAGGTCAAAGAGGGAACGGGCAAATAGAAGGTTAACTTGTGGTTTGCCGTGGGGGTCCAGGAGTGAAAGGAAAAAGGACCATGATGCTAGCATCTTCTACGGTAAAAAAAACGAAAAACCTGAGAAAAAAGGGGACGGTACTCGGATCTGCCCGCATCTTTTAGATGGGAGGAGGCATGCTGTTCGAGGGATCCCTGTGTTATCGTTTTGGGAACCTCATTAACAAAAAAAGATAGCGCCGGAACTGCCGAGAGACGCGTCGATCGGGGGGGGGGGGACAGGAACAACACCCTTGACCCAATACGTCGGGGACCTTTGCCGGCAAAGGATAAATTGGGAACCTAACATCGGAGTCTCCGAAGGAAAAGAAGATCGACGGCGCCGTATCTTACCGTGATCAAGGCAAAGAAAAGGGGGCCAAGGGGAACGACGACAGGTCACTATCACGACTTTTCCGATAACGTCGACGAACGTGGTGAGAAGGACGTCAGAGAACAGGGAGGCGCCCTGCATCTCCTCTTCCTCCTACCTCTGTCAGAGGAGAAAGGGAGTAGGTGCAAGGGGAGACATGGGGGCCTCAAGCACCACCCTTGATCATCCTGGTGCAAACCGTGGTGAAAAGTTGAAGAGGGAAAGGGAAAAAAAGTAAACTGGTCCTTTCTAGAGCTCACTTCCATCATCTCGTCATGACGGCGGCAAGAATAAGGAGAAGGAAATTGTTGGTCTCACGGCGTGAGTCGGACAGGGGAGGGGGAAGGAAAAACAATAAAGGTGACACTTAAAGACATCGACAATAACAGGAAAAGAAAAGGGGAGTCCAAGGGGACTCCGGCCACAGAGGGCGTACTGCCGTAGAAGGGGGAAAGGCAGAGAAAAACAAACAGCGACCACCTATGGTCTTGCTGCCCTCATATGAATGAAAAAAAGATGGTACCAACTAGCGCGACATGACATACTCATTCGCAAAATCCACACAGGGAAAAACGGGGTTGAATGGGAAAATGAAAACCCCCACAACCTTAATCTCCTTAGATTTGTTGAGAGGTGGGGGGAAAGAAGAATCAACGGCCAAGAGGATTCGCATTCTGAAGTATCTGGAAAGTTGCAAGAAGGACAAAATTATAAGGAAAGAAGGGAGCGACTGGACATGCATATTACTACACGTCTACTTTTCTTTGCACAAGAACGGGAAGACTAAGAAGGGACACATGGGGTGTTTTGGAGGTCGACGAATAATTGAGGGTTGATGAAATTTGAGAAAGTGAAATATGGAATGCAACTGGTCTCCATCATCGTCTAGCTTCCTTCGTAGAAAAAAGAGACGGCCGCAAAGAAGGAGGAAAAAGACGAGGGGGTTCGAGGATGCTGACTTCGAGAAAAAGGAGGACGAAGAACCGAAAAATGAAGGGGGCCGTAAGGAAAAAAAGAGAGAAGAATAACCTAATCCCCAGCAGCTGTTTCCTATTCCTGATCAAAAGAGAAAGAGGTCGGCAGAACTGGGGGGCGGAGGAGGTTGCAAGGACTGGTAAAGTAACGGTTTTTCTAGAAGAACAGGTAGCTTACCAAACCTCGTCAGCAAACAGAGGAGAGGCCGGGACCTCTTCCCCCGGCGAGGCAACACATGAAAGCGAAAAAGGATCACCTGAGAAAAAAAAAAAATGAGCATCGACGGGGAGCCTGACCCAGACTCGAGGGAACGCGGTTTCCAGACTGACCGGGAAATGCCTGAACATAAGGGCAGAGGTTCAAAAGAGGGAGAGAGCTTTTCACCCTCCTGGCCAGACATTTCGGCGTTACTTAAAAGGAGGAACGAAAGCAGCATCCGGAGAAAAAGGTACCTGATCGGACTCGCTTGTCCGCGCGGAACAAAAAGAGAACGAAGGAAGTCGGACCATAG
>Ga0179591_1257690_pt1 | contig 10460 bp, 11 predicted proteins | sample CZOMad2_1_08_16f_FD_182891 | JGI IMG/M metagenome (GOLD analysis project Ga0179591, IMG submission 182891) | Vadose zone soil fungal communities from Angelo Coast Range Reserve, California, USA - CZOMad2_1_08_16fungal (PacBio error correction) | ecosystem: Environmental > Terrestrial > Soil >...
GACCATGAAAGGGCCAAAGGCTCACGGGAGTCTGGACACTACTCTTAAGGGGAAATAAGTACGCAAGCACCTTTATTAAGGGGGTTCCTACTCTCGGGAAAATGAAAAAAACTCCTTGAAGTTAGAATCGCTATAAGAACTAGGACGAATGATTAAAAACTGATTGGCTCAGTGGGAACTTATTAACCATTCACGGGAGTACTCATGAAAAAAAATCTAGCCCCTAGACGAGGACAAAAAGACAAAAAACAATGTTCATCCGGGCCGTTCTGTACCCAGCCGAAAGAGTTAAGTGAGGTAGGGGGGCGACAATTAAGGCTTAACAAAATGAGAAGGCGGTAGTGTTCAGTAACTCTTACCAATGGACCTCAAGGTAAGTCTCTTCTTGGTCTTTCACCAGATAGTCCGAGGGTAACCCGGCATTACATTTTCTCTTCGTGAATCTTTCGTAGGGAGGTGTAGATGGGCGCGTATCGGGCGTGGACCTGGCGGAGCGAAAGGAAGAATCCTCAAGGGAAGTCTCTATCCTTTCAGAGGAGTCTGTCGGGAAAGAAAAGTAACCCGGGAAGCAAACTCTCGGACCCCCTTGTAGACAAGGTGCGGAAAAGGAAAAGTCTGCATCCACTCGGTTTGGTATGTGAAAGACTCATCCCCAGGGGAGTCGAGGGTGGGAGCAAAGACCTGGTGGAAGTCCCCTTAAACCTCCAGTAGGGCCAAATGCAAGGGGGGCTGTCCTTCGGACAACCTTAGTTCCACTTTTAAACGTCGGGTTTCGGTGCTGGTCCTGATTAAGGACTGCGCGCCAGGGGTTCAAACGAAGTGGATCGAAACGTGGGCCGTATAGGGAAGGTCATGCTCCGGGTCATCAGTGTCGCTCCCTCGTCCGATGTCTGGCGGGAGCGAAAAAAAAGTATCTTAACCTCGGAAAGTGCAGAGGCGGATCTACTCGTCACAATCAGTGAAAGGAAACACCCTTAAAATTTCAATGGCACCGGAGGTCAGGCAAATGAAATGAAAGGGCAAGAGTCCGAGACAAGCTTTCAAGTAGACCTTCAGCACCCACGGCGTCCAGGGGGGGGGGGGTTCAGGCTGTAATCCTCTTAGAGGGGGGACTTACGAGGGGGCAAAAGAGCAACCGAAGTGATTAGACGAAAAGGGGGAGGGAAGGCACCAGCAGCAAATTTACCACTCCGTCAAGTTACCCGTTGGGGGGTAGGGCATGCACAATGACAGAGGGCGCAGATAGGGGAAGAGGAAAAAGGACTGATCGGCCAACTGGAGGTCTGTTCAAAAACGGAAGCGTGGTCGTTCAAAAAGAGGCCGCCAAGGAAGGTCGCCTACGCAGGGTCACGAAACTAAAACGGCCGGGAGAAGCGGTGGGCGGGCATGACAAAGGAAGATCAAGGGCCGAAGGAGCCTCCATAGGAAAAGGGTCACCTCAAACAGGAGACCGGGGCGTAACGAAAAAAACGAAAAAGGGGAACGGAGGAGGGAAATTTCTTGACCTGATGGGAAAAAAGACGGTAAAACCCTTAAGGTTACTAGAACCCTTCAGGGCAAAACATAACCTGCAGGGGGGGGGTTGTACACCGGGACGCGACTTGGAAAAAGGTGTGTAAACCCGCAGCAGGGGGGGGTGGTGTCGCGAAACATCCTTAATGGCTCTGCCTCTGGGGGGAGATTAGGGGGACAAATCTCGCAAACTCGAAGAGAATCAGGAGAACATGCAAGTGGGTTCGGGGCAAGAAGTCTCAGCAACCGTTTTCGATCAGGGAATTCTGGGGCAAGAGGTCTGCAAAGATTCCAAACTGGCGTGTTCAAAAAAAGGGGCGGGGCGCAAAAAGGATTGGGTTGGTATGGAACGGAAACAGAAGGAAGGTTACACATAGGTTACACCCCTCCTGGTACCTTTCAGGAGGTCAAAAGAGAAATTCCCAAATGGACCGTGCACCTCTACGGACGAACAGACGACGCTCCGACACTTCCAACAGATTAAAGAAGAAAGAGGACCTACCAATCGTCCGCTTTCCTCCAACACTTTCTAAGGTATATGAGGGGGGGGCTCCGGTGCAATACTGAAAGCTCCGTCCGAGAGGGTCGAAAAGTTCAACGTCTAATACGAGGTCTAAAGAAGTGTCGCCTCGAAAGGGGGGTGTCAGAGGCAGGTCTCTGGCAACCAAGCACTGAGACAAGGGGGTTGCCCATACTTCAGTCCCCTACACCAAAAGATAGATATTTGATCAAAGCGAAGGAGTATCCGGGGAAGAGGAACCGGGGAGACTAAAAGTCGGACCCTCGAATGGTGATGTCTGATCACAAAAAATTCTACCGACTGTCTCAAAACTATGGGAATAAACATTAAGTCTGAGAAGGCTCGACCGGCCATTCAGTTCGTAGAAGAGTCGTCAAAGGGAGGGATCGCCAAAGAATCTCGCACGGGCGGGCCGGCCGGGGGGGGGGGGGACAGGGCAAAAGCCACATTTAAGGAGGGGAAGCATCAGTTACGCTTGAAAGATGGTGGGGGGGTGAACTCAGACAAGGGAAGAAGAATCGGGTTAGGGGGGCGTCGGGGAAAAGGCGTAGAAAAGAAATGGTTAGGACTCTATAAACAGGGGCGGCCTTTGGCCTCTATCTCATAAAACGGAGGAGCTGGTGGAACCCTATAGAGAAGCATCGGGTTTCAGGGTTTTCGACGTCCAGCCCGTACGAATGACCGCCGCAGCGGGCGGGCGATTCAGCGTAACATAGGGAGTAAAAACACAGGTCCCGGAACGAGCTGCTTCGTCACACCTGGGCTTAGCTGAGGTCCTTGGACCAGATCCACGGCAGGAGCCAAGGAGCGTCTGGGTCTTTGGCGAGAGGGGGGAATTGGACAGGAAAAAATCAGACGAGAAACGGGGGAAGCAAAGGGGAAGGGCAAGGGGAAAACTTCATAATTCCGAATAATGGGGAACCCGTTGTCGAAGGGGGATGCGACTGATGGGGGTGTGGCGCTAAGGACATGCCTCCTAGTTAGGGACGGGTCAGTCAGAGAGCCTGTCGCAAGGCGGAACTCAAAAGGTTCGCAGATTCTCGATCTTGGTTAAAGGGGCCACGGGAATCAATTTTCCAACAGAAAGGTAAAGAAAGGGAAAATGGTGGCGACCGGGCAGAAAATTCGGCAGGAACCTCGAATCTAAACGCTACAAGGAACCGGGTAGTAGACGTCTCTCTTGGAACGAGAACCGCAAACGGAGAGCAGGTCTGCAAGCGGGGGACGGGCGTAGAAAAAAGGAAGGTGCGGACGCTAGATCTTGCGTTCAGGGAAAGAACGATTTTTGCCAAATGAAGGCACGAGTTCTATTTGGGGCAGAGGAGGGGGGGGCACGCTGGAATACTTGCTAAAGAGGGAAACCTTCCCGCGGGGAAGGGGAACGACAAAAGGTACACGGGTCCGTGTTGCGAAAAGCCACGAAAACCACTGCTGTAGGAGCACTATGGGGAACACTCCTAGGGAAGCAAAGAACGAATGTCCAAAAACATGAAACTTGGCGGGTCTCAGGAGCTTTTTGAGGACCATCTTATTCGATGCGGGCAGGAAGAGGAAAAAATTTTCAAAGGGGGGGGGGGGGGGGTAAAAAAAATAACAAGGAGATTCCTTCAGGATGGAGAAAAAAAAAGGAAATGCAGAGGAACAAACCCGAAGAGTCACATCATCACAGTGTCCACAAAAAGCTGCCTTAGTCGGCTGGAAAGGAAGAGGGGAGACTAATACAATTCGTGATCTAGTACAGAAACTCATCTCAGCGAAGGCTTGCCGTTGTGCTTGTCACTGCTAACCAGGGTTCTTACCTCCGGGGGAGGTGATCATCTCCAGAACGGCGGATCAGACGGGCCTGGAAAACCCGTTCATAGTAAAGGAACGAGAAGGGGGGGTGGGCCGCGCGGGGTGGGCCTTGAGGCATTCTTCTACGAGGGAAGGGGCTTCCTATGAACAAAAGGAACAAATGCGAGAAATAAATCTAAATGACTCGGAAGCGGTGCTGCCTAGAATAATGCTGGAAGATCCAATGGGAAAATGTGACCTGGAAGAGGTGAAAAAAAGAAGAAAGTTCGCCAAAAGGTTGGTGGGGTCTTGGACTTTGTGCTGGTTACCGGAAAGGCGCGGTTAAGGGGGGACCCTCTATTCCTACGGGACGACTTCTTCTATAAAGTGGGAAAGGTCACTCTCCTGGGGGACAGAATTAACCACTCCCTTACCAGGAAAAAGCCTCGGACGTCACAAGGGGGAAGTTTCGAGAAGGCCTCAAACGAGGGGGGGGAAGGGTGTGGTTGGCGGCTCTTAAGAGTACAGGGGGAGCACCGTAACGCTGGCTGCTCGCCGGGGAAGGACCGGGAGCAGGGAAAGAGACAGTGCAGATCTCACGGAATATTAATATCAAAGGTCGAGGCCGGGATAACAAACAACCCGCACGAGCTCGGGAATTCTTCGGCGAAGGGAAAGTTCCGAATCTGGACGAGAAGGTGCAAAGACAAATTCTGGCCTGCTAGCCTCAAGGGAAAGGGACCGGTTCCATCGTTAAGAAGTTCTATCTCGACCCGACACCGCTTTCCTTCATGCAGGGGGAACGTTTTGAGGCAAAAAGCGGAGGTCTCCGGAGGGAACTAGACCATGGTGATGATCAAAGACCACCAAGATTTCAGGAGACTCAGTCTTGGGACACACTGTTCGACCAAGGTTCCTTCCGACCTGGGGGCAACATGGGGGGGAGGTGCTACCGGGGGGGGAATGCAGCTGCCCGATGAGGGAAAGTTTCGGGCTTGGCGTGCTACTGTGAGGAAAAGAAGGACCAGGCAGCCCTATCCTTCTAGAGTATATCCGCGTACTAAAAACTTACATGAAAACGAGAAACATCCTTGTAAAGAAGGACTGGCGGCCGAGGAGATCGGGGAAAGAGCGCGACCGGAGGGTAGAGGAAGGCGAAAACTCCCCCGTGTCCAGGACGTCAAGCGGGCAGCGTTGGCGCCCAAAGACGAATAAAACCGTCCGACAATCCAGGGAAGTATTAAGGTTCCTGGGCGGCAAGGTTAGAGGGACGAGAGTTTTCGAAAGCGAGAGAGCTTTTGGACGGGTTTACATGGGGACGCCTCCGAAAGGAACGGGGATAAAAGGCTCTTTTAGGTAGAAGAGGGAGTCAGGACTCCGTTAGAAGGGTCAAGCTACGGTATTTACTCAAGCCCGGAGCACGACGATGCACTCGTCGGCGTTGGAAACAATCGTGCGGACGTGCGACCTTTTTGACTGTTGGAATGGTCGCTAATCAGGAGGTCAAAAACACAAGACGGGGGGAATGAATAGCGAAATGAGAAGAAACTGACCAGAACACCGGGCCAAATCCAATAAAGAGTCTAACAAAGGCGACAAAAAGTACGTCTAATAGGAAGAGGGGGGGCTGGTTCGGTGTCTTGAGGGCTTGAATGCGCTTGACCTCGCTGGAGACGGGGCTCCTCTTTACATCAAAAGTACGATACGAGGAACAAGAAGGGGGGACTGAGTCGACGGTAACACCGGCAAACGTGGGCAATATATGGGCGACAAGCATGCCCCAAGAAAATAGAACTGAAGAAAGTCAAGAAGGTAAAAGAACAGGCTAGTTAACCCTTAAAGGAGGTCGGCTTCAAGGTGCCTTACTTGCAATCGGTGTGTACATTAGCGGATTAGGAGGATACACAGAGGCGCGCTGGACGGAAGGATCGGCGTGTCCATTGACAGGTAACAGGGCATTTTGGCTTCAGGGGAAATCCGAGGGCGCGGAAGGAGCGCCTTTAGTTTTGCTTGGGAGGACACGAAGGTTCCTAAAAAGATAAAGGAACCTCTATTTCAGCGATTGACGTCTGTGACAGTCCGGGCCGGTCGTTCTTAAAATATTGTGTTGAGACCGCTTGGTCACTACCTCTTCGACCTAATTGGGTTAGGGGCGAAGCTCACCCATGGTACGTTGGAGCCGGGACAGGGACGGAAATTTGTTTCGAGACACCTCATAACCATATACGGAGAAGGAGGTTTCATGGGTACCCGCATGCGAGTCGCTCAGGATCTGATCCCGGATTTAAAATTTTGTCGGCGGTCCCGAGTGAATTCTCAACGGACTATGCTCCGCCAGGGCGTCACGGGTCGTAACTCGCTCTGCACAAGAGATATCTCGGTAGTAAATCTACGTATCGTCCTCAGTAAGGAAGGGTCAGGGGTAGTCTCTCGGTAACCCCTCTTGTAAGGAAAACAGGGGATTTACGTACTCGGCGAGTGAGACGTCAAAGCATATCACGGACTCGTTAAAGGATTCACTTAGTCAACATCTTCCCGGCTTGAACAGCAACTAGGATTAATGCTTTATTAGATAGTGCCTTATTTTCGGTTCGTGACCGAGTCACTCTCCTACAGCGCGCTCAGTGCAGGGCAACTCTTAACGGTCCGTACCGCCATAAAAACCGGTAAAGGTTTTAGAGGGGAGAACTTCTGAAAGGGTAGCAGGCAAGAGAGAATAGATTGGCCATACCAGTCATTCTTGCTAAAACAAGGGAGAGCATGTTTTTGGGGGGGAACACCTATGAATACGGCCGATTTGTCAAGAAACCTCGGGTACAGTGGATCAGACGCTCGTCCTTCACCCTGAGTTTGGGTTACTCTTCACCGGGGCCGCGCGGTCGTTCTTCTGCCAGTGGAGTGTCTCTCTGAGCACGCGAGAGGACAACATTTCTAGGAGCCGTACACGAGACAAACTTCAAGGCGGCGAGAAGGGGGGCGTTCAGGTAAGATAGATGAAAGATAGAAGCTAGGAGTAAGCAATAGAGGGGAAGTGCAGGGGGTGGAACACGGGCATCTAGACGTTCTGTTTTGTATCAAAGAGGGGTGGGGTCGTAAGGGACCAGAATGAATGCCTGGAGAATATCCTGTGTGATTGGAAACTTAAAGCGATCCCGACGCTAGACTCATTCTACTATGGGAGAAAAAATTAGGAGAACCAGGTCTATAAGGACTGATGTTGGTAGCTCTGGAGGGCTAATTCGAGTTTCAAAGAATTCTTTGGAAGAAAACATCGAGAATACCTTCAGTTGGGTGGGTGGGAGAACCACAAAGAAGGGGAAAACACGATTTACACGGCATAAGAGGGACCTGATTCTCCAAGGCTGGGACCAGAAGGGACACGTCGAAGGGCACAAAAGAAAGGGAGGAACCCTGAAGAACATCGTAGGTCCTGACGGCGACGATCGAGGAAGCAAAGAGTGTTGTACCGCGTCTCCTCGCGGGGAACCTCAAAATAAGGTGTCGAGCGGTCTCCGAGGACGTCTACGACTAGGTTATAAGAGATCTACCGGGAGAGGGCCGGACCGAAATAACGTGATGGGCGCGGAATCTAATTGCACATCGTGTTCCCTGAAAACAAAGAAATATCGTGAGAAATTCGCAGGAGGTTGGAAGCGGTCGACATCTCCAAGCGGTGGAGATAGACCATCGACATCGGACTGCACTTTTCGAGACACCATCTGAGGACGACTGCGAAAAAAAAGACGACTAAGGGATCATTCCAAAGGAGATTTGGGACAGGTGAGATACTTCTCAAGTAGGTGAGGAAGGTAATATGGGAGAGAAGTAAAAGAACTCTAAACTGTTGCTTATCCTGACAAGGAGGATCTCAATGCCTGGTGACGAAGCATATTAGTGGGGCCGTGTGTTTGTAAAGCATCGGAGAAAAATTCTCTATTGACGAGAGGGGGAAAGGAGTCGGTTAGGAAGGAGAGAAAAATCAACGCAGGGAGGGGATGAGTACATCAACCAACAACAAAGGAAGGATGAAAGAGATTTACATAGGTGAAGTTAGAGACTCACCCTTAAGTATAAAGGAATAGAATTCAGAGGAGGAGATTTCAAACCCAAAAGGGACACGAACACTGATTCATCAACGCAATTAATGAGCGAGTTTAAAGGGTAGACGAGGACATACAGTAGCGCTGAAGGAGGGGGGGTATACTCTGAAACGCCTCGAGCAAAAGAAATTTAGACACCTGGGACCAAGAAGGACTACTGGCAGATCAGAAGTTACTGGGTCGACGTCTGAGGCATGGGGGACTCGAAACGCAAGAGTCTCTCGCCAAAGGTGAGGATACATGTATCAGCGCGTCACCTGAAAAGCTAAAAAAGCTTATAGATCTCAGTTCGTAAGAAAGGGGAAAAATATAGTTAACGGGAGGCTTGGGGTCTCAAATAAAGAAATGATCAAGGAACGTAGGAGAACCTCGAAGAAAAAATCGGAGTAGAACGTCCCTCAGTGAAAGGAGACATCGAGAACAAAGCGTCATTTCTGAAAGGATCCTTAATATTCAAGGAGAGGTCGGTTGGATTCAGAGTGCTGGAAGGGGGATGAGTACAAGTTAATACTATTTGGAAGAAAAATTTCCTCAGTTCAGAAGGTAAAGGTCTGTTTGACATCAGGGGCCATGAATGTGAGAAAGAAAGGCACCAGTGCCCAGAGAGACTTTTACGACACGTGTCAATCCTTGTGTCTACAAGAAACTAACCCAAATGAAGGGAAGGAGAAGCTGAAGGGGTTGAAAATCAAGTCGTGTAAGGATCCGAGAGCTCCAGCAAAGAGAAAAAAAGGGGTAATTCTACCGCTGGTGTAGACAAAAGTGAAGCCTAGGAGAGATAGGGTGAGAGAGAGTAAGAATAAGAGCAAGAGGGGCTAGTGAACACACTTCCATTTGGAGGATACCAACAAAAGTTATATTATAAACCCTAGAAGGTAGAAGTTAACAGGTTTCAAACCCAAAACACACCCTTAGTAGAATTGTCTGGAGAAGGAGTATTAACGAGAACCGGAGGTGAACATTAGGAGAGAAATTTAAACTGCAAAGTCTAGACGCAGACTATTTACGTTGTTAGCGTGATGATGACAGGGGGACATCCTGGAGGTTATCATCCAGGCCACAGAAGGCTTATAAGCCGAAAGTCCCGGTAATATCAGCCCAAACTCCGAAGGACGCAGTCGGAATGGAGCGCTCTTACGTAAATCGGACTTGGATGCCTAGGGGGAAACAACAGAAAAAAGGTAGGAAAACGTTTAACGGGTCTACACTAGAAAATTTTTCGGAAATAGATCGCGAGAACAGACTGGAGGACTACCTTACTCTCAGTGAGAATACCCTGCTCATAATTTGCTGTTTCTGTTAATAGACCGGCGAGGTTCCTGCCAAGAAAAAGAAGGGACCGAAAAAAAAAAGGGACAAAGAAAACAGGGAAAAAGAAGGGAAAAAGGAAAAAAGAAATGACAACCACCCTTCACAACAAACCATTCCCCTTCCTGTACACACAGAAAACAGAGGCCAATCAAAATTCTAAAGGGAGAAGAGAAGAAATAAAGAACCAATAAACAAAACAGGCGAGAAAAAACAACGGGAGAACAAATCCGGGAGAATCGTTAAGCTTAGATGTCAATGTCATCCACAGCGCATGCTCAACTGAAAAACGCGGACATAAAAGGTAAAGATAGCTTTAACTCTGTACCGAGGGGACTCCGTGGGGTCGACTTCCCGCGGCCTTGACTCTTGAAAGGAATAGAACGCAGAACGGCGCTCAGGGTGGGCTAGAAGATGCCTATCGAAAAGGCATATAGGACCCGGTCAGCGGAATATAGTAGATGAAGTACAAGGAGAACCCTTCCAGAGAGTAGGGGGACGGCCATGAAATAGTAGCAGGGAGAAATTCACCTTCTTAGCCAAGAGTAAATAAAGGTAAAGACAGAATGCAGATAGTGAGAGACGTTAGAGCATAGGTAGAGACACCTAGACTTACGTCATGATTGAAGTTTGAGGACTTTGCAATGCGAGTCCTCTCCCATGGGGATGAGTAGCACATCCACCCCGATTTAGGAAGATGATTGTCAACGGGTCGACAGGCATTGATCACCAACGTCTTCACCGGGTAAATTTGAACGACTCATCCAGAGGAGCTGGAGGTAGTTCGGTTTCTAACGGTCTATTGGCATGACCACGTACTCACCAGATACGTGCCACATATACGCGAAGACCGGACGTCGAGAGAGCACATTCCGTGTGAAGGAATCCGAAGAGAGAGGAAATCCAGAGAGACCCTGAGTGGATAAAGAGAGGAGGCATTTAAATCCAGGTGCGAGTTTTAAATGTAGAAGGAAAGAAAAAACTTCCTTTTAACTATACCGGAAAGAACTTCCTGGAGGAGAAAGGTAAGTCTAAGGGGAGAATTCTTGTGTCGGAGAAGCAGGAGAGCCGTTGGGCGGTGAAGACACAGGCAGAAAGGAAGATTATAGTAGAGTAGTAGAGCGGAAGTAAATAAGGATCAAAGAGTCTGACTCCGGAATGAAAACACTATTAAAGAGGAGTCGGAGTTGGACTTTAAATGTGGTGAGACGATCGGGCTAATGTGGGAAGGGTTCAGGTTCTAAATA
>Ga0179591_1131992_pt1 | contig 10459 bp, 19 predicted proteins | sample CZOMad2_1_08_16f_FD_182891 | JGI IMG/M metagenome (GOLD analysis project Ga0179591, IMG submission 182891) | Vadose zone soil fungal communities from Angelo Coast Range Reserve, California, USA - CZOMad2_1_08_16fungal (PacBio error correction) | ecosystem: Environmental > Terrestrial > Soil >...
AAAAAAGTTGTTGTGGACCGCACGGGAAAGGGAACCGAAGGTTTTCAGTAGGGAAAACTTACGAACTAGCCGCCCGAAGATCAAACACCCAAGACAACGAGGGATGAAAACTGCATTATCCGGACACCCAACGACCCGGCCCGTAAAAAAGAAGGGAAAAAAAACGTGGGGCAGAACACAAAACAGAGGGCGAAAAATCTCAAAACTTGTTAAATGAAGACAGGAAAAAACGGAAAAATGGAAAATCACGGGTTGAATATGTGGGGTGACGGAACTCGGGACTGGTAAGGAAGGGGGGGAAGGGTGGAAAGAGAAACAGCGTCTTTTAATTAGGAAAGAGAAAACATTGGACCCAGTCCGACGCCCAGAAAAAAAGGTCAAAACGAAAAAATGTTGCATCTGCAAAAGCGTTGGCGGGTAGGGAAAGCAAAGAAAAAAAAAAGGGGGAAAAAAAAAGTGCCTTGAGTTTCGATTTGATGCGCGTCAAAGGAGGGAGGAAGGAAAGGGAAAACCGGAAGAATGGAGGTCTGCGAAACGGGGGAGGAAAGGGGATGGGGCGAGGCAAGGAGCGAGGGGGGTCTTCAGGAAACTATCAAGTCAGACTGGACGTCCGTGGACGGTGGCGGCAGGAAAAAACGGGGAAGAGCATAAAAAAACTGCCCCTTGAAAACCAAACTTGGGTAAAAAAAAATTGCCTCCCGCGCCAGGGGTTTTCGAGCAAGGGGGAAAACAGGTGCTGGGGGGAAAGTGTCCCCAAGCTCAAACCGAGGAGGGCAAAGCAAAGAAAAAGGAACAGAGAAACTCTTGGTAAAAAGGAGGGGGGCAAGGACATACCCGCAAAAAAAAGCCCCGAGGAAGTACGAAAGCAGGGAAAAAAAACAAAGCGCCGTGATCGGGAAACCTACTGAAAAAATGGCAAAAAGGGGGAAGGTATCAGGAGAAAGTGCAATTCCCAACAACCCCGGACCGCAACTCCGACAGAGCGCGGTGGGTAAGGGTGGTGTTAAGTCTGACTGTGCGCGAGTCGTGACGCGTATACATGGCAAGGGAAAAAAAACGGGTGGTGCCCCGGCTAAGTGAGAAGGGGGGGAAGGATCGACTACATGCAGATAAAAGCAACGCTGGTGAAAAATCGGGCAGGCCCATGAAATCCAAGGGGGGGAAAAAAAAACGCAGAAAACAAACGTCGGCACCTTTGCTTTTGGGAAGGAGCTTCAAGGAAAAACTCAGGTGGGAATGTCCCGCAAAGAAAACCGACTATATAGTGGCCAGGGGGAACACAAAGGAAGTGGGGGTGAGGCCGAAACAAAGCTTTGGTATTAGGACACGCATAGGGGGGGGGCGGGGAGATGGGGGTACGGGGGTGAAAAAAAAAAAGGGCTGCGGATGGGTGCGGCTGGGGGGCTGACCTGAAAAACCAGAGTACAATAAACAGGGAGGGAACGGCACAAGAATATAAAAAAAAAAGAGTACAAAAAAAAAAAAGGAGAAAGGTTAGGGGGGGAGAGGGAAAACGGGGCTGTGTTGGGTACACCAAAGCAGGAGAAGGGGAACGATCGGCAACGCTTGGGGGCAGCAATCGGCAAAAGGGTGATCCTGTGTTCTGGGTGGGGGGGGTTCGGGGGGTGATGGCGAGGGAAAAAGGACATGGCCCGGTAATCCAGTTGGGCCGAAAGAAGCCTAGAAAAACAAATTGGTTTCTTGTCCTTGCATTCCGTCAACTAAAACCCCAAAGGGGAAAACGGACCCCAACCGGCACCTCGTTCACAAGCCCGCACAACTTGGGGGGGAGGCAAACGGGGCGAAGGGATCCTGCAGGGGGAAGACAAGGGGACAGAAGGGTCAAAGCAAGGAAGGCTAGAAAAAGTACTAGAAGAAAGGAGGAAAAAGCACAGCAGAGGATTCAAAGGTGCTGGCGGGGTAGTCAAGAAAAAGGAGAAGGAAGGCGGAAATTCACAACCTAAAATGAGGGCAGCGATAAAGGGGGGGTAAAAGCTGGCAAACAAAACGAGAAGAGCTACATACCATAACCACAAGATAAACACGAAAAAAAAAATAGGGAGCAGATCATTCGGTGGTAACCAGAAGAAGTTAGGAAAAAAAAAAAAGACGCACTCGCTTACCGGTGGACAGCCTCGCGAAAAGGGGCAACGACAAAAACGGAGTTCTCGCGCCGTTGGAGAGGACAGAAACAGAGAGGATAAAAAGGGACAAGAACCGAAGAACGCAAGAATTCTAGGGTTCAGGGCCAAAAAAGGGTGGAAAAAAAAAAAAAAACTTATTTACAATCCCGCCAAAGGGCAGGATGGGGGTCGACGAAGAAGGGGCCGTTACGCTCTACAAAAATTCCACATTCTGAAAAAAAACAAAAAGGGGGAATTATTCAAACGCAGCTCATTCGTAACGAGGGAAAGAGCGGTGGAAAAAAACCGAAAAAGTTTGCCAGAGCCTATCTTTGAGGGGGATTCAGTCAGTCATGGGAAAGAGCAAGCAAACCCCCCCAAAAAAGTTCATCAAACCGTTTTCTCCTGCGGGAGAAAAAGGAGTTCAAGAGAAAAAGAAGTTGTGCTGACTAAAAGAGGGGTCTTCCAGAAGACCCCGAGCTCACTTTAGATGGAAAAAAAGGGGAGAGTTGAGGTAAAAAAGGACAGAATCATTGAAAATGGTCCAAAAAAAAGAACTTGCGCGTGCGGAAATTTTGTTCATGGATCAAGGACAGTGAAAGGAGACGAAAGAAGACCAGAGACGGCATGGGGAACGTGTGCAGTGTGGTCTGGACATGGGGGCTAAAGGAAAAGACGCCATTGAGCCCAATACTCAATAGATGCAAGGAGACAGGGATGGGGAAGGGAAAAAAAAGTCGACAAGGAACATCAACGTTTGGTGACATTCAGCAGGAGGTAGCCAGAGGGTGAATGGGGGGTGAGAGTTGAGAAAGGCTGGTTATATAATATTCGCACCAGGGGGGGGCGCGGGGTGGGTGGCACAGGCAGGCACTTCTTTGACGTTTGGAGGGGAGTGGACGGCGTGGAAGGGTAAAAACAAACACAAGGATAGAAAATCAGCCGGACCCGGCCAGGGGGGGGGAAGGAGAAGTCAGATTTCCTCAAAAAATTTTTGGGGCAGGGGGGGGGGGTGAACGCAAAACGTAGGGGGCGGTGGTGTGTCCAACAGGGGGGGCACTGTTTGGAGGTAAAAAACTGCCGACGGGGAACCGACGAAATGGCAAAATCAACGAGAAAAACAAACAGGAGGAAAGGGGACAGTTGCGTAGTTAAACTTGCAGACGAAAAAAACAAACACGAAGTTGGACAAAAAGGAAAAAAGGAAAAGGGCGTACAAACGAAACTACGGCCAAACCCACTGTGACGCTGATAAGAAGGACGCAGGATCGCGAACCTGCGGGCAAGGGATTGAAGATTGGGAAACAAAAAAGGGAAAAAAAAACATGGAAAACGCAGAAATGCTGACGCCTAACCCACACGACAAGAAAACATCCCGAAAACTGTTATCACTAGAAAAAGAGAAGGATAGGAGAAGAAAAAGCTCTAACCTAGGGCCGAAACGAGATAATGCACAAAAGGGACAAAGGGTACAAAAAAAGCGGAGAAAGACAAAAAACGTAATTGAATCAGAGGGGAGAGTCAGAAAATGAAGGCTGAAAAGCAGTCACCCAGAAAAAGCCCAAGCAACCGTTCAAAAGGAGGAGTGGGAGAAAATTGACGAGAAAAAAAAAAATAGGAGAACAAAAGGGAAAAAATCGAGACATTCACAACATTTTCCAGCAAAAGCAAGTACGGCCTTGATTCATGATCTGAAGGGGGACGGGAAAAGCCAAGAAAGGGAAAAACCGTCCGCTACCAACGAGCTTCTGTCCCTCTGGCAATGAAAACTAAGGAAAAGACAATGAAGCAAAAGCCTTGGGGTTGCACTTGAACGGGCAAAGCAAAAGGAAATCTTTGGGCTCCTTCCTGGTCGAAACGAAGAAGGACTCAAAGGAAAAGGAAGAGTGAGTAAAAGAAAAAAATCAAAAGGTCGTTAACCTTTAAAAGAAGAAAAAAAAGAACAAAAAGACCCAGGCCATCACCACAGGGAGAGAATGAAAGGGTACAAAGCCGTCCTTGTTTTCGTACGCCGAGAAAAAAAAAAAAACGAGGGGGATTGTCATCCGTTTAAACGAAAAGAAAAGCGAAGAGGTGAAAGAAGGCCTAAGTTCAAAGGAAAGAGGGGGGAACTTTGCAGATTCCCCCGAGCGAGAAGAGGGGGGAAAGGGGGCAAAAAACAATGGGGGGGACGAAAATGAAAAAAGGGGGGTGAGGCGCCCTTGGCTCTCCTTTCAGTCCACGAGGAACGGAAAAAAAAAGGGAAAATGGGGAAGGCGATGGCGTTGCGGTTCGAGGGGAAAAAGGTGGGGAGGAGGAGAAACAGTTTGTGCCATTTCGGGGGTAAGGGTCGAAGGACCACCAAGGGCAACCCGTAACTGGAAAAGGCAGGGACGAAAAGGTGCCGGGGCAACAGTAGGAGTCTAGCCGCCACCGGCTTATTTACACCTTGGTGAAGCGCAAAGCAAAAAGCGTAAGAAGAAAAAAAGCACAAGGGGGTCTTGGAAAAGAACTTTCGTGGGCGCGATGCAGGGCTGAGAAAACAGGGAAAAAGGAGGACTACCCTCTATTCCGCAACGATTTCACTTCCGAGGAGCCTCAAAAATCAAAAAAAACCGAACAAAGGTGAAGGGTCGTTTTGCCCGGGCGAGACGGATGTCTGCAAAATACGGGTGGTCCACTCCCTCGGAAAGGGAAAAGACCAAGGGAGGGAGAAAAAGTAAAGCGAGCCACTAAACTGCTGCCCCTGAACATTGTGGACAAAAAACTCAACGAAAAAGGGAAAAGTAAAAATCAAGAAAACAAAAGACTCTTGGTTGAAGGGCCAAAAGGAGGGGTCCAAAGGGGCCTGTAAACAATGGGGGGGCCAAGAGTTTCCTGGGGAGAATTGCGGAGGAGGAAGGAAAACAAAAACAAAAAACTGGAAAGAAAAACGAACAAAGCAGACATAGCGGTCCCCTTGAAGTGTAAGAGGGAAAACGAAAAACCCAAGAGGGAAGAGGGGGAATCGGCAGGTCGCCGGTCAACGCTGTAAAGACAACTGTCGCAAAAAAACAAAACGGTGTGCCACGCCACTTTTGTACTGTATCAAGAGAAGGGTCCGGCAAAGAAAGGAACAAGGAAAAGGGACTCCACTGCCTGGGAACAAAACCGCCATGCCAGACCGCCAACGTAAACCGGTTTGGAAGTAGGGGCAACCAAAATAAACGGGTTTTGTCGTTTATAAAATCTCATTAGGGACATAGGAGGTAAAGCAGGGGTTCGCATTCTGGAAAAAAGAGGTGACCAGATTGTGGGAAAAAACGCTGAAGGGGACTTCCAATCACGGTGGTAATACCTGCAGCGAAATAAAACAGAAAGGGACTAAAAAAAAAGATCGTAAAAACGAACTTGAGCAGGGGACCAAGGGAAAAAAAATAGGGCAAGGGGAAAAAAAAAACAAGAAAAGGGGGAAGGTTCCGTAACTGCCCCGTAATTTGACTCACCGGTGAAAAACTGAAAAAAAAAGCCCGACAAAAAAACAGGGGAAGACCAAAACTCGCCCAGAGGACCAGAAGGTCGCAAAACAAAACAGAAACTCTTATCCGCCGAAAATTTTTCCGGAACTGGGAAAGGCCTCGCCAGGAGGGAAGAGAAAAAAGAAAGAGAAGCTTAATCCGACAACCTAATCTGGAAAACTAAAAGCACCAAAGGGACCTCATAATTTCCAAAGAGTAGAAAAGGAAAACGACGGAGGGTGGGTGAGAAGTGGACTTATTACTATGGGCGTTGAGGAAAGAAGAACCAGCAGGGGGGGTAAAAAGGCCCCAAAAAAAAAAAAAAAACCACATCCAGCCGATGACACCCGAATGCAAGAAAGGGAAGGGGGGACGGAGGCGTAAGTATCAGTGACAAAAAACAGGGGGGAGAAGAAAGAAGAGGGGGGTGTCACACAGTAAGAAATTGGGGAAACGAAGTGCCGCTGGTCTAGATAATGAGGTCACTCCTAGCAAGAGGGGCAGGGGCGGAGAAAGTCGCAGGCGCCTGTGACGAATTATTAACTACAGCAAAAAGGAGTCCAAAAATCAGGAAAAAGTCAAACACAGAACGCAAAAAAGTAAGAACATTTTGGTCCCTCCTCCGCAGAGACAAAAGGGGGAGGAGGGAAAGAGAACTCGCAAAACAAAAAAGGAGTAGGAAATAGAGAATAAGGGATCAAGAAGAAAAAAGTGCAGCAAAATCCTCCCTCAACAGGAAAAGAAAGGAAGTGCGGGGACGAGAAAGGGGTTGACCTAACAAAAGTTTAAGAAAGGGGGACGCCGGGGAAAGGTAAGTAATCCATTCTAACTTATTCCTCCCCGAAAAGGAAAAGACCAAGACAAGGAGAAAACGGGGGCAAGCATTATCGGTCGTGCCCACTAAAAAACTCGGCCAGACCAAAGGAGTGCCCACACCACAATCAGGACAAAAAAAAGAAAAACGCTCAAAAAAAAAAAGGAAATCAGTGAAAAGGTAGAAAAGAGGGGAGCCAAAAATCTTTTGTGTTTACTGAAACATAGGCGGATATGGGATTGGGAAAGACAGAAGAGGGCCGGCCCTGCATCATTCAGACCAAACCACCCATCTTCAAAATCGAAAAAGGGGGGGCTCCAAAACTCAAAAGAGATAATCCGAAAGAGGAAGAAAAGAGTTGCAAATGTCCTGCCGAAAACAATCTTGTGGGAAAGGACAACAGGGGGTGGGGGGCGAAAAGGAGGACTTCCTGTTTGAGGTGCCCTGGCCAACACAAAAAACAAAAAGGGGAAGTGATAAGCAATGTGCCCTACTACCCCAGGGTCAACGCCCGTAAAGAAACAGGGAGTCGACCGGCAAAGTAAGGGACAAGGAGTATCTATGATCGGGGTGGGTTGGGGGAAAAAACAAAGGAACGTAAGGCGTCAATTAGACGGGGGAAAGCCAGAACCCCCAAATGTGAAAAACATTTCGGGGGGGGACTTAAACTTAAAGCAGTCGGATAAAAGGTGACAGACAATCAAAAGTGGGGGGGTACAACCCCTCAAATGGCCTGTTCTCCAGGAACACAGGGGGTTCGAAAATGAGGTTGCGGATTAGTGGAAAACGATGAAAAAGGGGGTACAAACAAACAAACAAAAACAAGAGGACAAGGTTGGGTCAATGGGTGCAGAAAACCGCCGTCCTCACGATTTGTAAAAAAGGGTTAGAACCTCAAAAAAAAGAAAACAGCGCGTTAGTCGTGAAACGAGGCAAAACACTTTGTCAGGGGGGGCAAACGAGGGGGGAAAATAGAAAAAAAGTGAAAGTGTCCCCCCCCCCCCCCCCGTATAGGGCGGTCAGGGGGAATACCAAAAACTCTGAGAAGATTGGCAAAAGTGGAGGCCAAACAGACAAAGGCCGAAGGGGATCGTGGACGGCCCCTCATCCACAAAGGAAAGAGGGGGGGGAATCAAGCATTGGAGAGTGCACGATGTAAAGTACAAAAGGGGTTACGGCTCGACTATTCCAGGAGGTGGGGTTGGGGGAAAAAAGGGAAGCAGGAGTGTAGGAGGTCGGCTGCATCAGAACTCCAGAAAAAGATAGGGGCAAAAAAGTATTTGTTCAGGCAAGGGAAGCGTTGGAAGGATCGTCGGCTTGGGCGGAGTCTGGACTCCCCAAAAAAAGGAAGTTTAAGGGGTGGCGGGGCAGGCGGGGAAAAGGAGCGCGGCAGTTTTCCCACAATCGGTAAAAAGTAGATCCACGGGAGGGAAAGAAAGTACTATAAACGGGGAAAAAAAATGCCGCCGCTGGGTACACAAAGGGAAAGATTTCTGGGGGGTTTGCTGAGTCCGAGACCAGAAGAAAAAAGGCACCCAGGAGAGGCAAAAGGACTCTATGTACCGGAGGAAACCAGTTGAGGGGCCAAGAACCGGACCAATCCGGCAGACAAAAGAAAAGAAAGAAAAGAAGCAAAGAAAAAAAAAACGCACGCGGTTCTGTTCTTAAAACTGGGGGGGCTTTTGGAAAATTCAAGGGGTTGCGGAAAGGATACCGGATCCAAAATCAGTCAGGAAAGAAAGCCGGTGTCCGGCACTAGAAACAAAAAAAAGAACAGAGAGACTCAAAAACGAACGGAATGAAAGGATCCCGTTGGTCGGACAACGGGGCGTGGGGCAATAGGGGAAAAGGGGGAATCAACGAAATTCGGTTCATGGAGAAGGGGGGGGGGGGGAGAAGATCCCAATTAAACCAGCAGGAAGAAAAAACGAAAGACAAAAAAGCAGTCAGAAAAAACTACTCCCAGTTTTCTAGGAATGAAGAAAATGCATGGGGGAAAAAAAAAAAGGGCAGAAGGAGGACGTACACAAACCGGCCAGCGCACACTTCAAAAAGGTGGGCGAAAAAAAAAAAACACGTGACCTTATTCTCGTCGTCCTGGGTTAGAAATAGTGAAAGACCGCGTGAAGAAGAATAAGGACACCCGAACGAACGCCCAGGACGTTTTGAAGAGGCGCCGGGGGTGTGCTCTTTGAGGGGGGGGGAAAAAAAACAAAAACGAAAGGAAAAAAAAATCCAAAAAGCGGGGCAGTACCCTGAAGAGGTACTTTCATACGCGGAACTACACCGGCCGTCGGGGTAGGACGGGGTCGAATTATTTGCAAGGAGAAGAAAAAGTGAGAATAGACTTGGTGAAATAAACGGGTTTTTACCAGAGACAGAAATTGGAGTATTTTGAGGGTTGTCTTAAGGAGAAGAAAAAAAAGGCAAAAACCTCCTTCGAGCAACGGGCTCTGAGGGGACAACGGAACAGAGAAAGGGTTGAAAGAAAAAGAATCTTCATGAAACGACGAAGTTGGACGGGACATAAGAAAAAAAGGAACGAAGGAAAAACCACAAGGTGGGGGGAGGTTTATGAAAGCAAGGCACAAAAAAAGGAAAAGGAAAGAAGAGCATTGAAGAAAACCAAGGTTGCCGAGGGGCGGGGAAAAAAAGTTTGGGGGGGGCAGGCTCGATGGATTTTGGCAAAGTCAGGAAAAAAAAAAATAAAAAAAGCGTTCCAAGAGTTTGGGCGTGGAAAGATCAGCGGCTCAGAGGACAATAGCAAATTTGGGCAAAAAAGGGGAATCATATGCAAGAGGGAAGAAAGAAATGGGATTTTCGCCAGAGGCAATGAGAAGGGGGGGTCAGGTCAGGTAAAAAAAGGGGGAGAAGCTGAAGGGTGTGAGAGTTGAGATCTTTGGAAAGGAAAAGGCTCCAGTAAGGGGGGCAAACGGGGGCTGGGGGAAGTGCGGGGAACAAACACAAAGACGGGGGCGTGGGACGCAGGGGCGTTCAGGTACCCAAAGAACGAGTCGAAAACGCAGGGGGGGAAAAAATCATAAGGCAAGGTGTGGAATTACCGATTCAGAGAAAGTGGGTGGAGGGGAAAAAAGGGGGACACGCAAAAAGGAACTGTCACGGGAAGGGGTCCAGGAGGGGGGGATAGTCAAACGACTGTGAAAAAAACAAAGAAAAACCCATATCAATCATCTATTAAAAGAAACAAGAAGGGGGGAAGAGGAGGATTGGACTTGGGAGGGGAGGTGCAAGAAGAACAAAACGCCCAGTGGGTAAGAAACACAACCAGTACGAAGTGCTGCGACTCTCCCTCCAACCCCTGGAGCGACTGCCAGGAACGGTCGGAGGGCGGGAATTTTCAGAGAAAAAAGACCATAGGCACGGCCTGGTGGAAGAAGGAAATTTCAGGGGGGGTGGGTAACCCTTCCTCTCCTCTGAAAAGAAAAGGAGGACTGGAATCAGTGCCAAAATAATCCATCCCAAACTGGGAGAATCTTCACTCTAAACCAACGCCAGAAATAGGGAAATAGAGAGCTCAACCCGTGCTGGCCCTAACGATCTGAAATTCCAAGAAATTTGCATGGGGGTACGAAAAAGTAACAAAGAATAAGGGGCAAAGTGAATTAGGGGAAGGGAATAAAGGAGAAAGTAAAATCGGAAGGAAAAAAAGGGGGGAAAGAAAAGGGATGCACACGCAACCTGGCCAAGCGCGTCTTATGTAAGTTAGGAGGAGAAGGGACAAAATAAAAGGGAGGGAGCAATGGGGACAAGGGCCGCGCAGACGGGGAATTTCACTGACTTGCTCGGACATTGCCGGGCGCATCCCACGACAACCTTGACAAGACCTCACAGGCTGGGGCAGGGGGGGGCAGGGGCCCGAAAGCAAAACTGAAAAAAAATCGAACGCTTTTTTGGTCCAGGGGGAACAACAGAAGCCTCCCCGGTGGCCGCGAAGAGGGGGGGGGCGGGGAAAAAACGAAAAGACGCGTCAACTGGCCTCACTTTAAAAAAAAAGCTACCAAAGGAGAAGGAAACAACGTGAGAAT